>QMCE01000235.1_pt1 | contig 46681 bp, 40 predicted proteins | sample 1821851 | NCBI WGS metagenome assembly QMCE01 (sample SAMN09453174, study PRJNA476694) | Termite gut metagenome, whole genome shotgun sequencing project. | isolation source: worker | host: Odontotermes sp. | place: South Africa:Pretoria | collected 2016-01-28 | reverse complement strand
ATATCAGAAAACGTGTGGAACGACCGACAAGCCTCAAACCACAACATAGCAAATCTGGTACATCATTTGCGAAATAAAATTGAGTTTGATCCGCAAAACCCCGTGTACATACACAACAAGTACGGTGCCGGATACATCTATGTGTCGAAATAGCGCGAATAATGCGATGAAAATGATTTTTAATGGATAATTAGCGGATAATTAGTGGATTTTTCATTGCTACAATGCTTCCGACATTATAAAAATCGGGGTATTGTGAGTTGCTTTTGACTTCTTCGCGCAAGCCGTCAGCCGGTTGCCATTACATAACCTATTCTGACTAACAGGATTGAGGCGTTTTTCTATTCGTCGTGCTTTTCCATGCCGTGCGCTGATCATTTAGCGGACAAGCCCCGCAGCGGCCCCGGCTGTCGCTCCCCGCCTCCCTTTCCGCAAGGAACATGGCAACCGGGAACCTAACAAAATTAAAAGGGAGTTTTGAATTATGAAAGAAACCAGAAAACAGGTAGAGTTTATCCTGCGTGGCTACACGGCCATGAAGCGCGAAGTGAAGGCGCTTGAATTCGAGTTGGAACGGTTTAAGCCCAATGTTCATTCGGAGGTTATCAAAAACCTGACGTTTTCCCATTCCGCGCGGGAACGAGTCAGCGGCTCCGCCCGCAGCGATAAGACGGCCAATATAGCGATCGACCACTACGACAGCCAGATCAACGGTGAATACCATGCGCTGAGAACGCTCATCGGTAATATGCAGATCGAGCTTACCAGGTTGGACTATTATCTTTCGCTGTTGCCGGAAAAAGAGGCAATTGTTCTCAAGATGTTTTATCTGGAAGGGTTGACATGGGAACAGATCGCGGAGAGGACGCTTTGGGCGCCGCGCAGCTTGCACTCGCCAAATTCTACGCGGCGCTGGACAGCATCGACCTGAAAAACTTGAATATCCGGGCCAGAGTGCGTTTTGTGAGCTACATACACGAGGAGCGGTTCACAGATTGCCTGAATCGTACCGGAAGCCACAGGGAACCCGGAGTCGAGTCGCTGCTGTATCTTATTTCCGGCTGTAACGAGCTGTGGAATGCCGGCGCGGAAGCCTTTTATGACTTTAAGACCGGCGCTACGATTAGCTACAAGGACACCGAACACGTTTTTACCGGCAACGGCAAGGAATTATTAAGGCTGGGGTATCATCTCGCAAACGGCTTTGATAGAACTGACCTGCTCCACACGCTGCAGAGCTTCTTCCCGGGGCTGGAGTACATCCATCTGGAGCTCGCAATCGAAGCAGTCAAGCTGGCTCTTTCCCCGGGAACCTGCCTGTAAAAGAAAACTGGCGAGAAATTGGCGAGCTTTTGGCCTTGAAATCCCGTTTTTTTGGTGGTATAGTATAACCATGAGTAAAAGGGAGACGCCACGGCAGGCCAGCCGAGGCGCCTCCCTTTTAAGTGACATTACTGGGGGATGTAAGCAGATGAACGGTATTAAAACAGCCACAAAAACGCAATTGTTCAGAGGATACCCTGACGTCCTCACGGTGAAGGATTTGCAGCGGGCCTTGGGTATCGGGAAAGCCGCCGCCTACGGTCTGCTTGAAAACAGGCGCATAGCCTCAATCAGAATCGGACGCGCCTACAAAATCCCGAAAACCGCATTGATAAAGTATGTCCAGGACATTGGAGAATAGAGTTGTTTATGTCACCATTATTTGCTATAATTGTTTATAGTGATGACGTAAACAGCTCTGCCGAAAAGAAAGGAGCTTCACAATGAAGGGCAGAGTACAACCCAAGAACGGGTATCTATATATCGTTATCTCAAGAGGGAAAGGTCTTTCGCCGAAGTGGGTAAGCACAGGATTGAAAGATACTGTGGCCAACGCCAGGCAGGCTAAGAAGCTGGTGGAGCCCGCCATCGACAATTTTAAGGCGGATTTACAGCGTGGTCAGAAAATTGAACAGGAGCAGCCAAATGTGCCCGCCGTGCCGACCGCAGCGACGGTCCAGATAGAGTCGCCTGCGGAACCGGAAAGCCCTTTGTTCACCGAGGTAATCAACCAGTATCTCGTCTGCGCAAAGATCAACGTCAAGGCGAACACCTATGAAAAATACGAATCCGCGGCTATGAACCATATCATTCCCTATTTTGAGAAGAGCGGTATTGGAATCGCACAACTGAAGACCTTGGATATACAGGATTATTACGCGCATAAAGTCGCCGCCGGCTTATCCAAAGAAACTGTCAAGTATCATCGGACGGTTCTCAACCAGACGCTGCAATACGCAATCTCGCCGTTGAAGCTGATTGAGCACAACCCGGCGTCAGGCATACGGCTGGGAAAGGCCCCCGACCCTGTAATCCGCTTCTACGAACCGGATCAGCTTGTGCTGATAGAGAAAATCTCAGGCGAAGGTAATCAGATTGTCGCGCCGGTTATATTGGCGGCCTACTACGGAATGCGCCGCGAAGAAGCCCTAGGCCTTGAATGGTCGGCGATTGACTTCCAGAGGAACAGGGTGACGATCCGGCGCACCGCCATAAAAACCAAGGCGGGAGTTGTCTACGAGAATACCGTCAAATCCAAGAGCAGTATGCGGTCAATGCCGCTGTTCCCCGAGGTCGCGGTATATCTAAAAGATCTTCAGCGTCAGCAAAAGCAGATGCAGGCCATGTTCAAAAAGGCATACGTCCGAAACGATGCGGTTTGCAAATGGGACGACGGGCATTTGGTCAGCCCCGATTATGTCACGCACAGATTCAAGGAGCTGATTGAAAAGTACGGCCTCCCGCCGCTCACTTACCACCAGCTTCGGCACTCGTCGGCCAGTTTGCTTATCAACAACGGATATTCCCTCAAGGAAGTGCAGGAATGGCTGGGACATGCCGACAGCAAATCCACGGACGTATACGCGCATCTGCTATTTAAGTCTAAAGAAAACATGGCAAAGACTGTCGGGAGCATGTTGAGTGTCCCGAAATCCGCATTATCAAGCGCATTATCAGGAATCTGAGTAGAGAAATAGTAGAACGAGGGCCGAAACAGCCGGACTTTACTTAGTTAAAGCAAAAACGAGTAGAAAAATAGTAGAACAGACGAGAGCAAAAGCGGCAAAATCGCTACTTTCCAAAAGTAAAATTCCGCACAAACGTGATGTTCATGCGGAATTTTAATGGTCTGAGTGGCGGGACTTGAACCCACGGCCTCTACCACCCCAAGGTAGCGCGCTACCAATCTGCGCCACACCCAGCCATTCTTGCGGAGTTAAGTATAGCATACATATAACCCAAATGCAAGAGGCTGAAAAAATATTACGAAGCGGTCCTTATTGCTGAGCATGATTTTTTGCGGCCAACCGCGCCGCGACCAGGGCCGTCATGCAGAAAAGCGCCGCCATAACGGTTGAAACGCCACCCTTAAGGCCGTATACGTCTGCTATCGTCCCCACAATCCCCGGCATAATGATAGCCCCCAGACTCGCAAACGCAATGACAAACCCGGTAGCAGCCGGGGAATCTGTTCCCTTTATTGTGGCAAAGGCAGTCGGGTACACGCCGCCCATTGTCAGCCCCAGCCCGAGCAGAAAGGCCGTACAGACAGTGGCGGAGCGGCTAAACAGCAACCCCGCAAAACAGAGCGTTACCCCTGCGGAAAGCGCCAACAGCAACAGACGCCTGCTTATGCGCGAGGATATCATCGCGCAAAGCACGCGGCCCACAAGTATCATCATCCACAGCATGGTGGGCACGAACCGTGCCGTAAGCCCGGCAAGTACGCCCGTCTCCTGAAAATAAGCTACAAACCAACCGATGATGGACGCCTCGGCACAGAGATAGAAAAACAGGATCATCGTGCCGCTCCAAAGCTGCTTGTCCCGCAGAAAAGCGAAAGAGCCGCCGTTCGCTTTCCCCTCTTTCTCGTTCTTAAGCCCACCAAGCGCCAGCCACATCCAGGCCATTCCGGCAAAAGCCGCGGCCGCAATTACGGCCGCATTCCAGCCAGGACCGGAGTTTAATCCGCATACGAACACCAACGGGGCGGAAAGCAGGCCGCCAAACGCGAATACACCGTGCAACAGGTTAAGGGCGGAGGTCTTGTTGCCGGCGATCGACGAGACTACCGCGTTGCACAGGTTACCCATCATCCCTTTTCCGACGCCGGTGAGGACAAAAGCAATCAAAAGCAACCACCATCCGCCGGGGATAGCAATGAGCGCGGGGCCGAACACAGATCCCACGCCCAGAAGAAGCGCGGAGCGTTTCCGGCCGATTGTATAAGGCAATACTCCCGCCAGCAGCAAGGCGCAAAGATTGCCGATCTGGTTCGCCGAAAGCAGGAACCCGCTCTGAGAGTAACTGAGCGTGTTTTCTTCATGAATGTACGGCAGTATTGTTCCGAGCATCACGGTGGTCAATCCGCTGGTAAAAAAAGCAAAATACATACTCCCGAGCAGTCCGCCGTTTTCAGGCGCGACTCCCAGACCACGAAAAAGCTTTTGCATATTGTCTCTTTCCTGTTACACGAAATCTTCGCGCATTGGCGTGAAGAAGTCCACGAGCACTCCGGTTTCAACGCAGACACATCCGTGCTCTACGCCGTCCTGCTTGAGCATGGTGTCGCCCATGCGTACAGTTTTGGTCTCTCCGCTTATCGTGAATTCAAACACGCCGCTTGCCACATAGGTGATCTGTGTGTGCGGGTGGCTGTGCAGCGCTCCCACAGCGCCGGTTTCAAAGCGGTTTTCAACGCACATCATATCGCTGCAGTAGGCCAGCGTCCTGCGCTCTACTCCGGACGCGGGCCTGACGCCGTCTATTTCCGCGCCGAATACCCATCGCTGGTTTTTTGGGGATTTCGCCATTATATTACTCTCCAACAAAATAAATTAGGGGGTATCGGATACCCCCCTTATCTGGATATCCCTGTCAGCCTTTTACAAATTGAACCCAAAGAATTTAGCCGTGTTGTTGTAGCAGATATCCTCGACCATTTTGCCAAGAATGTCGTAGTCGTCGGGGTACTCGCCCTCTTCGACCAGCCTGCCCAGGAAATTGCACAGGATGCGGCGGAAGTACTCGTGCCGGGTGTAGGAGAGAAAGCTCCTGCTGTCTGTGAGCATTCCCACAAAGTTGCCCAAAAGCGTGCTGTTGGCGTAGTCGAGCAGTTGCTTTTCCATGCCCGATTTTGTGTCCAGGAACCACCACGGAGCGCCGAGCTGGATCTTTCCGGGGCAGCCCGCGTCGGCCATAAAGCAACCGGCAATGCTCGCGATAATCTCGCTGTCGCCGGGGTTCAGGCTGTAGAGCACCATTTTCGGAAGCTCGTTGGTTCTGTCCAGCGCGTCGAAGAATCGGGCCAGCGCCTTTGGCTCGCCCGAACCGTTCATCGCGTCAAAGCCGGTATCCGGCCCCAGGCTGCCGAACAAACGGCTGTTGAGGTTGCGCATGCAGCCAAAGTGGATTTGCATCACCCAGCCTAGAGCGTGGTACCTGCGCCCAAGATACAGCAGCACGGAGGTGCGGTATTTTTCGGCGTCCCGGCCGGATACCGCAAACCCGCGCATCGCGTTGCGCAGCATGGCGTCCAGCTCCTCGGTAGTCGCCTCCTCGTAAACGCAGCTTGTCAGAGCGTGGTCTGAGGCGCGGCAGCCCATTTCGTGGAAGAAGTCGATCCTATTTCCCAGAGCTTCACACAGCGAGGCAAAGTTCCAGATATGTACGCCGCTGACTTCGGAGAGCTTCTCGATATAATCCTTAAAGCCTTCGGCGTCAATGTTCACGGCCTTGTCGGGCCGAAACGCGGGAAAAACCTTCACAGGGCAGGTTGCGTCGCCCGCTATCTGCCGGTGCCACTTGAGGTCGTCAAGCGGGTCGTCGGTGGTGCAGATAAGCTTGACGTTGCTCTGCTTGATGATACCGCGCACGCTCATGTCGGGCTCGGCCAGTTTTTTGTTCATGGCGTCGAATATCTCTTTGGCTGTGGCCGGCCCAAGCTGCTTTTCAATGCCGAAATAGCGCTTTAGCTCCAAATATGTCCAATGGTACACCGGGTTGCCCACCGCGCGTGGCAGCGCCGCCGCGAAGTTTTGAAACAACAGCCACGGGTCTTCCTCACGCGCGCCGGTGATGCCGCTTTCCGGCGCGCCGTTCGCGCGGATAAGCCTCCACTTGTAGTGGTCGCCGCCCAGCCAAACGTCCGAGACTGAATTATAGCGCTTGTCCTCTGCGATGTCTGCCGGGTTGATGTGACAGTGGTAGTCTATGATCGGCATTTTTTTTGCGTGGTCGTGGTAAAGTTTTTTGGCGGGTTCGCTTCTTAGCAAAAAATCCTCGCCCATAAAATCAGTCATTTAATGCTTCTCCTTTTGCCGTATTGTATCTTCTGTTCATTCTATCCTGAAAACCGGTCCAAGTCAAGCGGTTATCCGAACATTGGCTGATAGCCGAACAGCTTGGGGATAAACAGGCTGACGTCTGGGATGAACGTAATGAGCAGCAGCGCGACGATCATGCATATATAAAATGGCAGAGTAGCCTTGACAAGCCGCTCCATAGGCACTTTAGAAACCGCCGATCCAATGAACAGTACCGCGCCCACGGGCGGGGTCAAAAGGCCGATGCCGCAGTTTAACACCACGATAATGCCGAACTGAATGGGGTCTATGCCTATCGAGGTCGCGATTGGAAGCAGGATCGGCGTCGTGATTAGTATAATAGGCGCCATATCCATAATACAGCCTAAAATGAGCAGTATAATGTTAAGCAAAATGGCTATCACGACAGGGCTGCTGGAAACACCGGTTATAAATTCACCGGCCAGGACCGGTATCTTAAGCGTTGTAAGGCAGTAACTGAATATCTGCGAGGTCGCGATGAGAATAAGCACGATAGAAAGTGTTCCCACGCATTCGTCAAGGGCTTTCCACACGCCTTTCCAATCGAGTCCCTTGTATATGTACAGGCTGACAAAAAGGCTGTATACAACCGCAATGGCGGCGGATTCCGTGGCGGTGAAGACGCCGCCCACAACGCCCACGACAACTATAATTATCGCGGCCAGAGCCCAGAAGGAGGTTCCGAGCTGCCTGAAGAACTTGCCGATGCTAAACGCCTCTCCCTTTGGATAATTGCGCCTTACAGATATTATGTAAGAGCCAACCATCAGCGAAAGCGCCAGCAGCGCGCCCGGAATGTACCCGGCAAGGAACAGGCTGCCTATTGAAACTCCGCCCGCCGTGGTGGCATATATGACCATGTTGTGGCTTGGCGGGACAAGCAACCCCTCGCAGGAGGACGTGATGGTGACGGCCGTTGAAAAGTCGTCGTCGTAACCGTTTTCAACCATCATTGGTATGAGTATGGGGCCGATAGACGCGGTGTCGGCGGAAGCGGAGCCTGAGATGCCGCCAAAGAAATAGGACGCCACAATGTTCACCATTGCCAGGCCGCCGCGCATCCAGCCCACGATTGAATCAGCCAATGCTATGAGCTTGGCGGAAATACCTCCCGAACCCATGAGCACGCCCATCGTGATAAAAAACGGAACGGCCATAAGAGAAAACGAGCTTATGCCCTTGACCATGAGCCGGCATATCTCGTTGAGGCTTTGTCCCTGCGCAATGAGGCAGAACATTGATGAAAGCCCGACGGCGTAGGCTATGGGGAACCGCAGAAGGATCATCAAAGCGAAGCTGCCAAGCAGCACAATTATCGCAATTGTCTGTACTGTCATTTTACTTCCTCCCCGCGGACAAATAATGCTCCAAGGTCTTTGATCAGTACCTCGGTCTGGAATATGATAGTCGCGACTCCGGCCAGCGGTATTGGCAGATACATCCAGAACCGGGAGACGGTGGGCATCGAGACATACGTACCCCTGCCGCCTATCGTGACGGCGTACTGCCAGCCCACAAAGAGCATGACGAACGCGAACACCATCACCGCGACGTCGGCTAGTACGTCAAGCGACTTTGTCGCCTTTTTGGGCAAATACATGTCAAGCGCCGTCATTCGGATATGTATGCCTTTACGTATGGCAATGGCCGCGGACAGCACAGCCATGTACGACATGCACGAGAGTATTATCTCTTCGCCCCAGGCGGGGGCGGGTAGAAACGACGCGTACCGGCATATAACCACATAGCAGGTGATAAGAATGTCGGCGATCAGAAAGAGCTTGCACATAAGCAGTGACACCTTGTTCGCCGCGTCGAAGAACGGCTTGGTTCTGTCAAAAGCCGCAAAAAATCCGGGCATAAAACTCCTCCTCTTTCTATTCTCTATTTTCTCACAACTATGGGGGCGTCGGGCATGTCCCGGCGCCCCCAAGTATTCAAGGGTAGCTAAGTGTGTTGGGTTTATTGCAGGGCCAGAATTTGATTGTAAAGATCTTGCTGGCTGGCTGTGTTCTCAGCTATGACCGCCTGGCAGGCGTCGATCCACGGCTGAAGATCGGTGACCTCGACGATATTGCAGCCGGCGGCGCGAAGGTCGTCAAGGACCTGATTCTCAGCGCCTTCGGAGTCGTTGGCGATAAAATCCTGCGCCAGGCGTCCGGCTTCCATAACGGCGGCCTGCTGGTTCGCGGTCATTTTGTTCCAGCCGTTGTCGCTGATGATGACCTGAATCGCGCCAAGGGTGTGGGCGTCGAGGATCATTGTGTTGGCGACTTCGTTGAACGCGTTGGCCTTATAGTTGGCGATCGGCTGCTCGGCTCCGTCGACCACGTTGGTCTGAAGCGCGCTGTAAAGCTCGTTCATGGCGACGACGGTGGCGCTGGCGCCAAGGCCTTCGACAAATCCGGTCATAACGGGGTCGTTGGAGACGCGAAGCTTCATTCCGTTGAAATCAGCTATTCCGGTGACGGGCTCAACGGTGAAGAAGTGGCGGAAGCCCTCTTCGCCGTAGAATATGCCACGCACGGGCAGGCCCAGCGTCTGGGGCTCGTTGAGGAACTCGGCGGCCAGATCGCTGTTGGCGAAGTTCCAGAAGTGCTCGCGGCTCACAAAAGTGTAGGGCAACGAGAGCAGCTTGGATTTTTCGGCGCCGTATCCGGTGAGCGCAAAGGCCGAAATGCGGGACATGTCTATGGACGTGCTGTCGGCAAGCATGCTGTCAAGGACGTCGTTCTCGCTGCCGAGAACGCCGGAGGACTGGATGTCGATTGTGACAGTGCCGCCGGTAAGCTCGGCGACTTTATCCCTGAAAAATTCGCCGGTACGTCCGACGATAGTGTCCATCGGGTTGACTTCGGCGTAAACAAGTGTGACGGCGGGGTCAGACGCCGCGTCGTTGCCCGCGGGAGCAGCGGGGGCTGCCGGTGCGGCCGAGCTGGCAGGCGCACCGCCGCAAGCGGCGAGGGACAATACCATAGCAAGTGCAAGTGCGATACCGAGTAGTTTTCTCATTAATTTGTTCCTCCTAATATTTTCTGTCTGGCATTTTATTTCCCATTTTTTATGGGACGTCTTTATCATTTTAAACCATAACAGGAAAATTTGCAATGAAATATATTACAAATTCTATTACAAAATCGAATCAATTTTTACATTTGGTTAACATTTTTCCTACGCGCGTTTACTATTACCGCCGTTTTGTGCTAATATTGAGGCAGCCAAAGCGGGGGACGTAAAGGTATATGGATAAGCATAAGCTTGTTATTTCCGTAAAAATGGACGCCGGGATCTTTTTAAGGTTTGCCGTATTTGACAGCCTTGTCTTTAAAAAGCGCTGGATATCCCCCGTCCTTTCGGGCGGGATCCTGCTCTTGTTCGCGGCGGTGAGCTTCAGCCGGGCGGGGATGACCGACGGGGCGGTCCTGTTGGGGGCTGTGCTCCTTGCCGTCGGGCTTTTTTTGTCTGCGGGTTATTTTGTATATTTTTTCTCCTCCGTCAGGCGAGAGATAAAAAAATACGGGCTCGACGTCCCGAAACCGGTCTATACCCTGACGCTCACCGATGAAGCGGACGGTATAAGCGTGAGTTCGCCTAACGGAGAAACAGCCGCGTACGAGTGGGAGCGCACATATGGCCTTTACCGTGGAAAGGCCTGCTCGTACCTGTATATCACGCGTGAAAAGGCGTTCCTTTTGCCCGACAGTGACATACCGGAGGGCCGCGAGGCCCTGTGGAGGATAGCTGAAAAACACGGAAAAGCTGCCCTCGTCTGGAAAAAATCGCCTTAAATGGGCTGCGGCGTCATTTATGTAAAATTAATGTAAATTTAATCGGTGTTATTTGAAAAAAATGCTTGTCAGTCACAAAAATTAGGTGTATAATGTGTTTGTAAGGCTTAATGAAACTGGTACAGCCTTTACGCGGTTGCGAGTCTATTCCAGAGGTGCATTTGTTCCTAATAAAACGATTCCTCCTGAAATGAGTGATTTGCATGGCAACTGGACAGGACGTCGCCCGTATTACAGCGGGTTTATTCTCCAGCAAGGCGGACGAAAGCATGCGGCTGATCTTCAACGCAATGCCTATTTGCTGCCATATACACAGCGTAGATCTGCGCATATTCGACTGCAACGAGGCCGCAATTGAGTTCTGCGGGTTTGAAAGCAAGCAGGAATACATTGAAAACTGGTTTGATATGTGCATGCCCAAATACCAGCCTGACGGCCGGCTCAGCGCTGAAAGGGCGCGCGAATATGTCCACAAGACTCTGGACTCGGGTTCGATGCAGTTTGAATGGACTCAGCAGAATCTCAGCGGCGAGCTGGTTCCCTGTGTGGTCACGCTAAAGCGCGTTATGTTCCGGGGTGAAAACGTCATTCTATCTTTTACCGAAGATATGCGCCCCATGAAAAAAATGGAGGCGACCATCGCAGAGGCGGAGATGATGACTCTCGCCATTACCGAAACAAGCCCTATCGCCTATATCCAGTGCGACAAGGATCTTAATCCCATAGACTGCAACTCCGAAGCGCTCAGGCTGTTTGGCTGCCCCAACAAAAAGATGTTCTTAGAGTATTACTGGGACCGCATGATACCCCAAAAACAGCCCGACGGCCAAAATTCGCTGGAACGGGTAATGGCGCTTACCTCCGCCGCCGACGTCGGCAAGAGGATGGTCTTTGAGTGGCACTTCCAGTCCCTTAGCGGCGAGCCGTTCCCGACCGAACTTTCCCTGACAAAAATGGAGTACAAGGACGAGAATTTTATCATAGTGCATGTCTATGACCTGCGCCGCACCAGAAAAATGGAGCAGAGCATCATCCAGCTTGAAAACGAAGTCAGCAAAATCTTCTACGACCCGCTTACAGGCATATACAACAGGCGTTTTCTTGACGAAAACCTCAGGCGTGTTATCAAAAGGCTTTCCCGTGCAGAAAGCGTGCTGAGCCTTATGATGATCGATATCGACTATTTTAAAAAGTACAACGACACCTACGGGCATGTGGAGGGCGACAATTGTCTCAGGCGAATAGCCGAGACCCTCGTCAACAGCGTTACCCGCGACGGAGATTTCGTCGCGCGCTACGGCGGCGAAGAATTTGTCGTGGTGCTCCCCAACGCCAACGGGAGCGGCGCGCGAATTATTGCCGAAAGAATGCTGGAAAACGTGCGCCGGCACAATATTCCGCACAAAAGCAGCTCCGCCGCTGACCGCGTCACGATCTCGATAGGCGTTATTACCGGCAAGGCGAAATACATGCAGAACGTCAACGACTATTTAAAGCGCGCGGACGACGTAATGTACCGGTCCAAACAGGCGGGCCGCGACCAATATACCTTTGAGGCCATGGATTAAACCATTATTTCAGCCAATTATTACGGCCGGGCTTGCCCGGCTGTTTTTTTAAGGAGTTAACGTGAGGCTTAATTTAGATTTTTACGCGCGTCCGGCATTGGAACTCGCGCCGGCGTTTTCTCGAGTTTGGATAAACTACTCCGACGAGACCGCCCGCCTGGCTCCGTGGCGTTTTAGGGCGACGCGGGGGTTGGAGTAACGTATGACGGATTGGTTTAAGGATTTTTACTACTCCAAGCCGGTCGTGCGCCGATACGCGGTCACGACGCACAAAAAATTAATCTGTCCGCTGCGGCTTGCCCTAATCTCCGACCTGCACGGCTGTCTCTACGGACCGGGCGGCTCGCAGGACAGAGTGCTTGAGGCGTTGCGCAATCTTAAGCCGCACGCGGTGCTCTTGGGCGGCGACATGACGGACGAGCGGCACGCCCCAGCGCAAAAAAACCTCGAACTGTTCCTGCGCGGGGTTTGCGGGGAATATCCTGTTTTTTTTGTCACCGGCAACCACGAGGCCCGGCTCAATCGGCCGCAAAGCATTAAAGGTTTACTCTCCGGTAAGGGCGTCACTGTGCTTGACGGCCAACGCGCACGGCTTCGTGCAAGCGGTGCGGAAATCGATATAATGGGCGTGGATGACCCAGAGTACTGCGGCGGCAAGAGATTTAGAAAGCAACTCGACTCGGCCTTTTCCGGCTCAAGCTCCGGCATCCTCCGCGTGCTTCTGGCCCACAGGCCGGAGTTTTTTCCCCTTTACGCCAAATACCGGCCCGACCTTGTGTTGACCGGACACACGCACGGCGGGCAGTGGAGAATCCCGTGGCTTGTCAACGGGATATATGCGTCCGGGCAGGGGTTGTTCCCGCGGTACGGCGGCGGGCTGTACGCGCAAAAAGGCTCGGCCATGGTCGTCAGCCGCGGGCTGGCTCGCGAGTCTACCCCGCTGTTCCCACGGCTGTTCAACCCTCCCGAGCTGGTTTTGGTGGAGATTGTGCCTGTCGGTCACATATAAAAACCGGGCGGCAAAACGCCGCTCCTACATTACGTATCCCACAAATACCTGGGATACGCGCCCTTCTCCCGCAATGCGTCCACAGCCGCGCGCACTGCGGTCATATCCGCGGCGTATGTGACGCCGAACCATTTCTCGTCCGTGGGCAGCACGCGAATTTTCGCCGCGCCCTTGAGCAGGGCGTTGGCAGCCGACGGCAAATAATACTCGCACTTAAGCGGGTTTTTGGCAAGACCTCCGGTCAGGAAGCCCGCAAACCCTTTTTCAAGCTCACTCATCACCGAAAGGCCGAAGCCCCACAGGTTTAGCGAGACTATAGTGTCGTGCGGTACGAACGTGAAGCTTTTGCCGCCGTCTTCGCTGTAGGCCGCGCCGCCGGGCCTTGGCTCTATTTGCGTGCGCTCGGTCACCTCCAGCAGGGAACCGTTCCCACACCTGCATACCCCGCGCGAAACGCTCCCGTTTTCGCTCAGCGTGTTGCCTATTTTGTAGCCGACCATCGCGTGCTTGTCTTCGCCGGCACTGTCCCGTAAAAATTCATACAGAGACTTAAAAGCAGACGCCCCGTAAAAATCGTCGGCATTTACGGCTGCAAAATTCGAGTCAACATGCTTTCTCGCAGCCAGTACCGCGTGACCGGTACCCCACGGCCTGCTCCGACCTTCCGGTATGGAAAATCCCTTGGGCAAATCGTCCAGGCGCTGTTCGGCGTAGGCGACGTCCATGCGCTTTTCCACGCGGCCGCCTATGGATTCGCGAAAATCCTTTTCCATCCCCGGCGCTATGACGAACACCGCCCGCTCAAAACCCGCGCGGCATGCGTCGAAGAGCGAATAGTCCGTCAGGGTGTGTCCCTCCCGGTCCACCGGCGCTATCTGCTTAAACCCGCCGTACCGGCTGCCGAGCCCCGCCGCCATGATGACCACCACAGGTTTTTTCATAAACCGTCCCCCCTCAATTGACTTTATTATCCTATAACACAGGACAAAAAAAGTCAATATATAATACAAATCCTCTGATTACACCATTGTTTTTATCGTCTTGTTATCATCGTCGATATATGCGTCGCCAGTGGTGTTGTATTTCTGAGAGTCGGGTGCGCTGGTCTTGCAGTATATGATGCTCAATGGGTCAAACCAACCGGCCGAAGTATCCTGCTTGAACGAATTTGTCCCGAAGGGCGAAAGCAGCGCGGCCTGGCCAAGCATATATTTGCGCATTTCTGTGTGGAGATGCACGCCCGTGGCATATGTGCCCGTCTTGCCCATTACGCCCAAACGAGTGTCCTTGCTGATAAACCTGCCGGCCTTGACGTCCGTACTCTGCATGTGGAAGTAGTTCGCGATGACATTGCCGACGTTTTCAACGTCAAAATACATCACCACCACGTAATTGCCGTAGCAGGAATCTGTCCCTTCGGCAAGTACGACGCCGTGGCCTTGGCTCCAGATTGTCGTGGAGGCTCCGTAGCAGTCGAATCCGTAGTGCTTGAAGCCGAACTTCGCCTCATAGGCGGCGTTTAAATACGTTGCGGTCACCGTCATGGTATTTACGGCCTGGATTAGCTTTTGGCTCATAGTCGCTCACCTCGCGGTTTGAATTTTGATATACCGTTTCGCATATTCAGTTTATTCAGCGGGGGCTTTTTTGTTTACACAATTTTGGAAATTCATACAAAGCTTTTATTTCAGTAACATTTTGCCATTTACGCCTGAATGCGGACCGTGTATAATGTTTTTAAGCACTAAAACAGGGAGGACGTCATGACAAAAAGGATATTGCTGGCAATACTTTCAGTCTGTTTGGCTTTCGCTTGCTTTGCGCCCGCGTTTGCGGCGGAGCGGGAGTCGGAGACTCTCTGGCCCGGGACGGAATTTACAGACATCCACGATTTCGCAACGCATCTCTCGGCCTGCCGCATGTACGGAAGCTTTAAAAGTGTGGGCGAATACTACGCCACAATGACCTCTATCTATATTCCCGCGGCCTTTTATGACGATAACAATCATACGGTCTATCTAAGAGGCGTGGCGGCGGAGTATTCCAACTACTATTTCACGCACTATAAAATAGACGATACGTGGTACTCGTTTTCCCACTACTACAACAAGGCTTCCGGTGAAAAGCTGTTCAACGAAGCCAAGACGCGCTACGACAGAAGAAACGGCGCGGGCAGGGCAACGTCAACCGATAACATGTCCGAAAAGCACGAATTAAACGGGCGCACAGTCTACTCCTGGTACGCGCTGGGCGAGGCGTACTATGTGTGGCAGCAGGACGGCGAGTATTTCCAGATGCGGGTGAACAGCACGCCCGATGCAAGGCTTCTGCCGCTGTGCGACATGAAGAAAATGCCGCTGCCTCAAACATCCGCTTCTCAAATATATGGAGGAAATCCGCGTCAGCGTAAAGGATAAAGCCGGCAAGCACGTCGGAGGACTTGTCGTCAACCTTGAACACACCGGCGATCCGGAGGGCTCTTATATGCCTTTCGACGCGCTGACCGGCGTTTCGACAGGCTCGGTGCTGAGAGGCGCGCACCCCGGCAAATATAATGTCATCCTGATGGACCGCAAGCAGCAGGATTACGAGGGGAAAACCCAGCGCAACAAGATGACGTTCCCAATAGAGGTCGTCTTTGACGGGAAGAATGAATTCAACCTCATCTGGACATATCCTACGCCCGAAGAATTGGACTCGGCGGTAAAGGACAAAGTGACGCTCACTTTCCTTGATAAATCCGGCAAGCCTGTGCCTGAGCTGTGGGTTAGCCTGTCTCCCGGCGCCGACAAAAGCCCCGAACCCAGACAGATAGTGCTGGGGATAACCAACAGCCGCGGTCAGGTGTACTGGCCGCAGTACGAGTTCGGCGAATTCGTCGGCGGCGCGCTGCGGTCCGAGACCGAGGGCGACGGGCCGTATACCGGCGGGCCGCCTCTGCGCTTCACAGTGAAGGGCGCTTCAAGCTTTACGTTTACATGGGAACCGATGGAGTAAAATACAAAACGTGGAGGAACACAAACTTATGAAACACTCCCGCTTTCTGGCCCTTGCCCTCGCGCTGCTCATGCTAATTGCCGCGTTTCCCGCGCAGGCCGCGCCCGACCCGTCCTTGCCGACGCCGCCGTTAATGCCGTCCGACAATCCCAAGGATTATATGCGGCCCTTTGACGACGAGACTCTCACGTCCTATACCGTCAAATCCCCTAACCCGTTCGCCGTCGTGTACGAGGATCCATACTTCGGCAGGACTATGTACTTCCACCACGTAAAAAACACGGTATGCTCCTACATGGATCCGGAGGCTCTGGGAGCGGCCATCAACGCTTTGCCAAAGCTGCCGGAATACGCGGGCGCCTCTGAAACCCCTTACACGAGGTTCATCACCGTGGACGAGGATGACAACTACGAAAAGCATATCTACGAACTGCACACGGACTGCCTGGAATACGACGGCAAGGCCTACGCCCTGACAACAGCGCAGTACGGCGCGCTGCATGCGGCCTTTAAAAAGTCGCTGGCGGAGGAGACCGGCTACTCAAGCTACCCCTACTGGCTGGTCTGGATGAACCCCGAACGCGTTACCGGCATGACCCATACCGACGCTTCCGGCAAGCGCTATGCGGTGAAGGCCGAAAACCTCAATGTCGCCGCCCAGAATCATCGGGATATTCTCGTACAGCAGACCGCCCAGGTCTACGACCCACTAAAGGTTGGCATTGATGTTCTGGCAGAGAAAAGCGGCGTATATACGATTATAACTTTTGACAGCAGCGTAAAATACTACTTGTACATGAACGAAAAATACCTGTATGTTGAGTCCAGCGACCAGACCTACGGCGTGAGATACACGTTCAGAACAGACGTGATAAGCCAGTATAAGCTTTACAGCGGTATGATGGCAGACGCCTGCACGGGCATTGTTCCGCCGGACACCGCAAAGCCCGTAATATATCTGTACCCCAAAAGCAAAACGGACGTTAACGTGAAGCTTGATTTCAAGGGCGAGCTTGTCACGACGATTCCTGAGTATAACGGCGGCTGGAACGTCACGGCGGAGCCGGACGGAACGATTGCGGACAAGGCCGACGGTAAAAAATACCCATATTTGTTCTGGGATGGCAACGCGGACTTCAATGCTTGGGATTTTAGCAGCGGCTTTTGCGTCAGCGCCGAAGAAACCGAATCTTTCCTGCGCAAAAAGCTGCCCGCGCTGGGGCTTTTGCCGCACGAATACGAGGAATTTATAGAGTTCTGGACGCCTGTGCTAAAGAAGAACAGGTATAACCTTATCACCTTTGCCACACAGCAGTACGAGAATATTGCCCCGCTTGACGTGACGCCCGAGCCTGACACGGTTATACGCGTACACATGGTCTACGGCGGGCTTGACAAACCCGTGGACATTCCCGCGCAAAGGCTTGCGCCGCCGCCCGCGAGAAACGGCTTCACTCTGGTGGAGTGGGGCGGAACAAAGGCGGGGTAAAATCGGTTTTTTGTAAAGTCGGGCTTTTCGCCCGACTTTTTTTCGCGTTTTGACCAAATTATGGACAGCGTGACAACTTTCCGGCATGCTGTTGACATTAATGGCCGGTAATGGTAGAGTTAAAATGTGGTAAGTTTAATTCCGCCGGAGGTTTTTTTGTCCATGGAAAACTTGGTTGTAGAAAAAAAGAGTCATAAATTGCGCAACGCCGTTATCTGGATTGTCGTACTCCTGGCCGTGGGAGCGGTCGTGGCGGCAACGGTGCTGAGCCGCTCCGAACCGGTTATAGAAGAAGTTCAGCAGGACATCGTAGTGGGCACGGTTTCGCCGGCTGCCGGCGGTATATCGGTGATGAGCGAATATATCGGGACTATGGAGCCGCTGCGTCAGGTGACGGTGTACCCCAAGGCCGCGGGGGAGGTGCTCTCGGTTCACTTCAAAGTAGGCGACGCCGTCAAAGCCGGGGATATACTCTTTGAGCTGGACTCCACACCGCTGGAAACCTCAATCGCGCAGACGCAGGCGGCCATAGCCTCCGCGCAGGCGAAAGCGAACAAGAGCCTCGCAATTACCGAAAACAGCCTCGCGACATATGAGTACAATCTGCAATACGGCTTTGACGCCACTATGAAGGCCGCGCAAAACGCCGTGGACCAGGCGCAGACAGGACTTGACAACGCGAAAATCGCGGAAGATATAGCGCGAAACCGCGTGGACACCGCCGAGATAGCCCTTCGCAGCGCCAGACGCACGCTGGAGGATTTTGAAGACGGAATTTATCCTCCAAGCATGGTCTCGCTTGAGGCGATCAATTACGATGAAGATGTGATAGAAGACTCCCTGCGCGACGCGGTACGGCAAGCCCGTGAGTCCGTGGCGGCGGCGCAGCTTGGCGTCGACCAGGCGGGAATCGCCGTGGCGGCCGCCGAGGAGGGTCTGCGCAAAGCGCAGGAGGGCGTAAAGACCGCCGAGATCATGGCCGAGGAACAGCGGATAAGCATGAGGGCGCAGATTGAGATGGGAAGGCTGAACACGAATTTCAGCGACCAGCAGATTGCGATACAAAAGCTTCAGGACGACCTTGGCGACTACAAGGTAATAGCCCCCATAGACGGCGTTGTCGAACGGCGCGGCGTGGAACCGCTGGACATGGCGGCGCAGCAGACGCCCGCGTTTGTTATCTCTGACAAAAACAGCATGACCGTAACGTTCAGGATTCCCAAAGCCTCTTACGGACACATAAAGACCGGCGACGGCGTGACGCTGGAAAACGTCGGCGAAACATTCGCGGGCCGCGTGACCGAAATCTCCACTATGGTGGACGCGAGCGGCCTTTTCACCGTGGAGGCGGAAATCTCTAACCCGCCGCAAGACCTTTACACAGGCGCCGCCGTCAAAATTCACGCGCAGTCCCGCAAGGTTGAAAACGCGATGCTTATCCCGCTTAGTGCGCTGTGGTACGACAACGGCGTCCCCTATGTGTATATAGCCGAAAACGGCTTTGCCAAAAGGGCGCTTGTGGAGACCGGAATATACGATTCGGATAATGTACAGATAATTTCAGGCTTAAATTATACAGATAGTATTATAAGCACCTGGAGCTCGCGGCTGGCCGACGGAGTTGAGATAGTGTTGGCGGGCGAAAGCGAGGCCAAATGATAAAACTCACCGAAACTATCGTAAGGCGGCCGGTCGCGGCTGTCATAATAATACTTGGCATCGTCGTGTTCGGCGCGATGGCTTTGTTAACCATGCCGCAGGAGCTTACCCCGGAGATGGAGATACCCATGCTGGTCATCTCCACGGTGTACCCCGGCGCGGGGCCCGAGGACGTTGAAAGAACGATTACCCGCGACATTGAGGAAGCCGTGGGGTCTTTGAGCGGCGTTTCCATGATAATTTCACAGTCGATGGAAAACGTCTCGCTGGTGATAATCCAGTACGAGTACGGCATAGACATCCAAAACGCCTACGCGGACGCGAAAGAGCGCATGGACATTTCGGTGACGTCAGGGCAAAAGGCGAATCTTCTGAGGTACGTTGAGGACGAGGTCATCCCGCAGCTGGATAAGCTTTCGGCGGTCTCCAGCGTGGACGTGTTCGGCGGCATAGAGGAATACGTGCGCGTAGAGGTCATGGAGGAAATGCTGCGGGAGTACGGCGTCACCATGCAATCCGTGATAAGCGCCGTGTCCGACGTCGACTACTCGGCTCCGCTGGGCTCGGCGGGTTTTGGCGACCAGGATCTTTCCGTGCGCACACAGATGAGGTACGAGACGCTGGACGCTATGAGGAATATCCCCGTTCCGCTCCGCAACGGCGACGCCATAAGGCTTTCCGATGTGGCGGAGGTTTTCGTCTCTATGCGGGACGCGGAGTCTATAAGCCGCTATAACGGCAACGAAAATATAAGCATAAGCATTTCAAAGCGGCAGAGCGCCAGCGCCGTTGACGTCGCGCGGGACGTCGCGCGGTCAATCTCCGCGGTCACCGCCGCCGACCCCGACGTCGAAATCCACACTATCTACGACGCCAGTGAGAGAATAACGTCGTCTATAAATTCTATAGCCACCACTATGATATTGGCGGTAGCGCTTTCTATGGTGGTGCTGTTTTTGTTTTTCGGCGACCTACGCGCGTCGTTGATAGTCGGAAGCTCCATGCCGGTGTCGCTGCTTATAACCTTTATACTGATGAACCTTATGGGCTACAGCCTCAACGTTGTCTCTATGAGCGGTTTGGTACTGGGCGTGGGCATGATGGTGGACAACGCCATAGTCGTCATAGACAGCTGCTTTAAGTCCGGCGCGGACGACAAAAGCTTTACGGACGCCGCCGTTGACGGCACGAAATTTGTGCTGCTTTCAATTTTTGCGGGGACGCTCACCACGGTCGTGGTCTTTGTGCCGCTCGCCATGATAGAGGGCATGAGCGGTCAGCTGTTCGGCCCTTTGGGATTTTCTGTAGTGTTTGCTCTTTTGGCCTCGCTGTTTTCGGCTATAACACTTGTGCCGCTGTTTTTTGTTCGCTTTAAGCCAATTGAAAAAGAAAACGCCCCGGCGGCCCTGCTGCTTAAAAGAGTCGAGTCGGGTTACTCAAAACTGCTGAGGAGCATTTTACCCAAGAAAAAGACAGTGGTGGCCGTGACTCTTGCGTTTTTGACGCTTTCGCTGTTTCTTGCCACAAAGATAAACTACGAGCTCATGCCGCCGACAGACGCGGGCATAGTCGATATCGGGGTCGAGACCAAGCCGGGCTTAAAGCTTGAAAAGGTAAGCGAAATACTTGCGGAGCTTGAGACGATGGTGGCCGCGCACCCGGACGTGGAGCGCTACTCCCTGACCGGCGGAGGAGGAGGCCTGACGGGCGGCGGCAACACGCTGACGGCTTATTTGTACGAAGACAGGCAAATGGACACCGTTGATGTTATAGAACAGTGGCGGCGCGAGACCAGCGGCTTGACTGACTGCGACATAGACATACAGGCGGGCAGCGAGGACGGCATGAGCTTTTCGCTGGGGGACACCGTGGACGTCGTGCTAATGGGCGACGACCTTGACAACACGCGCGAGGCAGTCTCGCTGGTGGAGGACGTCCTTAAGCAGCGAGGCGATCTTATTCGCGTCTCCTCCACCATGGACAGGGCCAGCCCCCAGGCGGAGATCGCCGTGGACCCGCTAAAGGCCGCCGCCAAGAACCTTACGCCTCAGCTTATTTCCGCAAGCGTTTACACCGCCCTCAACGGCTCCGAAACTTCTGACGTCAGGATAGACAGCCAGAAATACTCAATATGGGTGGAGTACCCCAAGGGGCGTTATGAATCCTTAAACGACGTTGCCGATATGCTGGTCGTCTCCTCCACAGGGGCTTCTGTTCCGCTGTCCGAGGTCGCAGAGGTGCGCTTTTCCGACACGCCGCAGACCATAGTCCGGCAGGAGGGCCAGTTTGTGGTGACGATTTCCTGCACGCCAACTCAGGCCGCAAGGTTCATCGCCGCCGTGGAGATCCCGCAAACAGTCGCCGCTCTTGCGCTTCCGCAGGGCGTGGAGCTTGGCCAGAGCACTCAGACCGAACAGATGGTCGAAGAATTCACCTCGCTGGGCATGGCTATAGCGACGGCGATACTGCTGGTATTCATGGTGATGGCGATACAGTTCGAGTCTATCCGCCACTCGGTAATGGTGATGACCTGTATCCCTTTCGCGGCAATAGGCTCGTTTTCGCTGATGTATTTTACCGACACGACTATCAGCATGGTAAGCCTGCTCGGTTTTTTGGTGCTGGTGGGCACGGTCGTCAACAACGGTATCCTTTTTGTTGACACGACAAATCGGTACCGCCGCAGCATGGAGCTTCACACGGCGCTGGTGTACACCGGCCGCACGCGGCTGCGCCCAATACTCATGACTACGCTGACCACCATTCTCTCTATGCTTCCGTTGGCATTTGGAATGGGCGACGGCGCCGAGATGATGAGCAGCCTGGGCGTGACTGTCATAGGCGGACTCGCGGTCTCAACGCTGCTGACCCTTTTGGTACTGCCCACGTTCTATTTGGTATTAGACGGCAAAAAGGCCTCAAAGCAGCCTCGGCCGCAGGAGACTATTTCAACGTAGGGGATGTAAATGAAAAAGACGTTACTCTTCCTGTGCGCGGCGTTTCTTTTGTGCTTTCCTCTGCCGGCGCGCGCTGCCGTCCCCGAGCCCGAGAGCATTTCGGCCCGAGCGGCGGTACTGATGGACGCCGAAAGCGGGCAGACGCTCTACGAAAAAAACGCCGGCGCAAGACGGCAGCCCGCCAGCCTGACAAAAATACTCACCGCCATACTCGTGCTTGAAAACCTTGAGCCGGAGCAGGTGCTGACCGCGGGTCCGGCAGCGGTCAGCCTGCCGCGCGGGAGCTCCTCCGCCGGCATACGGGCCGGTGAGCGGCTCACGGTGGAGCAGCTCATGTACGCCATGATGCTGCCTTCGGCCAACGAGGCCGCCAACGTGCTGGCCGAGGCTGTAGCCGGCTCGCAGCAGGATTTTGTGGAAATGATGAACGAGCGCGCCCGGTTACTGGGCGCGCTCGACACTAATTTTTCCAACGCACACGGGCTTCCGGCCAGAAGACAGCGCCACCTGACCACGGCGCACGACTTGGCGCTGATCACACGGGAAGCCCTGAACACGCCGGGGTTCATGAGCTATTTTGGCGCGCCGCGGTACGAGATGGCCGCAACCAATCTTTCCGACGCGCGCAATCTTACCCACACCCACCGGATGCTGCTTGAGAATTACTCGCAGTACGACGCTAGCGTCACGGGCGGAAAAACCGGCTACACGGGTCCCGCGGGCTACACGCTGGCCACGGTGGCGCAGCGCGACGGCCGCACGCTGATCTGCATAGTGCTTAGGTCCGAGAACATGTACGGGGACACCCGTAAGCTGCTCGATTTCGGCTTTGACGAGTTTGAGCCGTACCACCACACGTTTGCTGCTGCAAAGACGCCGATTGAGGTCACAATACGCGACGTAGAACGAAATGCCGGCACAGCGTATCTTTTTGGCCCTGCCGAGGCCGATCTGCTGTTGCATGAAAGCGTTGAGCCGGAGGATATTTCCGAAGCTTTTTTGTACGACATATACCCGCGCCCGGGGGATAATATCTCGGGGTTCGCCGAGCTGCGGCTTCCAACCGGGCATGAGAACGGCCTTCCGGGCGTGCTGAAATCTGTCCCCATGCGCGCGCGGGTCGTGATGTTTAAGCCTCCCGCGGCCGAGGTTGCGCAGGTCGCAGTGGCCGCAGCCGTCGCGGAAGAAAACATCCCGGCTCCCGACCGTGCCGGAATACTGCTGCGCGAGCTTGATTTGCTGTGGTATTACTTTAAGCTCCAATTCGAACAGGTTTTTGTTTACTGGGCGTTTGGCATAGCGGTCGGCTCTGTGATTTCGGTGTTCGGCAAGCGGAGGATACACGCGCTTTTCGCCGCGCTGCAAGGAAAAAAGCTCGGCGTGCTGGGGCTTATTCCCGCCAGCGCGATAGGCATAGCATCGCCGCTGTGTATGTACGGAACTATCCCGATCGCCGCGTCTTTTTCTGAAAAGGGCATGAAAGACGACTGGCTCGCGGCCTTTATGATGAGCTCAATTTTGCTTAACCCGCAGCTTATAGCCTACAGCGCGGCGCTGGGCGGCGGGGCTGTGGCGGTGCGCGTAGTTAGCTGCTTTGTCTGCGGCGTGTTTGCCGGTCTTCTTATAAAGCTTTTCTATACAAACAGAAGCAGGAGTTTTTTCAACTTCAAAGGCTTTGCCGGACCCGTTAACCGTGACACGGCGGCGAACCCACTGCTGCGGCTTTTAAAGAATATCTTAAGGAACATCAAGGCCACGGGGCCGTATTTTCTGGTGGGGATCGCGCTTTCGGCGGCATTCCAGCGGTACGTGCCGGAAGATTTTATGGTCATGCTGTTCGGGGGGGACCGGGCATTCGGCGTACTGATGGCCGCTACAATAGGCGTACCCCTCTACGCCTGCGGCGGAGGGGCAGTACCGTTGTTGCTTCAATGGATGGCGTCCGGCATGAGCATGGGCAGCGCCGCCGCGTTTATGATAACCGGCCCGGCCACAAAGATCACGAATCTGGGCGCTTTGAAGATCGTGCTCGGGGCCGGACGGTTCGTGATGTATCTTGCGTTTTGTATGCTCTTTGCATTTTTGTCGGGGATATTGGTAGATACAGTAATGTAAAACTCAGCACTCAAAATCCAACAATTCTCTTACCTGCTTCGCCTCGTCCACGCCGGGGTAAACCTCCACAAGCTTAAGGCCGTTTTCGGCGAGCTCGAACACGCAGCGCTCGGTAACATACAGCACTCGCTGCCCGCGCTTAAACGCGTCCTTGCCAGAAAAGCTTATCGCCGAAACCTGCCGCTTAAATTTCTTTACGCTGCCTTCTTTGGCGATATGCACCCCGCCGTCGCGCTTTTCCATCTCCAGCCCTTTTGTGGTGAAGCTTATACAGAACACGATGTTTTTGGTGGCGTGTGTGATGTTCGCGAAGCCGCCTATGCCCGCGTAGCCGTCCGGCAGGCTGTGGGAGTTAACGTTGCCCCGGGCGTCGACCTCAAGGCCGCCCAAAAAGCAGATATTAAGGCCGCCGCCGTCGTAAAAGTCAAACTGCGTCGCCATGTCGCAGATCATGTCCGCGCCTATCGTCGCGCCAAAGGCCACTCCGGGCGCGGGCAGCCCGCCAACCCCGCCGGCCTCAACCGTTACCGAAACCTCACGCAGCATGCCGAGCCTTGCGGCGTACTTGCCAACGAACTCCGGTATGCCTATGCCAATATTGACGATCTGACCGGGCTTTAATTCCTGCGCCGCGCGCTTGCCGATAATGTCGGCCGTCACGTCGCGGGCCGCGCCGCTTCTGGTGTTCGCGGCCGAAAGCTTGGTTATGTAATAGTCCATATGCGTGGCTGGGACATGTATGTCTCCCGAAAGCGCAGGGTTGTAACCGCCGGTCTCCTCCAGCGGCTCGCCAACCACCACGTAGTCCACCAGAAGGCCTGGTATGATAACGTTTCTGGGGCGGGCAAACATGTGGCTCACGCGGTCCACCTGTACGATGACCTTGCCGCCGCGCCGCTTGGTGGCCTGAGCCATCGCAAGGGCGTCCACAGTAAGATACTCGCGCTCGAAAGAGATATTGCCGTTGGGGTCCACGGTCGTTCCCTTTATGAACGCCACGTCTATTTTGGGCGTCGGCACCAGCAGGTACTCCTTGCCCTCAAGCTCGCGGACCTTGGTAAGCTCTTTGGTAGACCGTGAGTTTAGCGCGCAGGTACCGATCCTCGGGTCGCAAAATATCCCCAGGCCCACCTCGGTGAGAATCCATTCCCGGCCGGCCGCGGCGGCGCGTATCAAATGGGACAATACCCCAAGCGGCAGGCAGTAGGCCTCTATTTCGCCTGACATGGCCATTTGTTTGGCAACCGGCATGCTGTTGTAGTGGCTGGCGATCACCTCCCGCACAGCTCCGAGCTTGATGTAGCGGTCTGCAAAGCGGTTTTCGTCCCAAACGCCAAAGCCCGCCGCGCAGAAAAGGCTTAGATCTTTTGGAGAGCCCGTGGCGGAGATGCGCTCGTACAGCGCGTCGTGAAGCGCTTCGGGGTTTGCCAGTGCGAGAAATGAATTGATCGCGATGCAGTCCCCGTCGCTTACCAGCTTAGCCGCCTCTTTTGCTGAAATTATTCTGAACATGCTGTCACCCCCTATAACTAAATTATACCAGTCATGTTGACAAAGTCAACATGATTTGAGGCGGCAAAAGCCTTAGTCTTTTTGTTGATATTTAGCTTATATGTGGTATAATATAACGACAATACAATATAAGGGAATGTTACGCATGAGAATAAGCGAGCTTTATAAATCCAAAAAACCGGTTATATCCTTCGAGGTGTTCCCGCCCAAGAAAGAGGACGGTTTTGGAGCGGTGCTGGGCGCTTTGCGCGAGCTTGCGGTGCTTGAGCCAGACTTTGTAAGCGTTACCTGCGGCGCGGGCGGCGCGGGCGGCGCGGGTGAGAACACACGCAGGGTGGCCGGAACGCTGAGCCGCGAGCACGGGATCGAGCCCTTGGCGCATCTTACCTGCATGGGGGCCGACAGGTCCGCTGTAAAAGAGACGGCGTTGGCGCTTAAGGACGCCGGCGTGACGAATATTCTTGCTCTGCGCGGGGACATGCCGCCCGGCGAGTCTATGGACAGGCCCAGGCTTTACCGCTATGCCGCGCAATTGATTTCGGACCTCAGGCTGCTGGGGGATTTTTGCGTGGGCGCGGCCTGCTATCCGGAAGGGCATATCGAATGCGACAGCCTGGAAAAAGATTTGATACACCTGCGCGAAAAACAGGAGTCCGGCGCGTCCTTTTTAATATCGCAGCTTTTCTTTAACAACGACGTCTTTTTCAGATTCCTGGACAAAACGGCCGTGGCCGGGATAACGCTTCCGGTTTCTGCGGGCGTCATGCCTATCCTCAGCCGCGGCCAGATAGAGCGCATGATCTTCATGTGCGGCGCGTCTCTACCATCGGATATCATCCGCCTGCTGCACAGATTCGAGCACAATCCCGCTGACCTGCGTAAGGCAGGGGTCGAACACGCCGTGCGGCAGATGGAAGACCTGATTCGTGGCGGAGCGGCCGGTATACACATTTACACAATGAACCATCCCGATATCGCGGCCACGGCCATAACCCGCCTAAGAGAGATCTGAATATGAGCCTTAAGGACGAAGCCCTGCGGTATATGGGCTACAGAGGGCAGGCCATTTCCCCGGAGCTTGAAGCTAGGGTAGACGAAGCCCTTGCCGTTTGTAAAAAGCACGCAAGCCCGCTTGCGGTACGGCGCGAATTCGTTTTGGAGCGCACGGCCTTTGGTATAGCTGCGGCGGGTTCCGCGCTTGTCTTGCCGGGCGACGGAATCGCCCGGCATTTGAACTGCTGCGAAAGCGCCGTGCTGGCGGCGGTGACGCTGGGTTTTGCGCTAGATCGCGAAATAGAGCTCGCCATGCGGCGCGACCTCGCCTTTGGCGTGATGCTGGACGCCGCCGCAGACGCCGTGGTGGAGGACGAGTGCGAGCGGCTTGAAAACGAGATCAACGCCGAAGCGGCCGCACGGGGACTGTACGCTAAAAGCCGTTTTAGTCCCGGATACGGCGACCTGCCGCTGAATATTCAGCCCGCGTTTTTAGCTGCGCTGGACGCCGGTCGGCGCATAGGCCTTACCTGCGGAGCAAGCCTGCTTATGAACCCGCGCAAATCTGTTACCTTTATCGCCGGACTAAGCTCCTCAAGTCAGGAAAGCAAAAAAAACTGCGAGAACTGCGCAAAACGCGACGATTGTCCTTATCGTAAACACACAGGAGGCCAAAGCACATGATGGACATACAAAAGCTTATCCGCGAGGATATTTTGATCTTTGACGGCGCGATGGGGACCATGCTGCAAAGCGCGGGCCTGCCCGCCGGCGCGCTGCCCGAGGTGTGGGCTATTGAACACCCGGACGCTCTGAGAGACGTCCACCGCGCTTACGTGGAGGCCGGGGCCGACGTCGTTTCCACCAACACTTTTCAGGCCAACGCGCTCAAGCTGGGCGGCGCTAAGGTGGAGGATGTTGTGGAGTTTTCGGTGCGCCGCGCAAAGGAGTCCGGCGCGCGCTTCGCCGCTCTGGATATAGGCCCCACGGGCCGCATGCTCGAGCCGATGGGAGATATGACCTTTGATGAGGCGTACGAGCTTTTTCGCCGGCAGATGGTAACCGGCGAAAGGTGCGGCGCGGACTGCGTGATAATAGAGACGTTTTCCGATTTATTCGAGGCAAAGGCCGCCGTGCTGGCCGCCAAGGAAAATACCCGGCTGCCGGTGATCTGTACGCTGACCTACCAGCAGGACGGACGCACCTTTGTGGGATGCGACCCGGTCTCCGCCGCCGTGACCCTTTCCGGGTTAAAGGTGGACGCGCTGGGCGTGAACTGCTCTCTCGGCCCCGCCGAGCTCATGTCCGTGGTGAAAAAGCTGCTAAAACACTCGGCTGTTCCGGTAATTGTCCAGGCCAACGCCGGGCTGCCGAGATTTGAAAACGGCGAGACTATTTACGATATAACCCCCGAGGCTTACGCCGCAAGCGTAAGGGAGATGGCGCTCGCGGGGGTGAGGATAGTCGGGGGCTGTTGTGGCACCACTCCGGAGTTTATTCGAGAAGTAAAAAAAGCCGTTAAGGGTATACCTTTTTCCGCCAGTGTTGCAGACAATGCAAGGTTTTCGGGCGCGGTTTCCTCCGGCACAAGGACGCTGTTTTTGGGCGACGGCGTCACGGTAATTGGCGAGCGCATAAACCCCACGGGCAAGAAAAAGCTTAAAGAAGCGCTTAAGACCGGGGATTTCGACTATGTAACGGGCGAGGCGATAGACCAAACCAAAGCCGGCTGCGACATTCTTGACGTAAACGTCGGCCTGCCGGAGCTCAATGAGCCTGCGGTCATCGCAAAGGTGGCGCGCATGCTGCACGGTGTGACGAATCTGCCGCTGCAAATAGACAGCGCCGACCCCGCCGCTATAGAGGCGGGAGTCCGCGCCTGCGCGGGACGCCCGATAATAAACTCCGTGAACGGCAAAGCCGAGGTCATGGAACGGATATTTCCCATCGCCGCGAAATACGGAGTGGCGGTGGTGGGCCTCACCCTTGACGAGGACGGCATACCCCCCACGGCCGAAGGCCGCTTTGCAGTCGCGAAGCGCATTGTAGATACCGCCAGGACATACGGGATACCGCCGGACGATATTTTGATCGACTGCCTGACGCTGACGGCCTCGGCCCAGCAGGAGCAGGTCATGGAGACCCTGCGGGCGCTGCGCCGCGTAAAAATGGAGCTTGGCGTGCACACTGTGCTGGGCGTCAGCAACGTGAGCTTCGGCTTACCCGCGCGGGAAATCGTAAACGCCTCGTTTTTGGCGGCGGCGCTTGAGGCGGGGCTTGACGCGCCAATACTGAACCCGCTTTCGGAGAGGTATATGGAGGTCGTAGACAGCTTTCGCGTGCTTTCGGGCGAAGATAAAAACGCCGCCCGATTTATATCGAAGTACGGCGAAAGAAAAACTCAAACGGCAAAAGAGCCAGAAACCGCGCAGGCGGCTTCGGGCCTCAACGTCTTAAGGGATATTATCCTGCACGGCCGCCGCGACGAGGCCGCCGCAGTGACCGCGGCGCAGCTTATGGAGCATTCGCCTCTCGACATCGTAAACGAATGCCTCATACCTGCGCTGGACACGGCGGGCAGGCGCTTTGAGAGCGGCGAGATATTCCTGCCGCAGCTGATACTTTCGGCGGACGCCGCCTCAAGCGGCTTCGAGGTATTGCGCCGCCGCATGGAGGAAACGGGAGAAAAGCGCGAGTCCAAGGGGAAAATTTTACTCGCGACCGTTAAGGGCGACATCCACGACATTGGCAAAAACATCGTGAAGATGCTGCTAAAGAGCTATGGCTACGAGATAATAGACCTTGGAAAAGACGTTCCCGCCGAAACGGTCGCCGGCGCGATAAGTGCGCACGGCGTGCGTTTGGCGGGCTTAAGCGCGCTGATGACGACCACCGTGCGAAGCATGAAAGAAACGATAGACCTTGTGCGCGAACGCGGGCTGGACTGCAAATTCATGGTTGGCGGCGCGGTGCTGACGCCGGAGTACGCAAAACTGGCGGGCGCCGACTACTACGCCCGTGACGCGATGGAGGGTGTGGAGATAGCAAAGGGATTTTTTAACCCGCAAGAATGACCTTTAGCTTGAGCGATATCTCTCCGTCTCCCAGCAACCGTGAGATAACGCGCGTTCTGCCCTTAGCGGTGAGCCGCATATTTTCCCCGCTTAACGCGACCGGAGTCGTCAGCGAATAGGAATGCCCCGCGCTGCCGACCAGCGGACTCGCGCTGCCGGCGGTCATATTTACAAGCTCGCACACGGCGTCATACATATCGTCTTGCCTCACGCTTTCTTTGGGCGTACCTGTCATGCGTGAACAAAAAAGCCTCAGGTCTTCTTCGTCCGCCGAGACGAATACCGCGCCGCCGTGCGTACCCGCAAGATTCATAATGCCGGTCAGCCCGTAAAAACTGTCATCCGGCTCGGAAGAAAGCACCTTGAGCGAAATATCCGTGAATTTTAATACGATCTCGCACAGCGCGTCCGCAAACACGTTGCCCAGCTCCTCCAAAGACGCGGCCGTCATAAATAATCACCGTCCTCCTGCAGACATTCCAATATTTTTGTCTCAAGCTCCGTCACGGTGAACGGCTTTGTAAGATAATTTGCCGCGCCCGCGCGAATAGCCGCGACGATATTGCTCCTTTGTCCCTGCGTCGTCACCATCATCACCGGTATATCCTTGTATTTCTCGTTTTTCTTTATTTCGACCAAAACATCGTAGCCGCTCATTTCGGGCATGTTCCAGTCAAGGAGTACGAGGTCGGTCTCCCCGTATATCTCCCCCAGCTTCTCTAAGGCCTCTATGCCGTCCCGGGCTTCCTCGGTCTCCATTTCCAGGGCGTCGGCAACGGCCCTGACGACTTTTCTTAAGACCTGCGAGTCGTCTACAACAAGCAGTTTCATGCATACGCCTCCCGCATCTTTAATTACTTGCTTTGAAATATGTCAGGTTTTTGTAGTGGACATGCTCGTAACCGTCTCTGAAATAGTCGGACATGGCTGAGTTACCTACAAACAGCACTCCGTCCCGGTTAAGAGCGCGGCGCAGCTTGCCCGAAATCTCCCGCTTGAGTTCGTCCCCAAAGTAGATGAGGGCGTATCTGCAAAAGATGACGTCAAAGCTGCCCAACGGCAAAAAGCTGTGTTGAAGATTGAACCGGCTGAAGCGCACGGCGTCGCGTATTCGCGGGTCAAGCTCCCAGGCCGATTTATCCTGCGTGAAATATTTCTCCCGGTATGCGTCGTCAAGCCCGCGCCTTATGCTGATAGCGTCGTATCTGCCGCGCTTGGCGACGTCCAGCACGCGGCTGGAAATATCTGTGGCCACAAACTCGAAGTCCGATAGCTGAATATCACGCACAAGCTTGCGCTTGAGGTAATTGTCCACGCACATCACGGTGGAGTACGCCTCCTGCCCGGTGGATACCGCTGAAAACCAGAATCTCACCTTGTTTCTGGCGGACGACCTCAGCTCCGCTATATACCGGGGGAGCAAATCTTCCTCCAATACCCGCCATGGCAGCGAGTCGCGAAACCAAAGCGTCTCGTTGATTACCATTGCGTTTATTATTTTCTGGGTTATCTGCGGGTCTTTACCCGACACGATATATCTGTAAAGTTCGCCGAAATTTTCGCAGCCCGCGTCCGCCATAACCTTAACAAGGCGCATTTCAAACAGATACGCCTTGTCCGGGGGGACGAGTATTCCGCTGCTCTTGCACAGATAATCCCGAAAGACGGCGAATTCTTTGTCGTCCATGCGGGCGGTCTCAAGGCTCAGGTAAGAGTAATCCATCGTATATTCCTTCTCAATCAGCGGACCGGGTAGCGAAAGCTGCCAAGTCTGCGCGGAATTTCGTCCGGGTCAAGGACGATATCGGCAAGGCCCCGCTCCACTACCGCGCGCGGCATTCCGTATATAACGCATGTCTTCTCGCTCTGCGCGAGACAAACGCATTTCTGCTTTGACTTTAAATGCGCGAGTCCGTTTTCACCGTCGTGGCCCATTCCCGTAAGAATGACGGCAACCACCCCGGAAAGTCCCGGTATCTCCGCCACCGAATTAAAAAGCACGTCGGCCGCGGGCTTGACCCCGCGGACATGCGGTGAATTTTCAAGCGAGATTTTCTTTTCCGCGTCAAGCCTCATGTGTACTCCGCCCGGCGCGATATAGACCGAACCCGCAGCCACAGCCTCCCCGTCCTCCGCTACCTTTACCCTCAGACGGCTTTTACTGTTCAGGTCCGTCGCAAGGTTCCCGGTAAAGTGCGGGAACATGTGCTGTACGACCAGTATGGGGACGGGGAATTCCGCCTTAAGCTCCGGCAAAACTCTGCCCAGAGCAGCGGGGCCTCCGGTCGAGGCCGCGATTATCACCAGCTCCGGGGAAAACGAAGACCTGCCGCGTGCTTCGGGAGCCTCCCGCCGGGAGGCGCTTTGCGGGTTTTTCCCGCCGGCCTTGCGCTCGTCCATAAGCCGTGCAATTTCCTCAAGCTTTTCCCTGACGGCGTGAAAGTTCTCTTCATATCCGCTGTATATCGGCTTTTTCATGCAGGCCGCCGCGCCCAGCCCGCGCGCTTCGGACAAAATATCGTCGCAATTCTTTGCGGGTTGCGCCGTTACCAGTATCAGCGCGCTGGGCAGACATTCCCTGAGCTTGAGCACAAACTCCCTAAGGCTGGGCCTTGCCAGCGTAGAGTCGACTACCACGACGTCAAAATTGATCCTGTACGCAAAGGCAAGCAGTTCTTCGCAGTCGGCCGCAAAATCCGCGTGTGCGCCCGCAAAAACCTGCGTCACTGCTTTGGAAAACATCTTTTTAAATAACGGCGACCCCTCCGCTACCAGTATATTAATTCCCTCCATATCAGTTCATACTGAATTTAGAGACAAAAGACTCCATGCCGTTCGCGGCTGCCAGCATCTCCTCGCTGGATCTGTTGGTTCGGTCGGCGCTCTCGTCCAATGAGCAGGATTCTATATGAATGAGCTGTATATTCCTCGAAATTTCCATCAGGCCTTCGGCCATCTCCTTGACCGCGCGGTCTATCTCGCGGATATTGTTTGAGGCCCGTTCGGAGTTCATGGCTATTTCCTGAGTGCCTATTACAAGATCGGCGGTCGATCTTGCTATCTCGTTGACACCCTTGGTCGAATCCTCCATAGTCCTTGTTACCGAAACCGCGTTTTCCGAGATCCTGCCGACCTCGGTCGTAACCTCGTTCATGCTTCTGGCGGCGGCGGCGGACTCGTCTGCAATCTGGTCGCTGCGTTTGCCCTGTTTGGTAACTTCCCGGGTGAGCTGCGTCATAAACGCGGAAAGCCCGTTAATGATTTCGGCAATCTCCGCCACGGCTGCCACGGCCTCGGGCATGAATTTCTGCATCTTTTCTATTTGTGCTGCTATTTCGTCAGTCGCGTCCGAGGTCTGGCGAGCGAGCTCCTTGACCTCGCTTGCCACCACCATAAAGCCCTTTCCGGCGTCACCCGCGCCCGCCGCCTCTATCGCCGCGTTCAGCGCCAGCATGTTGGTCTGATCCGCTATGTCGTTTATTATATTGACGATCTTCCCTATTTGCTTGCTTGAGGCTTCAAGCTGCCGGATGCTGTCGTGCGTGCTCATGGCCTTTTTGTCGGCGTCCGCCACCCTGCGCATAGCGGCGTCGCAGTGCTCGGTTATCGAGCCTATAGATTTGTTTATTTCCTCTACGCTCTCCGCGACGCTGTTGAAAGCGTTGGAGACCAGCCCGGCCGAACGCGAGGCCGTGGTAATGCTATTTTGAATGTTGTCGACAAGCTGGCTGGACCGCTCGACCCTGTTACTCGTCTGCTCCGACGCCGCCGCCACTGAGCTTATGGTTGAGTTTATCTCCTCTATTGACGCAGCCACTGTGCTGATATGACTGCTCGCCTTGGAAATTGCGTTTGAAGACTGCATCATCCCGGCTGAAAACTCCTGTATTGTCGCGCTCAAGGAAGACGTCTGTTCGTTCAAGCCCCGGCTGTTGTCGGCCATTTGCGTGGAGATAGTCAGCATGCCCTGCGCCGATTCGCGCATTGTGGAGCTTGTGTCGGAAATGGTTTCCAGGTTCATCCTGTTGTACCTTACCAGAGCGTTAAAAGCGTTGTAAAACTTGCCTATCTCCGCGCCGCGGTCGTCTGGCAGCGAGACCGTAAAGTCTCCGCCCGCAGCCTTGGACATTACCTCAACTCCCAAAAGAATCGGCCTGCTGAGCATGACTGAAATCAGAGCGCCGAGTGTGACAGAGAACAAAAGCCCCGCGGCCGACACTGAGAGCATAGTTGTTAACGCGCTTTCCGAGCCTTCTACGGCTCTGGTCATCAGCTGGTCTCCCAGCGAAAGCCTAAGAGTATTAAGTTTGGAAAGATTCTCCACGCAGCTGTCAGATACCGGTGACAGCATCGTCTCTAAATAGTCCAGCGCCCTGTTCATGTTTTCAGGGTCTCCCAGATTCTCCTGAAGCAATAATCTGAAAGGAGCGACCAACCCTATGTACTCGTCAAGCCCGACCATAAGATCGGCGTGTATCGGCCTTGCCTCTTCGATCTCGATCGTCTGCCCGAATACGGTCATCATTTCCTTTACTCTTTCAACATCCGAGATTATCTTACGGGCGCTTTCGTCGCGCTCCAAAGGATCCCCGCGCAAAAGCGACGCCCGGCCCTCGGTCTTTATCTGCTCCATAAGCTGGGTCGACTGAAGCACGTTGTCCAGCGGAACAATGACCGAGTTGTACAGTCTGCCGTTGGTAACTCTCATGCTGTAGATATTGTAGATACCGACGGCCAGAACGACCAGAGACATGGCGGTCAGCAGCATAAACGACGTCATGAGCTGCGTTCTAATCTTCATATTCCGTATGATTTTTTTCACCTTAACGTACCTCCCCGCAATAACGGTCCGGCGCCGTAGCCGTCCCCTGTAAAATGCCTTATTATAGAATGGATGTCTATGATCCTGTATATAGTCCCGCCGTCTTCGTAAACGCCCGCAATGTGCGGCGGCGCTTTCTCTCCGCCCGTTGGCTGCGGAAAAATTATCCTGCCGTCCTCCGCGTCTATAAGATCCCCCGGCTTATCCACGACAAATCCCATCTGACCGGCTCCCGCCACAGGCTTGAATATCACGGCGTTCACAAGCTGCGGCCCCTGTCCGGGAATCGCCTCGCGCTCCAGTTCAAGAAGTGCGCCGAGACTGAGCAATGTGACGACTCTGCCCTTCAGGTTCGCTATCCCCGCGACCTCGCGCGGGGCCGCCGGCACCGTCGTAACGGCAAGCCGACGCGCGAATTTTTCCACCGTCTTCACATCGGTCGCGAAGCATTCGCCGTCAATGTAAAAGCTTAATCCCTTTATCGCCTACACCGCCTTTTCACAATTGGCCGGAAGCTCCGGCAGCGAGCGCATAATATTTTCAGTGTTCAAAAAAATTAGTACTTTCTCCCCGTAAGCGCAGGTCCCGAAAACATATTCGTTCGCGACAAGGCCTGTCTCGGGAGAAAAGACGTCCCCGACTTTATCAAGCACTCTTCCGGCCAGGACTGCCGCGGGCGCCGCCCCGGCGTCGAGAACCAGCAGATATAGGGGTTTTTCGGGGTACTCCCGCTTTTGCACCGGGGCGTAATCCTCGGGCCTTATGACGCGCACGGTTTGACCCGAAATATTTACGTAAGCGCCCTCACCCACTTCCTGAATGTCCCCGGGGGATATTCGTTCGATCCTCCTGATTTTATCCGCGTCTACCGCGAAGTGCTCGGCGCCCGAGCATTTAAATACGACGACCTGTTTTATATCCCCGGCGCACTCAATTTCTTCCGCCGGGGGCTTTTCGACCCCTGACATATCCATGAAGCGCATAATCCCTTCTGCGTCCAGGATCATAACGGCGTCTCCCCCGCCCAGCACCGCGACGCCGGAATAACACCCGCAGCCGCGCAGAAATACCGGCAGCGGCTTTATCACGGTTTCTTCTGTAGAGACTGCGTCGTCGATCAGCAGGGCAAAATACCTGTTCCCCGACTCCCCCGCGCCGGACTTAAGCACCAGGCATTTGGAAATATCAGCCCGGGGCGGCAAATCGTCCGGGCATGGCGGCGAAACGCCGCCGGCCCTCGCATCTATGCTTCCAAAAGTCACGACAGGGATTATCCAGCCGTTTAAATTAAGCATCAGCGAATTGTTCACCCGCTCAAGCAGCTTCGTCGTCTCTCCCCGCGAGATTCTTACCAGGCGCTCGACGTTTATCTCGGGTACTGCGTAAATAGCTCCTGCGGCCCGCACGACCAGCGTCCGGGTGACTGAAAGGCTCAACGGCGTTTTTATGCGTATTACCGTGCCTCTACCCGGTTCCGAGTCAACCTCTATCGAGCCGCCCAGCTTAACGATATTCTCCCTTACGATATCCATGCCCACGCCGCGTCCCGAGACGTTCGTAACCTGCTTTGCCGTCGAAAGCCCCGGCTCGAATATCAGCGCCGAAAGCTCGGCCTTTGACATTGATGCGAGTTTTTCTTCCGACACGAGACCGAGCTCGACGCTTTTGCGTTTAAGCGCCTCGACGTCTATTCCCGCGCCGTCGTCGGATATATCCACGAAAGCAAAGCCTTCGCGCAGATACGCTTTTAAAGAGATCAGTCCTCTTTCGGGCTTTCCGCTCGCGGCGCGAACGGCCGGATTCTCTATTCCGTGGTCGGCCGAATTTTTAACGATTTGCGTTACCGGGTCGGACAGCGAATCCAAAAGATATTTGTCCAGCGCGACGTCTCCGCCGTGAATCTCGATACGGATATCCTTGCCCAGTGCTTTTGCCATGTCGCGGATAATCCTCGGGAATTTACCGAAAAGCACGTTAACAGGCTGCATCCTCGCGCGCATGACCTTTTCCTGGATCTCGCCCGTGAGCCTGTTCACCTCCAGCAGAACCGGCGCGAGACCGGCTATCCTCCGCTCGTGGCCAGTCACGCGCGCAAGAAGCCTGTTTCTTGTGAGTATCATCTCGTTTGCCAGATCCATCAGCGCGTCCACCGCCGTGACGTCAAGCCTGATATAAAAGTCGTCCGCGCGCTCGGACTGCCGGGAGACAGTTCCCCCGGCGGCAGTTTTTTCTCCTCTGACAGTTTCGGCGGAAACATTTCTCACATAGCGGCTGTCAAGCTCGACCGCTATTAAAAAAAGCTCGGGTTCAAGCACGCTGGACACAAGCAATTCGAGCGGCGGCGTTTTTCCGCCGGCCGCGCCCGTAATAATACGGGCCAGCGCTCCGGTGCTTTTTGCCTCGGCTTCGGCGTCCCCGACCGCGGCCGCCAGCACTTCGCTCACAGAAAGTATGTCGTCCGCAAGCCCCGCGGGGCGGCCGGCATATTCCCCAAGCGCTTTCCCGGCGCCGATGCTCAGACTGTACAGCCAGCGTCCGCGCTTAACGGCTTTTTTCAGAAGATCATTAGTCTCCAAGGCTGTCGTCACAAGCGGCGTCCGCGCCGGTATTCGTTCATCCGCCGGGATTTTCCCGCCTGTGTACGCTTTAAGGCGGGCCAGAAGATCGCCGATTTCTATTGTGTCCTGCGAGCGTATATTATCCACCAGCGCCCTCAGCGTGTCGACACACGCGAGCGCCGCGTCTGCAAGCTTGTCGTCCGGCTTGATTTCGTTGTCTTTTATTCGGGAAAAAAGGCTCTCCATCTCATGGGCAACGGCTACTATCTTACCAAGCGAAAAAAACCCCGCGGTACCTTTAAGGCTGTGAGCGGCGCGAAAAACCGCGCCGATGAGTCCGGGGTCGCCCACAAGCGCTTCAGTATCGAGAAAAGCCGATTCAATTTTCTCAATATGTCCTTTGGCTTCGTCTTTAAAATCCTCCAACAAAGAATCCGCGTCCAGTTTAGTCATCGGCAACCCCTTTTATCATCGCGGAGTTTGTGATATACTTTTACAAGTATATCACAAAGCAATGGATTATGGAAGATTTTGCTGCCAATATTTAAAAATTCGCCAGCCGTAAGGATGTGCCCGATGAATACGCTTGACGACGGTTCCGGTTTTTATTTCTCAAACGCCAAGAAGCGCGTGCTCGCCGTCAGCGGTGATCCGCGTTTTCTCGCCGAGCTAAAAATGCACCTTAAAAGCTTTTTCGACATCGGTCTGGCCGCGGACGCCGCTGCCGCCGTTCACGCGCTGAAGGCCCGCGGAGCAGACGCGGTTGTGATACATATTGGCGCGGACTGCGACACGGCGTTCAATGCGTATAAAGAGATCGTTCAGCACACCGGCGGCAATGCGCCGATCCTGTTTTTGGCTGAAAACGACGGCGAAGCTCTTGAGTCAGAGGCGCTGAAGCTCGGAGCCTCCGACTTCGCGCTCAGGAGGCGGAACGGCTGCGACGCGCTGATCGCCCGCATACGTCTGCGAATAGCAGAACGCAAATCCGTTCAGCCGGGGCCGGCGCTGGCGGGAAAGGTCGTACTTGTTGCGGAAGACGCCGAACTCAACCGCGAGATCATAGCGGCGATGCTCGGGGAGATTGCGGGCCTGACCGTGAACTTTGCCGGAGACGGGCAAAGTGCGGTCGAGACGTTCGTCCAAAACCCCGGAGGCTACGACATGATCCTTATGGACGTGCAGATGCCGGTGATGGACGGGCTTTCCGCCGCTATGGCGATAAGGTCCGCGGGGCTTGAACGCTGCGAAACGATTCCGATAATCGCGCTTTCCGCCACGGCGGGTCAAGGCGAGCTATTGGCCTGCGCCGAAGCCGGGATGAATGGCTTTTTGCTAAAGCCCATGGATCTCAACGAATTTCTGGACGTGTGCGCGAGGTATATGCGATGATAAATTAATTTAAATCAGGAGGAAGCAATGCACGATTACGGCAAATGCTACGACGAGGTGCTTGAGATAGAGCGCGACGCGATAGGCGCGCTCATTCGCAAGCTTGACAGAAATATCATGGACAGGCTGGTTGAACTGTTCCTCTCGGTTAAGCGTGACGGCAGGAAGGTGATAACCGCCGGCTGCGGTACTTCCGGAATAGCGGCCGAAAAGATCGCCCACACCCTCAGCGTAGTGGAGGTACCGTCGTTCTTTTTGTCCCCGGCAAATTCAATACACGGCGGCATGGGCGCGATACAGCGTGGCGACGTCATGCTGCTTTTGACAAAAGGCGGCAACACCCGGGAGATTATTGATTACATTCCCGTATGCAAAGCCAAGGGCGCGATCGTCGTGGGGGTCACCGAACACGAGAACTCGGTGCTGGCCCAAAACTGCGACATTCTTTTCCTTGTCCCCGTCGAGCGGGAAGCGGACCCGTGGAATCTCATCGCCTCGGCGAGCATTTTGGCGGTGATGTCTGCCTTTGACGCCATCGCCTTTACTGTTATGCGTCACAACGGCTTTACCAAAGAGGATTTTTTCCTCACCCATCCGGGCGGTTCAGTTGGTGACAAGCTGCGTGAGGCAGGGATAAAAAGCCGCTGAGACCCGCAGAAACCGCGTGTTCTTACATAAAATGTAAAATAATTACTGTTGTATTTTTGTCGAATTTATGCTTTAATGTAACAAAGCGCCAATTGTTCCAATAATTTGGATTTTGCCGCGAAACAGACAGAACCAAATTTTGCGGTTGCGCAATTAAGCGTAATCGTTGGTTTGGTTCTTTGTTTTAAGCCGGAGCGGTACATAATTTTGTAGTATGCGGGGGAGCCTCTGTGAGTATTGGATTTGCGGATTTTATAAGTTCTTTGTCTTCAAGCCTTCCGCTAACAGTCGTCTCTTTGCTGACTGCGGGCGTTATCCTTGTCAACGGCTGGACAGACGCGCCCAACGCCATAGCCACATGTATCTCCACCCGTTCCATGCCTCCCCGCGCGGCAATAATGATGGCCACCGTCTTTAACTTTTTGGGGATAGTGGCGATGACTTCGTTCAACGCCTCGGTCGCGATGACTATTTACAATATGGTGGATTTTGGCGGGAACGCCCGCGAAGCGCTGCTGGCTCTTTGCGCGGCGCTTTTTGCGATCGTTCTCTGGGCCACAGCGGCGTGGCGGTTCGGCATACCCACCAGCGAAAGCCACGCGCTTATCGCCGGCATTAGCGGGGCGGCGATAGCGGTGCACGGAAGCTTGAAGGGGATTAACGGTTCTGAATGGATAAAGGTACTGTACGGGCTGGGGTTTTCTCTTTTGATAGGCTTCTGCCTGGGTTATGTCACTGTGCGGCTGATCGAAGCCGTGTGCCGTAGGGTAGACCGCCGGAAGACCTTTGGGTTCTTTCAGGGCGCGCAAATAACCGGAGCCGCCCTGATGGCCTTTATGCATGGCGCTCAGGACGGCCAGAAGTTTATGGGAGTTTTTCTGCTGGGTATCTTCCTAGCAAAGGGACACGGCGGAGCGGGCAGCTTCGAGGTTCCGTTCTGGCTTATGCTCCTGTGCTCCGCCGTCATGGCGCTGGGAACTTCTATCGGCGGGCTGCGCATTATAAAAACCGTGGGCATGGACATGGTGCATCTTGAAAAATATCAGGGCTTCGCCGCCGATTTGGCGGCCGCCGGTTGCCTGCTGGTGTCATCCCTTACCGGCATGCCTGTCAGCACCACTCATACTAAGACGACCTCAATTATGGGTGTGGGCGCGGCCAAGCGCCTTTCCTCTCTAAACTGGGGGATAGTAAAGGACATGCTGCTGGCATGGGCGCTTACGTTCCCCGGCTGCGGGCTGGTGGGCTTTTTGATGTCTAAGCTATTCTTAGCTGTGTTTTAAAGGAATTCACATTAGAAAGGGCTGTTAATATGGCGAAGGAAAAGGCAAACAATTATTTTTCTATGATGGAAAGCATGGCGGAGTCCTCCTGCCTGGCGGCCGTGGAACTTGAACGTATCCTGACAGATTTCAGCGTCGAAACTCTGGGCGAAGACATGATCAAGCTCCACGCCGTAGAAAACAAAGCCGACGGGCAAAAGCACGAGCTGGTCGCCAAGCTGGTGAGGGAATTTATCACCCCTCTGGAGCGGGAGGATATCATGGCTATCGCCAACAGGATCGACGACGTGACGGACGCAGTCGAGGACGTCCTTGTAAAAATATATATGTTCAATATACAAAGTATCCGCGGCGAAGCTATAGAATTCGTGGGGCTTATAAAAAAATGCTGTAACGAGCTGCTGCACGTGTTCAAGGAGTTTGCGGACTTCAAAAAAAACAAAACGCTGCACGAGTCGATAATCGAGCTGAATCATTTGGAGGAGCAGGGGGACGCGCTGTATATAAGCGCGGTAAGAAAGCTGTATCTCTCGCAGGCGGACGCAAGGGAGGTCGCGGCCTGGACCGAAATATACAACGGAATGGAGATGGTCTGCGACACGTGTGAGCATGTCGCAGACCTGGTAGAAAACGTGGTCATGAAAAATACATAAAAATCACAAATGGATATGCCTTGGCAATCCTTCAACATAGAACGGCGTGAGTTCCGCCTGTATCAACGGGCGGACGTAATTGATAAAATCTTTTTTAACGCCGGTTTTATCCTTAGTCTGCCATTGCTGCGGGATCTTGCGTTCCTTGTTGGCGACCTGCTCTATTTCCACAAGCCCGGTCGTGACCTGATACGGGTCGTCGCTCAGCCTTTTAAGCGTTACCATACATCCGGTCTTAAGCTCAAAGGCAGCCTTGACAGCCGCGCCGCCTACCTGGAACGCTTCGGTTATGTCGACGCGGCTTGTGATGTGCCCGGCGCAGCGCTGAAGCGTGGAGAATTCTATCGCGCGCGTTTTGCAACCCAAGCGAATGGCGGCCTGATTAGCCAGATATCTTGATGTCCCGCTCAGGTTGCGGTGCCCGAATGCGTCTATGAACTCCGCGTTGTCCGCGAGCTCGCAGACATATCTGCCGTCGGCCAGCTTCACGCCCTCCGACACGGCGACGACTACAGACTTTCTTTCTTTCTGCGCCTCGTCTACGCGCTCCAAAAAGAGGTCCACATCGAAGACATTTTCCGGCAGGCAGATCATGTCTATGCCTTCGCAGTCCTCCCCTTCGGCAAGCGCCGCCGCCGCTGTGAGCCATCCGGCGTTGCGGCCCATTATCTCAATGATCGTCACGTTGCGCTGGTTGTAAACAAGGCCGTCCCGTATAACTTCCTTAACGGTGGCGGCTATGTATTTTGCGGCGGAGCCGTACCCCGGCGTGTGGTCGGTTACCGCGAGGTCGTTGTCTATAGTTTTAGGAACGCCAATCATTCGAATGTCGCTGCCAATTGTTTTAGCGTATCGCGAGAGCTTTTGGATCGTGTCCATGCTGTCGTTTCCGCCTATATAGAAAAGATACCCGATGTCAAGCTTTTTAAACAGCTTGAACAGCTTTTGATACGCGGCCTCGTCCTTTTCCGGTTCCGGCAGCTTGTAGCGGCAGCTTCCCAGATACGAAGAGGGCGTCCGCTTAAGCAGCTCTATTTGCAAGGTCGACGTTATCGCTTCGCTAAGATCCACATACCGTTCCTCAAACAATCCCTGTATACCGTTAAGCATACCGTAAACACGCTTTGCCCCCCGTGACTGCGCGGCCTGAAACACGCCCACCAGACTGGCGTTGATAACCGAGGTCGGCCCGCCCGATTGCCCCACTATTGCGTTGTTCCCCATAACTGCTCCCCTTCCGCTATGTAATTCGCTATAAAGTATTCTACCACAAATTATTCCATAACGCCACCGTATATTTGAGCATATTTTCCAAACTTCGAATGAGCAATAATGCTATCTGAAAGCGGTTATATTCGCGGCCGTCCGCGGGCTGTTAGCTTCGCTTGCCTGCTTTCGCCTCAAGCGCGTGGATAAACTCCACCAGAAAGCTGTGGTTCGGCGTGGCGACGCCGCACTTTAGCCCCGCGCGCACAACGCTGCCGCTTATTGTGTCCACCTCTGTTTTGCGGCCGTTTTTTATGTCGGAGTATATGCTCGGCAGACCCTCCGGGGCGTTTTCGCAGACAGCCTTTACTCCGGAGATTATCTCCTTGCGGTCAAACTCAAGCCCAATGCCCGCCGCGACGTCCAGGGCTTCCTCCAAAAGGTGCCGGCACAGCTCCCAGGCGTGGCTGTCCTTAACAATAAAGCCCATCGGCTGCTGCAAGGCTGCGGTCAACGCGCTGACAGAGGAGTTCGTGAACAGCTTTTTCCAGATCATATGCTGCACGTCCGCCGAAACCTCCGCCCTGAGTCCGCAGGCGGTGAAAGCTTCAGCAAACGGTCGCAAGCGCTCGCTGTCCCCGGATATGGCGCCAAAATATGTGTCCCCATTCCCAAAATGAGTCACGACGCCGTGCGACTCCACGACGGCGCCCTGTTGGGTCGTGCCAAGGGCCACACGGCTTTTATCAGCGAATTTTAGCAGCGTGTCCTCGTGCCCGCTGCCGTTTTGCAACGTCATAAGATATGTGTCCGGGCCGATCATATCCCTGTTTGCCAAAAGCGCGCTCTCGCTTTGCATGGCCTTTACGAAAACCACCGCAAGGTCCGCGGGAGGCAGACCACGCGCCGAAAGCGCCGCCCTTGGCCGGTACACGGCTGAGCTGCCGTCCCTTTCGCGGATTACCATGCCGTTTTGGTTGACCGCCGCTACCAGCTCGGGGTTCCTGCCGATGAGCGTCACTTCGTTTTGTCGGCTAAGATACGCGCCGAACAGCCCGCCCATCGCGCCCGCGCCAAGTATTGTGATCCTCATTATGTACCTCCTTTTATAAATGCTCTGTTTGCATTCTGACAAATCTCCATGAATCCTCGCACATTTTGTCTATACCGCGTTCGGCCTGCCAGCCCAGTATTTCCATGGCCTTGGCAGGGTCGGCGTAGCTGGCTGCGATATCTCCCGACCGGCGCGGGGCCGCCCTAAACGGCACCGGCCTGCCGCTCGCCTTTTCAAAGGCGGCGATTATCTCAAGCACGCTCGTTCCCCTGCCAGTACCCAGATTGAACGCTTCGACCCCTTTGTGGCCCATCACATAGTCGCAGGCTTTCAAATGTCCCGCCGCAAGGTCGACGACATGAAGGTAGTCACGCACCCCGGTACCGTCCGGCGTGCCGTAATCCGTGCCGAAAACATTCACATGCGGCAGCTTCCCCGCCGCGACCCGCGCCACATACGGCAAAAGGTTATTCGGTATCCCGTTTGGGTCTTCCCCAAGCAGGCCGCTTTCGTGCGCTCCTATCGGGTTAAAATACCGCAACAGCGCAAAGCTCCAGCCGTTGTCTGAAGCGTAGACGTCGCGCATAATATCCTCGAGCATCAGCTTTGTACGCCCGTAAGGATTCGTGGCCGAAAGCGGGTGGCTTTCTTTGAACGGGACATCCCCGTTCATTCCGTAAACAGTCGCCGAGGAGGAAAACACAAGCTTTTTGCAGCCCGCAAGGGCCATCTCCTCCAGCAGGACGACTGTTCCGGAAATATTGTTGCAGTAGTATTTTAGCGGTACCTCTACCGACTCCCCAACCGCCTTAAGGCCCGCGAAGTGAATCACGGCTTCGATATCGTTTTCGCGGAACACTGCGGTCACGGCGTTTCTGTCAAGGATATCGGCCTTGTAAAGCTTTACTTTTTTGCCGCCGAGTTTTTCTATCACTGGTATTACCTGCGGCTTTGAGTTGCTGAAGTTGTCTAGTACAACGACCTGTCTACCCGCGTTTAAAAGCTCCACGCAGGTGTGGCTGCCAATGAATCCCGCGCCGCCCGTCACCAATATCGCCACTGTTTATACCTCCACGGCCGGCAGTCCCGCCGCCGCGACCGACTGGCCCACCCTGCGCATTCTTTCATCAGGCAGGCAGATGTTCATATCCATTGCTATTTCCGGGTATTCGCCGGCCAGAACTCGCTTGGCCTCGTTTTCTATAATCGCGCCGCCGTCGCCGGACATCACGCGGCCCAGCAGCAAAACGTGCTTAAGATCATAAAATCTTGCGTAAAGCGCTATGGTGTGGCCCAACTGCACGCCGGTGGAACGGTAAACGCTTTCGGCCCTTGCGTCGCCTTTTTCCATAAGCTTCTGCACGGCTTTAAGCTTTTCCGCGGGGGTATTTGCCGCGCCGAAGTCTATTCCCGCTTTTTCCGCCAGCTTGTTTATTCCGTCCTGCGAAAAATACTTGACCCCGCAGCCAATATCCCCCGACCATTCGTCGCGCATGGCGGCCTGCGAGCAATCCACCGGCACGAACGCGAGTTCATTGAGCCAGCCGTTAAGGCCACGCTGCCCGTTCACGTAGCCCGCGGCCTCCGAGGTCCCCATCGCCACGCCCAGCACCTTGCCTGAATCAAGCGATTCCGCCCCCGCAAGCGCCGTGACGTCGCCGTCGTTCGCGACCACGAGCGGCACGTCGCCAATTTCTTTTGCCGCGCGGATATAAATATCCCGCGCCTTTTGGTCAAAAAGCTCCCCTGGGACCCTTATGAACAGCGACGCCACCGCCGTTCGGTTGTCTATATAAATACCGGCGGAGCTGACGCCTATCGCGTCCACGCGCGGCATTTTGGAGGCTGCGGCCTTCATTGCTGAGACGATGCCGTCATAGTGATAGTCCGGGTCGGTCTGCGTCTTCGGGTTCCAGACTACCTCTTCGCTGTAGACGGCTTCTCCGTCCACGACCGCCGAAACCTTTCTGTCGCTTCCCCCTGCGTCAAAGCCTATGCGGCATCCGTTCCAGTTGCCTCCCGCGTGGATATTTTCCTCAACCGGCTCCGGCCTTTCGCCAAGCGGCTTGCCCTCCACCGTGAATTCGCGGCCGTAGACCCTGGCCATAAACCCGGCGTCAAAGGCGCGCGCGCCCGTTTTTGAGTAAGCTTTCGCGATATGTTCGGCGATTCCATCGTCGCCGTAAATTTCAACCCTCGCGCCGCCTTTCATCCATAAAAGTAGCTTTACAAGGCGCTCTATATAGTAAAAATCGGCTTTTCTCAGATCAGGCGAGCCGTTTACGAACGTGTCATAAACCGAAACCAGGCTCCTGTTGCGGAACACCGCCACAGACAAGGGCTTTTTCGCCGTTTTAAGATACCCCCTAATAAACGCCTCAAACGGGATAAACCCCTGCTCCAGCTCCGGTGTATTTTTGACATTGACCCTGACATTTAAAAACTCCATGGTTCCCCCAAAATTAAAGTACTATTTTAGACCCGCATATATTTTAAGCTTGCAGCGTAATCTCCTCGCCGTCCGCAACAATAATGCGGCCGTCCGCCTTAAACCTGCCGGCGATCTCGCGGTCAAACAGCGCGCCGGGCGCCATATGATAAGGAATGCTGTGGCGAGCGCCCACAAGCGCCGCGCATTCCGACGCCTCCTCGACGTCCATGTTGTATATTCCGTCGCACGGGAAAAACGCATAGTCCAAGCCTCTTTCGGCAAAGGTACTCATCTCCGCGGTTTTGCTGGTGTCTCCCGCGACATAGAGCTTCACTCCGTCGCTGAAAGTGAGTATGAAGCCCACGCATTTGGCCGGGTCGTGGTTTTTGTTGGCAGCCTCGGTGGACTCAACCGTCAAAGTGCCGTCTTCCAGGCGAAAACCGCAATGTTCGCCGCCGTCCAGCGCCTCCTTGTTGGAGAACACCTTGCAGCCGGGGTTGCGCGCGGAGATAAGGCCAAGCTGGTTGTGGTCGCCGTGCTGATGTGTGACAAGGATAAAATCTGCGGGCATGTCGTAGCCCTTGCCCGCGTACGGGTCAATGTATATGACCTTGCCTTCCGGCGTGGTGACGCGCATACTTCCGTGGCCTTGATACAACAGCTTTGTCATATTCTTCTCCCCCTCGTGTGTGTGTTATTCATCCAAACGCTCCGTCAATCTTTTCGCCGGGCACCTAACTCAGTATACCACAAGTCCGGCCTTTTTTATACCGCTTTTCCAAAGATGGAGTTACCGGTCAACACTTCCGCTTAGCATCTCCCCTGACGACTGCCGCAAGTGTGATGGGTGTAATTATAACACAGATAATCAATAATTTAGTATTTGTTTTCGATAAGTATTGATAATTATAAATATATGTTTATAATACCGCTACAGACATTTACATATTTCGACAAAGCAAATTTGTATTGGAGGAGTCTTATGCCCCGGCTTAAGTAGCGTCCGCCGACCGCATGTGAAAATGAGGAATTGAATATATAGGCGGAGGGCCGCCGTCCCCGACCAAAGCGACTGGCAGCCCTC
>QMCE01000057.1_pt1 | contig 46909 bp, 31 predicted proteins | sample 1821851 | NCBI WGS metagenome assembly QMCE01 (sample SAMN09453174, study PRJNA476694) | Termite gut metagenome, whole genome shotgun sequencing project. | isolation source: worker | host: Odontotermes sp. | place: South Africa:Pretoria | collected 2016-01-28 | reverse complement strand
AATGACGTGTATGGCTCGGCCATATTCTAGCTAATGGCAAGCGTCTGTACAAATCTCGCGCGGCATGCTTGATGATACTCACTTTGCCTTTGCGGAAATCATCTGCGCTTGCGTGAAGGTAAGGTAAGGATGGTCAAAGCTCATGACTGTGGGTTTGCTCACAAGGTCATGAGTTTTGGCTATCCGAGCCTGCCGCGAAAGGTTTGCGTGAAGGCTCTTGTTCGGGTTGGCTACTCGTATTGGGACGGGTGTTTCTTGAAAAAGTCCACTTTGGGTTCGAGGAATAAAACTTCGTGTTCTTCGAGTGGTCCCACGTAATGGGATAGGGGTTCCAGTATGGAGTCCCAGTTCCACAATTCCTCCCCTATGTTCAGGTACTCCCCAACCATTTCGCATCCGGCGGGGGCGATGGGGTGCAGAAGGATGGCGCCGACTTTCACTCCGTAGAAGCAGTCGGCCAATATTTGCCGCCTCAATGCGTCGTCGTCGTTTTGGTCCGCCGTCTTACTATTGTTCACCCAGTATTTGTTCCACTCGCGCACGTATTCGTCCAGCACGTACGCAATTCGATGGAATTCATGGTTATACATGTGCCGCTCGTATTCGTACACTTTCTGTCTGGTCACGTCCAACATTTTTTCGGTCACGTCGTTGCTTGGTATTCTGCCGTCCGTGTACTTTTGGATGGAGTAGAAGCACGAGCGCACCAAGCGGTTATAGACGTTGGTCAAAAGGTTGCCCTCTTTGAGCACGACGTCCACCCCCTGCCGCTCTTCCTCGGCCATATAGGGTTGTGGCCGGAACGAGGCGCTTTTGGAGGACAGTCCTAAACTAAGGAAATGCATCCGCAATTGTTCCGCCGTGTAATGCGTCAACAACTCGTCCGCCATCGGGGGCTTGACCGTCGAACTGCTACTGGCCTTCACGTCCATGAACAAGACGTGGCGGTTGGCGATGATGTGGGGCAGGTGTAGGCTTTGCATGTTGGGGTTCTCTGATTTGGCGCTTTTTAGCGCCGCCAACAGTCCCATCTCGGCTATCGCGTAGAAATAGACGTTGTCCTCCCCAATGAACTGGTATACGGCGGAGTCTTCTGAATCCCACCACTGAACCCATTCCTCGGCTGAATGACCTTTTTCCTTCAGGTAGGTCTTGACGAAGGAAATGGGCGCCCACAATGATTCCGGCCACACCCAGAACGTCAAATTCTTCTCCCCGTCGAGCTCCGGCACCTTGACGCCCCATTCTGTGTTGCCGGACAGGCGGAACGGAACCAACGTCTTGCCCGCGCGATAATGCACGCCCTTCTCGTCCAGCACTCGTTTGCCCTCGTCGCGGTCGCAAAGGTTCTCAAAGATGAATGTGATGGAGGGTTTCTTTTCCTCGTCCACCGTCTCGTGTTCCGGGAACGACGCCTCCAACGCCGCCAAATCGTCGATGTATTTTCTTTGCACGTAGATGAAGGGTTTCTTAAGGAATTCCTGCACCACGTTGAGCTGGTACTTCCTCGTATTGGTGTTCCGGCGCAAGGAATCCACGTACTCCGTCATGGCCTCGCGATAATCGTCCAACTGAAAGTACCAATTCGTCACGTCGCGGAAGGTGGGCTTCTTACCTGACAGTTCGCTGACGGGCTCCAACAATTCCGACGGCATGTACTGGTGGCCCAGCGAGCACTCGTCCGCATACGCCTTCTCCGAGGTACAGCCTTCGACGGGGCACCGCCCCGTCACTTGCCGCCCGTTGAGGAAGACCCCGTTCTCCTCGTCATAGAATTGGGGCGTCGTCATCTTGACGACGCGTCCGTTACGGTACAGCGTTTTAAATATTTCCGCCGACGTTTCCTCGTGAACCTCACGCGCCGCGCCAAATGCGGACGCACCAAACAAACTCAACCCGACTTGGTAATCCTCCAACGTCTTTTTCTGGTTCAAGTGGTTCCCGTTTACGTAATCCTCCATCGTCCCTTCGTGCCCCTCCGCCTGCGCCTTGCGGTAGCCCTCCAGAATCGGGGAGCCGTAGCAATCGGTGCCTGACACGAAGATTACGTTGTCCTTGCCGATGCGGTCCTTTAAGAACCTGGCAAACACGTCGGCTTGTATGAACACGCCCCCTATGTGGCCAAAATGCAACGCCTTGTTGCCATACGGCATCCCCCCCGTTACCACGGCCCTCTTGGGGAACGTCGGCCTTTCGTCGTTTCGAATTCGTTTGTCGTACATAAACCCTCCTTTTTACTTGACTAGCGTCTTGAAAACGCGAAGCGTTCTTTCCTTAATTTTCGTCTTCCTCTTCCCTCTTTACGCGGCGACGCCTCTTGCCCCTCTTCGCCCTCCACAACAGGAATGCAACGCCCGCTATGAGCCAAATGGGCGACGTCACGACCACGGCTACCAGAATCCATTGCAACACTGAGATAATGGCGTTCAGCATGGTGGCCAAACCTCTGTTGATCAAATAACCCACATCTTCGACGCCTAAGCTGTTCCAATGAATTTCCTTCTTAATCTTAACGGGGTCTTCCTCCCCACGGATTAATATCTCGACGGTGGCCATGTCCACCTGTGCGTTCCACATCTCCAGCTTTCCCTTGTGCGCCTCGATGTCTTCCGTAATTCGGTCGATGATTCCTTGTATATACGTGATGTCTTCAATCGTATCCGCCTTTAGCAACAAGGCGCGATACTGGTTCAAGGATTTCTCTTTGGACTCCAACCTCGTCTCTGCGTCGTAATACGCGTCGGTTATGTCCTCCGAACTCATGTTGCTGTTGATGATCGTTCCCTTTTCCCCTGCATATTGCAACCATTGGTCCAGCTTGTCGGGGGGTATCTTGTATACGGCGTTGATGACCGAATAATTCTCGTGGACGGCGATGTTGTGGCTGAACTCATAACCACCAAGGCTTTTCCCGTAGTTGACCAATTCCTTGTAAAGTTGGTCGGAATCCTTGGCCTCCATCTCCACTCTGGCGTTCTTGATGATTTTTTTATCGTAATCCACTGCGGGGTCCGTCGCCGTTCGATCCGCCGCCTCCGGAGCGGCCCCTCCCGAATTATCGGCGTCTTCCAGGGCGGCCTCATCCACAACCTCGTCGGCAATCACCCCATTACTTTCCGACCCTTCGGCGACTTCCATATCGGCACCCGCCCCATCTTCGGAACTATAATCCTCCCCAACCAAACCTTCCTCTTCATATTCCGCTTCTGACATGGAGTTGGCGCCGCCCTCAGCCACATCACTCATCTCTTTGTTGCCGCCACTACATGCGCCAAGGATTAACGCCACCATCAAAATACATACCCACGTTACATTGATTCGCTTACATTTCCTCATACCACGACCTCCCATCCTTTCGGTTCATAGGCTTCGCTTGAAGCTATTTTACGATGGTTTCGACTTCTTGTCAACCTTGCGCGGCACACTTTGCAAGCCTGCCCCGATGCCATGGACCGTCCCGCGCTTTACGCTATATAGAGTACGTTTATGGTCATAGCGTTGCATTACCGCGGTGATATGTTGTCAAGGACGGGTTGCCAGCACGCAATCAGCCGCTCCAAGCTGAATGCGGCGTTGGCCGGGCTTGTGGAGGGCAGCTTCACATCCGCGCGTCCCGTCCCTTCCATACAATATTTCACGTACAGCTCATGAGCCTTGTTCCCGTTCGTAAAGATGGCTTGGATGGGTGCCTGCGACAGAATCCCATTCAAGTCGTTCGGCACGACGTTGCGTATGCTGCCGTCACTGGAACCCGATATGTCGCAACTCGCCACCACGTCCCACACCGCTAGGCAATGATCGGTAAGAAACGCCTCCTTTTCCGAGATGGACGCAGGCGCGGGTTCCCGTACCAACCCCGCCAACACCCGCCAAAAACGATTCTGGGGATGGTGGTAGAAGAAGCCCCCCTCCCTGGACTTGACCGAAGGGAGGGTTCCCAATATCAACACGCGGGAATTCTCGTTATAAATTGGTTTGATTTCATGAAAGATTCGCTCCATGCACCCATTGTACCGCACGGGACGCCTTCTGTCCAGCATATGCGGCCAAGCCGAGACAATTATCAACCGACGCCCCTTTGAATATGATGATTTGAGCGACAAAAGGTATTTTGTCGCTCTGATACCACGGACTGCTCGCCCTATCGGGCTACTTTCTCATGTTTTTGCGGGTCCCAAAGTCATGTGTTTTCATGCAAGCATGAAACACATGACCTTTTGACCCTGGTATCATATGATGGGGATTATGATGAAAAATTGGACGAAGGGAGGAAATGGAAATGGACGCCTTTGTGACATTGCGCCAAGTAACCAAGGTTTACCAAGTGGGCGAGGTATCCATCAAGGCGGCGGACGGCATTGACTTCCGGATAGAGAAGGGGGAGTTCGCCGTCATCGTCGGCCCCAGCGGTGCGGGCAAAACGACGGTGCTGAACATCCTCGGCGGCATGGATGCGTGTACGAGCGGAGACGTCATCGTGGACGGGGTCAACATCAGCCATTACAACGACCGCAAGTTGACCGGCTACCGACGGGAGGACATTGGCTTCGTCTTTCAATTTTACAACCTGATTCAGAATTTGACCGCCCTTGAGAACGTGGAATTGGCGCTGCAAATATGCAAGGACCCGCTGGACGCCAAAACCGTCCTGGAGGAAGTCGGCCTGGGCGACCGCATGGACAATTTCCCGGCCCAACTGTCGGGTGGGGAGCAACAGCGCGTCTCGATTGCAAGGGCCTTGGCCAAGAACCCCAAGCTCCTCCTCTGTGACGAACCCACGGGCGCGTTGGATTACCAGACGGGCAAGTCCATACTCAAATTGCTCTATGACTCCTGTCGGGAAAGGGGCATGACCGTCATCGTCATCACCCACAACAAGGCAATCATGCCCATGGCGAACCGCATTATCGAGATTAAGAACGGCAAGGTACGGCGAACGGGCCAAAACGAGAAGCCCGTGCCAATCGAGGAAATTGATTGGTGACGCCGCTCCGCAATTGAGAACTTTCCTAATATAAGTTAAAAAGAGGGGGACTCTACGTGAAAAAGGCTCAACGGATTGAATTGCTACGCGAAATCAGACACAGCTTGAACCGGTACCTGTCCATCCTTTTCATCGTGGCGTTGGGGGTTGCCTTTTACCTGGGCATCCTCTCTTCCGAACCGGATATGAGGACGTCGGCGGACTCCTATTTTGACGAGGCCAAGTTAATGGACGTTCGCGTCGTCGGTACGTTGGGATTGACGGAGGAAGACGTGGACGCCGTGAAGGCCCTTGACGGCGTCGCTTCTGCGGAGGGCGCCTATTCCATCGACGTGCTGAATGCGAAAAACGATTATGAATACGTCGTCCAAGTCATCTCCGCTTGTCGGTCGGTCAACCAAATGACCGTGGTGGAGGGGCGGATGCCCACCGCCCCCGACGAGTGTTTTATGGACAGCCTGTTCCTAAAGAACGCGGGATACCAAATCGGTGACGAGGTCACCCTGTCTTCCGGTACGGAAGACCCCCTGTCCGACTCATTGGCCCGTGACGCCTTCACCATTGTCGGCCAGGGCTCCTATGCCCAATACCTGACGTGGCGGAGGGGTTCCTCCTCCATCGGCAAAGGCAGCCTGGACGCCTTCATGGTCGTCCCCGACGAAGCCTTCACCATGGATGCCTACACGTCCATCTATATGTCCGTAGCGGGTACGGACGCATATGAGTGCTACGGCGAGGAGTACAAGGACGCCGTCAGGGAGGTAATGGATCGAGTCGAGGCCATTCAGGACGAGCGCGCGGCCATCCGTTACGCATCCGTCCAAGACGAGGCCAACGAGAAGCTGGCCGACGCCAACGGGCAAATCAAGGAGGCGGAGGACGAACTGGCCGACGCCAAAAGCCAACTGGCCGACGCCGAGAAGGAATGGAAGGACGGGGAGAGAAAGCTTGCCAAGAAGGAAAAGGAGTGGAAGGACGGCAAGAAACAATGGCGGAAGGGGCGGGAGCAACTGAAGGACGCCCGTTCCCAGCTGGCCGACGAGGAACGACGGCTGTCCAAGGCGAAAAACCAATGGGACGCCGCCAACAAGCAATTGGCGAGGAACGAGGAGAAATGGACGGATGGCTCGTCACAATACAAGAAAGGCTTGGCGCAATACAACCAAGGCAAACGACAGTATGAAAAAGGACTCGCCGATTATCGAACCGAACTCGCCTCTTACCAACGGGCCCTGCCACAGAAGGAAGTCTTAAGCACGCAGCCAGGATACGCCGTTTCCCTCTCATACTACCAAACCCTTGTGGCGAAAAAGGAGCGGGGCGAAACCTTGACCTCCGACGACGAAGACTCCCTCCTACTATTAGGGCGGATTATCCCCGAGATACAGAAGGCGACGGCCTCCCTCGGCTTGGCGAACCCTCCCGACTCCATTTTGTCAAACGTCACCTCCTCCTTTTACTCCACATGGGACTCCGCGCTACGGGACGCCAACCAAAAATTAGGCGTCTCGAAGAAGCAATTGGATGCGACGAACAAGAAACTTCGTGCAACCAAGCGGGAACTGGACTCTGGTGAGAGACAATTGGCCATTGGCAAGAAAGAGTTGAAAAACAATAGGGAGAAGCTCTCCGATGGCGAGCGGCAACTTAAAGACGCCAAAGCCACCCTCGTAAAAAAGAAGAAGGACCTTGCCAAAGGAAAAAACGAGCTAAAGGACGGCCTCGCCAAAATAAAGGATGCAAAGAAGGAGTTGAAGGACGGCAGAACCGAGTTGGATGACGCAAACAAGGAATATACGGACAGTAAGGCCGAGGCGGATGAGCAATTGGCCGACGCCAAGGCAGACGTCCAGGACGGGGAGGAGGCGCTAAGAGACTTGGAAGAGCCGGAATGGTTCGTCCTGAACCGCGACTCCATCCAAAACTATGTGGAATACGACATGGACGCCGACCGCATCGGCGCCATCGGGAGGGTGTTCCCCGTTCTCTTCTTCCTTGTGGCCGCCTTGGTCAGCCTCACCACGATGACGAGGATGGTGGAGGAGAACCGCGTCCAAATAGGCACGATGAAGGCCCTTGGCTACGGCAAATTCTCCATTTCCTCAAAATACGTCCTGTATGCGCTGACGGCTTCCGTCCTGGGTGGGATTCTGGGCGTGCTGGTTGGCAGTTTCTACCTGCCCATGTTCCTCATGAACGCCTACGGCATAATGTACGAGAATCTGACCCCCCACTTCTCCACCCGCATCCATACCAACTTGGCCCTGCTCTCCCTCCTGTTTGCCACGGGCTGTACCGTTTTGGCCGCTCTCGCCGCCAGTTACAGGACGCTGTCCTCCACGGCCGCCTCGCTGATGCGGCCCACTCCCCCCAAACATGGGAAACGCGTCTTCCTAGAACACTTCCCATGGCTCTGGCAACATCTGCACTTCACCATGAAGTCTACGATTCGCAATCTGGTCAGGTACAAAAAACGCTTTCTGATGACCGTGTTCGGCCTCGGTGGTTGCATGGCCCTGCTCATCGTCGGTTTCGGCCTCAGAGACTCCATCAGCAAGATTGCCGTCAACCAATTCCTCACGTTGTGGCTGTACGACGCCGATCTTTCCCTTGATACGGAATACCTGACCGACCAAGACGCCCTCGCCTCCTCCATTCTTGAAATGGACGGGGTGGAAGACGCCATGTATGCGGCTCAAAAGACGGTGGACTTTATGGCCGACAAGCGGGATTCGGGAAGGGAGGGCGTGCTGTTCGTGCCCAAAGACGCCGCCTCGTTTGACCAGTTCATCGTATTGAGGGACAGGCGGAGCCACGAAACCTACCACCTCACGGACGATGGCGCCGTCGTCACCGAAAAACTGGCCACTTTACTGGATTTGCGCGTCGGCGACTCGTTGACCATGAAGGAGGGGGACGCCGAATACTACGAGGTGACGATAACCGCCATTACGGAGAATTACATTGACCACTACGTCTACCTGTCACCCAACCTGTATGAGGAGATTTACCGCGAGCCACCGGAATACAACAATCTGATGTTGGAGGGGGACGTGGAGGACTTGCCCGAGGAACTGTTACAGATGGAACCCGTCAGTTCCGTCCTCATGGTGACGGAGCTGGAAAGCGACGTTGACGACATGATGCAAAGCCTCGACGACGTCATCTGGGTACTCATCGTCTCCGCCGGCCTGCTCGCCTTCGTCGTCCTGTTCAACCTGAACAACATCAACATAACCGAGCGCAAGCGCGAACTCGCCACTATAAAGGTGTTGGGCTTCTTCAACCTTGAACTGGCTGGATACGTCTATCGCGAGAACCTCATCCTCATGTTGTTCGGCATCGTCGTCGGCGTCGTAATGGGCGTCCCCTTGCACCAGTACATCATTCGTACGTGCGAAATCGACTCGATGATGTTCCATCGCGACGTCAGTCCCGCAAGTTTCGCCCTCAGCGCGGCCCTGACCGTCGTCTTCTCCCTACTCGTCAACGCGGGCATGTTCTTCAACTTCAAGAAGATAGACATGGTGGAGTCGCTGAAAAGCGTCGAATAAAACCTTTTCAGCGACTCGCGCCATGGGGTGAGTCATGTGGCAAGCGTCGCCCCGAACCCAAGAAATGACGCACCGACGCCCATACCTATTGTCCAAAAAACCACTTCAACACCTTTTTCTCCTTCTTCACCACGTACGGGCTGCCGCCAATCTCCTTCACGTCCTCCACCATGCTGACGAACAGGACGGAGTTACCCGTCCCCCGTTCCGGCGTAAAGATGGACAGCCAGCCAACCTCCGTACCCGTCTTGCTCTCTTGCGTCGCCTTAATCTCCGCCGTACCCGTTTTGCCCGCGAGCCTCACTCCGTCCATGCGGCATCCCGACGCCGTGCCATCCGGGTTCTCCACCACTTGCACCAGAGAGTCCCTTACCAAACCCGCCGCTTCCGCCGAGAAGGCTGCCTCCTTCCAGACGGTCGTTTGGCCGCCCGCCTTGACGTACGGCGCCACCATGTTCCCGTCGTTGACAAATGCGGAGTAGAGACTGGCGACGTGCAACGGGTTGACCAATATCCTCCCCTGCCCGTAACCGCTGTCCGCCAACTCTATTTCCGAGGCCAGGCCCCCTTCCCCCGCATAGGTGGACGCCGTCATTCCGAGGTCGAAAGGCACCGCCTCCCCAAAGCCAATGCGGGACATTTGTTCCCCAAACCCCGCCATACCGACGCGCAGAGCCGCCTTGGCGAAATAAATGTTGTCTGAATAGATTAACGCGTTCTCCATCCTCGCGTCGTCGTAAGCCTGCAGCGTCGTGACGAAGTAGCCACCCCAGCTCGCATCCTTCTGCCACTTCCTCCCCGGCTCCCTTCCATAATCCCGGTTGGGCTCCAACGTACCCGTCGTCACCCCCATCGCCGCCATAACCGGTTTGAATACGGAACCGGGACACCACGTCGCCCCGAACCGGTTCCACATGGGCTTGTCCCCGTCTTCGCTCAGGCTTTTCCATTCCTCCGCCGACATGCCCAAGGCGAAGGCGTTCGGGTCAAAGGACGGCGTGCTGACCATGGCCAGAACCTCGCCCGTCTCCGGGTTCATCGCCACCGAACATCCCCTGTCCTCCACGAACTCGTTGTACAACGTCTTCTGCAATTCGGCGTCAATGGTCAACGTCACGTCCGCCCCATCCTTCTCCGTCTGAAAGGCCAACAGGCGCTTCTCCCCGCCGTCTTGACCCACTATGCCAATCTCGCATCCGTCCGTCCCCCGCAGCGTCTCCTCGTACGCCTTCTCCAGACCGCTCCTGCCAATCACGCTGTCGCTGCGGTAGTCGCCCTCCCCCAACTCCTTCAACTCCTCCTCCGTGACGTTCTGGACGTACCCCGTCAAATGTGCCGCCACCGCACCCAACGGATAGGTGCGAACCTCCTCGTCCACCATCTGGACGCCCGGCACGCCCAACAACTCTTTTTGTATGCGGTCGTTCTCCACGTCCTCGGCGTCCGGCACTTCCGCCAACAAATCCAGCTCATCCACCTTGGCCATCCTCTTAATTGGTACGAACGTGTCCTCCTTCACCCATGATGCGTCAAGCGCCTCCCCGATGGATTCCACGGTTACCCCCAACAATTCCGCCATCCTCTGCAAGTCTTCCTTCCGCCGTCCCGCCATCTTGCCCGGAACCAACCCAATCATGGACGCCGTCCCCTGCCCGGCCAGCATCATGCCGTTCCTGTCGTATATGTTGCCCCTGGCCGCCTCCGTCTTCGTCACGACGACTTCGTCCGTCGCCGTCAAATCCGGGAAGATTTCCTTGTCGCTCCATCGGAGCCGCCAACCGTCCCCCTCCTTGAAACAAAAAGCCGACTGGTTCTCAAACGCAACTTCTCCCGCCATCGTCTGCATGGTCGTCGCATAATCCACGACAATGTCCGCATACGGGTCTTCTTGTCCGTCTCCCGACGCCCCGTCCCCTTCCTTCACCCTGCGAACGGTCGTCTCAATCCGCACGACCCCCATCTCCCCATATATGGCTTGGTGCCGCTTGACAAACGCATCCTTGGCAACCGTCTCCCTGCTCCCTTCATCCAACATCTCGTACATTTCCTCGTACTGTTGCCCGTTCAGCAACTCCACGTACCGTTGCCACAACGCGTCCGGCATCGTATACTTCTGCAACGAGTCCCGACTCTCCACTTCTTGGTTCAGCAAAATGTATAGCGCGCCCGTCGCCAAGGCCAACACGCCCAGCAGGACGATGGTTCGTACATGTTTTTTCAGTAAGGATAACGTCGTCTTCAATCGCAAACCACCCCCTTGTAATTAACCTTGCGCGGCCAGCTTCTCATCATTCAAGCTTGGTGATTTGCTCACACATGTTCCGGCCTTGCCTGAACGTAGGCCCTCGCACAAGATAATGATACCTCTATTATATCCGCTTTCTTTCTCGGGGACAAGGGTTGTATTTTCATACAAATTTTGTTATACTTACTGTTCACACCATAATAAAGCGTTGGCTGAGAACCGCAACGCTCTACAGTTCCACTTCGTGGAACTTGCTCCGCAGATGAAAACTTTCCAGTAAGGTAATAAGAAGGAGGCAAACCATGCAATACCGAGAGAACCCAAAGAACGGAGACCGCTTATCATGCCTTGGACTTGGGTGTATGCGTTTTCCTAAGAAAGGCTCGAAGATTGACCAAGACAAGGCCACGGAAATGGTGGCGGACGCCATCGAGAGGGGCGTCAATTATTTTGACACGGCCTACATATATCCCGGTTCGGAGGAGGCCCTTGGCAAGGCGCTGCACGAGCTCGGCCGACGGCGGGACGTCAAGATATCCACCAAACTCCCCATATTCATGTGCCGTACGGGGGAGGATTTTGACAGGATGTTGGACAAGCAATTGAAAAGGCTCCATACGGATTACGTGGACTACTACTTCATGCACATGCTTACCGACGTCGGCACGTGGCGGCATTTGTGTTCCCTCGGTATTGAGGACTGGCTCCGCGCCAAGCGGGACGAGGGTTGCCTACGCAACGTTGGCTTCTCCTACCACGGTGGGCGCTTGGCTTTCAAGGAGTTGGTTGGCGAACGGGCTTGGGACTTCTGCATGGTCCAGTTCAATTATTTGGATGAGAACAACCAAGCCGGTTACGAGGGCGTGACGTACGCCTATGAGAACGGGTTGCCCGTCTTCGTTATGGAACCCCTTCGGGGCGGCTATTTGGCCGACGGGTTGCCGGCGAACGCGAAGTCGCCGTTCAAAGCGGTGGACAAGAACCGTTCCATGGCCGATTGGGGCTTGCGCTGGGTGCTGAACCATTCCGAAATCACCCTACTCCTGTCCGGAATGAGTTCCGTCAAGCAGCTGGAGGAGAACGCCCAAGCAGTCGAGAACGCCATTCCCGACCATTTGAGCGACGAGGAGATGGCGGCGTACAAGCAGGCGTTGAAAGCCATCCGCCACGTTTACAAGGTGCCTTGCACCGGTTGCGGTTATTGTTTGCCTTGCCCAAAGGGCGTGGACATCCCCACTTGCTTCTCCTCCTACAACGATTCCTATTCCACCCGATACAGGAGTGCCTTGATGAAATACTACCAGACCACCGGCCTGTCCGGCACTACGGACAGCGGCGCCTCCCAATGTGTGGGATGCGGCAAATGCGAGCGGCATTGTCCGCAGAATATAGGCATATCTAGAGAGTTGGCGCGCGTCAGGCGCAGAATGCACACGAAGGTGTTTCACGCATTGGCGCGGTTCATCAAGCCGTAGACGCGGCGTTGCTCGGTCAAAATCGTTGACTGAGCAACATAATTGAGAACTTCCCTATAAAAGGGGACAAAAGCGTTGGCTGAGAATCATGCAACAAGCGTTATTGAGAATTTGCCTATAAGGGGTCAAGCGGGGCTCGTATGACATGGACAGACTTGGTTCGTCTTAATTTTACATGGATAGGCACTTTTTGGCGTCCACACTCATAACCTAGTATTAATGTTATGAATGGCGGGGTACCTATGCTGTGAAATCTTTTCCCAAACCATTGAGTGCCAAAGATGAAAAGGTATACCTCCAAAGGTGGAAGGAGGGTGACAGGGAGGCGCGGAGCGTCCTGATAGAGAGGAACCTCCGCCTTGTCGCGTACATCGTCAAGAAGTATACCGCAGCGATAGGCAACGTGGACGATTTGATATCCATTGGGACCATAGGGCTGATTAAGGCCGTCGACTCATTTGACGTGGATAAGGGGATACGTCTGGCCACGTATGCGTCGCGTTGCATTGACAACGAACTCCTCATGATGCTGCGCAGTGACAAGAAGCAGTCCAAAGAGGTGTATCTGTACGAACCCATCGGTTCGGACAAAGAAGGGAACGAAATCAACCTCCTGGACATCATCGAGTCGGTGGACGAGGACATTGCGGAGAAAATGGAGCTCAAGGACAACATTGGCAAGCTCTACGGGTACGTGGACCAAATCCTGACGCCAAGGGAAAAACAGATCATCAACATGCGCTACGGACTGACGGGGCAAAAGGAAGTCACGCAACGTGAAATCGCCGACAACATGGGCATCAGCAGGAGTTACGTGTCAAGGATTGAGAAGAAGGCCCTCAAAAAACTGAGGGATTGTTACGAAAGCGAGGAAAGAAAGGCCTCACACAAGTCCCAATGACTTTCCCTCCTTATTGAGCATTGGCTAGTTGCCGTATATGAATTTCTCAATCCTCTTGGCTCTGGCGTTCGGATTCAACCGATAGACGTTCTCCATGATGGCGTCTTCCGCTTGTTGCGGGGTCATTTGCGCCGCTTGGGCAAACACGTCCTCCGACCAGAACTCCTCCGTCGTGCAGAACACGGTGGACGCCCACCCATACTCCTCGCCCGTCTTGCTTCGCTTCTGTTGAAGGCCGCATATGGTGATGTACAACCCCATCTGCAAATCAACCAGCGCCCTTTCAAACTGGGACTTGTCCTCTCTGCCAAACCCACCGTATGATTTCATTTCATGTACCGGCATGACTCTGCATTCAAGCAACGCCCCATATATCCGTTGGGCGTACCGGCTGTACAAACCGTCCATATAGGCGTCCTCAAAGGAACGCCCACCCCTTCTGGCCGCCAAAAAATACGGGTACCACTCTTTTGTGATATAGCCCCCCTTGCGGAAGAAGAACTTGGAATAGGCAATGTCGTCCCTCTCCTCCAACACGCGAACCCGCCACACCCAAGGGTCGTGCTCGGCGTCCCCCGTGTGCCATCGCAATGGACTGTCGGGCGGTTGCTCGTTCCAGCCATGTTTGATGAGCCCGAAGACTCCCTCGTCATTGCCGCCACTGGCAAGCGAAAACCCCGCCTCCGCAAGTTCGTCACAGAATTCTTTATAATCCTTCATTGGTATCATCCTCCGTCTCATGCAAAATGTCAAATATGTCAGAGATTAACTCTTTATACTTAGCATCTACCTTTTCCTCGTTATAAAATTTTTTAGAAAACTGATTCTCTAAAGTGAATTTCAACTCTCAACCACAATACCCAGTAAGCTCACGGCACGTCTTGGCAACAAAACAACAGCTCCTCCACCAGTATTTTCACCAGCATGGGGGGGATGCCCTCGCCAATCACCGTTCGAATCAGGCGCTCGCTCGCCCAATCCGGAATATTCCAGTCCGCGGGCAGGGACGTCACGATTAGGAGCTCGTATATGCTGAACACCCGAGGGTCGGAGTACTCCCTTCCCTCGTCCGTCCCGTCGTCTCGTAGCAAACGCCCCGGATGCACGCACGCCAAGGAGGACATCACGCCGTTGTTCCTGGTCGTCGCCCGGGACGGCTTGTCCCAAGCATGCCGCCTATACTGGTTGTAATGGCCGCTAATCCTCGTCCCATCCTTTTTCTTGGGAAAATGCACGGCGTTGTCGAACGCCGTTCTGCCACTGGGCGTATGGATCATCCACTCGACCATCCTCCAAGAGTGCTTGGGTGGAACGTGCCATTTGGAGACGGCCAAGCCCGCCTCCCGCTTCGCGAGATATTCCGGAAACTTCTCCAACGTGTACGCCAACCCCTCCCTCAATTCAGGATCCAGGGACGGCACGTCCGCCAATGCGCGGCGCAACGGAATCGGCGCCCTTTTCTCCGGGGCTTCCCACTCCACCCCCGTATCCTTTTTGGCCAACAGGAAGATGTTCCTCCTCCTCATCTGGGGTACGTCGTAATCCATCGCCCGAATCAGCGTCTCCTCGTTGAAACGGTATTCGCCCCCCAACTCCCCCTTCACGTAATCCGGTATGTACAGCATGCGGCCATCGACCGCAATTTTCGTCTTCAACTGCATGGGCACGTTTTCGAGTAGTGCGAAATCCGGCTTCAACCGTTTAATCACGTCTATGGCGTAATAAATCAATTGGTTGCGCGGGTCGAGGGCGTCCATCTTACCGGCGACGCTCATCCCTTGGCAGGGCGGCGTGGCCATGATGAAGTTGACCCCCGCCTTCTTTGCCTTACGGATTATTTCCTCCCTCAGCTTCTCGTCCGTCACGTCCCCAAGCACCATTTCCGTGTCCGGGTACACGTGTCGGTAGAAGTTCGCCCTCTCCTCGTCCAACTCGTTTGCCAGCACCATTTGCACCCCGATGGACGACAGATAGGCTTCCGCCACTCCCACGTTGGCGAATAAGGACAACCCTCTTAACCTCATTCCAACCCCTTTCCACTCATTGGTTCGCTATCCGTGTAAATATTTGTTTGACCAGCAATGGCGGTATCCCCTCGCCAATGACCGAGCGCAAGTACGCCCAGGAATATCCGTCCGGCAGATTCCAATCCACGGGCAGGCTCATAATCAGCAACAGTTCGTACAGCGTCAACACCCTGGCGTCGGAGTATTTCTCGTCCCCATTTTTATCGCGCCCCATCGGGCGGCCCGGATGGACGTTGTTCTGGGAGCTGATGGTGCGGTTGTACATCGTCACCGTACTGGCGGGCATGTCCCACCTTTGCCTTTTATAGGTGTTCTTGTAGCCCCTTACCGGCCTCCCGTCCAATTTGCGCGGGTAATACACCTTGTTGTCAAACGCACTGCACCCCGTCGGCGTATACGTCATCGCCAACACTTGCCTGTATACGTGGACGGGAGGAACGTGCCACTTGGAGTACTCCCTGGCCAAACGCTCGCGCTCCTCGAACTCCGGAAACAACTTCTTCCTCATCTTCGGAGTCGCGTCCTTGACGTAAGGGTCCAGGATGGGCAAATGTCCAATTGCGTCATGCAATGTGACTACGCGCTCCAACTTCTCCGGAAACTCCCACGTGGGATGGGTGCGCGCGTCTTCCCCCTCGTCCCCCCGTCCCGCCGTCTTGCGCGTCATTACGAATATGGCCCGCTCCCTTGACTGGGGCACCCCATATTTGCAGGCGTTGAGCACGCCCCTTACAATTATGTAGTCGTCGCCCAATTCCTTCTCAACGTACTCGGGAATCCCTTGCCACGCCTCGTCATTCCATATCGTCGTCACCATTTGCCGCGGCACGTTCTCCAACAGCGCGTACTTGGGCCTTATCATGCGTATGGCGGACACCGCGTGCGTAACCAACACGTTGCGGTCGTCGCCCGACTCCTGTTTGCCGGCCGAACTCATGCCCTGGCAGGGCGGCGTGGCCAAGATTACGTCCACCCTTTTTTCCAACGACCTTTTTACCAAATAGTCAAAAACGTCCTTCTTCGCGATGTCCCCGCAGACCATCTCCGTGTCCGGGTACAGATGCCTGTAGATGGCCGCCCTCTTTACGTCCACCTCGTTCGCCAATACCACGTCGATACCCGTCTCCTCTAGATACGCCTCAGCCACGCCAATGTTGGCAAATAAAGATAACGCCTTCAACCCTCCCCCTCCTTCTTCCCTATATGTCTCATTGTCCGCGTCATAGGACGTCCCCTTCTTCGTCAACATACCTCTGCGCCTCAATGGCCTCTTCAATGACGCGCACGCACTCGTCCGTATTCTTCATAATCTCTTTACCCCAGAAACGAATGACCGTCCATCCCAAGAAGAAGAGCTTCTTGTTGACCTCGTCATCCCTGTCCTTGTTCCTGGTTATTTTGCCAACCCAAAACTCGCTGTTGCTCCCTCGTTCCAGCCGCGGTTTCAGCACCTCCCAATCCTTCCCGTGCCAAAACTCGCTATCGCAAAATATGGCGATTTTCTGCTTCGTCAGCACAATGTCCGGCTTCCCCGGCAGCCTCGCGTCATTCTTGCGGTAACGGTACCCCTTCCGCCACAACGTCTTCCTTAACTGTAGCTCGATGCTCGTATCCGTACTCTTAACGTTTTGCATCGCCTTGCGGCGCTGCTCCTTCGTCAACTTGTCCATCGGCGTTCTCTCACTTTGCTTTTGCGCAAAAGTCGCATGCCTCATTCTCCGTTAGCGGCCCAATTGTTTGAGGAGCCACTTGCCGCTGGTTGAATATTCCTTCTTCTTCCAATTGCTCGTCTTGTCACAACTCAAATCGATGAGCGCGCTCGTTTCATTCTTGTTGGACAGGTTCCACGCGGCGTAGCCCAACTTGTTCTTGCGAATCAGCTTCATCCACTGGTTTGCCTCGGCATAGTCCACCCCGCCGGTACCCGACGCGTCGCATATGCTGAATTCGCTGACGAATATCGGAAGCCCCTTGTCAATTGCGCTTTGGCTTCGGTCGCGCAAATCCTGCTTATGGGTCGCCGCATAAAAATGAAGGGCGTACATCAGGTTCTTCTCGCCTTCGATGGGACTCTCGGCCACCACGTCCACGTCTTGGGACCACGTCGGGGTACCCACGATGATGACGGCGTCCTTCGCATATTTCCGTATCACCTTGATGACGTCCAACGCATACGGCTTGACGTCCCTCTCCCAAGTGACGTCCCCGTTTGGCTCGTTACAGATTTCATAGATTACGTTCGTGTATCCTTGGTACTTCTTCGCCATTCTCTCAAAGAACGCCTCGGCCTCCGCTTGGTTGGTCTTGGGGTTGCCGTCGCTCAATATGTGCCAATCGATGATGACGTACATGCCCAATTCCGTCGCATACCGCACCCCCTTGTCCACCGTGGCGAACCACGACTCATTGTAACCGTCCTCCCTCGCGGTATACAGGGACAGTCGAATGAGGTTGGCGCCCCGTTTCTGCAAGCTCTTGAACGCCTTCTTGTTCACGTACTGTGGGTACCACGCAATCCCATGCGTACTGACCCCCTTCAATTGCACGGCCTTGCCCCTCTTGTTCACCAGTTTCGTCCCCTTTACGGACAATCTGGGGATTCTCTTCTTCGCCCGAACCGAAACGGACGTTGCGAGCATTGCAAGGATGCACAGCGACATGGCCAACGAAACCAGCCGCAACGTCTTCAACCTGTTTTCCTTATGCAACATGGTGGAACCTCCTTCTCATGGATTATGTTTCGTTAAGTGTACCATATCCTTGCGCATTTTGCAAAACATGTGTAACCATGCGACAATTCCCTGCATATCATAGATAGCAAATCATTTGAAACGCTGTGATTATCTTGGCAATACGCATATTTGTAGATCAAGGACACAATCCGGCCTACATCAACGCCGGGGCGGAGGGCAACGGACTCCGCGAACAAGACATAAATTACATGGTGGGGCTTTACCTCTCATACATTCTGGACGCCGACTACCGTTTCGAGGTGCGCGTCTCCCGAGTCACCCCCGACACGATTTTGGGTTACAACAACACTTCGAGCCTACAGGCCCGCGTCAACATGGCGAACCGATGGCCTGCCGATTATTTCATCAGCATCCATTGCAACGCCAACGTCAACCCCGCCATCAACGGCACGGAGGGGTACGTGTACGCCGCCCGCAGCAAGGCCTATTATCTGGCCGGGGCCATTACGAAGGAGATTGTCAGAAGGGTGGGGACGGTGGACAAAGGGGTCTACGTCAACCCGTCCCTCTACGTGCTCAAACACACGACCATGCCGGCGGTACTGGTGGAACTCGCCTACGTCTCCAACTACAACGACGCCATGAAGCTGGCCAACGACCAATACCAATTCGCTTACGGCATATACGTCGGCTTGCTGAATTATCTGGGCCTTCCACAACTGTAGCGACTTTTACGCGGACGCAACCCTCGCGCGGCGCGCTTCGCATATGACGAAGGCACCCCCACACACCCCCACGGCGGGGACGCGGGAGGGTGCCTTCGCAGTCGTTGCCGGACCATCCTTGCAACTTCCCCTATCCTTGCAACCTCTTCGTACAAGCAATCGCCAAGGCTCCCGGGCCGATGTGGCACGCCACGCTCAACGACAAATGGTCTATATAGACGTCTTCTGCCGTATATCCCTCGAACTGCTCCAACACCTCCTCCTTGAAGGCTTCCGCCGCCTCCCCGTTTTCGGTATGGGCGATTTGAAGCCACAGGTTCTTCCCTTCGCCTTCCGCAGAGAACCGCGTCTCCACGTCCTTCCGCAGCGCACCAAGCATGATGGACTTGGCCTGCTCCATCGTCCTGGCTTTGGCGAAGGAATCCAACCTCTCACCCTGTATCTGCAAAATGGGCTTGATACGGAACAGCGTCCCCATGGCCGCGACGGCCGGCGTAATCCTACCGCCCTTCCTAAGGTACGTCAACGTGTCCACCATAATGTAAATGCTGGTATCCGCCTTCGTCTCCTCCAATACGGCGTGGATGGCGTCCGCCGTCTTCCCCGCCTCAACCATTGCCAGCGCGTCCAACACCGACTGCCTCTGCGTTACGGAGATGCGGTGGTTGTCCACCACCTTCACCTTGCCGTCAAACTTCCCCGACAACAGATAGGCCGTCTCGTACGAACCGCTCAGGCCACTGGACATGGGAATGTGCAGAACCTCGTCATGCTCCTTTAACAGGTCCTCCCACAATTCCGACACGGATACGGCGGAGGGCTGCGAAGTGGTTATGTTGATACCCGCCTTCAACAACTGAAAAAACTCCCCCCTCGTCAGGTCCACGTTCTCAAAATGCGTCTCCCCATCTACAATAAAGGGCATGGGCAACACGTGGACGCCAAGCTCCTTTGCCTCTTGTTGAGTAATCCCACTGTTACTGTCAGTGACAATGGCAACCTTTCCCATTCTTCTTCCTCCCGCTCATCACTATCCTCATTGTATCATTTCAACCACTATAACTATCCTAATCTACAATCGCCATGCTTGTCAATAGGAAATTACCACCCCCTCCTATCCCTCACCCTCTTTTGGTACGCCGCCCTGGTTATACCCACAACGGATATCAGCAATACGAATACCAGCACGCCGATTACGATCACGAACGCGACCGACAGATATACCAGCGCCATCATAAGCAGCAGTCCCGCACATTCGCCCATCAAGCACAAGGATTTGGATATCCGGGTCTTCCCATACAGACAGGCGCGAAGAATAAAAAACGAGGACAGGGGCAACAAGCAATATAGGATGAACAACAGGGGCTTTACGCTTCCGCTATACCACGGCTGCCTTGCCGCCAACCAGTCGACGAAATTCCACCCAAAGGGTATCAGTAATAGGCCGAGGCCGACGCCCAACAGGCAATGGGCGAGAGAGGGCAACCCCCTGTTCTCCATCTCCTTCTCCCCCTCCGCCAACCTATAGGTCGCTTCTCCGCTCTGAATCCGTTTGGCGACGTCAATCTTCGGATTGCCGACCGACAAGTCATACCACGACTCGTCATGCCCGTCCAACCCCCGATAGCGTTGTATGAGCCCATCGGCGTTTTGCGTCAGATACGCCTTGGCCTCCCCCAACTCTCCCAATCGCATTTCCATTTCGGACACGGCCTTCTTCCTCGCCATAAAATCCATGACGTTGGCTGCGATATAGAGACATAGGCACACAAACAACACGGCCTGCAACGGAATAAGGAGGGAGGGCAACATGCGCAGCACCGCACCCTCTTCCCCGCCGCTCCCGCCCCTGCGCCACAAGGAGCCTCCCAAGACGGCCAAAGCAGGCAGTATGCTGAACCACGCGTCAAAAAGGTTGCCCATTGAGACGCCGCGACTCCCCTCCAACCTCGTGTATACATCCTCAAGCCGGCCCTGCACCTCTTCCACGGTTTCCTCCGCCTCTTCCACGACCAACTGGGTCATTGGCGCGTCGTCACGCAAACCCTTGGTTCGATACTCGGCGTTGACCTCGCATTTCTTCTGTAGATACTCCCCGAACCCCAAGGGAACGTCTTCACCCAAAAAGTCAAACAGGTAATACCCGTCAATGGATTTGGCCCTAACGTCCTTTTCGTAGTCCACCACCCCCAAACTTACCAACAGGGGGTTGCCGTCCAGTCGCTCCCTCAATTGGTTGTTGTAGGCGTTGAGGTTCTGGAAGCGTTCCGCCATCTCCTGAATGGACATGCCCCCATGAAATTTTCCCTTCGTCAACCCATCCCGGATTCGAGTCGCCTCAAATGATTGGAATTCATACAAGTCCACGTGTTCCATCAACCAATACAAATAGGAATCCGGCCCATACCGATAATAAAACTCCCGCAGCTCCTCCTTCTTGTGCTCCACCATCCCTTCCAACAGGACGAATAGGGCGCGAATGGATTCCCCCAATTCCCCCGGCCTAATCATGGTGCGCAACGCCAACACGTCCGTGGATCTGAGGAAGCATAAAAATGCGTAGAATTGGTCGTCAAACAGGTACTCCTCGCATTTGACGTAGCATTTGCCGTCGCGGACCAAATCGTCAAACAAGGCGTCCGCATTGCGGGAGCCCTTGTAATGCAACTCGTTGTCGTCCTTGGTGAAGCTATAGTGAAAAAGGTGGAGGGCGATGCCGGGATACCGCTCGTACGCCCGCTCCATCTCCCGTATCACTTCCAGATTCGCCGAAGCGCCCTTGTCCGCCAACTTCCCATACTTCCAGCTTAGGTATTTGGCGCCCAGTATGGCGCTCACGTCCGCCTTGTCCATCTGCAGCAACTCCGCCGGCTCTCTGAACGTATGGCCGCACCAGTAGACGTTGCCATCCGGATGTAGCTCGTGCAAGAATTTCGCCAAGCCACAATCATAATCGTTCGTCATGTCGGACGCCTTCGCCTCCGCCACAATCTCCTCCGCCAACAAAGTCAACTTAGGATTCACTCCTACGTAAAAATTCTGTATGTGCCCTTGGTACAGGTATTTTTTCGCCGTCTCCCAATCGCCCGCCAAGGCGTCCCTAACCTCCGCGTCCGTATGGCACAGCGCGTCCTTAAATGGCAGCGGACTTGGATAACGGTCCCCCACCCCCCACATGGGGAACTCCTTAACCAGGCTTGGATTCTCCAGCCATTTGTCCACCATTTTGCCGTCGAATCGATCCTTGATGGGAATCTGCAACAAGCCGACGATTAATTTTCGTAGCGCCTCGTGCCCCTCCTTGTATTGAATGGGCACGTCCCCTTTGGACAACCTACTGTAAATCGCCGTGGAATCCCCCGCGTCAATCTCTTCTTGGTAAAAATGCCTGCCCGCGTAGAGGGTTCCAATGGTACAGCCAAGGGAGAAATAATCCGACTTCACCTCGGCCGCCCCATATCCGACCTCCGGAGCGGTATAGCCAAGGGTGCCCCGACGAAGCACCGTCCTGCCCCCGGCTTCCTCCCCGCCGTAACAGGACGTTCCAAAATCGCCCAACACGATTGACCCGTCGAGCCAGTACAGGTTGGACGGCTTGATGTCCCGGTGGATGACGCGGATGGAGTGCAACGCCTTCAACGCCGTGTTGACGTCGGGTATGACGGAACCAACCAACGCGTCATAGTCCACCCGCCCTTTGCGGCCCAAATCCCCTCCCTCGCAGAAGGGCAGCACCTCTATGTAATGCCGTTGTTCATACACCCCGTCGTTGACGGAAATAATCCCGTAATCCAACAAGGGCATCAAATGGTATGTCTTATGGTCGCTATGGGAAGACAGGAACTCCATCAACGGTTCCCTCTTCTTGTCATTCGTGGACGAAACCGCCATGGCGTCGCTGAGAAATATCTTGGCCACCAACAGCGCCCCGTCGGACGCCCGTTCGCAACGAAATATCTGCGCCTCCCCGCCCACCTGGCTGCACGTCGCCGCCAGAATACGGTAGGTTCCCGCCTTGCCCTCAAAATCAATGTCTTGAAACAGGATGGGGTCTTGGCGATACGTCATGCCTATCGTCCTACCTTCGTCACGCATGGGTACTGTATGCTCGTTGTTCAACGTCTAACCTCCTTTACCGCAACCCAACCACTCAAAACGTCGTAGTCGGCGTCATTCCATCTGACCAAACTCCAACTTCCCATCCCTCACCCGTACGACCACCTTCCCTCCATCCGTTTGGGGGGACGGCCCGCCTACCACGTTCGCGTCAAATATATACTCGGCCAAGGCGTTGATGTACTCCTCCTCCAACAGGTTGCCAATCCCGCGACCACCCATCGCCCTCACCTTCCCTTCCATCGCCTTCCCATAAAAATACTCATACGTTTCTTCGGCCATAACGGTGATTCCCGTCTTCTTCCTCAACCTGGCGTGGATGTTCTCCATCTGCATGCGCACGATTGCCTTGGCCGACTCGTCCCGTATGAAGTCAAACACGACGATGTTGTTGCCCAGACGGTTCAGGACTTCCGGCTTGAAGTAGTTCTTAATGGCGGACTGCACCTTCCCGACAATCGCCCCATACTCTTCTTCCGGGTTCACCAATGCGATTCGGGTCTCCGTCCCATCCGCCCCCTTCACCGTCTTCGATATGCCGAGGTTGCTTGTGAACAGAATCAGGGATTCCGAGAAATACACCGTATTCCCCTGTCCGTCCGTCATGCGCCCGTCCTCCAGTATTTGCAGGAACTTATCCATAATGGACGGGTGCGCCTTCTCTATCTCGTCGAACAGCAAGATGGAGAACGGCCTCTCCTTCACTTGGTTCGTCAACTGGCCTCCGTTCTCATAGCCCACGTACCCCGGAGGCGCGCCGAATAATTTCTGGTCGGACTGTTCTTGTGAATATTCGCTCATGTCAAACCGGATGCAGTTGTTCTCGTCGCCAAACAACAGCTCGGCGATGGATTTGGCCAACTCCGTCTTGCCGGTACCGGTGGGGCCGGCAAAGAACAGGACGCCCCGGGGCTTGCCCTCCCCGGACGAGTGCTGGAGTCCCGACATGCCCGTCACCGCCCTCTTAATCACCCTCACCGTCTGCTTGACGGCCTCGGGCTGACCCTTCACCCTGCGCCCTATGATTGCTTCCGCATTCGAAACCTTCTCCCTTGACACGCTTTGCCACATGCTTTCCTTGATGCCGTATTTATATAGATAGACGGCGTTCGGCATCTCCTCCGGGGTAAACCCCCCGTTGCGGTACAGGCTCTTTAGCTCCGCCAGTTCGGGTATCTTGAGGCCGTCCGTCAAATCCACGAGCTTCTCCTTGACGGACTCGTCGTCCAACTCCTTGAAATTACGGTCAATGTAGAGGGAGCGCACCTTCTTGTCTGGATTCGGTATGGCAAGCGTCCTCACGCTTGGATTGTTCCGATAGAACCAAACGGGTACGTCGGTGCGGTTGTCCACGATGAGGAAGAGCGTATTTTTATTCCCGTCTATTTTTTTGGCGCCGCCGGACGCCATGAGCAGGCTTAGGAACAGCTTGATCTCCTCCTTGTTCGGCTCCGACGGGGCGGTCAGGTATCGCGAGGCAAAGTTGACCACGACGACGATGGGCTTCTCCCTCACGCCGTCCACTTCCCCGCGAATCAACAACCTCTTAATACGGTTGCCCAAGTCCTCCATCCCCTCCCCTTGGTAATGCGTCCCATACAGGGGGTCTTCTTGGTACGATGCCGAAGACCCGCCTTCCCCGCTCTCCGCCACCAGCTCCCTCAAGTTGTCGTTGTTGACCGGATTGTAGAATCCCGTTATGGGATTGCAGTACAGGAAGTCATAACGCTCCGGCCTCTCACACCCGTTGTAGAGCAGGTACAGCGTGCGGCTCAGGTCAAAGAAGGACGTAAGCGAGCCGTCCGCCTCGCTCATATACGGATATTTGTCGTTTATGTTGCCTTCTACGATAAACGTCCCCTTAATCCCTCGAAAGCTAAGCAACTCCCGTTGCCATTTGGATACGTTCCCACTATTCACTGGTTCCCTCCGTTTTGCTTACTCCATGTATGCCTACTGATATTAACCCCTCTTGATAGATTACGTTCTGTACCATACGGCCTTGGCTCATGTAAGCCTCGTACTTTTGCCGCACGCGGGGCTTAAAATAATGCATCTTCTGGTTGTTGGAACCTCTGAGTACGCTGGTTCCGTCATTCTCCCCCTCCATATACCTGCCGTCTATGAGTACTGCGACGCGCCCCTTCAGCTCCTCCATTGCCTTGCTTCCAAATCGGCCCACGCATTCTTCATAGGTATACCCCGTATATAATAGCACGTCATCCGTAACCGACTCACACTCCACAAGCAATTCCCGCAATGCGTCAAACTGCTCCATGGGGTCCCCCCCCGTAATCGTAACGCCGTCCACGGTTTGGCCATCCAGCCTTTTGGCCACCTCGTCCATCAACGTCTTGACGTCCATGTTCTTCGCCTCATCCCACTCCCACAATTCGGGATTGGAACAATTCTTACACCCCTTGCCACACCCCACGCACCATATTACAAGTCGTTCTCCCGGCCCCAAGGAATGGATGGGGTACAGAACCCTGTCAATTTGCATTCCAGCCCCTACCTTCCATTCTCCACGCGTCTTGACAATGGTCGAATGTATGGCACGGAATCTACGTCTCCACAATTCCCACAAGATTCCACCTTGTCATCCGACGAGCCAAGCACCTTCTCCCAACCGCATTCGGGACATTTCACATAGTATTCCCATTCCCCTACGCCTTCTTCCACCGCGCCCCCTTCATTCGGCCGTTCCTCGACCGTCCCCTTTATGACGGATACGGCAAGGTACACGTCCGCAATCCGCAGCTTGCTTCCATCCCGCAACCGTATGGGTACGTCCGGCTCCAGAACGACGCCGTCCACCGCCGTCTTGTTCATGGAACCCACATCCTTTATCAGCCACATGTCGCCGTCCCGCATAACTTCACAATGCGGCGCGCTAACGTGCGGGTTCTCCGTGAATACCCCCTCCCGCAACGTGCCGCTGCCACCCCTCCCTATCGTGACGTCGCCCTCCAGCACCATCTCATTGCCCGACTTCCTGTCGCGGAAAACCAGGCGCGCCACATTGGCCTGTGACGTCTGCGGAATCGCTTGCGAGGCCATCCCACTCCCGCACCTACCACATACGTTGGTTCCCACGGGTACCTCGTTATAACAAGTCTGGCAGGTAACCGTACCGCCATCCATATCCCACACCTCTTTCTCCGTAATATTTGGTTACTTAGGAATCCAACACCCTCTCCCTCGGACCGTCCTTCTTCTTCCTCTCGTCCGTCTTCCTCTCCATGGTCTCCGAAGCATCCTTGCCATTGACCTTCTTCAAACATTCGCCCACGGGCTTCCTCATAACGGCCTCGAAATGAACGCCCCTCTTTTCCAACTCCTCCAATATATCGGGATGCATACGGCAAAACGCCGCCTGTTCCCTTGTAATCCCTTCACATTCTTCCTCGCTTAGGGCTCCTTCTCCGATTGCCACCACTTCCATCATGAGGTGCTTGTCTTCTGACAGGTAGACGTTCAGTCCCGTCCCTCCCCCCGTCGCAGGGAAGCATTTGCGCCACCCCTTGTTGACCGGCCTCAATATGGCGCTCTCAACTTGGTACCCGCGCGCCGCCATAACCTCTTCCATCTGCGCTTGCACGTACTCATTGCAGGCCCTCTCATTGACCTCTTCCTTCCGTTCTGCAACCTCCACCTCCAAAGCCTCTATATCCACAAACTCCGACCTCTCCTTCGGTTCGCACGGTACGGCCAAGCAATGGGCGTAGTATTCGCTGTAACGGTCCTCAAACCTCTCCCTTTCACTCTCAATCCCCGACGCACATTCCCTCAGCTCGGACAAATAAGTTACCATCAACCCGTCATCCCTCGGTTCGTTCCCCTCATTCTCGGCAAACAGCCCCTGTATCTTGCCATGTATGGCCATCAATTGCCTCTTCCTCTTCGCACTGACGCCGTCACTTAGAACATATTCCTCTATCCGGCGAATCGACGCGTCCTTATCCTCCGTACCCCGCATCCAACTCATCGCCACGTCATGTCGGAACCGATTCTCCTCCCTGTCCGTCATTCCCCCGACGATATGCGCGGCCTGCTCCAAAAACCGCACCATTTCCCCGTCCTTGACGTACTCCCGGATGGGACGTTCCACGGAGGCGACTTCCTTCTCATACCGTTCCACCAAATCCCTAATGCGGTCCGCCAATTCCTCCTCCATCTCCCTAATCTGGCTCACCACCCTGTTACCCGTCTCCCGCACGTCGTGGACCGTATCCGCGCCAAAGCGGACAAAAGATGGCAGCCTCTGGTTCTTCACTTCCTCACATACCTTTTGATAAGTATTCTGTATCTGGCGGAACCTCTCTATTGACTCTCTGATTGCTTCCGGCACGCCATCCCCCCGCGCCTCACACTCCGCCACCACGCCACACAAGGGATGGTTGTGAATTCGCCCTTCCAACTCCAACGCCGGCTGTAACGTCTCCATATATGCCTTTACGGCCTTGTATACGGCGTTTACTTGCAGGGCCTTCTCGTTCTCCAACCTTATCCTTAATTGAACCTGCAATGAGACGCGCTCTGATTTTGGTCCACTCATACCACTCCCCCTATTCCTCCACGCCATTCATTCCCCAGGCTATACCTGTACTGTATGATTAGGGTGTCAAAACTGGTTAACGGATTGTTTCGCGCTTCGCGCCCCACAACTCTACGTAACCATTATATTGTAACGTTTCTAGTGCAGAATTGCAAGAAGAAGGTCTGGCTTCTAGGCCAGACCTTGCTCTCCTTTATCCAACGAGTCAAAACGGACGATACATTATTTCACCTTCAGCTTACAAGTCGCCGTCTTCCCCGAAGCCGTCCTAACCGTAATGGTCGCCTTCCCCTTCTTGATTCCCAAAATGTTGCCATAAGCGTCCACACTGGCAACCGCCGTATTGGACGACGTCCACGACACCGTATCCGTAGATTTGGTCGATTTCAATTTGGGGTTGACGCGTATCGTCTTGTTGCGCTTTATCGTCTTTTTCTTGGCCATCTTAACCTTCTTCGCGGGAGTGGCCTTCTTCACCACGGTTATCTTTATCGAAGCCTTTTTCCCCGACGTGGTCTTGGCCGTGATGGTCGTTTTCCCTTTCTTTTTGGCTGATACGACTCCCGTGTCGCTGACGGTCGCCACCTTTTTCTTGGAAGACGTCCATACCACTTTGTCCGTCGTATCACTGGGAGTGACGTTGGACTTTAACATCAAAGAACTGCCTTTGACTAGGTAAGCAGCTTTCCATTTCGCCGTCGTTGACCATATCTTAATCGAACGGGAGGGAAGCGCCACCGTAACTTTACACGGATTGGACCTCCTGCTCGCCGCCCCCGTGGTTGCCGCCACGATATTACACTCACCCTTTGCCACCGCCGTTATCACGCCGTACTCGTTGACCGTGGCGACCTGGGGGTTGGTCGACGTCCACGCCAATGCGCCCGCATTCGCATCCGGGGGATCCAACACGGCCGTCAGCGCCCGTTGCCCCCCTACGTTTATCACAACGGCTTCCTCAATCTTTATCCCCGTCAAAGGCGTGCTCACATTTACCACCACGCTGGTCGTCACTCCCGTGGTAGTGGTACCGACAATCTCCGTCGTCCCCGCGCCTACCGCCTTAATCTGTCCATTGCTTGCGACTACCGTCGCAACCGCCACATTGTTTGACGTCCACGTTATGTTGTCACCCGTCGTTCCTTCCGGAAGCGACTTATAATCCCTGTTGGCCTGCAAGCTATAGCTATCCCCAATAAACATGTCGATGGGTGACTTCATCCATTCAACGGACACAATGGGTTGCGAGACCGTTATGCCCATGGTCCTCACCGCCTTACCCGTATCCGTAATGGCTTGAATGGTCGCCGTTCCTTTTGCCAATCCCGTAGCCAACCCATCCTCCGTTATGGACACTACGTTCGCTCCGGCCGTCACGCTATACTTAACCACGTTTACCGCTTCCGCCGGCTCCAAATTATATGCGTATTGGACGGTCTCACCAACCCTCATCGTATTCGGCCCGTTAATGATTATCGAGGTGGCTTCCGGATACTTCACGTTGACGTCAACACTGTCTTCCACCGTCCCTCCACCGTATTTATGCGTGGCTGTCACGGTAATCGTAGCGGAACCGGCTGATTTGCCCGTCACCACGCCGTTGCCATCCACTTCCGCCACCGTCGGGTCACTGGATGAAAACTCCACCGAATCTGACGTGACGTTTGCGACATCTTCTATTCTTGTAGCCGTATTGGACGTCAGCAACTCACTCTTCACGTTCAAGAACGCATTGACCGTTTTCCCTACGTCGAGCGCCGCCAACGTCTCAACCAGGTTGATTTCCGTCGCATCCGCCACAACCTCTACTTCTACCAAAGAATCGGGGTCGGGATCGTCCGGGGGCGAGCTTAGTAGGGCGGGATAAACCGTCAACGTGGTATAACCCGGCCTCCTCGGCGACAATATAATGCTTGATTGCGGCACTCCCACGTTGTTGAACCTTGGCGCTACCACGTTTGCGTCGGAAAGGGAGTAGGCAACGTCCGTCAATGCGTCCACCGGGTCTTTTACTATGTTAAACTGTTCCTCCACCCCACCCCTGATACGAATCGGCTGCTCTATTTCGCTTACATAATCATTATCCGCACCATAGGTCATGTATACCTTCAAATCCTCCGGAGCCACCTTTACTTGGCACGTCCTCGTAATATTGGCGGCCAAGGCCCTTACGGTAATGGTTGCTTCACCCAATCCAACCGCCGTCACGTTACCCTCGTCGTCCACGGTGGCGACCTCCTCGTCCGAACTGGTATAGGTAATTTTGTCACCCAGTCCTTGTTGTGGCGGAGTCGCATAGGTAACGGTGGCGACCACCTTGTCTTCCCTACCAATAAACAGGCTGAGTATTGATTTCTCCAACGTTATATTTGTTGCCGGTTGTACCACGTTCACTTGACACGACGCCGTCATACTTTGAGCCCTTAGAACCACCTCTTGCTGTCCCACCACGGGAAAATCAGCCAATGTAACCGTGGCTTTGGGCAATACCTTCGGCTCCTCGCCCGCAATGGGAGATTCCTGCATCTCCGGCTCCAATTTGATTAAGTCGTCGCCCACGTCGTCCCATGTAAACATTTCGGTCGTATCCATCGGTTCCACCAACGCCTCCAACGTCAGACTTGCGTTCTTGTTCGTTACGGGAAGGTAGTACTGGGGCTGTTCAAAGCGTAATGACTCAACCGGCTTCGCCACCACTTCAAGATTATAGGCGACTTCCGGCTGCGTAATAATCCCCACGAACTCACCAGTCTCTATGTCCTTGAGCGTCGGGAAGAACAACTGGCAAGCCACTTCAACCTTGGCGGGTCCCAATTCCTTGCCCGCTATGCTGACCAAATCCACATCCGCTTTATAACCGTTATAGTCCACGGGTTCTGTCTTGGCCTCCACCCCCGTCCTTGGACTATACTCTATCCTGTCTCCCCCTTCCATCACCCTTACTTGAAGTCCGCTCGCATTCCGCGTCATATTGGTAACCAAGTTGATGGGCAGATCGACTTCCCCGTTCAAGGGTATGCTGATCGTCCGATCGGGGTCCTCATTGTACGATATCAAGTTCAACGTACCATTCGTATAACCAAAAAACATCTGGTGGTGCAATACGGCGGATGCGGGAACCCGAACGTAACTCAACCTACTATTATGTTGAAAGGCGAGATTCCCCACATACTTCACCCCACTGCCTGAATTGAACTCTTCCAAATGCCAACAAGAGTCAAACGTACTGTCACGAATCTGCTCCACGCTTGAATTGTACGCCATGTCCACGGTTTCCAAGCTTGTGAAACTAAACGCATGGATACCCACTCCTTCCAACGTGGAACCTACGTACTCAAAAACCACCTCTTGTAGGCCATAGCCCCTGTCCGACCTCTCCATCCTGTCATCCCCGATTCGGAGGGGCCTTACCGTAGACGCCCGGGAGAAGGCGTAGTCACCAATGGTCGTCAGATTCCTTGGAGCCACGAACTTGGTTAGCGACGAACACCCCAAAAAGGTGCGGTTGCCAATCGTCGTTACGGAGTCGACGATTTCCCCTCCACTCAAATTGAAGCTATAGCACCCTTCAAACGCACTCTCCTGTATTTCCTTCAACCCGTCGTTGAAACGAACCCGTTGCAACCCCGTATAGGCGTGCAGCCCAACGCCGTTATCCAACAATCCAGTCGTCGAATTAATAATCGGATTATTACTCGTAGGTATACGTATCCTCGCCCCACATCCAAAGAACGCCCTTTTCGGCACTACTTCCAATTGGGTGGGCAACGTGACCTCCTTCAGGTTTAGGCAGCTTTCAAATACGCCTTCCCCCAGATTCAATACGGAATCGGGAATCTCCACTTCCTGCAACCCGGTCAAGTAATTCCCCACGTTCTTCACTACTCCTGAAGCGGCTACATTTACCTCCTCAATGTTGGGGTTACTCCCCCAATCAATCCCCGGAAAGACATTGTCTATGGGACAATCCAAATAACTGAAGACGTCCGTATCCAATATAAACCCTTCAATCAGCTGGTCTAGACTGCTGAATGCGTCAAACTCCAGAGCATAGGTATAGACATACACGTTCACGCAAAAATTGTACAATTGGATGAGGTCAGCGACAAGCGTCATCTGCTGGTTCGTACTTATCTCCTTCTCCAATTCCTCTATATGGTTCAAGAATAGGGCCAAACCACCGCTAAGGTTGTAAGAACTTATCTCCTCATACACCTCGGGTTCGCTATACCACTCCATAAAACCCGAACTCACAGGCTGTAACTGCTGTAACCTTCCAATTAGCTGATACAACTCATAAGGCATCGGGACGGCCACCTTGGTATACCCGTCCGTTGCAACGCCCTCCTCCAATGGCTTCATAATCTTGGCCAAAGCCAAGTAAGCGACCATTTCACTCGAGTCGCGATTAAACGCTCCGTCCTCCACGTCGCTCAATCGGATGTACTTCTGTACCGCATGCTGATAGTCAACTTGAATACCGCCATAGTCTTCAAAAACCCTTTGCTCTAAGGAAAAGGCTTCCAGGTAATAGGCATCGTCCAATAAATTGTCGTCATGCAGCAACTCCGTTCTCACGGACGTCCATATGACTTCTTGAGCCTTGTCCACTCCGCTGATCTGATTGCTGGCGAATCGATACTTCCCACATGAAAAGAAGGCCCTTCTCCCAATATCCGACAGCGTCTCGGCCGGGTCACCCTCTTCGTCCATCGGCCACCCAATATTCTCCAGGCTTCCGCATCCTTCAAAACAGGACTCCCCAATGCTCGCCAATCGTTGCGGCAATATTACGGATTTGAGTTCGTCGCAATTCATAAAGGTCTGTTTCTTCAATTCGGTGACGCCCGTATTCCACAAATCCACCTTCACCAACTTATAACAGTTGTAAAATACAGCTTCCCCCATCGTCCGTAGGCTTGACGGCAACTGTACCACCTCAAAGTTCCCCACCCAATAATTTTCGCCCATAATGTTCCTTAAGTACCTGGGATTCTGTGGCGTTGAATTCTCGGTATAAATTCTAGTGGAACACTCTTCAAAGGCCCTGTCCTGAATCTCCTCCAAGTTCACCAAATCCTTCAAGAACTGGGTTCCCGGCAAGGCGCTACACCCTGCAAACGCCCGCACTCCAATTGTCTTGAGCTCGCTTTTACGCCCCTCTGCATTCTGAATCGTTACCTGCCTCAAATATTCAGACAGTACGAACGTCTCATCCTGTATCTCGTCCAACGTGGACGGCAACGTGATTCTTCTAAGCCCCGACCTGTAGAACGCCCTGCTTCCCAAGGTCTGCAACCCTTCCGGCAAATCAATGGCGCTTACGCCGGAACCACTGAACGCAGCGATCCCTATCGACCGCAACGTCTCCGGCAACTTTACACTGACGCCGCCCGTACCCGTAAACGCATAGTCACCAATACGGTTTAATTCCGTCCCTGAAAAATCCAACGTGAGTATGCCGCTGTCTTGAAAGGCGTTGTCTCCCACCGTCTTTAGGGTCGGCGGGAATTCCATCTTCACTAAGCTTGTCGTATTGGCCAAAAACTCCGTCGGTATGTCCACCAAATTATCCGGCAACGTAACCTCGGTTAAACTCCCACAACCCATAAACACGCCGCGTCCCATCGTAATGACGGAATCGGGGATGACTATCTCCTTCAAGGCGCGGCAATTGGTAAACGCCTGCCCGGCAATCGTCTGAATCCCATCCGGCAGGACGACGTTGTTCAAATTCCGACAGCTGCTGAACGCATCCTCCCTAATCGTGATTAGTTCTTGGGGTAGGTTTATCTCCTCCAAATAGGTACACGTGCTGAAGGCAAAACTGTCAATCAGCTCGATATTGTCCGGCAACTTCACTTCCTTCATCGTACAATAATAGAACTCGTACGCCTCAATGCGCTTTAACCCGTCCAACACGGACAAGTCGAACAGTTTGGCCCGTCTGGCGTAACCCAAGCCTACGACGTTCTCAATATCGTCTTCATCCTCCGTCAGTACGATGTCGGCGTCGTAACTCATCAAATCCCCAATCGTTACGGCCGCTTCCTGCTTGTCATAATAATCGGCCAACATCCCCTTCAAGAATTCCAACAATTGCGGACTCGTTATGTATCTGTCCGACAACAAATCATTGGGGTTCGTGTCGTCATACGCCTTCTCCCCCGCCGCCTCAATCCTCCTGACCGGCCTAAGCTTCTTAACCGGCTCCGACTCCCTGATTGGCGTCGGCAACGCCATGTACGGTACAAACTGCACCATTAACGACAATACTAGTCCAAAACTCAGACACCGCCTCCACCTCTTACCCAAGACCTTCTTCATAATGACCCATACCTCCTTATACCCAAATTATCCACTTTCCGCCACGCTTCCTCCATCTATGCCTTACCATTCCGTCTTGCCCCGCCAGTCAAACTCACGCAGTCCTGATTTTCCTATTTTACCACAGTATGCGGAGAATAACAAGGTTTCTCCGCATAATTCCTATAGTATTTTATGTCTTTTGCTCATGTACGTATTCGCCTGAACCGACCGCCCCATCCGGTCATAACTCTTGTTGCCCACGGGGAGACGGCGCATGAAGCGCAGCTGGTACCACAGCTGCCTGATGCAGATGGCCGTCATAATGATCAGACAGAACCCGAGGACGCTCAAAAACGCGTCGGACAAATGGTTCCGCACCCAGTCGTCCCCCGTCTCGCCAAACCGGTAGGCCGCCCGCCTGATTAAGGGCAGGACGACGAGGAAACAGGTAAACACCAACGAGGTAAAACGATAGAACAGGTTGTACGTGTCCTCGGCCCTGTAATGCGTCTTCTGCTGAAACTTCCTGTAACTGGAGTAGAAGGGCCGCTTGGCCTCCATAGAACCCGCCTCGCGAACGTCGTCCCCATCCTTCTCCCCCTCCTTCACAATCCATTCCTGCCTTCTTCCGCCTCCCCTTCTCGCCATCCTCCTAAAAAACCTCGCAATCTTACCAAACCCGCCGGACGGCGAGGCGATTTCAATGAGTGCGACGAGCACCGCCACCATGGCGAGCATAAAGATTCCGTTCCTATACTCTCCCGAAAGGGCAATCTCGCCCGCATGGAAGCATATGTACAGGATGGAGCCAAACACGTAGCACAAGGTCATCACGGTCCAATAATACATGTTCTCAAGGCAATCCTTCTCCACCTCCGTCCGCATGCCCCGACTGCTGATGACGCGGGACAGCGCGAGACCCGCCAGAAGGATGCCCGCGATGATGTCGTAACTCATACGACCACCTCCCCGTAATCCGTAATGGTGAAGCACTCATTCCATTTGTCGTTGCACCACAGCAGGAACTTCGTCTTCATCAGTACGACGTTCTTACCCGCCTCCACCGACAACTCCCCATTGCTCACCGTCTTGTACAGTTCGTTGAAATAATCGGGGGACACGATTTTTACCAGGTCGAATTGGCTGAGGAAGGACACCATGGCCTCGTAATGCCGCAAATCCGACTGCTCCGCATACATGGTGAACCCCTTCTCCGCCGACACGTTCGTACAAGTGAACTTGCCGATGAACTCCGCCAAACGTTCCAGTATCTCGTTCATGGACACGTCGTCGGTCAGGTTGATCCCCTTCTCACTCTTAAGGCTCAGCATAATGGAGGCGACGATGTTCTTCTCAAACAACAAGTCCTCCCCGCGCAACACCTGGTTCGTCGTCCCGAGTACCAGAACGTTCTTCCGCTTCTTGAATATCATGGCGAAAATGAGGGACAAGGCGTCCACCAATACGGCGATGGTAAGGCAAATTGCCGCCATGTTCCTCGTATTCGCATTCATCAAGTTGATAATGGGCATGTCGTATATGTCGTACAATATGTAGTCTTCTTCTTGATAACGGGCCGCTTCCCCCTTGAGAGTCAACACCCTGTTGAGCTCCGTCACGGCCTGTTTGACTTCGCTTTCCAGACCGTTTTTCAATTCAATGGGCGCTTCCCGCAACGTCCCGTCCTCCTTCTCGGTCGGACGCGCGGCGACTTCCTCAAAATCCGCCAGCAACTGCTCCCTTTGCATGGCTTTGAGGCGTATGGACAGAATCACGTCGTCCGCGGATACGTCTTCTTCCGTAATGCGGTTCGACATCTCCACCAATTGGGTAATCGCAACCGAGAGGTCCGACCCCTCCTCGCCCCTCGCAACCCTCTCCATCAAGGTTGTCCGAATCTGTTCGACGAGGCGGCCAACTCCAGTCACTTCGCTTCCGCCAAGCGTTGCGTCAATCTGTACCAACGACGCCCGCATCGTCTGGATGGAACCCGTCAACTCGCTCCTCGCCTCCTCAATCTCCGAGCGATCCTCAAATCCATACTCCCTAAGTATCTTGTTCCGACCCCTCGTCAACTCTTTGCCTTGTCCACTTACGCTGCTGTTGACGTAAGCGTCGTAGGCGGCGGCGTACTCCTCGTAGTCATCATAATCCTCACGCCGGGGTGCGGCCAACTGCTCCGTCGAGGTGGACTGTACGGCGTCCAACTTGTCAAGGGCCGCCTTCAACTCGTTCCTATATCCCAAGTTCCTGGAAAACTCCTCGGAGATGGCGTTAATGACGGATTGGATGCCGTCGTTCGCCAACACGTCCACCCCCGTAATCTGTTTGTCGTATTCCGCCTGCAAATCATTGCGGTAGACGTCGTACGTTTCTTCATAGTAGCGGGTGGGTGAGTTGACTTGGTTGTAGATTCCGATATAGGAAAAATAACTGGAACACGCCATGGCTAGAATAAGGGCCACGATTTTGGCAAGGTGGACGTCCCTCCTTATGGAGTTTTCCAAGAAGTACACGACGGATTGGACGGCTACCGCGAACAATGCGGGGGCGAGGAAGAACACCTCGCTAAAGTAGGGGACGGCCCCCCCGTACGTCGTCACGAAGGATATGATCTGCAAAAACAACGTAACCAAAGCGGCAATCACCATGAGGGAGTGCTCGCCGAATATGGACAGCTCCTCATTCGTATGGTAGAACGACTTCCTCACGCGCGATTTTCGCCGCCTGCGGAAAAGCCCGCCCCCCTCTTCCTCGTATGTGGCTCCCAGTTCCGCAGGGGCGCCGCCGCCTTCCTCCAAGGCGGCGCCCTCCTCCTTCATCAACGTGGAACTTAAATCCGGAAAGGCGGAAGACGCTTGGTGGACCCTGATCCCGCTCGCACCCTTCCCCTTCCTTTTTCCCTTGAATGGATTCTTCATATTACATTTCCTCCAGAAACTTCATATTCTCCTCCATCACCGGGGTAACCTTGCCGCCGTTGCCCCGAACCGCCGCGTACATGTTGCGAATGCGCTTTATTTCTTTTTGGTGCTCCCTTTCGTATCTGGCCATTGCGTCCATATACATGGGTTGGTTGGCCAATTTATCGCGGTACTCCTTGGCAAATGGACAATAAGTGGCCAGAATCATCCGAGCCACCTTGTTCAAACGCACAGACCCGGCACACTCATATCGAATCCAAGTGTCATAATCCTTGGCGAACACTTCCCTCGTACGGTTGCGGCATTTTTGCACTTGGGCCTTGAGCTTCTCCCTCGCCTCCTCGGACAAGTCCTTGTTCTTGCGGAAGAACTGGATATAGTCGCTGTATTCGGAAGTCAACGACTTCTCCCGTATGTCGTTCCAGTACATTCCCTGTATGGTTCGGCACAACTCCCAACGGAAACAGCCGACCATGTACGCCATGACGCCGTCCAACTCTTTGACTAAAAGGGCCGGTAGGACGAACCGCCCGGGAGCGTCCCTCTTTCGGTCCGATATCTCCTGCCACATAATCCCGTTCTCACCGACGTTCGGCATCAATATGAAGTCGGGGAACACCTGCTTCTGTATATATGCCTTCTCCACGTTGTTGGCCGCGTCCCGATACATGCACTCCCTGTGAAAGGCGGAAAAGTCGATTTTCAATATATCGTCAACCGCCTTCTCAATCTTCTCCCTCGTCAGATGGATGTTGGCAATCGTCCCGATGAAGTCCGCCTGCTTGAGCACGGGACAGAAGACGGAGAGTTTGCCGTTCGTCACGCGGTTGTTGCTTGTGAACATGTTCTCAATCTCATACCGCACCTTCATCTTGCCGTCGCTCAAATAGATGGCTTCTTCCTTCTCCGTAATCTCCTTGCGCTTCTTCCTATCCCTCAAATGCTCAGTATAATCTAGGTCAAACGAACTCTTGGACGGTTCCCGCCGCCCCTCGTAGATGGCGCGCAGCCATTCGCTGATGGTGAATACGGAGAGCCTTCCCCCTTCCGGCTCTTTTTTTTGCAGGAAATACAGCTCCATGGCCGTCTCTTTATCCACCATCTTCTCGTCCATGAAACCGTAATCAAGAAACATCTGTATCAGACGGTTCTCCTTCGCATCCTGAAGGCTGTTCAAGAAAACCTTCTCATAGATCACGTAAAACCCTTTGGACAATTCGCGACGCAATTTTCTGACGGCGTCGTCGGACGAGTCGGGGTCGGCCAAGTTCTGGTAGGCCGCAAGGTTCTTTTCGAATGAGTCGGCCCCCTCCTTCCCTATCCCGGAGTATTCTAAAATTTTCTTTAACGAGCCGTCCAACACACGGTCCGCCTCGTCAATCGCATCCTTGGAATGCGTCGTCAACAACTGACCACTCTCCGCCTCCTCCTTGGTCGAGGACTTGAGCGCCGTATACACGTCGTCCATCCTCTTTTTATCCACCGGAAAGGAAATGTTCAGCGCATTCTCAAAATGCCCCTTCACCTCCAAGATGAAACGCACCATACGCTCCACCTCCTGCAACACCTCCTGTTGGTTGCCATCTCCCTCTATCACTTCCAAACCCAACATGTAATAGTAGGCGAACAGGTTATTCTCATTCGTGTCGATATACAACTGGTAGGCGTCCTTAAACCGCTTCATTATCGCCGTGTTCGTCTCGTGTAGGAACTTCGCCAAATCCGCCCCCCGCTTCGCATGGGCGTAGGCGACGAACTCGTTGGCGTTGAAAAAGGCGCCCGCCACGTCTTGCGGTACCTCGGCCAAATTCACAAAATACTCCTCTTCAAACCCATCCACGTGGTTTGCGGGGACGCCCTCCATGATGGTCGCCATGTCCTTGTTCTCTTTCGGCTTCCTCCGATACCTCTCGCATAGTTGCAAATACTTTTGGTAGCCTTCATGGACGTTGGCCACCAACTTGTCGGTAACCTCCTCCAGCGCCCGATACGCACCAATCAGCTCCTTCACCTGCTTGACCATGCTAATGACCGTGTACTTCTTGTACTCCCTGCCCATTAGGAAAAACCTCTTCAAGCCCTCCACGTTGGAAATAGGAATGGACAGCCCCTTCACGTCTTCCTCCGCAACATAATCGTATAGGTATTTTCCCTCCTCCAAATCAACGAGCCCCATCAAATCTCCGGACTTGACGGTTCCCTTCATATATGGGTTCTCCACCCTGGCCGTTCCCTTGACCAGGAGCATAATCTGTGTAACGGGCTTTCCCTTGGCCAAAATCACCTTGCCCTTCTCAACCATTACCGCCTTACTTTCTCTTTTCTGCTCTTCCATACCTCGATTCTCCCCCACTCGCCACTTAATGTATTGGACTGCGCCGTTGGCCGCGTCCAACGTTACAGGTATTCCTCCCCATAGCCATAATGCTCGATTACATAGTCCAAGTCCTTGTCGCCCCTACCGCTCAAATTAACGAGTATGGAACCTTGCTTTTGTTCCTTGGCCCGTTTCATCGCATAGGCTACCGCGTGTGAGCTTTCGAGGGCCGGTATGACGCCCTCGTACCGTGAAAGCTTGAAGAACGCCTCCAAGGCTTCCTCATCCGTCACCGCCTCGTACTTCACCCTGCCCTTCTCCCGTAAGAAGGCGTGTTCCGGCCCGACGGACGGATAGTCCAGGCCGCTGGCTATGGAATAGACGGGAGCCGGCTCGCCATCGCCGCCCTTCAACATGACGCTGTTGAAACCGTGCATGACGCCTTCCTCCCCATACGTCATGGAGGCGGCGTGGTCCCCCAAGTCGCCACCTTTGCCCAACGGCTCGATGCCGACAATCTCCACGGGGTCCTCCAAAAAAGGAACGAACATGCCCGCCGAGTTGCTCCCCCCGCCGACGCACGCACAGACGACGTCGGGCAACATGCCCATCATTTCCACGAATTGTTCTTTGGCCTCGTAACCGACGACCGACTGAAAATCACGCACCATCAGCGGAAACGGGTGTGGCCCGACCGCCGAACCGATGCAGTATATGGAATCCTTGTAATTCTTCGCGTAAGACTCGAATGCGGAATCCACCGCCTCCTTCAACGTCTTAAGTCCTTTGCTTACGGGTACGACCTTCGCACCCAGCACCTTCATTCTGGACACGTTGGGGGCTTGCTTGACGATGTCCACCTCCCCCATGTGTACCTCGCACTCCAACCCAAAGAAGGCCGCCGCCGTGGCAAGGGCCACTCCGTGTTGCCCCGCGCCCGTCTCCGCTATCAACCGCTTCTTGCCCATGAATTTGGCGAGCAACCCCTCCCCCATACAGTGGTTGAGCTTGTGCGCCCCCGTATGGTTGAGGTCCTCCCGCTTCAGGTAAATCTGACAGTTGCCAATCATGCCCGACAAACGCTCGCAATGGTAGACCGGCGTCGGACGCCCTTGGAACTCCCTACGTATGCGCCTCAGCTCATTGATGAATTGGGAAGAGTGGCATATCGTTTGATACGCGTCCGAGATTTCCTCAAAGGCCGGAACCAACTCGTCGGGCAGGTAAGCCCCCCCGTATGGTCCAAACCGCCCTTCCTTGTCCGGATAATTCTTAAGGTACGTTCTGTAGTCCATTCCAACCTCCTCGTACGTTGCATGAAAATAATCCATAGGTCTCTGATTTCGGGTGATGCCACGGACTGCTCCGCCTTACATGTTGGCGTTAAAGAGTCCCTTTAATTTATATAGCACGTCTTCCGAGTCCGCATTGATGCAGGCGGCCTCGTTAATCCTTGATATTTCTTCCAATTCGCTCAAATTGGCGTTGTAGCCTATCGTATACGTGGGTATCTCCAATGCCTTAAGGACGTCGTCCACGTCGTCAAACTCATGCCCCTCGTTGGTTTCTCCGTCGCTCAGTACGAATAAGATGAGCTTGGTGTCGGGATTGGCCTCCTTGGCCTCCCTCAACATGCTGGTCGCAACCGCAATGGCGTCGTACGTGGCGGTCGCCCCCAAGCATTCCATATCCTCGACCGCGCCTTGGAAGTACGAGCGTTGGTTGAGGTCGAATTGGGCGATGGGAAGGTTGACGTAGACGTCGCTGTCGTAACTGACCAAACCCACGTAATTGTCGGGACTGATATAGTTGGCCCCTTGGATGAGGGAGCGTTTCAACTCGCTCAATGGCTCGCCTTCCATGCTGCCCGACACGTCGGCCACAAATACCGCTGTAACCGGCCGCCCCGAATCCTTTTCCTTCTTCCACAGTCCTTGTGCGTTCCACAACGCGTTCCCGTCATACGCGGGTGCGTCCCCCGCATATTCCTCCATTCCATTAAAGCCATATCGACCCGCCAACTGACGATTCTCTTCACTGTCACAGAATTGGAGGAACTCCGCCAATGTGGCTTTTTTTTGCTCCGTCAATTCCCCGAGGGAATACACGGGGTTGTCGTGCCTTGCGCCGAACGGGGTAAAGGTGTACGACTTGACGTCCGGCGCGTTGGCGTAGGTCTGGTATTCCAAAATCATCCCCTCCAGCGCCCCCGTTCTCGCCGCTTCGCTCATTTGCATGGTCGTATAGGCCACAAACGGCACGTTCGCCTGAAAGGACTGAAAACCCGCAACCGCCTGTTCGCTGAGTGGATTGGCCGCATCATACGTACAGAGGATGGACATCAGAAAGTTCAGTCCGGTGGAACTGGCGTACGGATTGGTGTAGCCCATGGCCAACTCCCCGTCCACCGTCGCCTGCGTGATGGACGCAACGCTGACCCCGCCATACTTTTCCTCGATTGCCGCCTTCTTCTCCTCCGACAACAGGAAGCCCGCCACGTTGCCCACCAACCGTTTTTTCTCCAACTGAATCGGGATCCCTTTGGCCGCCACCATATCCCCCCACATTTCGTTCGAGGGTGCGAACACGTCCGGGCGGTACTTGCCGGAAATGATGTAGTCCATGCCAAGGCCCGAGGCAATGTTGCGTATGGAGACGGACGCCGTCTCCCCCCCAACCGTAATCCCCGCTTGGTTGAAGGCCCTCGCCACTTCGTTGAGCCAACCGTCCGAGCCTTCCCCCGCCTTCTCCGGGGAGGAAAAAATCTCTATGTGGGCGGCGGTACCCGTACCCTCCACCGTCAACGGGCTCTTGGATATGTCGGGCAACTCGTCTTCCAAACTCGCCTCTTCCAGGCTGACGGAAGCCTTTCTGGCCTCAATTGCTTCCGGTTTGATCTTATTCACCATCTTGTCTAATCGCTCCGCGGCCTGATCCGCGTCAATCGCGTCCGACGAACCACCTTTGCCCCCCGTAACGGTCAACCCCAGATAAATCAAAAAAAACACGCAGACGGCAATCGCCCCTAAAATAACCGGTACCTTCTTCTTATCCATGTCTCCCCCTACTCTTGGTATTTTTTCGCCAACTCATTCATCGCATCTTCTTCATCCCTGCTCTCGTTGCGCAACTTCTTCATCGCCACGATGGTGTCCTGCATCCGCTTCAACCCTGCGCTTTCCCCTTCGTCGTCGGCACTGTGGTTCGAGACCTCGAGAAGCAGGTTGTCAAACTCCAACAGAATCTTCTCATTGTTCTCCACAATCTGCTTGACGTAACAGATGCATTGACTGAACCACGCCCATTTGGCCTTCCGCGTATCGTTGTCAAGTGCGACTTTCTCTAATCTGACGTACTCCTCTTGATCGAACACCAACATGCGGTTCATCATCCTCTTGACGTTCTCATACAGCAAATCCCTGGCGTCCTCCACCAATCTTTTCAGGGCGTACATGTCGTCCACGTCTTCCCTGTAGTTCTTAACCAAGAAATCATTGAGCGCCTTGCTTTTGCGGTCCATGCGCTCAATTTGCTCAATCGTCGCATTGATCTCCACGATGAACGTCGCATCCGACGACTTGTACCCCTCCAACGCCTCGACATACTCCTCCGGCGTGCGAAACTCATCCATATTGTAGTCGCGAACGGACTTCTTCACCGTCAACAAGCGGTAATTGCCGTACAAAAACGTGACCGCGCTTGCAAAGACGAGGGTGATGGCGCCCGCCCGTTCCGCGGCGTTCGTACTGGAGAGGGACCAATGCAACAACCCCTCTGAAAACGCCGCAACGTTTACGACGATGATGATACAGTTTAGTATCGCGAGCTGAACCAATTGTTTTTTCTTCATAGTTTATCTACCCACCAGCCATACCTTTGTGGCCACAAAGTTGCCGTCTTGCTTTTGCTCCGGTATGTATTCCACTTCTACATTCTCTTTCAAATCATTAAAGTCCGCATTCATCAAGCTGTCGCGATGGAAAAATATATTATTCACCTTGGCGTCCTTAATGAACCCAAAATTATCCCCGAGATTTAATATGGTGGAATTCCTCCGCCTCTCATGGTGCGGCAGCCCGTCAACCGACTTGCCTTCCTCCGCATATACCCTGTCTTGCCTTGCCGCATGTCTTGCCGCGCCAAACAGACTCTCCGAATCGTTGTTCTTGTCCCCATTCACGAACAAACTGTTAATGAGTGCGTCGTTCCTTCGGGCGCGGTCGTCAATGACGCCGTGCATGGAGACGGGGTACGACACCTCCTCCAGCAATTGTTGCGACGTCCTCGTCGTGACCTTCCTGTTGTAGGAGTCCAAATACTCGAAATCCCAACTAATCAGCATGACGTGCGTTCCCAGCGTATTCAACTTCCTAACGAGGGGGACGTAGTCGCTGTCACTCGCCACAAGTGCGATGATGTCGAAGTTCTTGTACATCGCCATCTCGTAAGCCTCCAGGGCCAGCCATACGTCCACTCCCTTTTCATGCGGTTTGCCATCTTTTCCATATTGCAATGGTAAATAATGAGAAATGATATTTTTATTCATTAAGATATCGTCAAACAGCCTCTCATTGTATATCTGTTCCTTATCCGTCCTCGTCGCGGGAACCCTCCCCCGAAAATAATGGGCGTCCACGATTTGACACGACCTGAGGTCGTTGCTCGTCGCCTTGGAAACTTCTTCCCTTATGAATTCGTGCAGCCCATGAATGGATATCCTTGCCTTTCTCTCGTGCGTTTGGCTATAATACGTACTCACCTTGTAAAAATAATGTCCATCGTAAAATATGCCGATTCGTACTAAATTCTTCGAGTCACTACCCATACTATTCCCTCCTCTTCTAATTGGTTCGCTCCTCCTTCCTTAAGAAACCCTTGAACTATTATTATAGCGAATAAAGTCTGCGTATGCAACTAGTATTTTTACTTGTTTCCATTTTTACCCTCATTCATATAATGTGGTAAACCCTATTGAAATCGGAGGAATGAAGATGAAGAAACACTTGTCCATCCGCAATCTTAGTCATTCCTACCACGATTCCCCGGATGGCGCCCCCGTTCTCGTCAACCTGTCGTTCCAGATGATGGAAGGCGAGTTCCTGAGCGTCATGGGTCCCCCGGGCTGTGGCAAATCCACTCTGCTCTCCCTTATTGCGGGACTCCTGCCCATACATACAGGCACTGTCGACATGGACGGTACCAACCTTTTGGAATCCGGCCAAAACATTGGTTATGTATTGCAAAACGACCCCCGGACGGACTGTTTCCACATCAACGACGCCATTTCGGGCTTGGAGGTCCATAGACAGTTTGCGGGCGCGGGCTACCTCCTGCTGAACCAGCTCACCGACTCCTACAGCCTCGTCGCCTTCCGCAATTCTAAACTCGCCCCGCCATCGGACGCCGCACGGCAACGAGCCTCCCTTATCCGCTTCCTTCTCTTGCAGACGGACGTCCTTCTCCTCGACGAGCCTTTCTCCTCTCTTGACGCCACAACTCGTCTGGAAATGGGGAGCGAGGTCTGGCAGGCCATCCGTCGGGAAAACAAAACGACGCTGTTGGTTACTGACGACGTCGAGGAGGCCGTCAGCATGTCTGACCGCATCCTCGTCCTTACTGACGGGCCGGCCACCCTCAAACGGGACGTCCCCGTCCGCCTAACTTTGCAGGGCGCTCGCAACCCGCTTGCTTCTAGGGATGCGGCAGACTTTGGGCAATGCGTCGAAATGGTTCGGCGGGAGTTGCTTTAGGGCTGGCTGCCAAGGTTGGGTTACTGACCGGGTTACTGGCTGCTGGGGATGGTTTTTTACGGGATTTTGGGTTTCGCATAAATCCCTTCTCTAATCTTCCTCGGCTTAGGTATCTCATGGCGGCCTTGTTCCATTTTCTGCAACTCATGCTTGCGTAGCCGCCCCGTGTCTCTTCCTAACGTCAACTGATGGTGTCGCCTCCTCTTTTTCTACGAACTGTTGTGGGGTGGACAAAAAAGAAATGTCTTGGAGTTCAAATGTTGTGGGGTGAACAAAAAAGAAATGTTTTGGAGTTCAACTGTTTTGAGTGGACAAGAATGTTATTGACAGGCAACAATGGAATGTTATACGATTAGGGGAGCAATCACTATGAAGTGCTGTGTCGGCATGATTTATAAAGCTTTCTATTTGTAGAATTAAGGGGGTATGTGGCTATGTCAAGAATTATATCAATGTTAAAAATTCTTCCTGAAATGGACCATCTTGCTCCTGCAAGCATAGAAGACGTTAGCGAAGCTGAGAAGAAACTGAGTTTGGAATTTGCTGATGAGTACAAGGAATACTTGTTATCTTTTGGTGCTGTTTGGTCTGACATTATTGCCTTATCAGGAATTATCGATGATGAGGATTATGAGGTGGTCGCATTAACCAACAAATTGCGCTTAATGAATCCACAAGTGCCTCTTGGTTTTTATGCCATTGAGGATGTGGGCGTGGATGGTTTGGTGATTTGGCAAGATAAAACGGGTGCCGTGTTTCAATCCATCCCTCATCATAATCCTGTTAAGGTATTTGACAATCTTTCCTGCTTTTTGCAGCACCAGATTGAGGATTAGGAGGATTGCCTGATAAAAACTATATTTCTATCTTGTGGTGCGCGTTTTGATTTGCGCGAAGGCAAAGTGAGCATCATCAAGCTTGCTTGAATGAGGCGAGCGCGCCCGCAAACCTGAGCAGGCTCGCGAAGCGTGCCGCAAAAGGTTTAACCCGCTCCCTTATCGGATGTCGCAAGGCAGCGGGTCAGCTTTCTTTCACTTCTGTTTGCTGCGTAAGGAACGGTAGATGACGGTTCCACAGTCTATCAGGTAAATGATCCCGAATGCCAACAGTATATAGGATGACAAGCGGCGTAAGCCGTCCGCATTCCAGTAGTTGAACAGGTCCCATTTATTGTTCGGGTTTATTTCGGCACCCCATACTTCGCCGATCTGGTTGACGAAGTTTACGTTGAACAGGGGGAAGTATTTTAGCAATATGGCGGCAACCACCATCTGCAACATGTTTGCCGTTATCGTGGTGACTACGACCGCCGTTCCGTAGTGTCCCACGATTAGCTTGACGACGTCTTTTGACATCCCCAGAAGAAAGCACAGGATGAACAGGGGCAACACTCGATGCCATATTTCGAGGTTGAATATGGGCACGGACGCATAGCTTCCGTCCTCCAGCCCCCATACTCCAAGGAGCTGCGGGCGCGTGAACACGGCAATCGCTATTGCGCTAAACACCATGCCCGCAATGCATTCGCCCTTTTTTATCTCGCGTTCTTTTTTGGGCGGGTGCTCCAGTTTATCGAGGCTCCACGTCTCGATTGGCATGTTTATTTTTACTCCGCCTCTCTCCATCAATATGAAGACGATGGTTATCCAGGCAAATATCTCTAGCAAAATGGAGGGGGTGGACAAGAATTCCCGCATGGCGACGGGTACTTCCTCCACTCCTTTTGCCGCATGTACGAAGAACGATATGACGTCGGACGCCAGTATGACCGCGCACACCCATATGAGCACGTTCTTGATTACGAAGACGTACTTATCGTAGTATTCTCCCCCTATCAGGTGCGAGGGCCCCACTTTATACTTCCTCGCCAAGGCCACCGGGTCGCCCAATTCGGTTAACACTGCCTTGACGTCTTCTTCTGTTGCTTCTACTCCATCGCTTTTTTCTTGGAGCATGTCGTCAATCAGGGTGCGCAATTCTTCCTTAATGTCTTCTCTTTGTTTTTCGGGCAAGTGCTTGGCCACTTCGCACAAATAATTCTCAATCCATTCCTGCTTATTCATCTCGTCCTCCTTCTCCTATCAGGTCCTCCATGCTCTCCGTCATCTGTCTCCACTGCTTGACCAATTCTTCAAACACTTCATTGCCAACGCTCGTCCGTCTATAATATTTGCGGGGCTTCGCTTCATCCGTCTCCCACTCGCTGGCCAACAACCCCTGCTTCTCCAGTCTGCGCAGCAAGGGGTACAGGGTGTTCGTATCCATCGCCACTCCTTTTTCCTGCAAATTCTTCACCAATGTGTAGCCATATCGCGGCGTCGTCAGTTGGCT
>QMCE01001531.1_pt1 | contig 46918 bp, 59 predicted proteins | sample 1821851 | NCBI WGS metagenome assembly QMCE01 (sample SAMN09453174, study PRJNA476694) | Termite gut metagenome, whole genome shotgun sequencing project. | isolation source: worker | host: Odontotermes sp. | place: South Africa:Pretoria | collected 2016-01-28 | reverse complement strand
ATCCCTATAGTAACTACAGCAGAATAATCAGCAGAAAGTTTAACAGTCTTTGCTGGATCAACTATAGTCACATAATAGATATCTTTGTTACTTAAAATTTCCGCAGGCTCATAGTACTTATCTTTCCAATAATCAGATTTAAAAATAGCATCTAAACCCGAAATAGGCTTATTCTGGTATTCCCTAGCAAACACATCAGCTTGCCCTTGTGCAAGAAACTTATCATACAAAGCTCTCACTCCACTGTCATCCATAAAATCAGGATAACATGAAATAAGATCATCATCACACAGAGGAATGTTTACTATGTGCCATGCAGGATCATCCATCAAGTTAGCTATGAGACTATCTTCATGAAGCAGAGTACCAATAACAATAACTTTCCAATTCTTACTCCCACGGTCAACTGAGTTAAGCAAATCAGCAAAGAACCATTGCTTTAACTTGAGCCGCCTATCAGGAGAAGCAACCCCTTCTGGATCCTCAAGATCATCCACAAGAATAAAATCAGGTCTTCTATTCATATAGTTCTGCCCACGTACCTGCTGTCCAGCACCACGAGGAAGAACAAACGTATCTCCAGCTTTAAAATGCTGTTTAGACCAATTCTCTCCGTCTTTCAAAGAGCCAAACACATTCTGTATGAGTGCGTTCCCCTGTATCTCAGCCATAAGGTTTCCAGCTAGCTGCTCAGCAAACGAAGCTGTAGAAGAAACAGCAAGCGCAAACCTAGCCTCTCTATAACAAATACGCTTCAAAAGAGCTGCCTTCGCTCCTGAAGTCTTCCCAAAGCCACGATGCGCAACTATAAGAACCTGCTGTGCAGAACTATCTATAGCCTCAAAAACTAATTTAGATTGCTTAGAAAAAGGACGAAAGAAAATATCGCCCAAGAATGTCGAAGCAAAAGCACGCGTATCAACAGCACTTTTCTCAAGCAACTGTCTCCACACCGTATCTTGCAACAACATAGATTGTGTCATTAACTATTTGCCTCAACAGTTAGGTCATTTGTTGGCACATCTATAATAACACCTGTCTGAAATAAACGAGAAAGAGCTTCCTGCTTAAGCTGCTCCAGCTCATCTACAGAAAGCTCCATTGCTGACTTCTTTATGTCTACTTTCTTAACAGCACCGTGACCAGCTCTATCAAGAATATCAGTAGCCGCTTTGAATCTCAAAGCATAGTTAGCTTCTTCGTCTTCTATAATAGTCTGTATAACTGCTAACGCTTTAGGAGCTGTTTCTCTTATCTTCTGTGCTACTTCAACTGCGCTCACATCAGCAGCGCCACTCATATAGTTTAGCTTGTCCCTACCTAAACCACAATTAGCAGCATTCGATACTGTAGCAGGCGTACAGTTAAGCGCAATAGCTATATCTCTGTGAGATTCGCCAAGCACCAATCTCCGCAATATCTCATGATGCAACGGATTCAACTGCTTAGGCTCATACTTACGCGATACCGCAGTTCTACGCGCATCCACTGTAGAAAGCAACTCTCTAGTAGTTTCTAAAGAGTTCCCTTCCATATCTTCAAACCTAAAAGCCGCCGTCATGCAGTTCTCCCAATGTATAGGCCAAGCGTGGCATTATATAAGGATATGGACAATAATATATATTGTTGAATTGTGTACTGTTTTTATAGCAGTTATTGACTGTAAGTCACAATATCTCAGTTATGATGTTCTATTGATTGTGTAGGGTGTAATTGCTACACCACGCCGTATAAGCCTCGTTTTTTATACCACCCCTACCCTAACCCGTTTTCAAAATAAAAGGCCCGCAAATGCCCATTTCCGGCCCAAATTTGCCCATATACGCCCACCCCATCCGGCGCACACCCACCCACCCAAACACCTAAATACAGTTCTAAATTGCTCATAAAAAAGCATATACGCATTTTAAATTCATGTGTTAAAAGATATCTACCCTCCCAAGGGTAATTATTTGTGACAAAATAGTAATTCACAAAGAGGAAAAAAACATGAGTAACAAAAGAATGTCTCAAACTTATTTTGCTTATGGAAAAGAAGAAGGTGGTTTATGGGAAGAAAGCAAAGGAAGAGAAATACTTAAACTATCTTTCACTTGCCATAAAGATTCTTGCGAAGATTGCAAAAAACAAGACTCATGTGCATTAGAGGTTTACACACTACTATTAAAAGTGCTCAGCAAGCTCCCTCAACGAAGTAATAATATCGGAGTCTATCCAAATTATAACAGATAGGGTGGCGGTTGTCCTATCTGTGGAATTGCGAAGAGAGATGAGGGAGCTTCATAAGCTAGTCCTCCTCCCTCACCCCTCTAACACCCTCCCTATCTTTAACACAACCATAAGTTATCATACGATGATCTCTCGCGGAAGCCACCCGTACAACCACCACTACCATCACCCTGCCAATCCTCGTCCCTCAACCATCTTCGCAACCCTCATCTTCTATCTCCTTATCTTCGGCAAGGGAGAGGATTGACTCATATATGTCTCCCACGCCCTCCTCAAGAAAAACCCCCCATACGACTGTGGTTGCTACAAATATAGTAATTAAGAAATGCATGCACATTAGGAAGATTCCAATACAGACAAAAAACAAACGTGTTTCCCCCAAGTACCCTCTTCTTATTCTCACACACATCCCTTTGATGAGGAAGAGAGAGGGGACGCTGTGAGTGTGGGGATTGATTCCCTTTTTGTGAGGGAATCAATCCTCGCAAACAACTAAACGCCTCATAAACATGGGGCAAAAACAACTCTGGAGGGAGTTATGATTAATCCTATGGTTATCTCACTGTGGAAAAGAGCTACTGCCGTTGATAAGGAAACTGAAACACAATTCACTGTTATGGTATCCATCATAACAACCAATCCTTATGGTGAGGACAATCCTGATCGCATGGATGCTAATGTGTTGTTTCGTGTGCTGGTTTATGATGAAGGGAAAAACACTGTTTTCGATGAAAACTACAGCACCTACATGGAAGCACACGCTGTGGCGATTGGCTGGATGTGAGCACTACTAACTACAAGGAGCAACTACAATGACTAAACACAATAAAAATATAATCATGGATGATGACGGCGTGCAAATCGGCGTGGAACTGAACAATAACCGCGTTGCGGAAAAGCGTTTCTCCCTCTCATCCAAAGACGCTAACTGGCCCACTGATGCTGACGGCAAACCTGTGAGCCTTGACTTCACTCTGCTCTGTGATATGAACGGCGTTACGTACAACACACTTCTGGATGACGCCATTCGTACGAAAGTCATACGTTTGCAAAACGCGTTACGGAAAGGATTCTCGTTTGAAGCACTTTCTGAACTCAGCAAACAACCGCTCAAGCGTCCTTATGCTGAGGTAGCTGTGCTCAGCGATGCTCCGGAAAAAACACTGAGCAAAGTTCAAACTGCGATCGCAAATATGTCACCCGAGCAACTCGCCACGATCAAGGCTCAGATCGAAGCACAACTTAACTAGTAAACCCTCCAGCGCGCCCTCCTAGCACACAAGGTTGTTGGGAGGGCGCTTTCTATAAAGGAGCATCAGCAATGAGATGGAAACTTATCATACACATCGGAACCAAGCGGCTCATCACATACGCACAATTCTACTCAACCCTTCTTGATCTCGCCGAAACCATCACACACAAGCTCAACGAACCTGTCCACATCTCGATCGAACCCATTTGCTAACACCAAGCCCTTATGCGCTCTCTCGCGTGTGAGGGCTTTTCTTATTTCGTAGGTACAGACAAACGCGCCCCGCCAACTATACGCCACACCATCTGCATCGAACCCTCAGGTTCCTCGCCGAAGAAGAGGGAGCGCTCTTCATACGCGCATTCTTGTGAGGGTTGTTAGTGAGGCAAGGGAATTGATGCGACACTTTTTGTCCTATCTATAATAACTAATAAGAGGAGCAAAGCAACTAGCTTTATGTGTAGTTAAATAGTATATAAGAAAAAAGATTGAGATTTTTGTGTGTAATGCATTACAAACATTACAACCAATGTCGCTTTTAAACGAATCCCAACAATTCCAACCACTTACAAATGTCTGTTCCGTATAAACGTATGTTCCGGCTGTAAATAAGGTCTCCTGCCACCTTAACCCCATCTGCTCCCGTGCTTTTTTGTGCGTTTGCCCTATCTTTTTTCTCTCTCTCATTCTCTCTCTTTTCTTCTAAAAAAAAAAAAAAAGAAATAAATAAATATATATGTAGCAATTAGAGAACTAGGGGGGGGGGTTAGCACGTTGAGGAGCAGACAGAGTGGGTCAAAAAATTGACGGGGAGATGTGACACACGATACAAGGGAGTTTATTTACAGACAGAGCATACGTTTATACGGAGCAGACGAAATGAGGGATTTGTATCTATAATAACACACGAGAGAGTATATAAAATAAGAGAGATTCCTTTGGGACAAAGAAGCGCTCTTTTAATGCCGATATAGTAGATAATAATAAAGATATAAATGAGTCATTGCGCTCCCTCACCTATCTATTATAAATATAAAGAGAAAGAGTTCCTTTGGAACAAAGGTAATCAGCCTTTAGTTAGTATTAGTGGTGAAGAAATAAAGAAGGAAAGCTGCTTTGTGGGCAAAGGTAATCAGCCAGGACGATCTTACTAATGAAGATAAAAAGAAAGTAAATGTGCTTAGTTAGTGTGAGTTATAATATATAAAAGAGAAGAATGTGCCCATCAATCCCTCACTTAACTTCACTAGTCCCAAGTTGCTTTGGCATAAAGACTTCAATATTTTATGTGACATCGATGAGAGAGATGGTTTGGAACAAACATGCCAATATTTTATGTGATAAGTGTAAAGTTGATAAAAAGAATGCGTCCATAAAGCTCCCTCACCTCTCTTCGCTCACTCAAACTTACGCATGTCATAGTAATAGCAATCCACCAGATAGGATGAATATTATCCTAACTGATCACACTTAACAGTGTTTACGCGCCCTGCACTCCCTTGTCTAAGTAACCTACTCATTACTATTAGTTTTTATAAGAGTGCTGAGGGAGCTTCATGCCCAGCTGTTATTGAGTAGCAGAAACCAAAAACCTAAAAATTGAAAAAATAATTTGACATTTTAAATTTAATTTTGTATTATGAAATCACAAATAAGAAGAAAACTATGAGTGTTTTTGAAGTTGCTGAAAACGTAATATTTAAGGAGGCGATCATGCTAACCACAACGCTTAACAAGATACACGAACATTCGCCCTGTGTTAAAGGATGGAAAAAACTTATGAAGTCATTAGGCAAAACCAAAGCTGATGACGAAGTTTTGCCCCTTGAATACATACTTGAAAGCAACGGCTTAGACGATGCTATGTGGGCATTGCGGGCAGTTAATGGACACCAAAAGGCTATGCGTCTTTACGCTTGTTATTGTGCTAAGCGCGCATTGCCAGATTATGAAAAAGCCGACAACCGAGTACGGGCTTGTATTGAAACGGCGGAATCTTTCGCTTATGGTCAATCTACCCGTGAAGAAATGGACGCCGCATGGGATGCTGTACGGGACATTACACGAGACGCCGTATGGAACGCTGCATGGATAGTCGCAATGGATGCTGCATGGGACACCGCATGGGATGCCGCATGGGCAGTTACACGGAACGCTGCATGGGAAGATTTTCAATGCGAATTTATCCGCCTTTTACGACTGGAAGGTAAGTATGGAGATATGGGGATGAGTGAGTTTTTATACAAAGGGTATATGGCAGATTTTTGCGCTTATGCGCTGGCTTGAACAAGTCCCACACATGCTTTTGGCTGTTCGCTTTTTATAGAAAGGAGAAGGTAATATGAATGTAATAGATCAAAGGCCTATCAAAAACGCGCTTGATTGCCCTTTTTGCGGGATGCCTGCACCAGAGTACGCGTATTGCTACGCAGGCTTTTATGTTAGATGTAGATATTGCGGAGCACAAGGGCCGATTGATAAAAGTCAAGTTAAGGCTCTTGAAATGTATAATTCAAGGGCAATTAAAAACGAACTGCTAAAAAAGCAGAGCGACTTGTTAGCGGAAAGATTGTATTGCGGCGAACACGAATGTCCACGCAAGGGAGTGAATAAGTGAGCAACAAAAACATACATCCAGAAAGATTAACGCGCTCTCTAAGCGCAAACATCCGTGTGAACCCTCTTCACACTGGCACAATAGCTCTTCACATGCTCCAATCTTATTACCCACTAAAAAGTATGTCTGACATAGCTAATTGGGCTATTTCTTATGCTGCCCATTCTATTGAAGAAGAAAAAGGAAAGCTCTTTGAGGATTCTGAGAGTGCTCTTGACTTCCTAGCTTCTCGTGGTATCGTCTTCTCTACACGAGCAAAAGAAACAGAGCGTGTCTTAAAGTACAAAAAAGATAGATTGGCGCGCTTAACTGTGGACAAATCTCCTGAACAACTCTTATCTCAAGAAGAATGGGAAGAAGCAATGAATAAACGTTTTCTTGAAGAGTTAGAAAAAGAAAGAAAGAAATAAGGAGTTACTATGAACTACCACGTTACAAAAACAAAAACACTTGAAGAACTTTTTCAAGATGTTCTGGTTACAAGAAAAGAAATAGCAAACACTGAATGGCAGCAATCTTATAATTCTTTCGGACTAATCACTGATTCAGACGACAGACATATAGCCCATAGTACTATTAGAGGCGCTAATTATATATTAGCTATGAATAACTATATAAGTAAGCTGCTGAGCAAAGAGGAAACTACAGATGAAAACTAATTATACCGAAGAACAACTAACCGAAATGATATCGATCCTCAAAGACTCTGAACAAGAACTCGCTGATGATGTAAAAGAGTTATGGCACTATGAAAAACGCCTTCGCGAAACACACCGTCATCTCGAAGCATATTGCAAGACTTGGCTTTCTCAACTTCGTCGTATGTCAAGAGAAATAGAAATAATAGAGAACAAACGAATAGCATTAGAGCAAGAGCTTATTCTGCGCGAGAAAGAAGGAAGACAGAAGGAGAGACAAACAAAAACTGTTATGACACAAGTCGAAAAAATGAGTGTAGATCAACTGAAAGCAATGTTAGAACAGATAAATAAGACTACACAAGTTCAGTAATAAACAAATTAACTGAAGAAAGGTAGAGAATGAATGAGGCAATATGTATGTATGTGCGAAAACCACTATGAGCACCTTGTATACTATGAATATAAAAGAAGTAATTATGCCGATAGAAATAACTGCCTATAAGTGCCAGTATTATCAGCATGCATGGGAAGAATGATATGTTTTGATAATTAAGGAGGTCATAAAATGACAGAACTTGAACGAGTTAAGGCAGAGAGAGATTGTCTTATAAACGAGTTCCTTCTAGACGAATGCCCTATTGACATGGGATATGAATGCCCGTCATGGTGTGGGTTAACAGAAGAAGGAGGCAATATGTCGTGTGATTATGGAGTTGAGAAGTGTTGGAGGATGTGGGTTTCTGAATTTGTCCAGCAAAAGCGCTGCGATTAACACGCAAGGTAAGAATATGAAAACATACTATTGCGCTATCTGTGGAACAGAGCTTTACTATTGGGAAGTAGCAGCTTTTTATGGTAACGGAGCTCTTTTGTGCGGCACTTGTTTTGATGATGAAGAAGAGCGTCAACAATTTGACAAATAATATTTATTGACATTTTTCGATCGGTGTTATAAGGTACTTTTAACAATGGATGAAAAACCTTTAACCGTCTTTCAAAAGGAGGACAACTATATGGCTAATGAAGAAGGGATTGAAACGACTACTGCGAACATCATCACTACTCGCTCCCCCAAGGCTGTCACCGCAGGGCACAAACCTGAGGGATGGGAAATCTCTCTTGAACACGGCTTTGCTGACAACCTTCAGGATTTGTGTGGGCAGTTCGGCGAACAAGCTGTTTTTGATGCCGCGTTTTCTCAGTTCGTAGTGGGTTTCCAGGGTGCTGTGCGGCGTATGGCTGAGGCCGGCAAATCTGATGATGAGATCAAAGAAACGATGGCTAACTGGAAACCTGGTATGAGGCTTGGCCTCGGTGGTGATCCCATCGCTCGTACGATTGCCAACTTTGGAAACCTCTCCCCTGAAAAGCAGGCTGAAGTTTACGCTGCCCTCACTAAGCAGTACGAAGAAGCAATGAAAGGCTAGGGCGGGTCGCCCATGTGGGCGGAGGGAGACGGCGTGTGCCACCAGACATTCTGTCTCCCTCTTCTTTACAAATCTGCGTTATAAACGTGTCTTTGTAAAGGAGATTAGTTATGCAATTAACAGATGCGATGATTTCCGTCCTAACTGAGCGCCTTGTAAGAATGTGGATGCGTGTAAGAAAGGGAGAAGTTCCTTATGGAAGCGAAGAGTATAAAATGATATACGCTTACACACGTCTTGCAGATCATCATATCCATACTAAGGAATTGTTACTTTCTGTTTATAAGATAGCTAAAGGAGCTTGCTGTGTACCAGAAACGCCAAAACGTAATGCTCTGTCAACCTTTGGATGATAAGAATCTTAAAAGACTTTTCAGAGACAGTGGTTGGGTAGTATCTCAGCCTAAGTTAGACGGAGATAGATGCTGGAATTCAGGAGGTACTCTCATATCTTCTAACGCAAATATCTTTTACGGAGTTCCTCATATTCAGAAAGCTATTGAACATTTAACAGAGATAATAAAAAAAGCACTTGAAGAAAAAGAATATCATATCAGCTTTGACGGAGAACTTTACAAACACGGCTATTCGCATGAACAGATTCACGGAATAGTATCTAGAACAAAGGAATTGCATAAGGACTTCTTATCTATTCAGTACCACATATTCGACATAAAAGACACTAAAGCAACTCAAATAGAAAGAATAGATAAACTGCTTTTTATAAAAGATTTGTGGGAAAAACAAGCTATCGAAGAATACAAAGACATACTTCAGTTTGTCCCTTCACATGTTTGTGCTATTGAAGAAGATGTGTGGGATAAATATGCTCACTACAATTCCCAAGGTTACGAAGGCATTATAATAAGACACCCTCATGCCTTCTACATAGACCGAAGTCCTGCTGCACGTCCTTGGTTCGTGCTAAAGTATAAACCCAAAAGGAGCGACACCTATGACTTTGTCTCTTTTGAAGAAGCAATATCCAGCACTGGAGAACCTCTTGGAAGAGTGGGAGCCATTACTTGTAAAGATCAAGAAGGAAATGAGTTCAAAGTTGGTGCTGGACTTGGAGTCGATAACGCTGAATTACAACATATGTGGGAGAACAGAGAGTATTACAATCATGATATGAAAGTTTTAGTTGAGTATCAGAATCTAACATCTATGGGCGGTGTGCCTAGGTTTGGTAAGTTTAGAGGAGTTTTGAAATGAAAAGAACGCTTTCATATAGAGATCGCCAAACAAGATGGTTAACAGAAAACAACATAAATGCTAAAGAAACAAGAGTAATAGTAAAAAGAGGTTTAGAGGAAAGCGACTATGAGTGGGAACTAACATGGATAATGGATAACTATATAGGAGCTGAAGGGCTTATAAGAGATGTGAAAAATATAGGCATAGTTGTGACTTTTCCTAACGGTGATAGTTTCTGCTTCCCTTACTACGTGCTTGAAAAAGTTAATGACGAAAAGAAAGAAGAAAAACAAAATGTGGTATATAATAATAGGTGCAATAATATACATTATGTTTCGAGCAGACATAGAATCTGTCCTTTCTTCTTCAGAAGAAATACAGCCGGGAACTGTTGTATTAGTAAGGAACCATACAGTCGATGAATGGAAACCTGATATATACGTGACGTTTGATAAAAACGGTACTGATGGTTATTATCACGTGTGTGTAAATAACTTATGGAGATTTGCCTTACCATTTAGAGGTAATGAGCACTTGTTAGGAACTATAAAATGTGGTATCTAATAATAGGCACGATCATAAACAGCGTATTTCAAGTATCCATAGAATCTGGCCCTTTCTCTTCTTTAGAAGAATGCAGAGTTGTGCGTGACCACTATGTGATTCAAGAAGAATATAAAGATAAAACAAAGATGTGTGTACAGATCGGAGGTAAGAATGCCATATAAAATAAGTATATTACGAAAAGGTGCTTTTCTTACAGAGACTTTTACCTGCTCTTTCTTCGAAATAACAAAAGGGGTGATAAGCTACATAGTGCAGGATGAAAAAACTATTCATCACATTCCTTTAACTGCTTTAAGTGAAGTGTGGGAAGATAAAGAACAAGAAACAGTTCTTACAGATTGTCGTCGTTGTGGTGTTCCTTATCGCGTAAATGCGTCTTCTATTAACTCTTTGTACTGCCCTTCGTGCCAAGAAGTTATGAGGAAAGAGCCATGATTATACCTGCCAGTCTGCCTGTCCCTGACAAAAGAGAATTTTGGGAAACTTTAGATAGCACAAAACTTCAGTGCTATGCAAGATGCCCTCGTAAATACTTTTTTGAATATGTTCTTGGGTGGGCTTCTTCTAACATAAACAACCATCTTATATTCGGCCAAGGTTGGCACGAAGCTCTTGAGTATCTTTATAGAGGAAACTTCAAACCTGAAGGAGTTCCTGTGGCTTATGAGAAATTCCTAGAATGTTACAGAAGAGAACTCCCCGAAGAATCTGATAGCATGTTCAAGGGTAAGAATCCTCAGGTGGTTTATCAAGCTCTTTTAGAGTACTTAATAGAGCACGTAGCCGATATTTATTCCTTCAAAGTCCTTGGGAGCGAAGTAGGTGGTCTTGTCCTTTGAAGATGGACTTAGTCGTTGAAGATAGTAAAGGCATCATGGTACTTGAGCATAAAACAGGTAGCCAAGCTGGCAGAACGTGGGAAATGCAATGGCAAACATCCATTCAGATAGGCACATACTTACATGGACTTTCTTGTTCTTATGTAGACAGTCCTGAGAAAGCACGAATTGTTATTAACGGTACGTTTTTTTATGCTAAAGAAAGACGCTTCGTTCGTAAAGTAGAGCGTAGGGCTGGTTGGACAATGTTGGACTGGCTTGACACTGTGCACGGCTTGTGGGATAGGATTGAGGATGATTTTCAAAAGCTGGCTCTTTGTTCTGATAGTGCGTATAACATGAACGCCTTCTATAAGAATCCTGTTGGCTGCACTGATTATTCCGGTTGTCCTTTCTTTGATGTGTGTACTACGTGTAGCAATCCTTTGCGTTTTGTAGAACCTGTAAATGGCGCAGATGGGACAATTCCTGCCATATCTGGATTTAAGTACAGATGGTGGAATCCTATGGAAAATCTTAAAATAGACGTGAAAACGAGGGAGGAAATATGCGCGTAACTATAGTATGTCAATGTACTTTTGTGCAAGACATAGACACACAAGAAAAGGGTATAGGGTCAGAATCTAATCCAACAGTAGTGGGCAAATGCGCAGAATCAGTATTGGCTGATTTTAATAACTTTATTAACAGCCACGATAACCCTTTCGGTAGCATAAATATACAATCAGTAATATGTGTTCCTTATGATAACATAGAGGAGGAATCCTTCTGATGTCTCAAACACCTAAGACTCTAAACGACTACGCCAAAATGTACCAAGAACAGGAGAGCACAAGTGCAAAGTTCAACCGAATCCTCATTTATGGAGGTACTGGGACAGGAAAGACTTACTCTCTGCAAACGTTCCGGTTGCCCCTTTGGGTTGACTCCTTCGACCCCGGAGGAAGTGTTTGCTTGTGCGAGTATGTGCGAGAAGGGAAGGCGGTGGTTTGCTCGCAATATGAAGACGAGAATTGGGACGATCCCAAGGCATTCAACGCGTGGGATAAGGACTTTAGTGATAGATTAAGATCAGGGATATTTGAGAATATAGGCACATATTGTTTGGATAGTGCTACTACATGGGCACAAGCTGCTATGAATGTGATTCTTAAGCAGTCCGGAAGAGCTGGAGGAGTTCCTCATCAAAATGATTGGTATCCGCAAATGGTTCTTATTGAGAAAGGTCTTAGACGTATCATGAGTCTTCCTTGTGACGTAGTATTCATTTGTCACGATGATGCTGTTAAGGACGAACTAACAGGTGGGTTAAGCAAGCTCCCTCTCCTCACTGGCAAACTCACAAAGAGAATCCCACTTCTCTTCAGCGAAATGTACTATGCGAAGGTAGGAAGAACAAGTAAAGGAGCTGAATATCAATGGCAGACTGTGAGCGATAGTCAGATTGCCGCCAGATCGCGCAACGCTTCTTTGGTCAAACCTCCTCACAAAATGGAAGTAAACGAACTACAGGATTTCAAAAAACTGGCGATTAAATGGGGAGGTATAAAAGAAGATCTGCCAGTTATTAAATAGATAGGCAATCGTTTCTACCAATGCTCATTAACCTTTAGCACTTAGACACTGATACCGATGTCTAAAGGAGACTCCCATGTCTGATTACGACCCGTTCGCTCAATCCCTTATCGAAAGCCTCGACCTTGACAACGTGCCTGACCAAGCCCCTGTTGCGCCGGGCGAGTATGAGATGAAAATCCTTTCGTGCGAAGTGAAAGAGAGTGAGAACAAACCTGGAACGCATAACATAGTTGCTGTTATGCAGATTCTCGGTCATCCTGAAGCTCTCAATGTTTTTCGTTACCTCTCTTTGCCTAACCAAGCTGATACGGAAGAAAAGAGAGTCAACAAAAGGAGGTTTATTAAGAACTTTTGCCAATGCTTTGGTGTTGCTCAGAGCGAGCTTGGCACTGAGGCGTGCAAGGGAAAGACAGGTTGGGTTACGCTTGACATTCGCGAGTATGACGGTCGTGAGTCGAATGATGTGAAGAAATTCATCATTCCTGCTGCGTAGTTACTTTTAACCTGCTTCCTTGTATAGCCTAAAATAACAGACTCGTATAAGAGTAGCATGCGATGTGTCCGCAAATGAGCTTATGCAAGGAAGCAGTTATAAAAGGAGCTAATTTATGAAAACACGTATAGAGTGTACAGTGTGTGGGCACGAGTTCATTGTAATAGATACTGAGCAGCAAGATTGGCAAAAAACACTTGTAATAAAAGTAGCTCCGCATGATTGTGTAGTAGGAATGTCTTCCTTTCAAAAAAACACAAATAGCCAAAACAGACAGCAAATAGCAAAGATACAACAATTCGGATACAAACCATATGGAGGATTATAATGGTAAAAAGAGGTTTAGGTAAGCAGGAGGATAATCGAAGAGTACAAATACTCGTAACTCCTGAACTCAAAAAGCGTTTAGACGATATCTTTCCCTGGGGAGAGTGGAATCGTACAGCTGTGATGATGCTGGAGTGGCTTTGTGACATGCACGATACTATCGGCAATCATATATTTTTGCTTTTCAGAAAAGGCGACTTCGCTGAGATAGTACGAAGACAAGTAGCAGAGATAGAAAAGGAGAAAGTCGATGGCTGACATCTATGATCTTCCAAACAAGGACATAGCCAAGATGACTGAAGATGAGCTTAGAGCGCATATATTAGCCATCCGAAGTCGCAGACGCGCCCCTGATCCAGAAATGAAGGCTTCGGCTAAAAAGAAGGCTATAAGTAAGAAGAACAAAACAGTAGAAATACAAAGTGTTTCTTCTATGCTCAAAGGAATAACGCCTGAACAGGCGAAAGAAATCTTGGAACAATTAAACAAGGAGAGCAAAAATGAGCTTACCTCTTAGTACTGACGATATAGGAGTAGTAGTAGGTACTGTGTCTATTACATATCCTATAAGATGCCACCAAGATCATAGAGTTATACGAAGACTGTTAGCAAAACTTATGTACAAGTTCGTGGATGATATAAAAATAGCTGTCGAAGAAGACACTTTAGACAAAATAGAAGTAAGCCTAAGGAGTTGCTTAAATGACTGACATAAAAATAGAAGGCTGCACTCTCGCCATTCTTCCTATCTCTGATATAGACGAAGGAATGCGCTTTCGGGAGGATTATGGTGATCTTACTGATCTTATCCATTCTATTCGCACTCAAGGTGTTATTTCTCCTATTGCTGTACGTCCTACTAGCAACAATCGCTATCTTCTTATCGCTGGTGGACGGCGTCTTAGGGCGTCTAAAGAGGCGGGGTTGGAAGTCATCCCTACTCGCGTCTTTACAAAGGAGCTTACTGAGCTTGAGCTGAGAGTTTTAGAGCTTGCGGAGAATATACAACGCAAGGATATGGGTTGGATGGAAGAGGCAAAGTTAAAGAGAGAAATCCATCTTCTTCAACAAAAAATACACGGTAAACCTACTCCTGGCCCCTCTGAAGCTAAGGGATGGTCAGTTGAAGACACAGCTTCTATGTTAGGCATATCTAGAACATCTGCTGGCCAGGCTATAGCTCTTGCTGAGAATATAGAAAAACTGTCTGGTGTAGTAGATTTTTCAAAAATGAAGTCAGCCAAAGAAGCTGGGAGTGTTATAAATAATATAAGCGAAGCAGTTCTTCGCAAAGAACTTGTTAAGCGGGCAGAGAGAAAAAAAGAAGCTGAACCTTTCCTTCAGTCCCTCTACAACTCCTTCATCATCTCTGATGTTTTTGAGGGCATGAGTAAGCTCCCTGACGAATCTTTTGACTGTGTCATCTTAGACCCTCCCTACGGCATAGCCATAAACGATACAAAAAAAGAGAACGATTGTGAAACATACACAGAAGTCGAACAAAAGAAGTATCTCCTATTTATGGAACAAGTACTCAAAGAAACCTTTCGGCTCCAGAAACCTAACACCTTCTGTGTGTGCTGGTTCGGGATTGAACCCTGGTTCGAGTACATCTACAACCTGGGCATTTCGGCAGGGTACAGCGGCAATAGGATTGTCGGAGTATGGACTAAGCCAAATGGACAGAGCCTTAATCCATCTACGCAACTTGCATCGGCATTTGAGCCTTTCTTTATATTTAAGAAGGGAGCGCCAATCCTTGCGAAACCAGGGAGAACGAATGTCTTCTCCTTTTCGCCTGTCCCTCCACAGCGTAAATACCATCCGACTCAAAAACCTCTCGAACTCTCATCGGAAATTATACAGACGTTCTCATTTGAGTCTTCAAACATACTTGCTTCCGCTTCTTGTAACAGAGCAGCAGTGGGATTTGATCTTGCGGAGGAGCACAAGGGAGGCTTCATAAAAGAAGCACAAGCAATGTACGGTACGCCTTTTTAAGTTAGGGTGATTATTGTCATATCTGAGGATTTTATGAGAAAAGACCGTAAAATGAAAACGTTTTGTGAGAAATGCGGCAAAACAACTATACATCTTCTAAAGGATTTGTACATAAAAGAAAGACGAACAAAAAAGATGTGTTGTTCTGTGTGTGGTTGGTTTCTTACCGATGGAGCACCTATCAATTATGGAAGAGAAAACTTTACAACAACGCAAGATGACTTATTGTCATCCTTCTTATAGCAATAAAGAGTTATGTGAAGTAATAGTAGTTTCTGAACAAGCTACACACAGTGATGCTAGGATGCACAGTCTTTTTTCTGGTCAAGAAGGACAGTACATCCAGCAATGCTTACGTGTAGCACAGATTCCTTTATCTGCCTGTTACTTCACTAGCGTCTTCAAAGACTGTGATTTGCCCTCTTCGGCCTACATAAAAGCCCCGAAAACAAAGAGAGAATCCCCAAGCTGGCTTCCTGATGGAGATTTGTATGGAAAACTTCTTAGAGAAGAACTGTCTAAAATTAACGCTAAGCTCATCATTGCAGTCGGCAATATCGCACTGCAAGCAACAACTGGAAGATGGGGAATTGACAGCTGGCGTGGAAGCCTCTTACCGTGTCTGTTCGATAGCGGAAAGACTGTCTTGCCTATCCTACCAGCAGAGCGGGTGTTCTCTGGCGAATCAGAAGTTAGACATCTCATTATCTGTGACCTTAAAAAAGCAGTCAGAGCTAGAGAGAATGGGTTTAGAGTCACTGAAAGAGTTGTAGAGACTAAGCCTTCTTATGAGCAGACAATCTCTTGGCTTGATAAGTTGTATGAGGAAGGGATGAATGGGACGACAATAGCTTTTGATATTGAAGTAAAATATCAAGAGCTTAATTGTATTAGCTTCTCGTACGAGCCTACAAGAGCTATCTCCATTCCTTTTATATACGAAAAAGGTGATTACTGGGATGTGAACAAAGAGTGTGCTATAATGCTTAAAATAGCGCGCATTCTCTCTTCACCTTCTATAAGAAAACTTGGTCAAAACATTATTTTTGACACTCATTTTATGTTGCGTAAGTACGGTATTCGCTCTGTCAACATCGACGATACTATGCTTGCCCAACATGCTTTGCTTCCTCAGTTTCCAAAGGGCTTAGACATGATATGCTCTCTGTGGACTGACATTCCTTATTATAAGGACGAGGGTAAGGAGTGGTTCAAGTATGGCGGCGCTTATCAGACTTTGTGGAACTATAACGGTCTGGATTCTATTGTTTGTGTCGAGAGTTTTCACAAAATAATAGACGATGTCATACGTCTTGATAACTTGCTCGCTTATGAGAGACAGCTAAGTATAATCGGCCCATGCACTTATATGATGGAAAGGGGCATATGTGTAGATATGGATGGTCTAAGAGCTGAGCGTTTAGCTATGGAGAAAGAAGTAGAATTTAAGAGAGCAGAATTACAGCGCGCAGCACCTAACCTCAACCCTAACTCAAGCAAACAGCTTCAAGAATTCTTCTACATTTTAAAAGGCTTCCCTATATACAAAAACAAAGAAGGCAAAGCCACATGTGATGCGATGGCTCTTAAGCGCATTGCAAGACAAAAAAGGGATGGAGCAAATGTCGCCAAACTTATTCTCGAAATACGCAAACAAGAAAAAATTATTAGCACTTACCTTGCTGATGTCAAATTTGATGATGACGGGCGTATTAGGTGCTCTTACAATCCTGCTGGTACTACTTTCTCTAGACTGAGTTCCAGTAAGAGCATATTCGGCACTGGGATGAATATGCAGAACTGGCCTCATCGCTCCCTCAAACATCTTTTACCCGACGAAGGCTACGCATATTACGGCATTGACCTAAGTCAAGCAGAAAACAGAATAGTCGCCCAAGTAGGCGACATCGCTCCTATGATAAAAGCCTTTGAGGAGAACCAAGATGTACATCGACTTACTGCGTCTCTTATTTTCAGAAAACCAGCCGAAGAAATCACCGACAAACCTGGGACTTGCGACCTTGGAACTGGGGAGTATAGTGAAAGAGACTGGGGAAAAAAAGCCAATCACGGGCTTAACTACGGTCTGGGTTACAAGGCGTTTGCTCTCAGATACGAAATGCCAGAGAATGAAGCTAAGCGTATCTGTAATGGATACCACAGCGCTTACCCTGGTGTCAGAAAGGGTTTTCATTCCTTTGTCGAAGAGAGTCTTTCTCAATCTAGGATCGTGCCCAACCTTATGGGACGAAAAGTCTTGTTTCTCAGTGACATTACAAGTTCTACTAAACAGGCAGCATACGCAAGTATCCCTCAGGGAACTGTGGGGGACGTTATCAATGAAAGAGGAATGGCTTTTCTCTACTACAATAAACGCTATCAGGCTGTCGAGCTTCTCCAACAAGTCCATGATAGTATCGGGTTTCAAATACCTTTATCACTTCCTTGGATTGAACACGCAGCTATTCTCTGGGATCTCAAGGAGAGTCTAGAAACACCTCTCACAACACATAAAGGACGCTCCTTTGTGATTCCGGCAGATATTGTTATAGGAAAGTCTTTGCATAAAGAATCTGGGATTGAATTCAAGGCAAAGAAATTTCCCAAATCTGTAGAGGAACTTGCAGCTAAACTGGAGGAAGCGTGGGCTACTCTACAAGAAAAGTAGATGATTGGATAAATACATATTTGGAATATACAGATAATACTGAACCTCCGCAATTGTACAGAATATGGTGTGCTGTATCTGCAATTGCGGCTGCTCTTAGACGCAAATGCGCTTTGAGATGGGGCTTAGGTATGGATGTCTATCCTAATATGTATATAGTGTTAGTAGGCCCACCTGCTGCCCGCAAGGGTACTGCTATGCATCCTGTGGAAAGCATCATAAGAACAGCGGGTATCCCTTTAGCAGCTAGTGCAGTAACAAAGGAAGCTCTCTCTAGAGCACTCCTTGAGGCAGAGACTATAGAGTCTACAGAGGATAAGCCTATTCTGCATAGCTCATTAACTATTCTTTCCAAAGAGCTCACAGTATTGGTAGGACAGGCAAACATAGGTTTGCTTAGCCATCTAACTGACTGGTACGATTGCGCGGAAAAGTGGAAGTATCAGACTAAAAACGCAGGAACAGATGACCTACAGAACATATGGGTTAACATAATAGGAGCAACCACTCCAGATTTAATCCGCACCTCCTTTCCAATTGACGCAGTTGGTAGTGGTTTCACTTCTCGCGTAATCTTTGTGTATGAGGAAAAGAAAGGACGTGTAGTAGCTTTTCCTGCTATGTCTGAGAGAGAAAGACAGCTAGGTGGTATATTACAGTATGACTACGATCTCATAGCTTCACTAAGAGGCGACTTCGTAGTAACGCAGGATTTTAGAGAGCTGTGGGAAACGTACTATACAAACGCTGAAAACATGCGTTTTTTCCCAGAAGCGTACAATAGATTCTTTGGTGGTTATATAGAAAGACGAGGGATTCATCTTCTCAAACTAAGTATGATCCTTAATGCTTCTAGAACAAATAGTATGCAGATAAATGCGTTAGACCTAAATAGAGCTTTAAAGCTGCTTGAATGGACTGAACAAAAAATGTACAAAACATTTGCAGGACTTGGTAGAGGAAAAGACGCATCTGTATACGAAGGAATGTGTGTGCTACTTAGTCGTGAAAATGAGCTTTCCTTTGCACAACTTTGCGCGCCCTTTAGAGGCGATCTAGATTACAATACATTAAAAGCTACTGCTAACTCATTAGTGAGTATGGGAGTAGCCACTATGACCCTAAAGGGGACTTACAAATGGAAGGACAGTTAGGATGAATAATGACATATCTAATAAAAAGGAAATAGTATGAAAAAGGTAGTAGTTATCTTATTGAATAAAGAAGGCAAGGCAGTCACTAACGTCATCAGTAACATAGGATCATTCGAAGCTAAAATAAGTATTGCTAAGAAACTCAACAAAGTTCTTACCTCTATATTAGAGGACAGTGAAGAAAGAAGAATGGCTACTAGTGATCTTATTGACGATTTGTTTAGTAAACTGGGGTTACAAATAGTAATAACAAATCCATTTGTGGAGAATAAATAGATGGTAGTTGACTACAACACTGACAAACTAGCAGAACTTTTGCATCTCCTAGGCTGCGAACTTACTCATTCAGAACGAGTAGAGGATACATTGCATAGAGAAGACAACATCTGTTATTGGTACAGTGAGAACGCTTTACCTGAAGCTGAGCAGCATAGTAGAAATAAGTGGCGCAGAGAGGCCGTCGAACTCTGCGCCAAATATTCTCTCACACCTCAAGACATGATCCGCTTTCTTTATCAGTACATAGATTTACGCAAAAAAGTAGAGGAACTCAAATCTCGCTACAATCCTATTCTTGTGCGTGACTTAGCTCCTCTACTTCTAAAAGGAGTGATTTACTAATGCAAAGAACAATTAGCACTCTTTCGTCTGTTTTTGTTTCTTTTTGTGCTAACATTTCTGATAATAAAGTAAAAACATGGATCATTGAAAACTGTTATATAGCAGGCGGTGCTATTTTTTCTTTGTATAATAGACAAACTCCTAGGGATTATGATTTGTTTTTTTATGATAAAATGCCTGATTATGTTTATGCTTATTTTACTGAATGCTTTAAAACTGAATATGCTATAAGTATTGGTAAAGTACAGCTTATTATAAAATTCTTTGGTGCTCCTCATGAATGCGTTAATCAGTTTGATTTTAAGCATAACATGTACTATTATGAGCCTTTTAAAGATTCTAGTAAGATCAAATCTGTTCTACATGATTTTTCTTTTTTAGATAAAAAAGAGTTATTACTTAACGATAATAGGGCCAGAGATATAGAAAATGTGTTTATGCGTATTCGTAAATTTTTAGACAGAGGGTTTAAAATTAGTCATAAAGAAAGAACAAAGATTTTAAAAAAATGCGATTCAGCAAAGCTCACAAAAATCAAAAAAGAATATAAAAAGAAAAGAAGAAAAAAGAAACAATCTTTAAATAATTTTTATTGAGGCAGTCCTGCTTTTATTCTTTGCAGCGTCTCAAGACCTTTCTGCCTTCTTTGTATCTGCTCAAGAGGCTCCTTCCTTCTTTCCTCAAGCCTCTTAATAATATCATCAGAGGCAGAAGCAGGAAGACCAGGTTTCCTAAAGGAGCGTGAAGCATCTGCTTCAGCTTTTCTTATTTCTTGTATACTGCTTTCTATCCCTCTACTAGCCTCAGTCTCGAAATCTACTCTATAAGTACGAAGACCTAAAAGAGCATTTGGGAGTTCAGTGGACAAGGGACGTGCAATTCCGACACCAGTATATTCTTCAGTTGCAGGCCTCATCCCTGAGTTAACTAAGCCTTGTTGCAAGGAATCGTATCCCAAACTTGTGGGAAGCACAGGAGTGTTGGGCATAAAAGTGTTAATGACATGTTTAGCTAGTTTATTGTAGTCTAAATCTCCTTTATAGTCTGTGAGTGTTCTTCCTAAACCTGGATCTTGTTTTGCTAAAGCACTGAAAGCAATATTAAGAGCAGGATTGCTAAAGAGTGTTGCAAGAGGCGCCTCCCACATCTTTCTTCCACTATCTACCACGCCTGGCATAGTGCTTTCAAACAAAGAAGTACCAGGAAGGAACTTTCCTATGTTGAGCATTGAGGAAACGCTTCTATTACTTTCACTTGCATCTTGCTCAGTTTTAGTACCAGTGTACAATGTGTTCCTTATAAGAAAAGTTCTTTTATTTATATAAGAAGGACTACTCTTATCTATAGCATCACTAGCTGCAAGCACACTATCTAAACCATAATCATTAGCAATTAACCCAAGATTAACAGCTTCAACTAATCCCGCAGCCAAAGCAAGTCTCTCAGGATGCTGATGAATACCTCGCATCATCGCAGGTACAGCTTTGTATACGTAACTTATAAAAGGAATAGCTCCCGAATCTCTAGCTAGCGCTACTGCGGGAGGGAGTGAGCTGTAATCAAAATAAGCATCGTATACGTTGTTAAGAGACTGAGAAATATCTGTAGCATTAACTTCTTTAACATCTTGTAATCCTTTAGCCTTCATCACTTTTGTAATGTCTTCATAAAAACCGCCTAACTTATAAATTAGGTCTTCGCTCTCGTAAGTGTTACGAGCAAAGTCATAAACATTCTTACTTCTAGCCTTAACCAGCTGAACAATGTTCCCAGCTATCCCTGAACTCTCTTCACTTTGCACGCCCTTTAAAAGATTCGCAAGCTCATCGTAAGGCAATTCTTGGCTGACCAGTGAAGTGTCGCCTATCCTAGCTTGGCGAGCTAATGAGAGCATTGGATAATAGCTGTGGCTCTTCATAGCTTGTTCGGCCAAAGCAATTTCTTGCTCACTGGCATTGCTATATAGAAGCTCTCTATAAGTTTTTTCCAACTTCCTTGCTTGCATCATCCCATAACCATGATACAGGTCTTTTAAAGGATTTCTTCCAGTATAGTATCCCTGCATAGTGTTTGAAAGAAAGTTAACAAAGTGAGTAGGAATATTAAAGATTGTATGTGCTGCTTTAAATCCCATATTAACTTTGTTCCACGCATTGAAGAACGCTTGGCCAGTGTCCCCTCTAGCACTAGTAAAATCATGCCAGTAATTCTTCTCATCAAAACTACGCAGCATCTTATACACATCAGGAGAGACAGAGTGCCCAGCTAAAGCTCCCCATTTCTGTACGCCGTATTTATCTGGTTCGGTAGAAAAGTACTTCCACCCATCATTGATCGTTTTTGCATCACTAACCTTACCTCTTCTAACCCAAGAAGCGTACAGAGGATCAGACGCTTTAGCACTTATCTTCTGAAAAGCGTCTGCTTTAGCGACAAGTCTTTCAGTGTAAGAACCAAAAGTTCCTAACTTAGCGGCTACGTCCATAGTCTCGCCTACAACCTCTCTTTCATCTGTGTAAAGAGGGCGTTTGATTCTAAGAGAAGACGCCTTTAGTGCTCTATCGCTTCTTATAGCTTCTAAACTATATCCTCTCGCTCCTGTTTCATCATTCCAGAGAAGGTGCGCTCTATATTGTTTGGCATAAGATGCGTCAAGATTTGACCCAACTGGTGCCATCACCACATAGCCGTCTATAGGACTATAATAAGCATTAAGACGCGTATCCTCTCCAAGAATAATACCCTCGCTTCTTATAGTTTCTATAATATTATCTAATGCATCTCCTCTCAATATTGCTTTCTGCTGCAATACACCACCAGAAGGTGCATCTATATCTACTGTTCCGCCTATGTATTTTGATTCTCCTTTTAAAACCTTAAATGTAACGTTTCCTTGCTTTAACAAGTCAATCTTAAAAGGACGCAGCTCTGGATTCTTTTGTATAAGAATATTCTTAGCAGCATTATTGCTATAAAGAAAAGCCCTGTTAAGTAAAGGAATCTCTTGAGGAGTTATCACGTTAGCTTCTACAAGAAAATCAGTAATACGCTGATACAGATTTCGTACCGTATCTCCTAACTGCAAAAGCGCTGGTTGTTCATCAGCCCATTGTGTCATCAACTCTAGTCCTCTAGGAGTACGCTCTAAAATCTCTCCCAAGCCTTTTCTTATCTCAGGCGAAATACTCTCATCTTTAACTATTTGATTTGCCAAAGTCATCAAATCCGACTTCATGAGAGAACCTGTACGTTGTGCAGAACGTCTAATCATCTCAAGCTCAGGATCAAGCCCACGCAACTCTCTAGTATTATACGAAAAGTTATCCCACGTCTTAGTTATCTTTTGCTGAAGATCAGGAGCAACTCTATTAAAAATCTCAGTCCCTACTTTTCCAGATGTACGCAATCCTAGGTTTATTGCCGTTCTTCCACCTGGAATAAGATACATCATCCAAGGAGAGTTTTTAAGAGTCTCCCACAGTTTATCAGAGGAAAAATGAATCCCTGTCTCATCCTGTTCTAACCCAAAATAAGCTCCTAGAGAGTATCTGATGGCCTTACTATATAAACCAGAAGTTACATCCCTGTAGATCGAACCAGCAACTGAATCATCCCAAGCTGCTTTGAGAAGCTGCTCTGATATATTGAAGCGATCAAAGAAGTTATTAGGCGCGATACTCATAAGCCCGTTTTCTGCTAATCCGTGATTATAAAGCTGCGTCATCTCATCCAAATCAGCAGAAAGCGCCGCTGCTCTCATACGTTCTTCTCTTACAATCAAATCCTCTACTCTATCATTAAGTGTCGCCCTTACAGTTCTTCTACCTACTCTATTTATAGGAGTTCCATTACTCATAAGTCCATTATAGTAACTCTTCCACCACAGCTCTTTAGCAGTGGTGTCCGACATCATCAAACCCTGATTAAGTAGCTTCGCCGCAGCTTGCTGCACGGCACTATCAGCCAACACAGTAGCCTTCTCACCTGGATTATCCCAACCCATTGAGGCTTCTACTTGTTTGCGTATATCAGCTTTTTCTTGCAAAGATAACTCAGGGAGCTTTCTTTTCAATCTAGCTTCGTTATCAGCAGCTATTTGAGCTTTCGCAAGTTCGTTTACTTGTCCTCTCCATGCCTGATATCTAGCTGTTTCAGCAGCTTCTTTTGCTTCTGTGTTAAGAGGAGTAAGACCATTATCACTTGTAGTCCCATCAGAAGAAGTGACATACTCATCATTGTATTTTCTTACATTAAAAATCTTATCATCGATCTTAGCTTGCACCCTGCTTGCTATACTTCTTTCGCTCAGCGCTTCTTGCATCTTCATAAGTGCGTGCCTAGCCGCAGACTCACTCTTTATATCTCCCTGTAACATCTTCAACACATGCATCTCTGCATAAGGAAGTAAGTCTTCAGTACTAAGTCGCATAACTTGTTCAACAGGAGGAAGTCCCCAAAAACCTATAGGATCAGCCCCTGTCTCTAAACCCATTCTTTGTGCTGCTTGAACATTGCGCATAATAGTAAGTGCTTGATCCTCAGCAACACCGTCTATATTGGTACTAAGTTCGCGCATTCCATACTGTTGCTCAAGCAAACTCTCTATCTCAGCTATTCTTTCTTGCACTTCTTCAGGAGTGCGATAATAAAGATTAGCCTTAAGATGCTTCAACCTAAGCTGTTCAGGCATATTCTTTATCTGATCCACAGAAGGGCCAAACATAACTCTACCAGCAATCTTCTGAAGTTCTTTGGGAAGTTTGTTGAACCAGCTCTTATCATTCTGAATAGCATCTAAAAAAGCCCTTTGTGGCTTACTCATTCCCTGGTTAATAGGGTCACTAAACAACTTCCCATAACGCATAGTCCTGACAAACATATCAGCATACATTTCTTCAGGCTGCATAACCCAATCAGCAAATTGAGCTGCTTCTGTTCCCAATACTCCTGAAGCATTGTCAGCAGCAGAGAGATTTCTATAGTGCCAAGGAAAAGCTCTGTAAAGCGTATCAGGTGCTTCAGCTAACTTCGCCACCGTCTGAAGCCACTCCATCCTCTCAACAGAACTCAACTGCCAAGCCCAGTGATAGTGGCCTAGCTCATGCATAAGAGTAGTAGCAGGAGCACTAGAACTTCTAGCTGCTAACGCAGGATCGGTTGTTAAAGTTATGACACGAAGTAAGTTATCAAACGTACCTGCCTGTGCTATATCTCCAAAAGCAACAGTGAAATCATAGTCAGGAAATAAGCGTCTAGCTGTTTGTGCTAACGCTTTAGCATTCTTAGTAGTAAGTCCTAATCTTTCTTTGTTTTGCGTTAGAAAACTCTCAAAATTACTTCTAGCTCTCTCAGGTGTTTGAGCATTAAGTTCTTTAACTTGCTGCCTAGCCCAATCCCACATCTGATCTATCTGTTGAACAGCTTCAAAATTGTTCTTTAAGAAAGCTAGATCTCCCTGCTTAATCACTGCATTCCACGCAGTACGCACAACCGAAAACATGCTCTTACTATTAAGAAGCCCTGCTTCAAGCATTTGCAATGTCTCAGGATCGTTCATAAAACTCTGCTTGAGCACAAACTGCATATTACGAACAAGCGCTCCAGCTTTAGGAAACATCTGCTCCAGCTTTGTCATCGGAAAAGCAGCAACATCCTCAGTATACATAAACGCTGAAGGAGCTTCTTGTGCTTCTAAAAGACGTGTATCAAGAGATTGTTCAGCAAGTTCCCTTGCCTTACTTATTTCATCAGAAGTAAGAACTCTGTCGAGTTGGCGCTCCCAATCTGCTGCAATAAAATCTGTTGTTATCTGAGCTGCTTTTTGTTCAGAAGGAGTGAAAGATCTTACTACTTGTTCCATCTGAATATTGTTAATACTTTCTACAGCATCAGTTACGGTGACTTTTGGCACATCTGGAACAAGTGTTTTAGTTGTGCCTCGTAAAGCATTGTCTATGCCTAACTGATCATAAGAAACACTACTAATGTTGCGTCTATTAGCTCCTTTCCCAGCGGCACTTATATGACCTCCGCCTTCTATATAAACTACTCTGTCCAAAGCTATTTGTGCTTGCTCTTCTATAAGTTCTTTAGCTCTAGCAAGCTGCTTTCCTTTGAGTAAGTTTGTGCCAGTATAAGGTTGAGCAGCTACTCTCATTTGTTTATGAGAGACTGCCTGCACACCTAGATCGTTTAATTCAGCTACTACTCTAGCTTCTTCACGATTATACCTAGCTAAAAGAGCAGCACGTTCGTCAGGAAGATTTGCTTTAAGAAACTGTGCGTGCTCTCTCATTATTCCATTTCTTACAACATCTCTCTCTGCATTAGTAGCAGTTTTGCTGAGCGCTTCTTCTACTTGCTTAGCTAATTGTAAAGAATGCTGACGCATATCTTCAGGATTAGTAAGAACTTCTCTAGCAATTGTAGAAGCAATTACTTCTCTCTCTGCTTGTAAAGCAGGAGTCGGAGTAGTTGCCCACATCTCATCTATTTCTTCAACCCTATTAGCCATACGTTCTATGGCGCGAGGCTTATCAGCCGCTCTAGGAACTATACGTAAAGTTTCGTCTACAGGAACTTCGGTTAAGGGAGATGGATGAACTTCTACAAGATCATTAAGCTGCATAGCTTGTTCAGCAGGAATATTCTCTCCTGCATCAGCAAGAGCTTTGCTAGTCTGCACATTCTCTATCGCAGCAGCCATATCTACTTCTTGTCCAGTCATCTCTCTGAGCAAAGGCGAATAGTTAGGATCTCTCTTAGCTCGTTCAAGGAAGTTAGCTGCGGTAAGCTGTTCACCTGCTTCTTGCATCTCATTAGCTGTTTGAGCTAGCTTTGCTTTATAAGCATCAGTGGATTTAGCCTGAAGAATTTGCTCAGTTAAAGGCTTGCCAACTATTGCTCTCTCCATTCTTAATTGCAATGGAATAGTAGCCCCTACCATAAGAAGCATCCCACCCATATGCATAGCAAACTGCTCACTGGGAGACAGTTTGGCCATATCCGCATTCTGCGAAGCCCAGTTGCTAAACTGATTTATACCATAATCTATAACCATCCCCTGAGCGTTGTTAGAAGCAACTGAAGCAGTCACAACTTTACCTATTTGCGAAGCTGTGGCTCCTATTCCTCGTAGAAACCCAAAGCCATTATATATGCCACCTGTAGCTAATCCTATAGCAGTGTCTAAGAGTCTGTTTTGCACAAAAGATATACCATCCGGATTGCTTTCCTGATACTTCTTAAATTGTGCAAAAGATTCCCCTGTCATCTCTTCCCATGCTTTATTAGCAAGATCGAGATTCTCTTGCATAGCTATCTGATTAGCCGCAACCTCAGGAGCAGTAGCATTTTCTGCATTAGGGTTATACTGAAAAGCCGCTAAGGCTAAGCGAGGAGCGGCATTCACAAAACCAGCTACAGCCGCAGCTCCTGCTTTGAGTGGCTCTGTATAGGTTTGTAAGTTTGTAAGAGCTTCTGCGATGTCCCCAGAATACACCCCTGCATCTGCGGCAAGGGAGTGAGGTTTGAGAAAACTCTTATATAGCTGATACTGTTTCTCAGGAGTCTCTTGATCAAACTCTTCTTTGGTGTATCCAGCCTCAACTTCCCAAAGACGGCTTAGCTTCCAGTTCTGTCCAGACTTAGGTATATTCTCAATAGGAAGATCGCCCATCTGCTTAGCTAAACCAAAGTTAAGCCTATCAAGAGCATCAGAACCTCTTTGAAGCTGTGCTCTATTAAAAGGCAAACCTACATCATAAGCAGCTGTAGCAATATCTTGAAAAAAAGCCTGCCTTTCAGTAAAGCTCTTTCCTTTGAGTTCAGGAGATTCCGCCAATTGAGAGAAGATATCAACTTGAGACATAAAAGCTCCTATTGTGCTCCTGCGGCGTCCATAAAGATTTGCATCATCTGTTCTTTGAGAGACTGTTGTTGCTGAGTCTGTGCATTCTGTTGCTGCACTTTCTGCCCTTCACGCAACAAAATAGCTTGTATCTCTTTTAACTTCGCCTTATCCTTAGACTCTTTGCTAGAGTACTGCGTAGTCTTATTATCATCTATAAGTTTACTAGCAGTTGCTACAGCGCCAGCAATCTGAGGATCCTCCATAAGTTGCATGAGGGAGGGATCTAAGCCAGTGTTTTTTAACAAAGATTTCCCATAGTCAACTGCGGCCTGCTGTGAAGCAGAGAGTTTTACTCTAGCAGGCCCACTAGCGATATTACGAAGTCTTTCTGTATTGGCTTTTGTTTGTTCAATCTGGGCCTCCAAAAGTTCTATCTGCCTCTCCTCTTTCTTCAAATCACTTACATAACGGTCGGCTTGAATGCGCTCTCTGGCAATGTTACGAAGTCTTTCAGTATTAGCTTTTGTTTGCTCGATCTGAGAATCCAAAAGAGCTATCTGCTTCTCCTCTTTCCTTAAATCACTTGCATAACGCCCAGCTTGGATGCGATCCCTAGCACTTTGCATAAGGAGATGCAAATACTGCGCATTTTCCATTCTCTCTGCTCTCTGAGTAGCGAGATCACTTGCTTTTATCTTAAGCGCTTGATCAAACATCTGTGCTTGCTGCATGTTTGCTTTGTCAGAGGAAGAGAGGAAAGAAGCAAGCTGTCTATCTAACAACTTATCAGTCTTTGCATATTCCTGATTCACTTGTTCAGTTGACATTCCAGCAGTACGTAAAGGAGCAGAAGGAGCATTTACAGCAAACTGAGCAAGCGTATTAGCCATGCTACTATAATCATACTTAGGCCCAGCAAGACCTTCTTGAACACGCTGATCTATAAGAGCTTGCGTTTCTGGATTGCTACTTATAGTCTGTGCTGGTCTTTGCATATTCTGAAGAAGCATATCCTTAAGAATATTCTCATATTGCTGACTCATGCCACACCTCTCAGTACTCTAAGTAAGGTCATCATATACTTAGGATCAAAATAATCTTTTTCCATCAAATCTTCACCAACCTTAGGAGGCCAGGAAGGCTGTTGAAGCTGCAAAGGCTCTCGTATCTCATACTTCTCGTTAAGCCTAGCTGCTTCCTCACGCATCTTATCTACATCACTTCTTGGATATGCTCCAGTTATTCCATAAAAAAGCTGAAGGGCCATATCAGCAGGCATATCCTCTTTCTTTGTGAAATCCTCTCCCTTAAGTATCTTTCCTGGCATAACTAATTCCTTTTAGAAGGAACGGAAGTGATAGGATTAGAAGTTATACTACTTTGTGTACTAGATGTGGGCGATGAAACAGGCTGTCCAGCATTCTGTTAAGAGCTTGCATCATCTCAAGATTCTGTGCTCTCTGTAAGTTAGCAACATCCCTTGAGTTCCTTGCAGCTTGCTCCCCTTTGGTCATCGAAGCTACTCCACCCCCAAGACGTCCTCCCCAACCTTCAGGATCAATCGCTGAAGCAAGCGTCCCTAACACCGAACCAAGCATCATGCCTCTATCTGAAAAACCCATCGACTCACCAGAAGTCTGAGGAGTGATAGGCATCACCTGAGGAGTAGTAACAGGAAGTGCTTGGGAACTAGCGGCTGCCTGCCCTGCGATTGGAACAGTTGGGATGGATTGTGACGCAACTGGTTGATTTCCACCGAAGAGGTTAGTAAAGTTGCTGAATAACCCAGACCAATCAAAACCACTTGTAGGCATTTGACTCATAACATACTCCTTTTAATCTTTAAGTCCTTTCCGCACTGAGAAAGGAGAAGCAAAAGTTTGTATAATGTCTAAGAAGGCGTTACCATCACTTCCTATATCCTTAAGATTGTAAACTGGAGCTGCAAGATTTTTCAGACCATCCTCAATACTCCCACCATTGACAAGAGGAGCGATCACATTAGTACCAGGAGCAGAAGCTAATGCGTTCTCACCAGCGCTGCCAACATCTCCCTTAAATAAATCTTGGAAAGCCTGCATAGGAGGGCCGCCCCAACCTGAGCCACCCATCAGTTGTTCTATGTTCTCTCCTGTACTAAGCCCTTGATTGTCATGTCCTTTGCTAAGTGCTCCAGCAGAGGTACCAGCTATGATAGCTGCCAGTGCTGTGTATGGGCTAGCTAAAGCACTCATTCCAGAAGAAGCACCAGCACTAGTGCCTCCACCAAAACCTCCAAAAGAAGGCATACTCATGCCTCCTCCACCACCGCTAACACTCTGCATAATACTCTGAGCCATTCCCAAAGAAGGTTGAGGGAGTTGAGGTTGCTGTTGCTGCTGTTGCTGCATATTAGGCATTCCAGGTATACTAGGCATCAAAAAACTTAATGGATTTGGTAACATAAGTACTCCTAAAAGAAACTTCCAATAACAGAACCGATACCAAGTATACCGCCAAAAATACTTTGAAAGTCATTATTACTGTCGTTCGACTTAGTTTTTGTAGACGAAGGGGTGGACTGCCAGGCACCAGAAGCATTAACTAACTCACGATCCAAGTTGATTGCCCATAAAAGTCTGTTCTGTTCATATTCAGTTTGTGCAAGCTGATAAGCATTCTGAGTATCATAAATAGCCTTCTCAACATCCATATGCATCTTGTAGAACTGCATAGCTTGTTCAAGTTTAGTAAAATAATTATCACTAACTTTGTCAGCCATTCTAACAGAGCTATCAAAAGCAGTCCCAACAATCTTATCGTAGAACTTATCACTGAGACTTTCCATCTCTCTAGACCAAATAAGTGCTTCGCCTATCTTAAATGAGGAATTATTAACAGCCCCTATAGACTGCATTCCCCGTCTATACTTAGGCAAAACTTCTTCTTCAATATAACGAACAACTTGCGATCCCTGTCCCTTAACTATCTCCTGAATTTCAGGCCTGTTGAGAATTCCAAAGATAGTTGAGGGAACATCGTTAATCACAGTCTTCCAAAGATCCATAGGATTGAGAGCATACAACTGCTCATCCATCCAATCATCGCTCTTAATAAGCGCACTTATAAAACTAGCAGGATCAACAGGCAGATAGTGAAAAGGATTGTCTCTTTTAGCCACCTGTACATCTGCATAAACAGCATCGTTGGCTCGTATATAGTAAGTCTTAACCCATTCTGGATACGTGTATGTAGTAGAGCTTCCTCCACCTCCACTGCCTCCTCCCATAACTCACCTCACAGTTCACAGAAAAGGTTAAAAGTACAGTCGGCTTTCTTACAGAATTTGCTTAATATAGATGCCTCTTTCTCTGCTATGCGCTTAGAGAAAGTGGAAGCATTTAAATACTTACACCCTAAACCTTTAGCCCATTCAGTCAATTCCTCAGCTACTTTGGTTACATTAAAAGAGCTAGCAGAAAAAAGACCTGCCCACAAAACTACATGCATTTCCGTACAGTCTTTTAACATGTCCTTGTGTATGTCTAAGATAAACAAGGAATGAGGTTTGCTCATATCTGAATTATCATAGTACATACAGAGCTGAAAACTATCTGAATGAGTAAGAGCATGTGTAAGAATATTATTCGGATAAGCAGGATGCTTTCTAACTAACTCAGGAAAATACTCATTTATCTTCTCTTTAAACAACGGCCAGTATTCCGCAATCTGCTTATTGTTCCGAAGGTGTACCAGCATAAATAATGCCCCTAATAGATGTTTTGTCAGTAGTCTTATACCTCAACCACACTTTGGAAAGGTGCGTAGTTCGAAAATTATTAGTCCTAAACTGCACCTCAAGCTCACTCCCAGATACCACAGGAACAAAGAAACCTCGCGGATCTAAGCGTTTTTCCTTTGTTGGTTTAAGAGGATTTCTATAATCAGCACGCCAAAAAACCTGTCCCCACGCACTCTCAGCACGTATATCAGATTCAACCACCATCAATGTTTTCATGTCCCTACTATTGAGAGACGTAGTATTCAACGTAATGATAGCATCGTCCGGCCCATGCTTATGAACAGAAGATAGAAGAGAACCCATATATCTGTTTGCTCTAGTAGGAGTAACAGAGGCTCTAGCCAACCCAACACCATTGAAAATATAGCAGTTGTTAGCATCTCCTATCCACCACTCCCTTCGTACACGATCAAAAGTTACAATAGGATCTCTCATCTCTACAAAGTATTCCAGGTAATCAAGAAGCACTAAACCTCTACCTTGCTCGCTCATAGCACGCATAGGTTGAGCTATGTATAGCCGTCTGTTGCTTCCCAGCATAAGATGTTCTTGATTATCTCCAGCAACGCAGTTCCTATTCAATGGCCCTATATCCCCAAAAGAGAAACCTCCAAACGTAGGTATAGGTGTAGTTACGGCGCTCATCTTATAAACACCGTTAGTATGGTAAACAAGAAAGTCTTCACTCATAGGAAGTATCTGCAAAATACTACCTATATATGGCATAGTCATCCATCCACTTTCTTGGCTAAGGGCGTAACTATACTTTATATCTCCTATCACTCCCCATGCCAGAGTGTTCTCCGAAGGAATTTCCATGCTCTCCTCAACCACCTCACCTTTCTCATTCCTAACTGGGCCTTTTGGCAAGTATGCTTCCCCACAGATCAGCTGCCCCCTATAGTTGCAACAAGTTTTTCCGCCCCATTCTTCTAATCGCTTAACTGTCTGACCAGCGAAGTACCAGGTGCCAGAAGGAGTGCTCCATACTATGTAGTCAGTAAAATCTGCTATATGCGGTTGATCTTCCCACTTCTCTCTTGTAAGCTCAAGTAGGCTCCAATCAGAAGCTACTTGATAGAGAGCAGAGGAGGTGAAGAAGAGCATATACTTTGCGCCTATATACAAAATAGGAAAAGGCCATTTATCTTCCACTTCTAATGGAGAAAGCACTTCTTCCCTGGGAATAATTCCTTCTTTCTGAGGAACCATATTATAGCATTCAGCAAGACACTCTACACTATTACTAACAGACTTATTCTTCCTAAGTCCTACCGAAAAACCCTTTTGGAATACCGAAACTACTTCTCTCATATCAGTTTCCTCAGAGTTATACTTCCAAGAACCATACTGTTTGTATCAAGAGTAGTTCCATCATCCTCAAATACGCGAACTAAGATACCGACCAAATCTTCGTTACTATATCTAAGACTTGAGAAAGAAGGAATGATGTCAAAAGAAAACTTAGTTACAGATTGCACATCCTGCGTACCACTGTGTCTTATCCCTACTAACTTCCACTCACTGTTAGTTCCCCAAGTATTAGCATACCCAGACATAGCGATGAGATCAGTTTCTTCACGTATAGCTACGCCGCCCACTAATCTCCAATCAACCCCATCTATAGGATACACATAGTTAGTGGCAAAGAAGCAATGTTCCTCTTCTTTACTAGCTGTCTCTAAATTACTCAACCTAACATTCAAATTTGCAGTTGCGGTATTTATTGACATAACTGCGGTTTCTAAACTAGAAAGCCTTGTCAATATCTTTGACAAAGTATCAGGAGGAATAACTTCTCCTTCACCATTTCCTGCAAGATCTAATGGCCTAGTAGGAATAAGCATCTAACCCTCCATAACTGTGATAGGCTGTATGTGATTATCCACTTCCATCTGTTCAAGATCAACAAGCTCATCCATGATAGCATTCATCCAGTCATTAGCTCCTTCTGTATTCCTATAAAAAACTTCCAGATTATGACATGCCGCCTTAACAAGCAAATCAGGATAGAGCTGTGACCAGAGGTTAGTATCTGCGTCATCTACAAGAGCGGGCGACCAGAACTTACCATGAACCTCTATCCACCAATCCTCTTCTGGCCACGGAAAGATTTCTATAGCAAGAGTGTGTCCATTCCAGTCCCCGGTATCTACTAAGTTAGCTGGAACCTGTAATTGCAGAGCTCTTAACTTATCTAATTGAGCCTCATTTCTTGTAGTAACTGCGCTATAGAATCTAGGAAACCCTCTTTGAAAACGAGAAAGACGCGTAAGATGCCCTGGTCTAGCTAAGTGCTGAAGACGCACATAAGTATTCTCAATCCAACACTTTCTCGCCAAAATATCATGCACTCTCCAACACTGAGGAATATGTATAAGCCGCTCCACAGAACGAACTTCTCTAAAGAAACGCGAATCCTGAGTATGATGCAAATTGGCTTTACGATCAAGAGTACGAATGCCAGAGTTAATGAAAACATCAGCTCTGTTTTCATCCTCTAGATCATACCGCCCAGTAAGCTGCACAAACATGCTTCTGATTTCTGCTAGGTTCATACTAACTCCTCACTTAGCTATACAAACAAAACTATATTCTCACATGAGGCAGGGAGCGGCGTAACTCCCTGCCTCACTCGTGCGGCGCTGGTTAGGAGCTACCCAGCATCTTAGCCACCGATATTGTTGAGGTAAGCCCAGCTCTTGGGATGATGAAACTCCATTCCGGCCTCAGTGAGATACTCTTCCTTAAGACCGTCATACCTATAAGCACCATGCTGAGTATCGTCCTTGAAGAAAGTAGTATCAGTGATATACCGATACTTCACATTCTTAGGCTCAAAGATAATCATACTCTTCTGGTTCGTAGGTTCCTGACTCATAAGCGGATGAGTCTTAACAGTAATCATGCCAAACGGAGTAACATACTCATACACATTAAGGCCATACGCCCTAACCTGCTTCCCCCACTTACGTGCCAACCTGTTAATAGCCAACAGCGCAGCGTTACCAGCAAAAGCCAGCTTCTCTTGTGACCCATAGTTAAAACAGGCCATAAGCTGTTCTTCAAACCAATCTGTCCCTTCATCCTCCCAATCTTGATTCCCAGTACCAGGGAAGCTAGCCTGTAATCCACCTTCGGTCTTAATAGCGTTAATAATCCCGCCAGTAGTCCGAAGCGGCTTACCATTAACACCTTGAATCTCAGCAGGAACACCCCAAATAAACGCTTTCTCCATCTCAACCGAATGCATCTCAAGCGTATCCTTCTTCATCTGCTTATAAGCATCGCCAGTCCTAAGATACGTATGATTCGCAGTACGCGTAATCTCCAAGCTATTACGGAAAATCTGTGTATAGTTACTGTGCTCAGTCGGATCGTACTGAATCGAATCAGGAATCAACGCACCTTCAGCATGCGCAGAACCAATCACCAACATGCGAGTGATAGCAGTAGGAGCAGGCGCAGCAACAAGAGTCACATCCTGAAGCAGCCTAACAGTAAGCCGACTAGTAGCACCAGTAAGAGAGATATCCTGCACCAACCCTACCGTATCCATACTTGGATCGCTCTCAGCCCTCAACAACACAACATGCCCGATCTTAAAGTACCGCGCATACACCTCTTCAAGATTCACATAAAGAACCGTCTGTGCAGTCTGTGCACCCGTAGCTTCCGTAGCCATTGCCTCATCGGTATAAATACCTTTTATCGGCCCAGATTGTTCCGCAAAGATCCTGTCAAACCAGTGAAACCGGGGATCTCTCGTAATCTCACTCTTCATCAACGCAGTAAGAGCCGTAAGTGGCGCTCTACCATTCGGATAAAGCAAAAGAATCCCAGTTCTCCAATCCTCAGGACGCTGCCCATTCACTGTGAAATCGTTAGTGGCTCGAAGGCCAAGGAAGGTATCCGTAGGCATATTTCACCCCTCTAGGCCAAATCGAGCAGTTCTGCGATCTGCTGTTCGACCGAATTAAGTTTTGGCGCGGCCTGAGTGCGTTGTCCCGCACCTGCCATCGCAACAGCCGGCTGAGCCGGAGTCCTATTAACAACAGTCCCGCGCATCCTAAGAACTTCGCGAGTCTTCTTCCCAGCTCCTTCAAGTATTTGCTCGATAGAAGCTGTTGGATTCTTTTGATAAAAGTCGACTGCCGCCATACTCACTGCATGACGAAAAGGCTTGAGATCAGCGTTTGTAGAGAAGAAGCTCTCAGTAGCAGCCTGCGTCCTAAATTGCTGCTGTGCTGTACTCTGTACCACCTGAGGGATTGACCTAAGAGCTTGTTCATATCCTGCCTGTTGACCGGCTCTAGCAGCCACAGTAGCGACTTCATTAAGAAGGCCATTCAAACCTTCTGGACTTCCAAGTATATCCGCAACATCTCTTCCCCGTAGAAAATCGAGCTGAGAGATTTGCTGAGGATCTTTAGGAACTTCCAGTTTAGGTTGTTCACTCTGAGTTTGTGCTTCAAGTTGTTTAGCAGTAAGCTCACTCAAAGCTGCCATTGCTTGACTGAGATCGTTACGAAGAGATACAATATCTTCTTCAGGAGTAACTTCTTTTACTGCTTCTTGAGAAGAGGTAGTAGCTGCTTCTGTTTCTTCGTTTTGAGAAGAGGCAGATTCTACGCCTTCTTTTACATCAGTAGTAATACTTCCTGCTTCCTCAGCAATCTTTTCGACTTCCTCAGTTACGTCATCTTTCACCCTAACTGTGTCATCAAAAAAGTCCCCAATCCCATAAGGATCTACTGGAACCTGTTCATTCTCATTCGCCTGACTCATCGCTTTGCTCCTTGGTTAAATAGTTAGCTGAGGGAGATATATTGTCTATAGCTCCCATATCCAACACTCCACGTAAACTCTTTATCATACCTTTAAGCTCCATATCATTCTTTGTATCTTCAGAAGCTATGAGTTCTTCAGTAAGCATCCTAACATCTTCAGACACTTCTACAAAGAATTGCTTAGTTACTTCGTGCTCTAACCACTCATCTACTTTCCTTTCCCATTCTTTACTCATTGCATCTCTCCTGCTTCCACTAGATTTCCCGCATCTGCTTGTTGCATAACTTCTTCTGTCGGCATAAGTACTGGTTGAGCCAGCATGAAGTTGTCAACATTTTTTGCTCCAAGCGAAGACGCAATATACTTAAATATTCTAGGCAGATCGTATTGTTGTACAAGAAGCGGATTCTGCATCATTATTTGATAAAGCTGTATCCACAATTCTGCATTTTGTCCGCCTCTTGTGTCGTACTGCCCTATTTGTATATCATAGTCTATATTAAGATCAGAAGGCATGACCTTCATTCTCTCGTTCATAATCCTATCGCCGAATTGAGAGAGAAGCTGCTGCTGCTCAATGCCCACAGTAGATACATATACATCATGCGTTATGTTCTGCTGTGTGTGCATCGCCAGCATATACCCAATATCCTGAATAAACTGAGAAGATATAATCCTAGCAAGACTCTCCAACCTACCTAAAGCAGACTGAGAAGTAGCTGTAAACTCGGCAGCACTCAAGCGTTCAGGCCCACCACTTCTCAACGTTCCCTGAAGCATATCATCAGCACCACTCACTTTATTCATCAACCCCATAACTACTTGCGCGTCAGCTACATGCGCCCTAGTTATATCATTAACCTGAAGCTGCATCACTGATCCACGTATATCCTTTCCCCAAGCTGCTCTTCTAGTCCTAACCAGTTTTCCGGGTTCAGGATTTGAAATATCATCTGAGTTAAGAATATAAGGATCATAAATAATCATATCGTTAATAGTCTTTCGCACGTTAGCTACGTGACTATTAAAGAACCAGTTCAGCAACTCTTGCATTCCTCCCATAAGCTCCAACCTTCCAAGAGGAGCAGTAGAGTAGCCATCAAACGTAGGAGCACATACTGCGACTGGGAACATATCATGATCTAGGTTGAGTGGTTGAGCTTGTATTATGACTCTGTCTCCTGCTATAGCAAATAGCCACTTCTCAGGCAGCTCATACTCACTCAATCCCCAATCTTTAGGAATAAGATCTATGTAAATGTAACAAACATCTATAGGCTTTGTAACATGAAGACTTGTTGACTCACTGTTTTCGCTATGTCTATGATGATACCCTTCTTTTCTTCTATAATAATAGCGAGAAACAAAAGAAGCACTCTTCAAATACTTTATATTGAACATACTTCCATTGTCGTCAGTCTTCAGCAGATTTATATAATTCGACCTAGTCATAAAACCTATAAACTCAGATTCCTGTATTCTTTGTGCTCCATAAGTGGGATCAAGGAACAGCAAATAAGGATCAACATTTTCAAGTGCGTTACCTTCGTAAAGCACAGTAGGCTCACTAATCTTCTGTATAGTCCCTTCTGGCCCAACAACAGACAGTGTCTTATACCCAACCTTCTGTTTCCACATAGGAAACACTGCCCCAAGACCATACGCAATACTATCCTTAAACGCAGTATGCATACGCAAATCTGCTTTAAACTTCTTACAATGCGAATCTATAACCCGCTCCAACAGCATAGCTCCAACAGTATCTTCCCCACTCACCCCTACATACTTAAAAATAGGAGGAGTAAGGAAAAGAGTACCAAGGGAAGCTATAATAGTCTCAAGAATAGCATACGAATGAGGAAACACAATCGAAACTGGCTTCCTCGAATCTCTTGCCTTCACCCTTCTCTCAGCCTCATCAGCATGTATATAAGCAGTGAGCGTCCTATCTACCTGCTCCCACGACTTATGCCGATGCTGAAAGTAATCATGCGACCTATTTATACGCTTCATAAGACGCTCCACCGTCTTACGATGCAACTCACTAGTAGGCCTCCAATCTAGCTCCATCGGATACTGATAAGCAACATCAGCATCTATCGAAGAGTAAAAAGCACTCTCTGTATTTCCCTGCACTGTGTATGGCATATCAGTATCCTACAAAACTAGATTATTCAGTCGGTTCAGGAGCAAGCTCCGCCTCATTAACCACCACCCTATCACGCTCCCAAGCCCAGCTGCTCTTAGTAAGCGTAATCGGTTCTCCAAACTCATCCATCTCATTACGAGGAAGATTCTCAACTGCTGTAGCCATATAGCACCTCTTTTGTTTATATTTATGCCGTTACATAAGGCTCATAAAACAGCTCTGCCATCCCACTACTCTTAACAACATCTCCATCCATCACATCCTCAACCAGCACCGGAACTGGTGCAAGCAAAGAAAGCAAACCAAGATTGTTGTATATCTCAATAGTACCTTGATCGTTAGTAACTGTGACAACTCCAGTACTTCCAAGAAGAGCGTTAACACCTAAACCGTGCACTCTTCCACCAAGACTGCTATTAGCGGGTACAGTATAACCTTCACCCTGACTAGCACTCTCTATATTCGTCATCTCTCCAGAAGGCTTCTTATTAGACAACCTAGCATTTATATTCAAAAGAGCTTGCTTATTATCATCTATAGCTCCCTGCATATTCTCAAGCGTATTTCTGGTAGGATTCTCTAAATCCTCAATAGCAGGAGTAAAAGTAACACTCTGTGCATTATCTATCTGCACCGTATCTCCATTAACCATCCTGAAATACTTTGTAATAGGGACACCTTCAATAAGACCATCCGAATTCCAACTAGCCTTTCCAACTATAGCCACAGTAGTAAAGAACCCATTCTCATTCATCGCTCTTACTGTGAGCAACCCACCTTGAGGAGCAGAGACTGAATACGGCGTTCCTTGTGGTACTGTAGTAGCATTGTCAAAATCTGGTTTCAAACCCTGCGAAGAGGCTATCTGTTCATACAGTTCGAGTTGTGTAGTATACGAGTCTGCCCATCTAAACCTATCAGTGCTAACATGATTGCTGAACGAAGTAGAAAGCTCCGTAGTACCTTCCACAATCTCAGGAACTGTTTCTATCTGAGAAACTTGTTGTGCTGATACATGTATATCGCTATTATTTATATGAGCATCATACAAAGGCTTATCACTATTCCACAACGGATCGGTTTCCTCAGTAATAGCCGGCGCTTCTTTTATCTCCTCCACAGCAACTGCAATAGTCTGAAGAGCCTCCTTCGTAGCAAATCCTTCTGATCCCTCTTGTATAATCGGAATATCTATCGGCATAACTTCCTCCTAAACTGCATACACAATCTTAACTTTATCCCCCTCAGTCAGCGCAGGAGAAGATACTGTAAGGCTATCACCCTCTATGTTGTAATCTCCTTCTTGCAAATAAGTAAAAGTATCTGTACCTAACACCATTACTTCTGTGGCAAATTTAGGTGTATTATGTAAAGTAAAACTATGCGCAGTATTACTAGCCGTATAAGTAAATACTTCTGGCGGAGCTATGTTACCATAAGTAGCTGGTGCTTCTGTAGCAACAAAGGCTTTAGCAAAAGGAGCAGTAAGAGCCTCGTTATTATAAGTATAAATAACAGTGACTATGCCAGAAGTAAAAGAATTACCCAGATTTGTAAAGCACGCTCTAATTATTAAAGAATTAGTACGACTCGTAGATATCTCAGCAGAACATATTTGTCCTACACTAGTACGAGTCACACCTGCCGCCATAAAATTATTTCTACCACATGCCAAAGGAAAAGTAAGCCCAGCGGAGTTGCGTAAAAAAGAATAATAACCGTCTATACCTATAAGTGTCTTATCACTCCAACCACTTTCTATTGGAATCTGTCTTGACACACTGTCATAAGTGATACTAGAAACAGGTATGTTAAGCGTTTTTCTATATATCTTACGTCCATTAGAATCATAAGTATTGGTAAAATACTCTTTACCAACAGTATAATCTATACGCTCTCCCGTAGTATGCTTCAGCACTTCTGAATCAGTATAAGACTTTGCTTCCGCCAAAGCTGCGGCAATCTGTAATCTAACATCTGTCGTAAGAGCATACGCAGAAAGATCTATTGTAAAATTAAGAGGCTGCCAAGTAACTACTCCATTCACAGTTCTAGCATAAACATCTGTATCCTCATCATCTATATGCCATATCTCAAACTCAGCAGGACTAGGTGCAGCAGTAGCTAACTCACTCCTAGTAGCCACCTCACCACCTACTTTCCACAATCCTGTCCCGGCCGCTTCTATAGCTGCCATCATCTGATCATGCGTAGGTCTTTCTACAGCAACATTCTGTATATTAGACAAAAGAGTTTCATCCGCTATCTGAAGCTCTTCCTTAGTAGCAAGCGTATCAGTAAGATTAAGAACTTCTGCATACAGTGCATACTTATCCTTCTCACTAGTCCACACAGGATCATACTCTTCTTGAACAAAAGGAGGCCCATTCTCTTTTATAGTATCTGGAGTGAGTGATATACCCTGATTTTTATCATTAAGTTCCTGCCTAGGAGCTTCTGGTAACATAGTATCAGACATAACTACCTCCTCAAATCTCTATAGCTTTGCTTAGAAAGCTCCTTTGAGTTACTGAGCACATGCTCAGAAAGCATCCTTTGCTCTTCCTTCATAGCCTTTAATTGCTCAGTAATATTACGCATAAGCTCTGTCTGCTTAACAGCCATCTCACGCATACTGTATATTTCTCTAGATCTATCCTTCTGAACTTCTTCAACTATAGCAAGGCGCTTCTCATTCTGTTCCATCAAAACGCCCATTCGTGTCATAGTTGTGTATAAACTAACATACCCCAATATAGTTGCGACAAAAAGCGGCCCAACTGTCGCAACAATGATAGTTTTGAGTATGTTATTCTCTTTGCCTATAGCTTTTTCCGCTCTATCTTCTGGCACTTCACATTCTTTTTTCATACCTGAGTCCTCTTTTTAAGTACGGTATTTCCTCTCACACCAAACCACCAAGTGAGAATTGTAACTGCCAAGGTAATAAGAGCAGAACTAGCATCTTGATAGAAATTAACTAATGAAGCTATCTGCGCGCTTTGTAAAGCATAATCTACACTACTAAGCATAGTGTCAGCTCTGTGGTAAATATAAGTAGCTAATCCCATTACATAGATTGTCGCTACCGGCCTCAAAATAACATTCAGCACATCAGCTATTCCCATCAAAGTAAGCAATATTGAAGCTACGGGAAACGTAAGAAACCTCCAATATCCTGTAACCTTCATCAACTTATCCACCCAAATAGAAGGCAAAACTTTCTGATTACCCACTTCCTGGCTAACCTGAAAAGATTTCTCAGCAGCATTCTCCATAAGCACCTGAGCATCCAACTGTTCACTGCTAGCCTTCATCTTCAAAAGCTCAATCTGAAAGCTCCTATCCTTAGCCTTCTCTTCAGCTTTAAGTACTTCCATCTTGTGGTTCTGATAAGCAGTGATTCCTTGCCCTATGAGGCCTGCTACTAAGCCAACTATGCCTTCTATCACCATGCCTATCCCCTTATCGCACTTAGAATTTGCGCAAGATTATCATTAGTAGGCTTTATACCAGCTCTTCCTTGCGCAAACATCTGGTTCTTGAGAGAGTGCTGAGCCTCGTCAGCCATGATCTCTTTCACTCCATCAATCTCTTCTTTAGTCATAATATCTTCAAATTCTGCAAGCATCTCAGCATACTTCTTATTAGCCTGCCCTTCATCTTCCACGTTAGCAAAAAACGCAGAAGCCAGCTTTTTCCCTCTATCTTCTTTTTCATCTTTCATAACTACCTCACGTCTTCGTAGCAAATAGCCATTTCTTGATTTCTTCTTTTCTGCAACCCTTTTATAATAACCAGTTTACCGTTAACTCTTCCTTTATTGTATAAGCCTATAGCATCACAGCCTTCTTGTATTCTTCCTTCTTCAAAGAAGCGTGCTACAGACGACTTATTATAAGCAGCGTTTCCTATGTTATATGCCAATAATATGGCCGCCGAAAGTGCATAAGGGTGCTCTCTAAGCGAGGGATTCCTTTGCAATACCGGCTCACTGTGAGCTATTGTCTGCTTCTCTAATGAAGCTGCACATTCTTCATCAGTATAAAACTCCCCTACAACAACCTCATTCGTATCTCCAAAACACTTCGTAGGAATCCCTAACATATCTAAATAACCCACCTCAGAATACCCCTCATATTCCTGAACCTTCTCATAAACAAGAGGAGCAGCAACTGATCCAAGCAAAGCTATCACAGCAGCAGTTGCGACTAAAGCAGGTTTCTTTTTCATTTGTTATAACATCCTTACTTCAAAATCAACATCTTCTTCATCTATAAGTGAAGAGAAAAACAACTCATAATAAGGATAAAGATCAGCAAACCTAGCCTTACAATACGAATCAAGGTATTCATCCTTAACTTCTGGACATCCACCCTGACACATCGCATATATAAGACACTTATTGCACTTCGTAATAAACCTGTAATTCAGCTTATCAAACACTTGATAAGGATTGTTTTCTTGTTTATGAAACAAAGAACCTTTTACATTTTCATCCCTGCCAAGCATATTAGAGCAAAAAATAATCTCACCTTGTTCTGTGATAGCATGTATATTAGATCCGCCAAAAGCTACACAGTATTTATTCTCTGTACAAGTAGGACTATTATCTAAGTAAAGCCGTCTAGCAGACATCTTTTGTGCATGCTCTGATTCGCTCCTAAGAGTATATTCTTTTATACTCTTTGAATATGCTATCAGTTGCTCTTCATCCTCCATCATGTACTTAGCAGCTTCGTCATTAACTGGATAGATCGAAGTAATTCCCCATATAACAGGACGCAAATACTTATTAGTAAACACCTCTTCAACTTTCTTCGCATACGCTAAAACATCATCATTCTCTTTATTAAAAATAGGACAAAGAAAAGCAGACTTCCCGCTTTCCATATATCGTTCTACGAAGCTGACAATAGGAGTATGCTCAAAAGGATCCTTTCCTCTAACTTTCTGCCCCGGCCCATCCCAAGAAATAAGAAGTTTTGTCTTTTCTTCCATCAGCAACTTCTGCACGTTTATATCAGAGAGAAGTGAGCCATTAGTAGAGAAAACGTAAGTATAATCTCCGCCATTCTTTTTGAACTCTCTAATATACGCTCTTATCTTTTCAACTTGTAAAAGAGCTTCACCACCCCAGAACTGTATCTGTTTTATTTCTTCTTTATCATACCTATGCAAAATCATAGAAACAAGACTTCTCATAGAAAGCGTTTCTTTTTTATTCTCAGTGTTTTCTTGCTGACTGCAATAACCACAAGAGAAATTACATTTATCTCCTATGATTACTCTAACAGTAAGATGCGGCCTACATGGCTCTTCCTTCTGTAGCAACCATCTCTTAAAATCACTAGAAAAAACCTGATTAGGATAGTTGCTATAGTAACGCTTTACGCCATAAGGAAATTCTATCTCAAAAAGTGCCATTAGTTATGCTCCTGTACAACCTTCACAGCCAGTATCACAAGAATTAAAATTCGCAGGAAAATCACGTATATAGTAACCTTCTATAGTCGGCCCACTATTTGCTACATTAAAATTAGCCTCTATTATAATATTCCTTCTTTGCGGATAGCCTGCCCCTGGCCCTGGTAACTGTTTTCCAGTATAAAAAGCATTAAGAAGTATATTGTTAACCGAGTTTACGTAATCCGCTCTTCTAACAGTTGTTTCTGTAATAACCCCCAAACAAGGAAGTCCACCAAGCGCAGTAGGAGGATTATTCTGATTATAAAAACCCTGTTGCTCCAACCACGCAGCAAAATCACTCGCCTTCAAACTCACTGTACCATCTGTAGCTGCTGATATATACGTACTTCCCTTAGGCTTAACAGCATCACGCCACACACCCTGTCCATTATTCGCAGTAAGCACCTGCCCATTATTTCCTCCACTAGCAGGAGGTAGCGAAGAAGACGGATTCAACCAAGTCGAACCATTCCATGTCTTCTGCCTAGTCCCACTATAACCATCCTCATAGAAAGAAAACACAGCTCCAATGGGCATAGTAACCTGCCCCTTACTAACCCACGTACTAGTAGCAGTATCATACTGATACAATTCTCTTCCAAACAGCGCATAATTAGTTCCAGTCGGAGGCTTAGGCAACGACGCCACTGAAGACGCTGTCCAGAAATTGCTCGTCCCAGCTGTAGGATCACTAAAAGGCAGCACTTCCCTACTATCCGAAATCTTTGCTAAAAAGAAATATCCAGATACGACATTAAGTGACCCATCTGAAGCCGTTGTAACAGTTTTCCCTGCCTTAACTCCGCCTATCCCAGTAGCCGTAGCAATAGGAAGCATCTCTCTAAGGATTTTATCAAAAGCCATTTTGTGTCTCCTTACACAACAAACGCATCTACTACTATTCTAGCAGTAGGCGCTGCCGTATCTGTTACCGATATATTATCGTTTAAAGAAATTGCAGTAGTGGTTCTTTCAGCAAAGTTTATTATTCTAACACCACCCACATACACATGCAATGCTTTCTTTCCCATCACATAAGTGGGCACTGTAATAGCTGTATTACGTGTATAAGGAAGTGCTATAGTTCCTTCCATAGTATATCTACGGACACCTGCAATGTTGCCTATCCCTGTCTGAAGATTCTGTATAGCTGTCATAATATCGTCATAACCAATAACTGACATCGTACCATCTATTTCTACAAATATCTTTCCTTTTGTAGTAGTCTCGCCCTTAACTATACCTAACAAACTCGAAGAGGCTATAGAGACTGTAGCTTGTCCTCTATACACCCACATATTCCTATTATCAAACCAAGTATACTTTCCACCCATTCCATTATATTCATCTAAGTTAAGCAACGAAGTTCCAGTAGTAGCCTTAGTTCCTGCTGGCTCTCCTGAAGCCTGTATATAAGCACTTTGTAAAACTGCCTGATCTGTTACCTGTGTAGCGCCAAGATTCACCGCATACTCAAAATCTATCCCCTGTAAAGCAGCTATATCTGCCTGATTTTCAAAGATAGTAGCATAAGCAGCTGCATCTATTGTCCCTGCCTGCACCTGGCTAGCTTTCGGCAACGCCTCAAACTGCGTAGAAGCAGCATTCCTAAGAACACCCTGCAAAAGAAGCCTAAGTGTAACTCCCTGCATATCAACTGATGTCTGCACATCTTGTACAAAGGTACGAGTATTAGCTATGTCGATTCCTTCCATCACATAACTAACAACTCTCAAAGGATCATCAATCCTACCTGTACCCTCTAAAGAATCATCATGTTCCACATATGTGGGAATCTTCTGAATCCTAGGCAAGCCTATAAGCAATCCAGACACTCTCGTACCTAAAGGAATAGGCTCAAATATTCTTATAGTCGTGGATTCTTTCTCAACATCTCCAACCATTTCGTAATTATTTATCTCAACCCCATTCACACTTACCATAGGCAAAGTGTACTTAGGGGTATAGGAAGGTACTGTATACCTTCCATCAGTATAATCTGTAGCAGTCTTAAAGTCAAACGACTTTATAGACGTATATATGTGAGTAGCCTCGTCAAAAAGAGGCCCATAAATATCTAACAATCCCTTAAGATCATCCACAATAGCGTTTATTGCGTCTATCGCATCCTGTTTAGCTTTCTCTATTTCGTCTAAAGTCCCTTCCAAACTCTCAAGCGACTTCAGAATAAGCTCATAAATATGCGTCACTTCTATCTTAATCTGTTGCATCTCTCCAAGCAATCTATAGCCTTCCATACCAAAGATATTAAACAATACAAGTTTTCGTGTAACAGCAACACCACACACAAGAGAAGTAGGCTCATGCTGCATTTTTCCATATTCTTCGCTCATATAAAGAAGTTGTCCAGGCGTCCAGTTCCAATCCGGACAGAAAGAAGAAGCACCCACCACAACAGCACTATCTTCAGGAAAAGCTACACCATGCATCATGCTACGCTGTGGCGTCAGAATCGTAGACCTGATCCATGTATCAGAATGTGTCTCATAAAGAACAATATCTCCACGCTCTACGCCTGCCTCAAGTTTCACATTCAAAACTTTAAGCAGCCCTATAGAACGCCTCGTATCCCTAATATGCTTAGGAAGATTCGCAACAAGCTCATTATCTCTAGGTTCATGCGGATTTAATCCACTAAAAAGACTCATAGTCTTCTCCTTCTCTAAGCAGTCCGCCACTCTGATTCATAACTCTCGTTTTCCAAAGAAGCGTACTCATCTTTATCGGGCTCAATAGGAGCGTAAAAATAATCTTCGTTTAACTCTAACAATTCTATCACATATGCAAAAGCATCAGATACGTCATCATACTTAGCACGAGGAAAGGACATTAGTTGTCCTTCTAATTTTGCAGATACGTTCTTATTGTGATAGATATATCCCTGACGATAGTAAGGAGCCAATTGAGCTATTCGCCGTTCCTTCTTATCCCGTGCTTTCAACTCTTCGAACTGTACATGTATCTGACGTTTTCTAAGCTCATTAAGAATAGGCTGAGTAATAAACTCATGCAGAGACGTAACTTCCACAGCAAGTATGCGAGAACCATGCACCTGTACTTGCCTAAGCATTTCATCATAAAGCTCATCAGGATGAAAGTGCTCACTCACACAGTCATGAAAGTAAAGCCTATGCTTATCCAAATCTATCCCTATAGTAACTACAGCAGAATAATCAGCAGAAAGTTTAACAGTCTTTGCTGGATCAACTATAGTCACATAATAGATATCTTTGTTACTTAAAAT
>QMCE01000421.1_pt1 | contig 47171 bp, 47 predicted proteins | sample 1821851 | NCBI WGS metagenome assembly QMCE01 (sample SAMN09453174, study PRJNA476694) | Termite gut metagenome, whole genome shotgun sequencing project. | isolation source: worker | host: Odontotermes sp. | place: South Africa:Pretoria | collected 2016-01-28 | reverse complement strand
ATCTTTAATATTATTACTTTCCGTAATATATTATTATTTTTTGATGCTACTCTTGGATATATTGCATCAATACTGATATTATTATTGATTACTACAGTTATATATGGGTTTGATGACAATAATTTTATAATGACTAGCATCATTAAGAGTGTAAAACTGCCCTATTATAGAATAACTGAAATACGATATATTTTTGCGGGTTTTGTCATGTTATGTAACAGTAATAGCGTGCAAATGATGATATTTTTATTGTGTTCAAAAAAAGCGACAAGAAAGAGATTGCAGTCATTTATCAATTGCCTAAAAGAAAAGAACTCATTACTTATAACGAATCTTTAGGCAGAGATTACAATTCGAGCTGGCGCCAGCGCAAGAGATGCGTAGATAAAAGGAGATTATCGGAATCGATATCATGAATAATACCAAACGATTGCCTATTTGGATACACTCATAGAAAAAGATGGAAATAAGTATCAAAGGAGATATATTATGATAAAGTACGATTGTTGTATAAATTAGATAAGTATGAGGAAGCGTTAGCAACAAAGGTATTATAAAGGTGAGGATAATGAAGGAATACAAGAGTGATGGGATTCTTTTTGTGAAGAAGATATAAAGGAAAAAGGAGGGGTATAATACATGAGAGTGAGCAATAAATCATGGTTAGAATTGAAAAAAAACTTGAAATATATACGCAATGCCGCTGTTGTAGTCTTATTATTGATTTTTGCGTGCTGTAGCAGTTATGATGTCAGAGGCATGGTGTATGACCTTGACGGGCGCCCTGTGCGGAATTACAAACTAGAGCTTCAGCCTTTCAAAACTTCGACAACTGATATTGTCGGGCGGTTTTATTTTTCAGATGTAAGGAAAGGGACTTATACGATAAGCGGCGGCAGGGAAGGGTATGAGGCAGTCAGCAGCGCTATAGAGGTGTTTTCAGACGGGCAGGTTGTGTATCTAAAGACACCCTCGCTCGCGAACCTCTTGAAACTTACCCATACGTCTCTGGTGGAGAACCGTCTTGAAGAGGCGGAGGGGTATATAAACAGGGCACTCGCGATAAAACCACATTCTGCGGAAATGTATTATTACGCCGCAGTTTTGATGTTCAGACAAGGAAAACACGCCGAAGCCTCAGCTTTTCTTGAAGAGTCGGGGAAAATCGCCCCTAATAGTCCGGCAATACGGACATTCATGGCGGCGCTGCAAGGGATGGAAACAGAGGAATGAAACGAACTTCTCTTATAATACTTGTCTTTCTGACAATGCTTATATCGGCGTCATGCTCATTATCTAGCAATGAAACTCCACCTTACGCGATCAGCGTTCCTGTATGCGTACTGGGATCAAGACCTCCCTATTACGAGCTGGCAGGGATTGAATTTGGTTTTATCAATACCGCAGATAAAACGATAGTGTCAATAAGCTTCTCGTGCCGCCTTTATGATGCGGAAACAGAAGACAATCCGTTTATCGGATCAAACCAAGTTAATGTAACAATGCCCGAACAGGTTGCTGCGGGGGCGAAAGCGGCGATAATCATCAACCTTGATCCCTATATTTATATCGCACCTTTAGAGCCTTACATCATAGACTTTTTCTATGTTACCCAGATTACCTACGCGGATGGCAGTGTATGGGAGGATAAATATGGAACGTACACGGTATCAAGTTATGAATAAAATACCAACAAACAAAGTAATGGTGTCGATTCTCATTGCGACTGTGTTACTGTTCTGTTTTGCCTGTACGCAGCCTTTTATGGATAACCGCGCGTTTATATACAAGGAACCTGTATATGAGGAACCCGTATACGAGGAACCGGAGCGCGAATGGACATTCCTGATTTATATGGCGGCAGACAACAGCCTTGATACATACGCTACCAGCGATATAGCGGAACTTGAGGGGTATCCCGTGACTGTCCTTGTGCTTATTGACCGAGCTGCGGGCGCGGGGTGGAGCGGTACGCAACTGTATGAAATACAGGACGGAAGCGCTGAGCGCATTGCGCTTCCCGCTCTTGAAATAACAACAGATAATGATATTGAACTCAATATGTCGGACGCTGTTGTTCTTGAAAAATTTGTAAAGTTTGGCAAAGAGGAATACCCAGCGAATCACTATGGGCTTATCTTATGGGGACATGGCACGGGCTGGCGCAGCAGTGGAGCAGGAGCGATGTCAAGAGGTATTGCCGTTGATGAAACAAGCGGCACATATATGGGACTTGCGTCTTTGGGCGCCGCTGTCAAAAACATGGGGCTTTCTTTCATCGGGATAGATGCGTGTTTTGGCGGACTTCTTGAAATTGCGTATGAACTGAAAGACACCAACGCCTATCTCGCCGCCTCTCCGAGTCTCATCCCCGCCGCAGGGTGGAACTACAGAGCGCTGTTCGTTGATTTTCTCGCAAAAGACAAAACACTCCGTACAGCGGCGGAGTTCGGGCGTTCCACGGTGAACGCTTTTAAGGCGCAGTATGCTGGTGAAGCCGAAGCCTCAATAAGTCTTATTGACTTGAGTAAAACCGCCGCATTGCTTACGGCTTTTGATGATTTTTCTGGAACTCTCGCAACATATATAGACAGTGCGACAAAGCAGAATAATGCAAGGAATCTAGTATTGTTTGGAAGCGTGAAAAATTATTATGAAATGCCGGTACTACTTGGTACGAGCGACTATTATATCGATATAAGAAGTTTTGCGGAAAAAATGGAAAGCGAGACTGGCGTTTTGTCTGCAAATCTTCTAACGGCGTTGAACAGTGCGATCCCGCTTTCATGGTCTAAAGAAGGCGGCGACGGCTTGGGCGGGAACATTGGCGTCTATGTAACGCCGGTACAGCGAAGCTCTGGGGGTATATTCGCTGCAAATGAATTGCCTGAGACATATAGTCACGGGAATGTACGCACAGGTATTATTGCGCTGGTAAAAGATTCGAGCCATTGGCCCCCGGCATACGGCAGTACGGCAAACGCGGGAAGTTTTCTTGATAAACTATTCAGATATAACACGTGGTAGAATGATGATTTAATCTTCTCTGTCTATGATTTTTCCTTCCTGTGTACGGTAATAGATAATGATACCGCCGTCCGCTTTCACAGCGCGCCCTACTTTTGTCCAGCCCTGTTCTTCCGGCGTGGGCTCGCGAATAAGCGACTGTTCTTGTTTTATGACAGACAGTGGCGCAGGTGGCAGGGACTGTTGTACGGCAATGACAGGTTGAGGCTTGTAGCCAAAAACCTCCGCAATATCTGACTGTTCCGCCGTAATCGGCTTATAATTATTAGCAGCATACTCAACGGGCGACCATGAACAATTCAACGCAAAGGTTTTCGTATTATTACGATACGCCACATCCAGCGCCGTTATAATACATGAAGCGGCGCTTAGTTTTTCTTCGATAACGATGAGAACAGGAGCAAGATTTTCTGCGGGTATTTCAAGAGAGAAAGACGCAGAATTCAAAGCTTCCGTATCTTCAGGGGGATTTTCCGTTTTTATGGATGCATTAAGCGGCATAAGATCGCTGCGCAAGCTTGAGACAACTGAAAGGGGGAAATCTTGACTCGTAAAGGCGTTCCGATTTGGCGGCATATAGTTTTCATCAAAGAAAATGGAAAGGGCATATACCGCTTTATCTCTTTCATATTTTATTTCTGAAACAAGACTATCTTGTATATAATCCAACTGTAAAATATGTTCTCTTATTTTTCCTGGCTCTCCGCCGTTTAGGTTTATAAACAAGGGGACTGAAGAGACGTCATTAAATTTCCAGTGGGTTATAAGCGCTTCGTTGCGTGAAATAGAAAGCGCGGTGTCTACAAGTATGGTGAAGGCGAGGGGCAGGGGCGTTTTTAAAGATTCCGTTTCAACCGGAGGAGGAGTCGCGCTTAATGCCGCGGCAGTCGTTGATTCACTTTCTGTATGAGAAGAAAACAGGCGCGCGAATAGTACGGCAAGTATAACAACCAAAGCCGCACATAGTACTGCAAGTGAGATGATTTTCATATTTACATGTTCAGGTTTAAAAACAGCGCATCTTTGCGGGATTTTTTTTGATGAAAGAAAAACATCCGCCGTATCTGACCCAATCTTACTGTCTGACAGCGCGGGCTGCGTATAAGGCTGTTGTTGTGTCTTGTCATAGCCGATTATCTCATCCTCGGAGCTGTAAGACTCTTTTTCCGTAAAGTCTGTTTCTTTGGAAAGAATGCTTGTCATGGTAAAAAATGATGTGTGAGGATGAAGCGCTCTATATTCTGTTAATACGGCTTTGTCCATTACAGTAACTAAAAACCACCGCTTGCTCTCTATATCGACTTTCTTTATATCAACCGCAAGCGAATCAGAAAATCCCGGATGTATCTCTTTTAATTGTTTCAGGACATAATCACGCATGAGCTTTCCATTATGTATATGTTCTGGACAAGCAATGAAATAACATTCGTGATCTTTTCTGCTGATTATAATCTTCTTCATTCATCAGCCTCATTGCATAGGGCAATAATTTCGTAATGTCCGCTTCCTATCATACAAGTCAAACGCATTGCGACAAGTTCTCCCCCTTCTTTCAATTCTTCAATATCATATCCTGTCAACTCTTTCGTTACTGATACTGCCTTTTCCCATTCTTTTATGTTCCTGTCTTCTTTGGCGCATTCATTTCTGAAAGAACCTGCGACAAATTCAAGACTTTTAGCCTCACGGTATTCAATGTTTGATCTGTTCCACGCTTCCAGTACAGGAAACGCCACTTGAGTGAAACCTGTAAAAAAGAAAACAAGAATTGCTGTTCCCACCAGCGCGTCAATCAAAGTCATACAAGTCCGCCGCTTCTAAATTCTCTTTCTCAATAGTATCGATTACCGCCGCTTTATACAAATGTGCGACTCGGTTTCTCGCGGATACTAAGGGCAGTACCGATAAGAGCAATAATGAAAGAATAAAGATAAGAACCAGCGCAAAGAGAGTAGCTCCGCCTTTGTCTTTTTTATTCCCATGAAACAATATCCGCGTCATTTCCCTCTCCCCCTTCTTGCCCGTCCGCGCCGTATGAAATGATTGCAAAAGGTAAATTGTTCTCGCCGGGATTTTCGTATAGGTATTCGCCGCCCCAGGGGTCTTGAGGGACGCGCCTGTCAAGATATGGTCCGTTCCACCGCGCGGGGATCGGGGACAGTACCGGCTTTTCCCACAAAGCGGAAAGTCCTTGTTCTTTACTTGGGTAACGCGCACAATCAAGATAGTATGACTGAAGGGCAAGACGGAATGTTTCTATCTGGTTATGACACGCGGCAAGTCGCGCCTGATCAAGATAGCGAACCACAGAAAACCCCACAGCGCTGGTTAGTATAAGAATAATCGTGATTGTTACAAGTGTTTCAATGAAAGTAAAGCCTTTATCTTTTTTTGTAACAATAGATAAAAGCTTTTTCGATTTCTTATTTCCCTTTACATTATAATGCATAACTCTTTTCATACTCTTGTTATACAGTCTATATGCGAAACTGTCAAGTTGTTTTTTCAACAAGCTTGTTATTGAGTATATTGTGATCATAGTGAATGGAAAAACGATAAAATCTCACTATACGGCAGGACATTGACAAAACGCCTAATTTCTATCATACTGAAATTAAGTCAAATATCACCGGAGCGCGGACGTTCCGACACGTTATATTGTTATAAACACATGGGGAAAATATGAGTATCAATCCATTCGATCTTCTGAAAAATGTGCAGAAACTGCAGGAACAGGCGGGCGGTATGCGGCAGCGTCTTGAAGCCATAAGCGCGACTGGTTGCGCGGGTGGGGGTATGGTCGAGGTTGACATGAATGGGGTTATGGAGGTACTTGCGGTTCGGATTTCACCGGAAGTCGTGAGCCCGGAAAACAAGGAGATGCTTGAACCGCTGATTACGGCGGCGTGCGCGGATGCGCGGAGCAGGGTTACCGAAATGATAGGAAAAGACATGACTGATGCGACCGGCATACCCAATTTGGCGTCTATGTTTTCAGGTCTGATGTGAACGCGCCTGAGTTAAACGCTATAGACCGTCTTGTCGCATCTCTGTCCAAACTGCCAGGCATAGGTAAAAAAAGCGCGTCCCGCCTTGCCTATCATATACTTGATATGGACACAAGTTATGCCCGCGCCCTTGCCAAAGAACTGCAAACCTTGCATGAAGCTATAAAACGCTGCTCCGTGTGCGGCGCTTTCACCGAAACTGACCCCTGTCCCATCTGTTCAGACATAAGCCGCGACGCACGTACTATATGCGTGGTGGAACGCCCGCAGGATGTGCGTATCATAGAAGAATCCCGTGAGTTTAACGGGCGTTTTCATGTGCTTGGCGGGCTTATTGCGCCGCTTGACGGCGTAAATCCCGGCGACCTTTCTATAGGGCAGCTTCTTTCGCGGGTACGGCGGGACGGCGTGCGCGAGGTTATCCTTGCTATGAATCCCACCGTGGAAGGGGACACTACAGCGCTCTATCTGCAAAATCAACTGAAAGACGCGGGCGTAGAGGTAAGCCGCCTCGCGTCGGGGCTTCCTGTCGGCGGAGACCTTGAATATACTGACAGACTCACGCTTTCGCGCAGCTTCCGCGGCAGATTTAAAATGTAAAGAGGGATTGTTTCATAGTGTGGTAGTTTTTAGATGTAGGGAAAGAATTGTGATTTTTTAGTTTCATACCACATCAAGTTTATCACATATTCCTTGTTCAGTTAGAAAAGAAATGTCCTTATAGTGATATGCAGCATGGACCTGCCACCTGCAAGCTGTTTGATGAGCAGATCAACCGACTGTCCATCATTGCGGAGATTTCACCGCAGATTGTGGCGCTAAAGACTGCCAAGTGCGACAAGAAGAACATCGCCCTCTTGTCAAAGCTGATTGACCAGCGGATGCTGTTCGTTCTGCAATCGAGTGAATCCGCACGACTGTCCGTGTACCGCCGCCGACAAGGTTTATGTCCGAGCGCCAGCCTCGCCAAAAATGGGAGCTTGCCAAAGAGCTGAAACGACTTAAAGAAGGAAATGATTTAATATGAGTAACCTGTATTGGGCAATATACATGAACCTCGAAAAAGAGGTGTCTGCGCTTGCAGACCTTGTTCATTTTGATGATAATCAGCTTTCAGTTTATTCTGTCAGGATAGCTGATCTTCTATTCGCTGCGCTGTAGAAATTGAAGCTATTGCAAAAGAATCGTATGAGCGTGAAGGATAAAAACGGAAATGACTGTGATCTGTATTTTGATACAGATTGTCTTGAGCATCTAAATACAAAATGGGCGTTGGGAAGAAAACAAGTGATTATCTCAAAATCAAATGTATTCTTTGAGCATGATGAAAACAAATCACTAATTCCGCTAAAAAATGCAAATATTCGTGGTAAGTGTGATTGGAAAGAAGCATATTAGGCTGTTAAGTACAATCGTGGAAAGAGCCTAGTGAAAGCGAATATAAAGCATTTGCTTAGAGCGTTAGCCGCGCTATATATCTCAATTTACTACAAAGGTGAGAAATTTGACTTGGATAGCCATTGCCATTTGAAACTTCATGATGTTATTATGGGTTCAAGCATTTTTGCTGTTAATACCACGATATGTAATCCGCTTGACGAGACTGCACTAAGTGCTATATATGTCATAAAGCCTTCAGATAAAGGGTTCAAAAGATATTGAGACAAATCAGTCAGTGCTTATCAGAAACAAAAATTCTTGATCATGGCGACAGGATATGAGTTGGAAAAAGATGAAGATGATAACTATATTGATATTTCTTATGAGGATATATTCAAAATCGCAGTAGAGAGCGGCGGGGCGGAGTTAGTCAGCAAAGTATCTGAATTAGAAAGAACTGAAAAAAACTATATATATACAACAAAGCTATGAGGCAGTACTGAATACAACTCCAGTGTTGTCATTCCCGACCGATAATTAGGAGAAATATAGAGATGGATAGATTGGCAATGTGTACCTCTCCGTTAGCTGAGAAGAATTACTCTCTGTTAGCAGGGTTGTTCCCGAACGCTGTTACTGAGACAATAAACAAGGATGGTGTAGTAGTACGAGCAATTGATGCTGATGTTTTAGCGCAGGAAATTAACACCCATGTCGTTGAGGGCAGAGAAGAACGCTATCAGTTCACATGGCCGGATAAGCGCAAGAGCATCTTGCTTGCCAACACGCCCATTGCCGCCGCCCTGCGCCCCTGCCGTGAGGAAAGCGTGGACTTCGACACCACCGAAAACCTCTACATTGAGGGCGACAACCTTGATGTACTGAAGTTGCTCCGCGAGACTTACTTGAACAGGGTGAAGATGATATATATCGACCCGCCGTATAACACCGGCCACGACTTCGTATACGAGGACGATTTCGCGGAAGATGCTGGCGACTTCCTCCGCCGCGACGGGCAATACGACGAACAGGGCAACCGCCTCGCGCCGAACCTCGACAGCAATGGCCGCTTTCACACCGACTGGCTGAATATGATTTATCCCCGCCTTCGTGTTGCGCGGGATTTGCTGTCGGAGGACGGTGTGATTTTTGTCAGCATTGATGAAAATGAGGTCCATAATCTAAGAAAAGTTTGTGATGACGTTTTTGGAGCAGCTAACTTCATATCATTACTCGTATGGCAAAATAAAAAAGGTGGTGGAAATGACTCTCAGTTTATTGCAACTGAACACGAATTCATTGTTGTATACGCTAAGAGCAAACCATCACTTCATGCATTTTATGAACTCTATTCGGATGAGTATGCCACCCGATACAAAGAAGAAGATGAAAAAGGACGGTACTTTTGGGACACATTCAAAAGGAAATCAGGCAAGCAATACTATCCGATTGAATGTCCCGACGGCACAATCCTTCAATATGACGATGATGGCAACCCGATAAGTTGGCTTCGGAGCGAACCCCGCTTTCGTCAAGACGTTAGCGATGGCGAAATTCGCATAGTAAAGATTAGAGACAAGTGGTCTGTGCAGTTCAAGCAGAGAATGCCAGAGGGTAAAAAGCCTCGTAGCATATTTACCACCGAATTTGTTGTTTCCGATAAAGGAACCACCAGCACAGGAAGCGAAGATGTTTACGAGTATTTCAAGAAAGACATATTTTCTAATCCGAAACCAGTTGAACTACTTAAATTCGTAATTGGCTTTGGCCTCGGAAAGAATGACATTGTAATCGACTTTTTCAGTGGTTCAGGAACCATTTCCGAAGCAGTAATGTCTCTCAATGCTTCTGATAAAGGGAGACGAAAGTTTATTGCTGTTCAATTGCCGGAAGACATTGATAAGAGTCTTGCGAGTTCGTCTGCTAATGCTAAAAGGGTAGCCGAAAATGCAGTGTCTGTTTTAGACGAATTGGGACTGCCTCATGTGCTAACAGAATTAGCAAAAGAGCGAATCCGCCGTGCAGGGACGAAAATCAAGGGTGAAGCGGGCTTGACCGCGCAAAACCTTGACGTTGGTTTTCGCGTTCTCAAAATCGACAGCAGTAATATGAAGGATGTGTATTACACGCCGGATGAGTATGCGCAGATGGACTTCAAGCTTGACGGGCTGGCGGACAATATCAAAGAAGACCGCACGCCGGAGGATTTGCTGTTTCAGGTGATGCTCGACCTCGGTATCCCGCTCTCGGCTAAAATCCGGCGCGAGGGTGAAGTGTTTTATGTGGACGACAACTACCTCATTGCCTGTTTCCAGCGGGTGGACACAGACCTGATTACGGAAATCGCCAAGCAAAAGCCGTATTACGCCGTGTTTCGCGATGCAAGTTTCGCGTCCGATTCCGCGATGGTCAACTTTGAGCAGGTGTTCAACACCTACAGCCCGTCCACGATTAGGAAGGTGCTGTGATGAACAAGATATCAATCCGGTTTTTTGACGACCGCGAAGTCCGTGCCGTTTGGGACGATGAACACGCCAAATGGTGGTTTTCCGTGCTGGATATTGTCGGCGTACTGCGCGGCGTCGACGATTATGGGAAGATCCGGAATTACTGGAAGTATCTCAAAGCAAAACTTAAAAAAGAGAATCCTCAGTTGGTTAGTGCCGCTACCCAACTGAAGCTCACAGCCTCGGACGGTAAAAGATATTTAACGGACACATTCGACCATTATGGCGTCATTGAGCTTGCCAAGAATTTCCCGAGCAAACAGGCCAACCGTTTTATCGAGTGGTTCACGTACAGCGATGAAACGGTTGACGGTAAAAGCAAGTCAAAAGCTTACGCGCTGTTTGACAGCACTCTGCTTGGTACGCTTGAGGTCGGCACAGTCAAAGGCTTGCAGCAGATACACGGATATCTGTTCGGCGGCTTGTATGACTTCGCGGGGCAAATACGCGAATTGAATATAGCAAAGGGCACTTTCCGTTTCGCTCCCGCGCAGTTTTTGGGAAACACGCTGAAAACGGTTGAGCGGATGCCGGAAAGCACCTTTGACGAGATTGCGGACAAATACGTTGAAATGAATGTCGCCCACCCTTTCATGGAAGGCAACGGCAGGAGTACGCGCATCTGGCTCGACCTTATTCTGAAGAAGAACCTGCGCCTGTGCGTGGATTGGAGCAAGATAAACAAGCGTGACTACCTGGACGCAATGCGCGAAAGCACAATGGGCGCGGGGCGGATCAAGGCGCTGCTGAAAAGCGCCTTGACAGATAAAATCGACGACCGCGAGGTCTTTATGAAAGGCGTGGATTACTCGTATTACTACGAGCAGGAAGACAATATCTCGGGAGGTGGCGGCGAGTGAGATTTAAGTTCAAGATTCAGCCGTTCCAGACCGAGGCCGCCGAAAGCGTGGTGCGCGTTTTCGCGGGGCAGCCGAATGTCGGAGTATCCAAATACCGCCGTGACGTCGGCCAGCGAAAAGGCACTCTTGAGGAACTGGCGGATGATTACGAGACCGCGTACCGCAATGAAAGCGTCCAGCTATCAAAGGATGAGCTGCTGAAAAATATCCGCGCCGTCCAGACAGCAAACAATATCAAGTATTCCACCGACCTCGCCGCCGGGCTGGGCGCGGCGTCCCTTGACGTGGAAATGGAGACCGGCACCGGCAAGACCTATGTGTATATCAAAACCATGTTCGAGCTGCACAAGGCCTACGGCTGGAGCAAGTTTATCGTGGTCGTGCCGAGTATTGCCATCCGCGAGGGCGTGAAAAAGTCCTTTGAGATGCTGGAAGACCACTTCATGGAGATTTATGGGCTGAAGGCGCGGCACTTTGTCTACAATTCCTCGAACCTGCATCAGCTTGACGAGTTTTCCCAGAACAGCGGCATCAACGTGATGATTATCAACACGCAGGCGTTCAACACCACTATGAACGAGGATAAGAACATCGAGGGTAGAAGCGGCAACGAGGCGGCGCGTATCATCTACACCAAGCGTGACGATTTCGGTAGCCGCCGCCCGATAGATGTTATCAAAGCGAACCGCCCGATCATCATCCTCGACGAGCCGCAGAAGATGGGTGGTACTGCGACGCAAACCGCGCTTAAAAAGAACTTCAATCCTCTATTCTCTCTGAACTATTCGGCGACACATAAGACCAGCCACAACCTTATCTATGTGCTTGACGCGCTTGATGCCTTCAAGAAAAAGCTGGTCAAGAAGATCGAGGTTAAGGGCTTTGAGCTGAAAAACCTCGGCGGCACGAACCGCTATATGTACCTTGCTGCCATTGTTGCTCGTCTGCTTGAGGTGGGCGACAGCCTGTACACCGCTTCAAAGGGGCTGGAGGAATACAAGGGCATTTCCATTGCCGACATCGACCCGATTCGGGCGACTGTGACATTTAGTAATGGTGACACACTCTCGGCGGGCGAGGCCAGTGGCAACGTCAATGAGGCTGACATTCGCAGAATCCAAATCCGCGAGACTATCAACTCCCATTTTGATAAAGAAGAAAAGTTGTTCGAGCAGGGCATTAAGTGCCTGTCGTTGTTCTTTATCGACGAGGTGGCAAAATACCGGCAGTATGGAGAGGACGGAGAGGAAATCCTCGGCGAATATGGCCGCGTCTTTGAAGAGGAATACACCTCTGCCCTGAACGAGCGGTTGACGTCTTTTCCCGCAACATACCAAACCTATCTGCGCTGTATCGCAACCGATGTGACCCACAGGGGCTATTTTTCCATAGACAAAAAAGGCCGTGCCATAAACAGCACGGTCAAACGTGGCTCCGACGAGTCAGACGATATTTCCGCATACGATTTGATTCTCAAGCGGAAAGAAGTCCTCCTTTCGTTTGATGAGCCAACCCGGTTTATCTTCTCACACTCCGCATTGCGCGAGGGGTGGGATAACCCAAATGTGTTCCAGATTTGCGCCTTGAAGCATTCAGACAACGCCACAGCGAAGCGTCAGGAGGTTGGTCGGGGCTTGCGCCTCTGTGTGAATAGCCTCGGCGAACGTCAAGACTTGGAGGTTTGCGGCGAAGCACTGGTACAGAATGTGAATATACTCACAGTCGTGGCCAGTGAAAGCTATGCCGAATTTGTCGCCGATTTACAGAGCGAAATCAAGTCCGATCTTTACGAACGCCCGACGAAAGCCAGTGTGGAGTATTTTAACGGCAGAGTTGTCTACCTTGCCGATGAGCAGTCTCATACCTTTACCGTCGCGGAAGCTATGGCTATTTACAACTACCTTGTCCGCAATGACTATGTGGATGATGATGGCGCTGTAACCGACACTTACAGAAACGCCGCCGAAACAGGCAACTTCGCCCCGATGAAGCCGGAAATCGCGCCGCTGGCCGAGAGTGTCCACAAGCTAGTTCAGGCAATCTTCGACCCGTCCATCCTCAAAGAGATGGCAGGCAATGGACACGATACAAAGGTTAAGGACAATCCGCTGAATGATAACTGGGTTGCGTTCAAGGAGTTATGGGAGCGGATTAACAAGCGGTATGCCTATACTGTGGAGTTCTGCGGAGAAGAGCTTATCAAGAAATCCATCGCCGCCATTGACAGCGAATTGAAGGTCGCCCGCCTGTCCTATACCCTTACTACAGGGGCGCAGGATGGCATAGACTTTAATGTAGAGCGTACCGAGACAAAAACACTCGACCGGGCGCAGGGCGGTCTTACGACCTATGATATTATTGGGAAAATCGCCGGTGGAACAAACCTAACACGCCGAACGGTTACGGCAATCCTTAATGGCATCGCAAAAGAGAGACTCTGTCTGTTCTGCGATAATCCCGAAGAGTTCCTTGCTAAGGTTATCGTTATTATCAATAAGCAGAAAGCGTCCGTGGTGGTGGAGCATATCACCTACGCGCCCAGCGCAGAGGAACCGTACACGCAGGATATTTTCAACATGAGCCGCAGCTCCGACGAATACACGAAGGCTTTTCAAGCGAAACACGCTATACAGGATTATGTCTTTACGGATGGCTCGGCGACCGACAGCGTTGAGCGCCGTTTTGTCGCCGATTTAGATGTTGCTGATGAGGTGATTGTTTACGCTAAGTTGCCGAGAGGGCCTCGCGGCTTCTATATCCCGACACCGGTGGGCAACTACTCCCCAGACTGGGCGATTTCGTTCAAGAAGGGTAAAGTGAAGCATATCTTCTTTATCGCCGAAACCAAAGGCACGATGGACAATACGGAAATACGCCCGATTGAGCAGGCAAAAATATTCTGCGCGAAAAAGCTATTCAATGAAATATCGACAACAGGCGTAAAGTACCATGACGTGGACAGTTACCAGAGCTTGTTGATGGTGATGGAAACGCTGTAGTTAACAGCAAATGAACGCGCCAACCGAGAGGATTGGATATGAACACAATGAGATTATCTGCCCGAATTGCAAGCAAGCTTCGGAGACGCGGCTGCCCGCCTCAATATCTTTTCTGATTAACGCTAGTGCCGCCGCTTCTTTCGTCTGTCCTAAGGACATGATGTTGTTATCGCTGTTGCATGAGCATAACATAGACTATCTGTTGATAACGAAGCTACGAGAATCGTTCTATTTGAAGGATTAGTCATAATGGTACAGGCAGACTTGTATTCTTCAAACACTCCAAGCGGCGGTGTGTCCGAAGAATACAAGTACAAAGCCTTAAACGCCGGGAGGATCGAACTGGTTGACCATCAGCGCGGGCTGGTGTGTCGCGTCGAGCGTGTCGCGCCACAAGCTGCTTTCAGGATCAACCTTGTTGCGGTGGGAAATCGCCGCCTTCATTGGGATATGGACAAATTCGTTGTTGACCAGCCCTATGATGAGCTTCGTCTTGCCCGCCATCGCCGCGTGAGCGGCCGCGTTGCCGAGTCGTTCACAATATACCGAATCAATCGGGGACGCGGGCGCCGAACGTATGATATAGCTGGGGTCTATGTACTTGAGATTGATCTCGGTCTTAATGGCTTTGAAGTGCTTTTCTATACGGTCGCGGAGGTATGTGCCCACATCGCCGAATTTGAGATTGCCGCCCGCGTCCCGCTCGCCGTTTGCGAGCTGATCCTGCAAGGCGCCTTCCGCCACGATAATGACCGCGTGGTGCCGAGCCTTGAGGCGCTTCTCAAGGTGGTGGAATAAGCCGTTGTAGCCCTCAAGGTTGAACGGTACTTCAGGGATAAGCACGAAGTTGACCTCGTGACTGGCGAGCGCGGTGTGCGCGGCTATGAAGCCGGAGTCCCGTCCCATAAGTTTCACCAAGCCAATGCCGTTTATCTGGGCGCTCGCCTCCATGTGCGCGGATGCAAGCACGTCAACCGCATTAGCGACCGCCGTATCAAACCCAAAGGATTTTTGTATAAAGGCGAAATCATTGTCAACGGTTTTCGGAATGCCGATCATCGCTATTTTGAGCTTGCGGCGCTCTATCTCTTCGGCTATTTCCAAAGAACCCCGCTGAGTACCGTCCCCGCCTATGGTGAACAGCATATTGAGGTTCATCCGCTCCATAGCGTCTACAATTTTCGACACTTCCTTACCGCCACCACGGGCCGTGCCAATGAAGGTACCGCCGAGTTTGTGGATGTTGTCAACAAGTTTGGGATCAAGCGGGCGCGGCTCGTAATCATATTCGGGCAGAAATCCTTTATACCCATAGCCTATGCCGGTTATGCGCTTCACGCCGTACCGATCCGCCAGACAGCGGACAATGGCGCGTATCACATCGTTGATGCCCGGGCACAAACCGCCGCAGCTCACAATACCAGCATGCACATGGGACGGCTGGAAATAAATCATCTCGCGCGGTCCTGCCACCTCAAGTACATTGCTGCGCTTCAAGGTAGGCTGCGCGCCCAATTTCACTGCCGGTTCAAGTATGATAAACTGATCGTCGGTAACATAATTGGCAATGAAATCGCCCTGCTCTTTGGACATTTTGATGGGAGACGTAATGTTCCGTTTTCCCAATTCTTCCACAGTAAAATCGAATTCTGGTTTTTCAGCCATAGGGTTCTCCTTGCGTTTTATTGTACAATCTTTTTCGTAATAAATCAACCATATCCTATTCAAACAAAGCAGCTTTGGGTAATTTTGAACAATGCGCCGATATTTTCCATTATCATAATGGGCAGAATGAAAATCCGCGTTCCCGTAATATCTTGATCCGCTGTGCACTTTTCCACCAAATAAGGAATTTTGGTACTATGGGTATTTGGAAGTGAATCAAAAAGTATGATAAGGAAAAGCAGCGTGAAGTATCGTCGCAAAGAGCAGTTCGGAACACCATATTCGGAGTTCTGAGCAAGGAAATCGGAGTTTTGAATAGAGTGATCGGAGTTTTGAATAGAGTGATCGGAGTTTTGAACAGGGTGATCGGAGTTCTGAACAGGGTGATCGGAGTTCTGAGCAAGGAAATCGGAGTTCAGAACAGCGTGATCGGAGTTTTGAATAGGGTGATCGGAGTTCCGAGCAAGGAAATCGGAGTTCAGAACAGCGTGATCGGAGTTTTGAACAGGGTGATCGGAGTTTTGAATAGGGTGATCGGAGTTCAGAACTGGGTGATCGGAGTTCCGAGCAAGGTGATCGGAGTTCTGAACTCAAGAAACGAAATTCAGAACCTTGTATTTGAAGGTAATAAGTTCAATGACGGAGATCGAAACTTGGAATACGATGTTTTGAACTATAAAATTGGATTCAGGAACTTGGATACCAGAGAAAAAAGCGGCAAAGGAGGGTGTGGATGGAGAAACCATGTTGTTTCGCTGTTCTCAGACTGCGGCGGTATAGAGTGAGGTTTAATGAGCGTTGATCGCTCGAAAAAAATATCAAGACAATATCTATGCCGTATCATACTTTTGGAAACACCTTCGAGGATTTAAAAACCTTTTTCCCAAAGCGCAAGCGTTCCACGCGTCCGTTCCTTTTTATAAGGGGAGGCGTAATAATGACGAATATGAGGATCGCGGCGCTGATCACAGCAGGGCTTTTTGCGATAAGCACCGTGATATGGATTGGATCATGCGGCGGCGCACCGTTGACAGAAGTCGCGTCGACTAGTGAGTCCGCGATCAGAATTGTGGTATGGAACGCGCAGGCGCTCTTTGACGGGACGGCTGACGGCGGCGAGTACGACGACTATGCGGAGGAGGCAGGCTGGACGGAAGGAAAATACCGCGCCCGCTTAACTAGCATAGCCCAAGCGTTTGAGGCGTTTGAAGCTCCGCCAGATGTTTTCGCTTTGGTAGAAGCGGAAAACGCGGAAGTTCTTGAGATGTTGTCCCGCGAATACCTTGCAAAATACGGCTATCATTGGACGTTTTTTGGGAATAATGAGAACGCGGCGCTCGGTTTAGGCTTTTTAAGCCGTTATCCGCTTGAAGAGACGCGGGTTCATTCGCGCACGAACAGCGATGAGGTCATTCCCCGTCCTGTTTTAGAGGCGCGGATTACGGTGCAGGAACATCCGGTTGTACTGTTTTTATGCCATTGGAAATCGAAACTCGGCGGGGAAAAGGAAACCGAGCCGATACGGTGTTCCGCAGCGCGGATTATTGCCCGTCGGGTCAGCGAACTGCGGCGTGAATACCCTGACAACTGTCCACCAATTGCGGTTATGGGTGACCTCAACGAAAACCACGACGAATTTTTTCGGCAGGGCGGCGCGTACCTCACTGCGCTGCTGCCGGATGATGACGGCGCCGCGGCTCTTGCGGAACAAACGCTCGGAACGGACGCCGTGGACGATTTCCTTGTCATAAGTGGGAGAAAGCCGCCCGTCGCGCTGCATTTCCCTGACGAGGCGGCGGTCTTTTATTCGACATGGGCGGAAGAACCGTCCTCTGGGAGCTACTATTATCAGGGGGAATGGGAAACCATTGACCATGTGCTTTTAGACGGCAGATTTTTTGACAAGAAAGGCTGGGAATTCAGCTCGTGGCGGACAATACGGAAAGAGCCGTTTGCCGGTGCGGACGGCTTTCCCCGCGCTTATAAGCCACGCACGGGTAACGGACTGAGCGATCACCTGCCCTTAGAATTGACGCTGTCGCTTACGCCAGAGACGGCGCAGTAAGCCGCCTAGAGCAAGCTCTTCCGCGTTTTGATATGTGTTGTATGCAATTGAAACATCCAAAAATGGAGACTACAATCCCTGTAAGCTGCTATGTGACAGATGACGTAACCCCGGCGATAGTATCACGCGCCATCTGCCGCTCGGTTTGCTGCGGGTGGCTTGAAGCATCCCTTTTATAGGCGGGCAGGGTGATAATGACCTGCGCTCCGCCTTCGTCCCGGTTAGCCGCGGCAATCGTACCGCCCGCGGCTTCCACAAAACGTTTGCTTATAGAGAGACCTATGCCAGTACCGGCGCTTTTGCTGGTATAAAACGGGGCAAAAGCGCGGCTTATGTCCGCAAAGCCTTGTCCCCGGTCAAAGACACGGATAATGACCGTCCCGGACTCGTATTCCACCGCGGCGCCTATTCCCTCGTCATTGCCACCGGATTCAAGGGCGTTGCGGATAAGGTTTTCCAGCACGGAGCGGAAGCGGTCGGGGTCTATGAAGACTTCCGCCGAGCTTGACCCTTGCACAATGTTCCGCCCGCAGAGCCGCAGGGAAATTTCCGAGAGCAGATTGAAGGCGTTTACCGGCGTGGGATGCCCCCGCTCCTCGCGCAGGTAGTCGTTTACTCGATAGATAAGCGCGGAAATGCGGTCGATTTCTTCCTCTATAATGTCAAGTTCTTCTGCGCCGTTTTCCATGCAAACGGATTTGTCAGGAGCTGATGGTTTCAAGATTTTTCGTAAAATGCCAGTTTGCAGGCGTATGGCGAGAAGCGGGTTTTTGATTTCGTGGGCAAGCGTACTAGCGGCAGTGCCAATCATTACAAGGTTTTGCTGGGCTTCTATACGGTCGCGGTATTCACGATTCCGCAGGTACAGGCGTCGTATGTACAAAACTGCCGCGAGAAACAGAAGGATACACAGGGGTAAGGCGGCTGTCGTCGCCGACAAAACGCGCCAGTACGCGCTGTGTATAATGTCTATGTAAATATATGTTCCTGTGATATAGCCGAACAAGGCGCGGCGCGGCGGATTCTGTTCCGCGGCGAACGGTGAGTGCTGCATACCTTCTCTGTTTCTTCCGCCTTCATGGCGGCGCGGCATGGGGATAGATCGCCCTATATTTATAATGAAACTGACCGAGCGGTTTTTCCTGTTGGGAAACGTATACCTGCCGAAACGATACGCCGAATTCGCAGCTCTGTTCTGGTTGTTCACCGATTTCCCATTGTTCTCCAAGACAGACTCCAGAAATTCCGGCGTTTCTCCCCATCGGTATGTCGGACTGAAATCACTGTCATAGACGGCAAAACCCTGTATACGTTCTGACAGCACGGGATTCTCTTCGATAGCCTCACCCGCGTCGTCATAGGAACGCAGACTGGCGAACAGAGTGGTGAGTATGCGCTCGTTGTCATTGTCGCGTATGAGCCGTGCTCTGTCCCTCATTCCCCACAGGATAAACAAGCTGATCGCAGACAGAAGCAGCCACGCGGCAAGCGCAATGACGAGAGATGTCCGAGCGGGCACAGTGAGTTGGGCTACACCTGTTCGCGCGCCGCCGTTTTTTTGCGGTTTTGTCATTCTTCAGTCTTCCCCAATAAAAAATTCAGCACATCCTCCTCGGTTTCAAACGCGCCAAGCGCCCTGATTCTTGAGATCGCTTGAAGAAAAGCGAAGCGCGTGTCATTGTAGCGGTTTTGGCTTGAATACGCCTGATTTGCCGCGTTACAGTATTCGGTCATGGATATTTGGGACATATTGTAGAGTTCGCTTACATATTGAAAATGATGTTGCGCGTATTCGTAGGCGCGCCGGGCGGAAAGGGCTGTTCCTGACTGCAGGACAAGATCAAGAATCGCGGTCTGCGTCGTTATGCGAAGATTGGAAACCGTATCAAGATAGCTAAGCTGCGATTGTTCGGCGGAAAGTTTCTGGCGGTCAATCTTGTTTTTGATCACCCAAAAATCAAGAGGGACGGAGAGATTTAGAGAAAGACTCCCAGTGAACGGCGGGGGCGTATTTCGTCTGCCATATTGGTATTGATAATTCAATCCGGTGGATAATTCAGCTCTCAGAGTTGGCAGGTAGTCTTTGCCCGCAAGTTCAAGATTTTTTTCGGATGTCTGTCGGGCAATTTCCGCCTTCGCAAGGTCAGGGCTGTGCTGGCGCATAATGAGCCAAAGCCGTTCCTCCAATACCGCGACTGTCTCCTCGTCAAGAGTGAGGCAGAAGGTGATGATTTCTTCATAGGCGTTAAAATCTATCGGATCAAGCACTATTGTCCCCGAAACACCGGTGATATTTCTCAGCCTCGTCAAATTCATCACAAGCGTACGTTCCGCCGTTTTCTTTGAGGTGTTTACGGATTCGTGTTCCGACAAAGCTTGCAGTAAATCCCTATAACTGATCATATTGTTGTCATAGCGGACTTGAGCGGCTTCAAGGGTCGACGCCGCCACGTGCAGCGAGGTTTTCGCCGCTTCTAGATTTGCCCGCGCTTGCAAAACAGCGTAATATGCCGCGTCCACGCCGTTAATTACCGCGTAATACTCGGCGAGCGCGTTTTGACGCACCGTTTCGGTGGATAGGGCGTTGATAGATCGCAGAATTTTGTTTTTTCCGCCCTCATACAGAGTTATGGTTTCCCGTATGCCGATGGACGCACCCGCTCTAAGACTGTCAAGCAGAATATCTCCGTTGCCCGTATTCCACAAGGTCATAGAAGCCGAACCTGTGAGGGACAGAGACGGCAGATAGGTGAAAATTTGCGCCTTCTCGGTCAGCAGACTGCTTTCTATTGCAAGATTATAACGCTGCAGCGAGCGGGAGTTGGCGACGGCAAGGGTGCGCGCGACTTCAAGGGAAAGGAGGACGGCTGTTGGTTCTGTCGACGAGGAGTCGCCCTGAGGCGTGCTTTGCGGCGTACTCTGCGCATACAAGAAAACACCTGTCCAGTACAAAAGAACGGCAAACGCCGTGGTTTTCACCTGTATACCTTTTCTCATAGTCCGTTCCTCTCCGCTTTTACAAACGCGCCGTTTATAATATCCGGCAGGACATATCCCTGGTGATTCCATTTAGGATAGGTGATATTTTCTACATCTGCCCGCACAGTGCTTCCGGGAAAATCGAGTTGTATATCAATCGCTCCCATACAGCCTCCGAAAAACAACTATTCGTACCGCAGGGCGTCGATGGGGTTGCGGTTCGCGGCTTTTCGCGCCGGATAATAGCCAAACGTTACCCCAACCAGCGCCGCGAAGAGCGCCGCCGCCGCTACTATAAGCATATTGATGCTGGTTGGTATTTGCATAGTTTCGAGTATCTTGCATACCGTGAAAGACATGCCTATACCGATAAGTCCGCCCAAAAGGCTCAAAATAATGGACTCGGACAGAAACTGAAACAAAATGTCTCGTTTGCGCGCGCCTACCGCCATACGGATACCGATTTCCCGTGTTCGCTCGGTAACAGACACCAGCATGATGTTCATAATGCCAATGCCGCCGACCAGCAGCGATACGCCCGCTATGGCGGCAAGTAGTGTAGTCAGGCTTTTCGAGGTTTCACTCGCCATGTCTATCATGTCGGATTGGTTCATAATATCGAAATCCGCATCGCCTGTGTCCGGTAGTTTGTGCGCTTCCCTCAGGATAAGGTCGATCTCTTTTTGAGCCACTGCCATGTAATCTTTGCGTACGACGCTTACGGCAATTTGGTTTATGGTTTTGGTGGTCGTGAGGCGCGTAAGCATCGTGTCAAGCGGCACCATTATCACGTCGTCTTGATCATTGCCGCCCGCACCCGCGCCTTTTGCTTCAAGTAAACCGATGACGGTGAACTGTACTGTGCCTATGCGGATTTTTGCGTTAATGGGATCACTTGTTCCGAAAAGAGTAGTTGCGGTGGTTGCGCCTATAACGGCGACGCGGTTTCGGCTTTCCCCGTCTTCTTCGCCAAAAAAGACACCGTCGGCTATAGTCCAATTCCGTATGATAAGATAGCCCGGCTCTACACCCATAACAGAGACAGACGCGCTCCCGTTGGCGCTTGACACAGTGAAGTTTCGCTGGGATATGCCGGAAACTGCCTGGGCGTAGCTCGCTTCATTCCCGAGCTTTGTCGCGTCCGAGCGGTACAGGCGGCTGGGGCGGACAGTGTTTTGCTGACCGGGTTGCCATCGCGTGCGGCGCGGCATAATCTGCAAGAGGTTTGTGCCCATAGCCGTGATCCGCGCCTCTATCTGTTTCTGCGCGCCTTCCCCGATGGCAACCATAATAATGACCGATCCCACGCCTATGATGATGCCGAGCGAGGTAAGGAAACTTCGCATTCGGTTGCGGAAGATATTGCGAAAGCAGGTGTTGAAAAGCTCAAAAAAATTCATTATGTGTCCCCCGACGCCTGTTCCGCTTTCCGCGCCGCCAAATCCTCGGCAGCGCTGCGCCTTTCTTCAATCAAGGTGTCGGACACGAGGTATCCGTCCTGCAATGTGATAACCCGTTTGGTATACGCAGCCAGCTCCGGCTCATGCGTTACCATCACTATTGTTTTGCCTTGTTCGTTCAGTTTCTGGAACAGCGCCATTACTTCAAGCGTCATTTCTGTGTCAAGGTTGCCCGTCGGCTCATCCGCCAGAATAAACGCAGGATCGTTTACCATAGCGCGGGCGATTGCCACTCGTTGCTGCTGTCCGCCGGAAAGCTGCGACGGCACATGATTCATACGCTGCCCCAATCCCACTTCTTCCAAACACTGGCGCGCCCATTCCCTGCGTTCCTTCTTCTTGAATTTGCGATTGTAAAACATAGGCATTTCGACATTTTCTAGCGCGGTAGTGCGCGAAAGCAGGTTGAATGCTTGAAACACAAAGCCAATTTTTTGATTTCTGATCAGGGCGAATGTATCAGCGTTAGAGGAGGATGTTTCTATACCTTCAAGCAGGTACGACCCTTCGCTCGGCTTGTCCAGACAGCCCAGAATATTCATCAGCGTTGATTTTCCAGAGCCGGAATGTCCCATGACCGCCACGAATTCTCCGGATTCCGCTGAAAAATCAACACCCTGTAACGCTTTTACCACAACAGATTCGAGCTTATAGATACGTTTTATGCCCTGCATTTGGATCACTTTGGAAAGCGTTTCCATACTATCGTCTCCTGTAAAAATACGCCTGTTACGCGCGTCGGAGGATTATTGCACGGATTCCCGCAAAATGATCCGCTTCCCTTCCAAAATATCAAGGGAACTGTTTTGTAATGGGATTATTTCCGTGTATGAGCCGTCGCTTAAACCTGTCTGTACCGTAATACAGGAAAGCGCGTTGGTTTCGTCGTCCGTAAACCAGAGCTGTCTAAGCGGCGCCTGTCCTCCAGTTCTCGACTGCGTAGAACCTGCTGTTCTGCTCTGCTGCCGCACGCCGCGCAGACTTGTCCTCCCGCCGCCCTGCATAAGCGAACTCAAGCCGCCGCTTGCGGCCGGGGCGGCAGGCTGCGCGCTCTCCGATGATTCCTGTTTCTGCCGCGCTTGTTCCCGCTGTTCCAGCGCCGCTTTCTTTTCGTCGTCGCTCATCCCTTCAAGGCTTGCGTTAAACACCATATCGCTGATTTCGACTGCTGAAAGCGTTGTCGGCTGGTAACGCAAAGCGGCGTTTGGGACAAGCAGCACGTTTTCTCTTTTTTCTTCAATAAATTCAACGGAACAGGTCATACCGGGTAGGAGCGAACCATCCTTGTTCTCAACAGAAATAATTATGTTATACGAAACTACGTTGTCCTGCACCGAAGGCATAAGGCGTTTACTTTCTACCATACCTGTGAAATTTTTACCCGGTAGGCTCTCAAGGGTAAACCGTACCTCCTGCCCTTCATAAATGGAGGCAATATCAAGCTCGCCCACCCATGATTCTATACGCATTTCCTCAAGGTTTTCCGCTAGCGTAAAAATCGCCGAAGAATTGCTGCTCGAACTGTCCACAACGGTGTCCCCTTCGGTTATGGTGCGTTCCAAGACAGTTCCGTCAATAGGCGAGGTAATATAGGCGTATTGGTTAATTTCGGTCTCTATGCTTGCCAGATTTGATTCAGCAACGGAAAGCTCCGCCCGCTGAATCTCCAAAGATGTCCGTCCACTGTTAAATTCATACTCCGAAATGAGGTTTTTCTCTATGAGTTTTTGCAAATTTTGAAAGTTAACGAGCTGCAGATTGTAATTAGCCCGCGCCTTTAACACCTGCGACGCCTGTTGTTGACGTTGAAGCTTCAACATATCTGTGTTGAGTTCCGCGAGAATCTGCCCTCTAGTAACAACATCGTTATAATCCACATAGATTTTCTCGACTTTTCCGCTCATCTGGGGCAGAACCTTGACTGTGGCGACCGGTTCAAGTGTTCCTGTGGAACTTACCGTCTTTTCGATGGTTCCTCGCTCAATTGTTGTGTATTCGTAGACAGCCGTTTTTTTTGAGGAACCGAGTTGTCCCGCTGCATTACAGCCGGTTAATAAGAAAATAATGATAAGTAGGGACGGAAATATTTTTTTGTTCATATATTTATAATCGGCATAATATATGCCAAGAACTAAGCATCCTTATAGCTTCTTCTGCTTCCGATGACTATCCCTATCCAAACAATGCTCTGATCGCGGCTTTTATATCCCGGACTGCCGTAAATTGTGAGGCATCCCCCCCTGCCTCTTCTTCCGAGGATGGTCCTACGAACCGCTCAAAGCCCAAGCTTTTGCCGGTTTTGACGCGCCCGGCAAGCCGCCGTATGGGACGCACTTCACCCGCGAGAGAAAGCTCTCCGGCTATAGCCGTCTTTGCTGGCAGGGATATATCGGTTCGAGCGGAATACAGCGCGGCGGCTACTGCCAAATCCACACCCACTTCGGCGATGCGTATGCCGCCCGCGACATTGATATACAGGTCTTGATCGGAGAGTTTCAGTTTCAAGTGTTTTTCAAGGGTGGCGGCAATACGACTGACCCGCGCTTGATCCACACGGTCGGAAAACACCCGACTCACCGCGCCTTTTGCCGGCACAGTAAGCGCCTGAATCTCAACAAGCAGGGCGCGGGAACCCTCCAGCACCGCCGCTGTCGCTACCCCGGACGGCAGCTCGCCTTCACGGCTTACCAGAAACAGCAGAGACGGGTCTTCCACATTCGCCAGTCCTTTTTCACCCATTGTAAAAATACCGATTTCATCGACAGAGCCAAAGCGGTTCTTTACAGCCCGCAAAAAACGGCAGTCTGCGTCGGATTGCTCGAAATACAGCACTGTGTCAACCATGTGTTCAAGGGTTTTCGGACCGGAAATAATGCCTTCTTTTGTTACATGCGCCACAAGGAAGAGCGCCGCGTCATGCTCTTTCACCCATGAGATAAGCTCCCACGCGCAGTACTTCATCTGATTTACCGTGCCGGGCGTTAATCCCGCCTCGTCTGTATGGAGCGTTTGCACTGAATCAACGATAACAATGACCGGTTTTACTGCCTCTAAAACCGCTTCTATTTCCTCTAAAACGCCTGTGCAGCATATTTCAATGCGTCCCCCGCTGCCCGTGTTTTTGAAAATATCTAGTCTGTCCGCCCGCATACGCACCTGTCCGGCGGACTCCTCGCCCGATATGTACAGTACGCGACCTTTCGTTTCGGCGGCGGCTGCCGCTTGCAGAAGAAGGGTTGACTTCCCGATGCCCGGCTCGCCGCCCACCAGCACGGTTGACCGCTTCATGATGCCGCCTCCCAGCACGCGGTCGAGTTCCGCAATGCCGGACGGTATGCGCACACCTTCCTGCGGGTCAACCGAGGACAGTGGAAAAGACCGTGCTGCTTGACGTTCGCCCCGCGCCGAAGAGAGCGCGCCGCCAAACCCGCCGGTTTTGCCTGAAGAAGGCGCGGCGGTCTCTATAAGCGTGTTCCATTCGCCACATTCAGGGCAGCGTCCTAGCCATTTTGGTTCTTCACATTTGAAAACAAATGTTTTTTGTTTTTTCATCGTTGTTCCGGGGATATGTCATGGTGACTCTCCCCATTTCCGCGTTTCAAACTATTTCAAAATCACTTTTTAATTTCTATAAAATGTTCAGCCAAAATCTTTTTTTTGTCTTCGGAGATCGACGTCGAACAGTTGTTCAGAAAATCGTAATGCACTACAACCGCGCTGCCCGTAGTGCAAAGGCGTCCTTCCTGCCAGGCTTCATGATACACAGTGAAAGATTTGTTTCCTATCCGGCTTATATAGGAGCGAATTTCTACGTCATGTTGAAAAAACAACTGATCCACAAAATCATAGTCCGTATGCGCCATGATAAGGTTCCACGTTTGGTGAGAAAGGTTTAAATTCGGTTCAAAAATACGGAACAAGGGATTGCGCGCAAGCTCAAACCAACCAGCAAGTACAGTGTTGTTTATATGCCCCAGCCCGTCGATATCGCCGAAACGGGGGGTTATGGTAACAGTAAACATAGAAACAAGTATAACAAAAAGGCGTGTGAGACGCAAGAGGAGAGACAGACATCAAGCTCGGTGTTTGTCCCCGAATTGCGGCGTTTTTCTGTTACGCCTCTTTGCACGCCTCAATAATCTCGTTCATCACCCGTTCTCTGTCCTCATAAGGAACTTGACATGTCCCTACCTGTTTATGCCCCCCGCCCCCGTATTTCAAGAGCAGGCTTCCCACATCCACGTTTGAAGTCTTGTTCAGGATACTGTAGCCCACTGTTATTGCCGCGTTTTGCTTATCCTTACCGTCAACCGCCCAGACTGAAATGTTCTGTTCTGGAAACAGCGTGTAAATTATGAAGCGGTTGCCTGCGTAAAGCGGCTCCGCTCCGCACAGATTTATCACAATCACATTGGCGTTGGCGTTGGCATGTTCCTTGATCATGGTTTTGTATTTGTCTACATGCTCAAAGTAGAGATCAAGGCGTTCCTTTACGTCCGGCAGTTCAAGAATCTGCTCAATTTTCATCGTACTACAGGCTTCCGCGAGTTTTTCCATAAGCTCGTAGTTACTGATAGTGAAATTCTTGAAGCGCCCCAGCCCCGTGCGCGGGTCCATGACAAAGCCAAGCAAAATCCAGCCTTTGGGATCGAGAATTTCATCCTTCGTAAGATCGCCGGAATCCACTCTGTCCACATATTCTACCATACGGTTAAACCGTCGTATAGTTGGATTTGCGTCTCCTCCATAGAAATCGTAAACCACGCGGGCGCAGGACGGCGCTTTTCGGGACACGCCTTCAAAGTACACCTTATGTCCCAGCCGTTCACTCTCGCTCGAATGATGATCAAACCACAAGGCGCAACCCTTGACATACGGGATATTCGCCAGAATGTCGTTGTCAGTGGCTTGAATTAGACCGTCTTGTATATCCTTGGGATGGACGAATTTCCATTCATCAACATATCCCAAACATTCCAAAATGGCGCCGCACGCCAAACCGTCAAAGTCCGATCGGGTTATTAATCTCATAGTCGTTCCTTTGTAAGAAGTATTTTTAGTATATATTGAAAAAGTTTCTAATGCAAGGGTAAATTTTAGATATACCCTCCATTACTCCACGCAAAACCAGCCGCCGTCCAAAATACCCGTGCTGCACGCCTTTTCCGGCAGTCTGCTTATTTTGAACAGATTAGGACGTGGAGCTATATCCGTTTTCTCGGAAGATGCCTCATAGAATGAGATTTTTGCCGCTGGATTGACAGACAACAGCGCGTCCGCCGCCGCGTTTACAGCTATACGGTTCTGCTCTTCCGGGGTAAAGGCGCGGCAGCTGGGACAGGAACACCATGCGGAAACGGCGCCCTTGCGTTCCTCACGAACCATATCCGCCCACAAGTGGAACACTTCTGTGGACGGGCGGTTCTCAAAAGTCTTTTTCGCTTCCCGCGTCAAAATCGCTATGGTTTCCGGCGAGGTGGCGCAGAAATTCATGGATTTATCCCGTTTTCCGCCATCCATACGGAATACATCGCGGTGAAACAGAAACAGACGGCGCGGTACAAGAGACGACAAATCCCATCCGCCCGCTTCTATAGCAAGCCCGTATTTTTCCGCAGCTCTGACAATCTGTTTGTAGAGATGGGCGGATGGCTTGAGCGACAGCGGCAGAACGAGCGCGTCAATGCGGTTCCGCGCCGCCCACGTAATCCACGGATGCCATTTCTGTATGGCATTAGTCTTGACAAAGCTGTTGTCGAAAAAAAGCCGTCTGCGTTCACATATATCTGTCCCGGAAACGCCGTACCCGTAGCTCTCGTTCAACTCAAAGGCGGCGGACTGCGCGCCTTTCCATAAACGGATTTTGGAAGGAAGCCCCTCCGTATCAGGCGTTTTCCAGTGAAACCCCATATTCATCAAAAAGTTAAACACGCCCTTATACAGCCCTTGTATGGACGCGCCCGTGATTTCAAGCCTCATCCGATCAAGCCGCCACGAAAAGCTGCCCTTGCCGTCGCCCACCTCCTCGTTCCGCAGGATGATAAGCGGCGCTTCAGCTGACAGCATATATGCCGCCGGTGTATACGCCGAAGGATCAAGCGCCGTTTCCAGAACAAGCGGCGGCTTCTGCTGTACGTCCGCCTCGTTGCGAAGAGCTTCTATATAATGAGCCAGTTCTTCGGCCGCATTGCGCAAGGAAGCATCCTCAATGATAATAACCCACGGTTGTGAAACGTCAAATTCCGCCATGATGAAACGCCTTTTTTAAAAGAACGGCGGCGCGCCTTAAAGCGCGTGCGCCTCTGCCTCAGGGACAGTTATACAAAAATTACACCAACTCCAGCGAAGCGAGTCTCCTGCACGCCTCTTGTATATCAGTGCGATGCCCAAACGCCGAAAATCGTATAAAGGACTCTCCAGCAGGACCGAAACCTGCGCCCGGTGTGGTAACGACGCGGCACTTCTCAAGTATCGCGGCGAATACGTCCCAGCTTTTTCGTCCTTCAAAACGCGCCCAAATATATGGCGAATTATCCCCGCCCACGCAGGGAATGTTTAACGCGGACAGGGATTCGCGGATGAGATGGGCGTTTTCAAGGTAAAAATCCGTCATTGCCCGCATTTCCTGCAAGCCCTCTCCGTCAAGCGCCGCCATGGCGCCTGCCTGCGCTATATTTGACGCGCCGTTAAACACCGTACCGGAAAGCCGCGCCCAGTCCGCGTTCACGCTCTCGCCGCCCGCATATTTTAGCGCTTTAGGCACTACATTCCAGCTAAGCCGTACGCCGGTGAATCCAGCAGGCTTTGACAGAGAATTTACCTCAATCGCGCATGTTTCCGCGCCTTCAATCTCAAAAATCGTCTTGGGCAGTTTGGGATCGCGTATAAATTCTGAATACGCCGCGTCAAAAATGATAAGGCAGCCTTTCTCCCGCGCCGCCGCTACTAGTTCCGCAAGCTGCGTCTTTGACGCCACCGCGCCCGTGGGGTTGTTCGGCGAACAGAAATAGACAAGCGAGTTCTCTGGTATACGCGAAAGGTCAGGAAAATAACCGTTTTCGGCTGTGCAGGGCAGGTACGCGACGCCTTCATAGCCTTCGTTTGTGGGATTGCCCGCCGCGCCGATCAGCACAGACCCGTCGATATATACCGGATAGGACGGGTCCTGCACAGCGATCCGCGCGCCCGCGCCGAACAAAACCTGCAATCTGCCTATATCGCACTTTGCTCCATCCGAAATAAACACCTCGTCCGCGTCAAATTGGTTTTTGTAAAAGACTTCCGATATGCGTCGACGCAGGGTGAGAAGTCCTTCGTCCTGATAGCCGGAATAGGTTTCCGCCGCCCCAAGCCGCGCCGCGCCTTCTTTCAGCCCCGCGTCAATGTGCGGCAGGATAGGCTCAGTGGTGTTGCCCACGCCCAGGCTGATAATGCGCGCCCCGCCCGGATGCGCCGCCTCAAATTCGCGGCGGCGGCGGGCAATTTCCGGGAAAAGGTAGCCCGCCTTGAGATTAGTGATAAAGGGGTTTCGTATGATCATTATATTCTCCTAATAAAAAAATCATCTGACTTTCTAATTAAGGAGCATAGTATAAAAAAATAAATTTGACAATGGGAGGAATTCACCTCTCTCTGCTGAATCCGCATCTGGAATTTACCCTATCCTCATACTTGACAAAACCACGTTCGCGTGTTAGAATGATAAAACTTTATAAACGTCAATATGATGGACGTTGAACGCCGCTGCACAGTAGTGGGGTTTTATGAGGAGAAATGATAAAATTTTATCATTTCCATTCCTAATCTACCATAAAAGCAGTGGTTTCTTATAGGAGGATATATGAGTGCCAAAATAAGGCTTAAAAGAATGGGGGCAAAAAAACGTCCCTGTTACCGCATCGTCGTTATGGATAGCTGCTCTCCCCGTGACGGAAGAGCAATAGACGAACTGGGATATTATCATCCGGTAGAGGCTGAAGAGCGCCAGTTGTCTTTAAATGTGGAAAAAATGAACGAATGGCTGCATAAGGGCGTGGAAATCAGCGATACGGCGCGGAAGCTGTTGAACAGGCAGGCGCTTGCGTCGGCAAAGGCTTAAAACGTGGAAAAAGATTTAGTTGAATATATTGCAAAATCATTAGTAGACGATCCCTCACAGGTTGAAGTTACAGTAGTCGAGGGTGAGAAATCTACTATTTTGGAATTAAAAGTGGCTTCGGACGATATAGGTAAGGTAATCGGCAAACATGGCAGAATTGCCAAGTCCATACGCACTGTGCTGCAAGCCGCGTCGGCTAAGAGCGGCAAACATACGGTTTTGGAGATACTCGACTGACAGAGCGGTTTGTTGCGGCGTGTATAGGCGCTCCTTTTGGCGTCAAGGGTTTTGTCAAGGCGCGTTCCTTTTCCGGCGAATACGCCCACTTGGAGCGGCTTAAAGATGTCATTATCCGTAAAGACGGGCTGGAGCGGCTGTATGAAATAACGGAGACGATGCAGCTTCCTTCTTGCCTCGCCATAAAGTTTGCCGGTGTGGATAGTCCTGAAGACGCGCGCCGCTTGTCAGGCGGTGAACTGCTTGTCAGCAGAAAAGACGCTGCCCCCTTGAGGCAGGGTGAGTACTATGTCGAGGATTTGCGGGGGCTTGAGGTGTTTCTTTCCACGACAGGTGAAACCATAGGCATTATCAGTGATGTTATGGAAGGCGGCGGCGGCAGTCTTATCGAAATTTTTTTACATAAAGCTTCGTTAGATAATACTGTTTCACACGCGGCGGACGCGGAATGTGTATCTAAAATATCTAAAAAAGCTGCAGAAAAAAAACTTGTGCCCTTTAGGAAAGAGTTTTTTGGGCTTATAGACCTTGAGAAAGGTCGGGCGGAACTGCTCAATACGTGGATTTTGGAGTGAAGTACACCGCGCTTGCCCTGTTTCCTGAAATTATTGACGCCTATATGCAGACTTCCCTTATGGCAAAAGCCCTAGAACGAGGCTTGGTGATATATGAGGCGGTGAATATACGCAATTTTGCCTTTGACAAGCACAAAACCTGTGACGACGCGCCGTACGGCGGTGGGGCGGGTATGTTGATGCTGCCGGAACCGCTTGGTAGGGCGCTTGAATCGGTCGGGGTGGAGAATCGTTTCGCCGATGATCACAACGCAGTTTCTGGGCGCAGAAAAAAACGAGTCGTGTACCTTACACCGTCCGGCGCTCCCTTTACACAGGAGCTGGCGCGGGAATTCGCGGCTGAAGAGGAACTTGTGCTGCTGTGTGGGCGCTATGAAGGTATAGACCAGCGCATTATAGACGCCTATGTTGACAATGAGGTATCGGTCGGCGATTATGTACTGTCGTCCGGCGAGGTCGCTGCGCTTACAGTTATTGACGCGACCTACCGGCTTTTGGGTGATGTGATCAGCTCATCCTCGCTTGAAGAAGAGAGCTTTAACGGTGGTCTACTGGAGTATCCTCAGTGGACGCGGCCTGAGAAATATGCTACATTAATGGTTCCTGATATTCTTTTATCGGGGCATCATGAAAATATACGGCGTTGGCGTTTGCGGAAACGGGTTGAAAAAACCCTCGCCTTCAGACCCGATCTTATAGAAAAAGGGTTAAAAGAAGATACATTTGACGCAGAAACCCGTAAAATTATAGAAGAGGCAAAAGGAGAATCAAATGAACGAAATTAAGGCGATTGAAGCGGTGCAAATAGCCGCGCAGTCCGAAAAGAAAGGACAAAGCGACGAATTCCATGTGGGCGATACAGTTAAGGTTCATTTTCGGATTATTGAAGGGAACAAAGAGCGTATTCAGGTGTATGAAGGGCTTGTTATAGCCATAAAGAACGCCGGTATAGGCAGAACCTTCACCGTGCGCAAGAATTCTTACGGCGTCGGCGTGGAGCGCGTCTTCCCCCTGTATTCCCCGCGGGTAACGCGCGTGGAAGTAACGCGGCGCGGTAAGGTGCGCCGGGCGAAGCTCTACTATATACGCACCAAGATCGGTAAAGCCGCAAAGATCAAGGAAAAGCTGATCAAGAAGAGCGTCGCAAAGAGCGCTTCGCAGACTTCGTCCGCCGCGGATAGCAAATAGGCATGAACCGCGCCGCGTCCGGCAAAAAAGGTGAAAACCGTGCGGCGGCTTTCTTGGAGGAAGCTGGTCTGCACGTTGTGGCGCGTAATGTCCGATCCCCCTATGGAGAGGTTGACGTGATTGCCCTTGACGGTGACGACGTGGTTTTCGTTGAGGTGAAGGCGTGGAACCGCTTGGGGTATGATGCGCTCGCCGAGGGTGTCGGCAGGGGAAAACAGCGCCGTATTATAGAAACGGCGCGGGATTTTCTGTCCAAACACACGGAATTTGACGGTTTTTCCGTAAGGTTTGACGTGATTTTTATCAGGGGCGGGCAATGCGACCACATTGTTTCCGCGTTTGTGGAGGAAACGTGAAAAGACAAGGCGCTTTCGGCAACAGACGAGATTCACGCCGTGATGACCAGCGGCGTGAATCTTGCGGAGACGGCGCCCGGCGTGATGATTCACGGAGGGAATTTCACTCGGGGAACGGGCGCGGACAGCGTTTCGACCGGCGATCTAATGAAGAGACAGCGCGCCGTTTATTTGAGCAGCGCCCCAAATGGCAGCCGCCCGTTCCGCCCTCCGATCCGCTCCCCATACCCGCCTGCGCAATATGTGGTAAGCCCGTGCGCGATATAGCCTCGGCCGTGAATGACCAGACGCTCGGTACGCCCGCGCATTTTGACTGCATCATCAAGAAAATTATTGAAACTGAGCATCTTGAAAAAGGCGAAAGCGTGGCGTACATAGGCGGCGGGCGTTTTGGGATAGTGCGTTTTGGCGGCAGTCGTGAAAAACCGCCATTTAAAATTCAAAAGATTTTTGAATGGGAAGACAAGGATAACAGAGCCGAATGGCGGAAAACTGTGAGTGACCATTATTCTTTAACATAAACAACTATGAATGACTATTTTCCTATAAAAGAGAATAATATCTTCTCAAATCCTGCATTGATAAATAATTATACTGTTTTGCAAGACAGTGGCATTCTCAAATATATTGAAACGCTAAATAAACAAATTTTCAATTACCGCGAGATTGTTTCCGGCGCAATAAACCTGTTTAACGGTCAGAATATGGATGAGATTTTCAGCTCGGCTATGAAGATTCTTTCCGACCGTTATCTGCCTGATTTTGTGTATTTTATCATCAAGCCTGTAAAACACGACGAGATTCCTTTCATACGCGGCTACCGAAATTATAGGCGCATACCAGATGACGAGCAGGATTTCGCTGCTCTTAAAGACTTCAATAAATTTGAGGATTTTTTCCTCAATGTTCCAAAACCGCTTCTGTTTGGCGAGGAAGGCGTACCGCCTACAATTTTTGGCGACGCCGAGACGGAGAAAGCCGACACCAGTTTGTTTCTGGATGTGTTTGGGAAATTAAAACCGCAGCTTATCGTTCCTATAATGGGCAGATCGATGTTTTACGGTATGATGCTGTTAGGTGGAAAGATACTTGAGCAGCATTATACCGAACCGGAAATACAGTTTATCAATAATTACGTATCATTCCTTTCTCAAGCCATTCAGAATAATTTTAACTATGAAGGCACCTTGCGGGACTCCAAGACGGGGCTTTTCAATCTCCATTATTTTATGACACGACTGAACGAGGAAATAGCGCGGATCAAGCGATCCAATGATCTATCCTCGGTTATTATGCTGGACATAGACCATTTCAAGAATTTTAACGACGACTACGGACACCTCGCGGGCGATTATGTGCTTGAATGTATATCTAGCGTGCTGAAGCGAAGCGTGCGGCGCCAGGATATTCCCGCCCGTTTCGGCGGCGAGGAGTTTGTTCTGCTGCTGCCTAACGCGGATCGCCGCATGGCGTGGACAGCGGCGGAACGGCTGCGGATAACGATTGCCAATATGGATATGGAACAGAGTCCGCGTTTGCCCAATGTTACAGTAAGTCTAGGCGTGTTTACCATAAATGGCAGGATGGATATTTCCGCCAAGGAAGTAATTGATCGTACAGATAAAGCTTTATACCAGTCAAAAGAGGCAGGGCGAAACCGTACCACTATGTCAGTAACCGGTTTTCTGGATAAACTAAACCATGCTGCTGCGGCGGCGCGTAAATAAGAGGGGAAAATATGACAATAGGCATTATAGGGGCGATGGATGCGGAAGTCGATCTGCTTCGTTCAAGTCTTGAAAATCTGAAAACGGAAACGCCTTTTATAGACACGTGTTCCGACATGATAAAAAACAACGCTTTTGAGTTTTATACGGGCGTTCTTGAGGGAAAGGATGTCGCGCTACTGCGCTGCGGCATAGGCAAGGTAAACGCCGCCGTGGGCTGCGCTTTGCTTATACAGCGGTACAAGCCTGCGTTTGTGATAAATACCGGTTCTGCTGGCGGCATTGATCCCGCGCTTTCTTTTGGGGACGCGGTTATTTCGGAAGGGCTTGTATATTACGATGTAGACGTTACCGCCTTTAATTACGCGCTTGGGCAGGTGCCTAAAATGCCGCCGGTCTACCCCGTGCCGGAAGACCTTATCAGGCGGGCTGAGGACGCAGTGGACGCGCTGAAACAAGAGGGAATTCTGCCTGCGTCGTTCAATCATAGGCGGGGCGTTATCGGTTCGGGCGATGTGTTTATGCACGAGCCTGACCGCATAGCGGCGGTGAGACGGGACTTTCCTTCGGTAAAAGCCGTAGAAATGGAGAGCGCCGCCATAGCCCAAGCTTGCTACTTGTTCAATACGCCCGCTCTCATCATACGCGCCATTTCGGACATTGCGGGTCTTGAGTCGCCCATGACGCACGATCAATTTCTGCCTATAGCGTCCAAACATTCCGCGGAAATTGTAAAACGGGTGGTAAAGCTCTCATGAAGTCGTTTGCCGTCTGGGGCTGCGCCGCGCTTTTTCTTGTCGCGGTGTGCTTGACGTGCGCGCGGGCGGAGGAAAACACTTCCGCTGCGGAGAACGCGCCGACTATTATTCATTTAGAAAATTTTGCGGACAGCGCGCCATCTACGGATGACAGTGAAAATCCGCCCGATTCCTTCCATTCTGTAAAAATACACCCGCAGCGGGAAAAGCTCCTAGAAACAGCGAAAAAATACATTGGAACGCCCTACCGAGCGAGAGGGGATACGGCGAAAGGCTTTGATTGTTCGGGCTTTATATGGTTCGTGTACCGCAACGGAGCAGGTATGGACATGCCGCGCTCCTCACAGGGAATTTGGGCTTCCGGCGCGGAAAACGTCAAGCTGGAAGATGCCCTGCCTGGCGATGTACTGGTCTTTTCATCCCGACCGGGTGGGAAAGGCTCGATCAACCACAGTGCGCTTGTGGTTGACAAAGACTCGATGATACACGCGGTTTCGGACGGACCAAAAACCGGCGTACTCATCTCGCCCATGACCGATTCCTACTTTGGTCCCCGTATCATTGGGGTAAAGCGCTTTTTGAAAGAGTAGCATTTTTCCTAAAAAATCAAAAAACAGAACATCCCGCGCTTGCTTTGAGCGGGCATTTTTCAGACATTCAAAAAAGCTTCAGACAGTTTGACAAAATCATCCAAAGACAGATTTTCCGCCCGCTCGTTTTCCGGTATACCGCATTTCCTCAAAGCTTCGCAGGCTCTTGTTCCCGCATCTTCCGCTGCGCCGCGGGAGGCGGCGAAGGCGGTCAGGTTGTTCTTCAGGGTTTTGCGGCGCGAGGAGAACAGCGCTCGCACAATGGGGCGGAATAGGAGAGGGTAAGCCGCCGGGTCTCTATCCGTACGCAGGTCAAAACGCACGGCTTGGGAATCTACATGCGGCACCGGATAGAAAGACGCGCCTTTCAGCGTCATCAGAGGCTTTACGGTATAGGCGGAGGCGCATAGCACAGTAAACGAAGAGTAGTTCCCGCTGCCTGGTTTTGCGGTTATACGGTCAGCGACTTCTTTCTGCACCGTAACGGTCATACGCTTGAAAAAATGGTTTTTTTCGATAAGATCGGCAAGAAGGGTGGCGGCTATGGTGTAGGGCAGGTTGCCAAGCAGGTACGCCGCCTTGTTGCCGTCCGTGTCGGCAGTGCGCCATGTTTTGAGAACATCGCCTTCAATCAGGGTGAAGTGCGGGTTTCCGCCGAACAGCTCGCGCAGGGCGGCGCAGAATCCCTCGTCTATTTCAAAGGCGGTAATACGCACGTCCCGTTCAAGAAGCGCGCTTGTCATCGCGCCGAGTCCGGGTCCCACTTCCCATACGGCAGCATTTTCTTCCATTTCAAGCGCGTCAACCAATTTTTGGCGTGCTGTGGGGTTTATTAGGAAATTCTGTCCGAATTTTTTTCGCATACCAAGACCTCGGGCGTCAAGAAAGGCGCGGAGGTTCTGCGGCGAATCGTAGTTGAGACGCTGCATTCCTTTACAACGCCCCTTTCGGCGGCGACTGTCTGAAAATCGTCATAAGGCGGCGTATATTCGCCGAAGGCGTGTGCATAAAGGATAACGCGCCGAGCCAGTCCTGTATGGAAATGACGGCAATATCGGCGGTGCGGAAGTAGTTTAAGAGCGATTTCTCTATAAATTTGTGTGTCATGCTTTCTTGGTTATAATAGCTTAAAAAACCGGTTTATTCAATACATTGCCGTCATTATCACGAGAGGTGTTTCCAAAACTATGTATGATACCGCCTTGATTTTGTTTTCGAGGAATCACACCCGCCTATCAAACCTCACTCTACACCGCCGCAGTCTGAAAACAGCAAATCAACAGGTATTGGTTTTTCTATCCACGTCCTCCCTCACCGTTTTTTCTCCGGTATCCAAGTTCCTGACTCCGCCTTTTGTGTTCATAACTCCTATGGTATAGTCCAAAACATCGTATTCCTAGTTCGGATATCAGTCATTAAAAGTATTACCTTCCTCTTCAATGTTCGGAACTTCGTTTCTTGAATTTGGAACTCCAATCTCCCTGTTCTGAACTCCGATTTCCATGTTGTGAACTGCTATGTGCGACGATATTTCACGCTGCCGTTCCTTATCATACTTTTTGATTCACCTCATTATTACGAACTATCAGCTCATCGAGTGTTACCCCCGGCGTTTCGGTACCGTTTCTTTCCCTGCGTCTTATCCTTCCAATCAATGGCGGCGCGTGGGCAATTATGCAGGCAGCCAAGACAGTGTTCGCACGTATGGTGAAAGCGCGGCTTTCCCGCGTCCATTGTAATATTGCCAACCGGACAGATTTTCTCACATGTCCCGCAACTCGTACATTTTTCGGAAATGGTGAAATATTGATCGCTTTCCTCTCCCGGGCAGAATTTGAAAATTAACTCGTTTAAGGCGGTAAAAGTACTTACCTGTTTGGACTTCCTATTTTTTATTTCGCGGATTATCCGATTGAGGTTTTCATCGGTTTTTTTCTGACGTTCAGGATTGTTGATTACCTTGTATTCGGGCAGGTAGTTTGTGACCATTGCCAGAGACACACCATAACTGAGGCGGACGCCTTTTGCGTACAGCAGCTTTTTTATGAGGCTCGGTACCCCATACCCCTCTATCTGCTTTTCGTTGCAGTAATAATCTTCAGTGGTTTCGATCATCGGAAGTAAATTTTCCATCAACGCCACTATGTTCTGATAATTGGAAATAGCTTGATTAAGTTCGTCGATTTTCGCTGTCAAAATACCTTTGCTGATTTCGTTGCAATCCGCCGTAGGACTGCGCAGAAATACTTCTTCCATACGTTTCATTTCATGTATAGTAAAATGAGCGTATTTCATAACAACGATATTTTTTAAAATTCTCATGTCCTCTTCGTCGTAGTACCGATAGCCGTTTTCATGCCGTTTCGGCAAGATCATCCCTTCTTTTTCGTAATACCGAAGCGTGTCGGCGGAGATTCCGGTTTTCTCTGCAATTTGTTTGATCATCCATTCCATTGCCGTGTTCCTTATTCTTGAGGCAGTAATCCTAGACGTGACCATCTTTTTTGGACAGCCTCGTAGTTTTTTCCCTTACGCAGAATAAACGGTTTAATTCCGATATTTCTTACCAACTTTTGTTTTAGCCTTTGGAAGACATATACTTTTTTCCGTTCAATATCACTAAACAGTTTTAAAGCGAGGGTTTTTGCTTTGTTATTGATCCCAGCGTTATTAGTAAGATTGCTGTTAAATGGGATTTTCTCACTAAAAGCTCCGGTTAGTTCCGCGCCGGAACGTGTTACAAGATTCTTCATAATTTTTAAGGATTCATGACCGCCATAGTTTTCATACGTCGTGACGCAGACAGCGTACTTTTTATGTAATAATTGTTCTACAACAAAATGGCCTCTGTCGATGAATACATTTAATACGCCGGAAACATTGCTTGTCATTGTCGGCGAACCAATTACAATACCGTCAGCCGCTTCGATGTGCGCCGATATTTTTTCCGCGTCGTCGTTACTAATACAGCCGCCGCGTTTATAACATACGCAACATCCAGAGCATAAAGCCATGTTTTGACTGATTAAATCATAATAAAAAACCTGAGCGCCTTGCGTTAATAATATTTTTTCCATTTGACGCAAAATGTAAGCAGTGGAACCGTTCTTTCGCGGATTTCCGTTTAGGATAACTATGTTCATATATTGATTATAACATTGGAGCAAACTCCAATGTCAAGCGTATATTTCATTATATTAAAAAAAAGCCCGCTTAATCCTAAGCGGGCTTTTTACAGGTTTTTAGGAATGTAGGATTTTAACGTTTACTCCAGCAACGGGTTGTACGGCATCTCAAGATCGGAAAACGGATACAGCGGGTCTATAGGCAGCGCGAACGGGTCTTGAGAAGCGTCAAGATCGATGTTATCGAAAAGTCCCTCTGGCAGGGCAGGCAACTCTTCTCTGCCCTCAACTTCTATAAGATTGCCGAAAAGAGAGCCTGGCACTCGATTGTCCGTTGTTCCTGGCACGAGAATATCTGCGGAATGGATATCGCAGTAGCGGGAGGGCTGAGTGCCGGATATAAACGAGAGCGTAACTCTGCCTTCGTTGCAGGCGCTGGTGGGGATAAGTCCTGATTTTCTGCACACCGTTACGTCCACGACGCCGCTTTCCGGGCGGATAAAGTCCTTTTTGGGCAATCCTTGGTGAATATCCCGCATATAATCGCCCCACACGGGTCCTGCGAGTACCGCACCGGTAAGTTCGAGCCCCAGCGAGTTGCCCGGCTTGTCGAAGCCGAACCATATCGCCGTCGTGTAATACGGGGTAAAACCCACGGTCCACGCATCCGACCAGTTCTGCGTGGTACCGGTCTTGCCTGCCGACGGCATGGTGAAGGTCTCGCCATTTTCGTCTTTGAACACGAATTTCGATCCGTAGTTTGACCCGGAACGCAGTGTTCCTTCTGTTACTGTTCTTCGCAGAAGCGAAGTCATCACATAGGCGTTTTGCGGGCTTATCACCTGAATATCCTTGCCCTTTTCCTGCTGCGCCCTCCGTATATCCCGCTCATTATCGATTATAATCGTGCCGTTACGGTTTTCTATAGCCCGAATCGCTATGGGCGTAACTTCCCGTCCTTGGTTGGCAAATACGGCAAACGCCCGCGCCATTTGCATGGGCGATACCGAAATAATGCCCAGTCCCATGGGGTACACGCGGGGGAAGGTGCGCCTTATGGTGTCTGGATCGGTTATGCCCATAAGGGCGGCGGCGCGGTCTATAGCCGCGTCAAAGCCAATGGTATCGAGTATCTTTATTGAGGGGACGTTCATAGATTGGGCGAGCGCCTCGTAGAGCAGAACGCTTCCCCTCCATTCGCCCCTGAAGTTCTGCGGAATGTAGGGCGTACCGTCCTCATTGTTGAAGACGACTGGTATGTCGTAAATGAAGCTTGCGGACGTGAATTTGCCAGTATCAAGCGCGGCGGAATAGTACAGCGGCTTGAAGGAGCTTCCGGGCATAAGCCGTCCTTGAGTGGCGCGTATGAGCTGGTTCGTTGAGGTGTCGTATTTGGATCCGCCGACTATGGCGGTGATATAGCCAGTTTCGTTTTCTATACAGATGAGCGCGCCTTCGATAAAGTTCTGCTCGGTTTGCGCCCGCTGTTCCTCAAAACCCTTGGTGCTTATTTCCTTCATGCTCTCCATATCAAAGAGCGATCCCACCAAATCCAGCATGGGATTGATGACTTTGGTATAGCGGTTCATGGCGCGCTGCTCGTTGCGCGCCGCGGCGGTGCCGTACACGCCGCCCATGTCGAAGAGCGTGCCGAGCATGTTGACCATAGGGATAAAGGTGCGTTCCGCGTAGGCGAAACGATTGCCCCGTGAGGCGTTGAAGGTTCTGTTCGCCTTTGACAAGCCCTGCGCCATGTACTTTTCGGCGGCTTCCTGCTGGTTCAGATCCAAGGTAGTCAGCACAGTATAGCCGTCGCGGTAATAGTCCATCGAGCCGTACATCATACTTTCAAGCTCGCGCCGCACGTACTCGCTGAACCACGGGGCTTTATCGTCGCGGTTATAATACGCAGAAACTGACTGCCGTGTATAGTCGTAATTTTCCCAGTATTCACGGAAGGAGGCGTCCGCGTCTTCCTGCGTCGCGTAACCCAGCTCAACCATTTTGTCTAAGACCGCTCTTTGTCTATCCATAGCGATGTTCGGGTGGTTGATCGGATTATAGCCGGAAGGGTTGGAGAAAAGGATGACGAGCAGCGCTGACTCGGCGAGGGTCAAATCTTTTGTTCCATGATTGAAGAAGTACTTGCTCGCCGCCTCAACGCCGTACACACCAGGACCCATATTCATATAATTAAGGTAAATTTCCAGAATTTCGTTCTTGGTGTAGCGCCGTTCCATCTGTATCGCATACCACAGCTCCACGATTTTCCGGCGGAGCGTCTTTTCCCGCCTGTCCGTATACAGCGTACCAGCGACCTGCTGGGTGATTGTAGAACCGCCGCCGAGACTTGATTTGAGGATAAACTGCCCATAGGCGGCGCGGGCTATGCCTCGTATGCTAAAGCCGCGATGATTGTAAAATTCCGGGTCTTCACGTACCAATACTGCGTTGATGAGGTTCTGGGGCAGAGAGCTTAACGGCACAAGCTCACGCCGTTCATCCGCCGAAAATTCTGTGATGAGCGTGCCATGTATGTCAAGAATTTTTGTTGGCAACGCAGGCGCAAATTCCTGAAAATTCTCTTGATTCTGCATATTGGCGGTCTCAGCGAGCGCCAGACCCACGCCCCCGCCTATGAGAACCACAAGCAGGATGACAAAAGCCGCCAGTACGCGGATCATAATTTTTGATACCATATTCTTATAATGTAAGAAAGATAGGAAGCTTTGTCAAGGGAGGAAAAAGCCTCCTATATACTACGCGCGCGTGTTCGCGGCGTCAACACGCTTATACCAGCGTTTTCGCTATACGCACGATGTCCGCGAACACGCCGCCCGCCGTAACTTGCGCCCCGGCGCCCGGTCCTTTTATGACAAGCGGCAGGCTTGAGTAACGGTCGGTGGTGATGACAACGATATTGTCCGCGTCCGTCAGGGAACGGAAGGGGCTGTCCGCTGCTTCTTCGCGGATCGAAATGGTCGCCGAGCCGTTTTCAATGACCGCCACATAGCGCAGGGCGCTGCCTCTGGCTTCCGCCTTGAGGCGGCGGTTCTCAAACACTGCGTCCGCCTTTTTCAGCTCCTCGAAAAAGGTGTCCACAGTGGGCGCGGCGAAACAGGATGTGGGCAGAATAGGCTCTATGGAAACCGACGGAAATTCCATTTCCATGCCGCACTCGCGGGCAAGCACGAGCGCCTTTCGCGCTGCGTCCATCGCGTTAAGGTCGTCGCGGGGGTCGGGTTCGGTATAGCCGCGCTCTTTCGCCTCGCGCACCAGCGCGGAAAAAGGCTTGGTTCCGTCAAAATTGTTGAATATATAGCTTAAAGTGCCGGACAGTACCGCCTCGATGCGCCGCACCGTATCGCCGGAGAGGAAAAGGTCGCGCAGTGTAGAGATGACGGGCAGTCCGGCGCATACGGTGGTTTCGTAAACGTACGGTATGCCCCGCTCTCGCGAATAGCTGGTGATTTCCTTGTAATAGTCGTATGAGCCGGAATTGGCGCGTTTATTCGGCGTAACCACCGGAATTGAGGCTTTCAAAATGGAGGCGTATTTCGCGGCAATTGTATCACTTGCGGTACAATCACAAAACGCCGTGTTCGGCAGGTTCATCGCCTTCATCAGCTTGATAAAGATGTCTATATCAAACGGCGCCGCCGTGACCGTCGCAGTGTGAGCCTCAAGCTCCCGTTTCCCCTTCAAAACATCCCTCACCACGCTGGGATCAAATCCACCCGGCGAAAGGATCATATTCTTGGAATCCGCGACGCCCACAAGGTTGATGCAAATCCGGTGTTCGGCGGCGAGCGTATCTCGGTGCGCGGCAATTTGTTCAAGAAGCGTAGCGCCTATAAGTCCTGTGCCGACGAGGAACAGGTTGACTGAGCGCATCCCCGACAGGAAAAACGCCTCATGCACGGCGTTGAGCGCTTTTGCCTCGTTCTGCCGCGAAACCACCGCCGAAATGTTGAGTTCCGAAGACCCCTGCGATATGGCGATGACGCTTATGCCGTTGCGCCCCAGCGCGTGAAAAAATTTGCCCGCGCAGCCTGACATCCGCCTCATGTGCGCCCCCACTACAGCAATGACCGCGAGATTGTCCGTGGTTTCCACCGGCTCAATAAAGCCTGCGTCCAGCTCGCGCGAGAATTCCTCTTCTACAGCGGCGCGGGCGCGGAGAATATCGTCCGGCAGCACTGCGAAACAGATGGAGTACTCGCTCGAACTTTGGGTGATAAGGATGACGTTCACGTTTTTTCGCGCCAGCGCGCCGAAAAGCCGCGCTGAAAAGCCGGTAACGCCGACTAATCCTTCGCCCTGCAGACGGACAAGTGCGACATGGTTCATAGAAGAGATGCCCCGTATGGGGTACGCGCCGTCTTTGGCGTTGTTTTTTATCCAGGTACCGGCAGATTCAGGGTTGAAGGTATTGCGTATCCGTATGGGGATGCCTTTGCGGAGGGCGGGACGCATGGTCGGTGGATAGATCGCCTTTGCCCCAAAATGGGAAAGCTCCATGGCTTCCGCGTAGGAGATTTCTTCAATACGGAAAGCGTTGTCGACAAGGCGCGGATCCGCGGTGAGTATGCCGTCCACATCCGTCCAAATTTCCAGCGTATCCACTCCCAGCGCCGCCGCGAAGATTGCCGCGCTCAAATCCGAGCCGCCTCGCCCCAGTGTGGTGGGCACGCCGTCTGCGGTCGCGCCTATGAAGCCAGTAACGACGTGCAGTACGCCACTGTTTTTCCTTCTTTCAAAATAATCCTGTATATTTAAAAACGTCTCCTTATCAAGGAAATGGGCGCTGCCAAAAGAGTCGTCCGTAACGACGAGGGTGCGCGCGTCAAGATACGCGGAATGAACTCCCTGCGCCGTGAACACTTCCGCAAGCAGTGAAGCGGAAAAGCGCTCCCCGAACCCTGCAATCATATCCAGTGTACGGGGAGACAGCTCGCCCAGCGCGTTCACGCCTGAAAGCTGGCGCTCCAGCTCTGCTTCAAGCCGCTCGATTATAGAAAGCGCCCTCGTAAGCGCCGCATCCTGAAGAAACGCCTGCGCCATATCATGATGCCGGACACGGATCACGTCCATATCCGACGCGAAGTCTCCGTTGTCGCGGGCTTTCCTCGCGATTGCAATAAGCGCGTCGGTAACGCCCGACAGCGCGGACACCACAACCGCTGGCGTCTTTCCATTATGTTCCGGGTCTTTCAGTATAGAGACGATATTCTCAACCGATTCTTTTGTTCCTACCGATGTACCGCCAAATTTTATCACAAGCATGGGGGGAGTATAGCGAATTTAGGCGGAAATTGCAATAGGACGGGCAGCGGGAACCAATCGCCTTGACGCGCTGATGATCAGGCGTTATAATGATTCAATCCGTATGCGGTATATCGCTCTGCCAGATACAGCATGAGCAAACGCGCCGTTTTTTCGATTGTTCCGTCAATGCGGCGGAGAGGCGCGGCTACGGAAAAGGGGTTTTTCAGCGGACGGCTGAATCTGACTATATGCGATTATTTATTTTTTCAAGAAGACATCATACCTATATGGCAGCTGTTGTCGTATTCGCCGTACTGCTCGCCGCGCCGCCATGCTGGGCGCAGGAAGCGCTTGAAACGCCCTCGGCAGATACTCTTTACCACGAGGCGCGCCGGTCAGCCGAGGCGGAAAACTGGGAGCGGGCGGTAGAACTTTACACACAGGGCGCGCGTCTCTTTCCTGATAATCCGAATTTCCCCATAGCCTTGGGGGAATTATACTATGACAGGCGGCTTTTTCCCACCGCGCTTGAGTACTACCGGCAGGCGGAAGTGCTTCTGCCCCTTGACGCGACGCTGCTCTACCGGCTCTATGAAGCGGCTGGCGCGGTCAACTTGGACGCGGACGCAGCGCGTTACCTTGAGCGTCTGCTCGCCCTTGACGCGGATAACCTCCAAGCCCGGCTTGATTTAGGATGGATGTACTTCAAGCTGCACCGCTTGGAAGAAGGCGCCGCGCTCATAGAAGAGACCACCGCCCGTTTTGGGAACGATATAAGTGCGGCTATGACGCTCGCTACCATTTATTCCGATATGTTTCGTTACGAGGACTCGAAGCAGAACTATACCGCTGCTATAGAAGGCGCGTACCAGCAGAACAACAATGTGTTCGCCGCCATAGCCCATTACAACCTCTTCATTCTGGAGAGCCGATTCTATCATTACGACACGGCGTTTCAGGAGACTGAAGTCTCGCTGCGCGATTATGACCGCGCCACAGGGCGCATAGCCCGCGCCGAGATGAACTTTCGCCGTCTGGACATAGAGCGCGGATTGGCGGATTATGAGGCGGCGTACGCGACAGACACGTCCCCGCTTTCCAAGATGAGCCTTGCGGACGCCTGTCAGATGGCGGGCAGGCTTGAAGAAGCGCGGAAACACGCGGAATCCTGCCTGTCCGGAGACGACAATTCGTGGATGCTGCGCTTTGGTATAGACCCCGCCCAGTACAAACGCGATCTGCATGAAATTCTCTATAAAACCTATTTCGGCTTGAGCAATACCGAGCGTTTTACAATGTATGCGGGGCTGTGGGACAACATACAGCGTCTCGCCCGAATCATAGGGTATCGTTTCAAAGGCGAGGTACATCACCTGTTGTTCAAAAAATACGCGCTTGAATCCGCCAACGCGTATAGCATCGCTGTAGACACAGACAAGAGGGATGCCGCCACGGGCGAAGCGCCGCACCTTGACGCGCTTTCCCTGTACGCGGAGTCCTTTGCCGATTATCCTGCCCGTTCCGTCGCCTACCTCGCAGACGCCGCCGCCGCGGAAACTGCCTTTATCCCCGAAGCCGCGCCATATTACGCGTACAAAGAAGGCACTGTCCGCGCGAATAAACCGCTTCTGCGCTCGGCGGCGGAATCGGCGCACCCTGTCTGGGAACGCGGCCTGATCGCCGATGCGTACACCGAGTTGGCAAAACGCGGCGGCAAAGACGCCCTTGCATGTGCAGAGCATCTCTTCGCCCTAAACCGCGGCGCGCTTCGGCAAAACGGCATTAGTCTGCCGGTAGAACTTAGTATAGACGTCCCGTCCGAAGCATCTTTGTCACGCGCGGTTATCAAAAAAATGAAGAAAGCAGCGGTAAAGGCGGGCTTCCGTGAGGGCGGGACAGAAAGCCGTTTCGCTCTGCGGATGCGGCTTGAAGAGGGCGCCGCAGACTGCGAGTTACACGATAAAGGGAGAGGGATGGTCGTTCTGCGTGAGCGGTTTCCCCTGCCGTCGCTTTCGGCGGCGGACGTCGCTGCTTTTTCGCGGGCGCTAGGTGGGACGGCTTTCACGGAATAGCGGAATAAGCGTCTGCGGAACGTCGTTCATCACACTAATTCCGCGTACTGCGTCAAGGCGCGCCCCGCTCTATTCCCCAAGCCTTGACACATTGATCCTAACCATCCTATACTAGGGTGAGTTACCTATATATATTGTACATAGCATCATATAGTTGTTTATGTAAGAGAAGGATTTGTGCAAAATGATGCATTACATAAGGAGTATTATGGGAACAATTGACACTATAACCACATCAATAGCATCACAAGGCGAAATGTTGGCTACTGCTGGAGGAAACATAGTGGAAGCCCTGCTCATTGTTATATGCGGGTTTATCATTTACACCATTATCAAGAAGCTCATCCTGCACGGAGGTAAGCGCCTTCTGCACGTTGACGAGACGCTTCTGACGCTGTTCAAGGTAATGGCTAAGTACGCGATGATTATTGTGTGCCTTATCATGCTATTAGGCGTATTCGGGGTGAATACCACCGGACTTGTCGCGCTGCTCGGTACCGCTGGCGTCGCCATAGGTCTTGCGCTCAAGGACACGCTGGGCAACATAGCCGCTGGCATAGTCCTTGTCCTTTTAAAGTCATTCCGTAAGGGCGACTTTATCGAATTCGGCGAATTCGCGGGAACGGTGACGGATTTAGACCTATTTACCACCCATATTGAAACAGCGGACGGCGTAGTCGTTTCCGCTCCGAATTCGTATATTTGGACAAACCCGATTAAGAATTACAGCAAAAATGAGCGTCGCCGTATGGATTTGGTTGTGGGCATTTCCTACACAGACTCCATAGACACAGCGTACCGCGTCATGCGGGAAATGGTTGACGCAGAACCCCGCTTCCTGAAAGACCCGGCGCCGCAAATCACCGTGCAGTCCCTTGGCAACAGTTCCGTGAATATATTGCTGCGGGCGTGGGCGCCAGCCGATGTCTACTGGGACGTGTACTGGAAGCATATCCGCTTGATGAAGGAGAAGATTGAAGGAGCGGGCCTTTCAATCCCCTTCCCCCAGCAGGACGTGCATCTTATTTCCACTCCTTAATGTTTCCAGAGTTAGCCTTGTTCTTTATATAATGCAGAAAGGTATAAAATGTTAAGGAGAATAGAAAGCTATTCTCCTTTTGAAATTGCCTTTATTCGCAGTGGGGTTTAGTACCCCGCCGCTGTGTGGCGGTTGCTGTTTGTAATACTTACCATTCTATGGTAGTAAACCCCACAGATACTAATTTC
>QMCE01000074.1_pt1 | contig 47422 bp, 37 predicted proteins | sample 1821851 | NCBI WGS metagenome assembly QMCE01 (sample SAMN09453174, study PRJNA476694) | Termite gut metagenome, whole genome shotgun sequencing project. | isolation source: worker | host: Odontotermes sp. | place: South Africa:Pretoria | collected 2016-01-28 | reverse complement strand
TTGGTGGCCGTTGGTGTCAGGGTGATGGCATCGCCGGAGACTGGGTTTGCGATGTTCGAGGCAACGCTTCCCCAGGCGGTGTTGTTGGGCACGACGTAGAGCGAGACTGTCTGGCGGGCAAAATTTGCAGTGACGGCGATGTCGGCACTGGCGAGGGTTATCTCCAGCGGGTTAGCTGTCGAAGTCGACGAGCCGCTCCAGCCGGTGAACATGTAACCCGACACCGGGGTTGCGGTGAAGACGACCTTCTCGCCCGTCTTTGCACGCGCACGGCTCGCCGAGGCCGCTCCCTGGGCGGTGTTGGCCGAAGATGCCGTGGTGGCGTATGTCCGTGCGAAGACGGGTGTGACGCTCACTCCGCCCGCCGGGACTGCAAACCGTGTGGGGTTCACCGTGAGGTCGGGCGTGGGTGAGAGAGCTACGTCGCCCGTGATGGTCCATCTGTCGAAGAGCCAGTTCGTGGCGGGTGTCGCCTCGGCCGAGACCCACTCGCCCGCCTGGGCGGTGGTCGAGGCGGCGGCGATGGTAGTCGAACTTACCGACCCGACGGATGTGGTGATGGTGGCGTAGCCGGATGCTCCTGCGCCGGGATTGACGGTGATGGTGCGCGGCAGCGGCTCGAAGTCGGCACGGATCGAGAGAAGTCCCGACGGCATGGTGAAAGTCGCCGGATTCTCGGTGGCGCTGAAGCCCGACGGAGAAGTTCCGCTCACCACGGCCCACTTGACGAACCGGTAGCCGGTGGTGGGAGAGGGTGTGAGGGTTACGGCCTGACCCGCGGTGGGCGTGGCGATGCTCTTTGCGACCGTACCCCAGTCGGGATTGTTGACCACTACTGCGAGTGGTTCAAGTTGCAGTGCGAAAGTCGCGGTGACGGCAACATCGGCGCTGCGCATTGTGAAGGTCGCAGGGTTGGCGCTGTTGTTGGAGAGGGTGACGCCTCCTGACGTGACGCTCCAACCGGAGAATATGTATCCCTCTTTCGGGGCAGCTGTCAGGGTGACTGTCGTGCCCTCGGCGGCTGCGGCGGGAGAGGCTGTGGCGGTGCCGTAGCTTGTGTTGTTGGGGGTGACGGTGACGGCGTAAAAGTCGAGTTGCGGGATAGACTGTATTATGGTGTAGTTCAGAGTCTGACTTCCATCAGCCGTCTTGAGCGATAACTGCACACTTCTGTTGACGAATCCGTCCTTGCCATCTCGCGGGTCGCCATAGTCGAACTCGGGTGCGGTGAAGCGCAGTGCGCTCAGACCATCCTCCGTTGTCGAGGTCGAGCTGAGCCACTGACTCAGGGCGGGGGTGTAGGCCGGGGCTGCGTAGGTCAACGGCTCCGAACTCAACACCTCGATGTACGCGGGCGAGAGTCCGTCGGTACCCGCGGCGGCAAGATGATAAGTCTCGCCACTCCCGATCGAGGCCCAGAACTCCGCCGCGGCCTGCGTCACCGGAAAAGGCATCGACATGAGGGTGCCCGCGGTTACAGACCACCCGTCGCTACGGGATTGGGCCTCGGATCCGATATTTCGGCCCTTGCAAGTGATTTCGAGTGCCCATTCGCCGCTGCCGCGGTCGGCGAGGGAGTAGCTGAACTCATTGTTCTCATAAGTCCGAGGTCCGTCGGAACCGAGTCGCACATCGCCGCCGAGCGTCATCGCGAAATCGGTGACGTTCGTGCCGAGCTTCACGATCCGCACCCCGCCCATAGCGGGAAACTCAACGGGCCGTTCACTGAACGAGAACCACGAGTCACCGTCGTAGACCACATCGAGGCTCGTGGCGTCCCATTCGAGGATGTCGACTGTCATGTTCATTGCCGTTGCGTCGTAGGCAGCTTCGGGGGTGGCATAGCCTCGGGCAGCGACACCGGTGATGTTGAATTGATAGAGGGTGTTTCGAAGCACGTCGATCAGCGAGCCTCCCTGTGCGAAGTCTATGCGGTAGTAGCTCGGGCTTTCGTCGGTGCCGAAGAATCCGCCTACGACCAGGGCCGTGCGCTCGGTATGGTTCTCATCGCCCGACTTACCGCCGGATGTAACTTTGACATTCGACTCGGGGATGTAGATGCTGCGCGTGGTGTATCCCCCACCCGTGGGGATTACTCCGGCGATCTCGTCGTAGAGGAATGTCGCGGCCGAGAGGTCGGCTTCGACCAGCCCTGTGTTTTGCGGGGTGGTCGGGGTGGCGACCTTACCTTTATTGTTAAGGTCGGTGATGTTGTCCGGAATGATCGCGAACTTGCTCGTGGGTCGCATCACGTACACCGATGTCAGCTCGAACGGTATCGGTGTGGTGCCGTTGGCCGTCATTCCGTCCCACAGCTCGCCGTCGTACCGTCCGACACCCACGTCGATACGTGCCAGCGCTCTCATCAGCTCCATCTGTACACTTGCCGTGGGCCTGATCGTCACATTGTCGATCTCTCCCCACATCGGTATGGCGGTACCGTCAAACTTTGCGTCGAACGCGGCCGTGACAGCTCCCGTGACCGCGGCGTAAGTCTTGTCGCCCCCGTATGCCGAAAAGTCGGTGCCGATAGTTTCGGCGAGAATATCTTCTGCGTTGGCCAGCACCACGAGTTTATACACCTCGTCCTGCATGTCGGCCTCGAACATCACCGTGAACGACCCGGCACCGCTGTAACCCGTCCTGGCGGGATCGGGGGCGATACTCTCGGGATCGTCACCCTTCTTGATGGCTACCAGAGTACCCTGGTCGAAGACCAGCACCCACACATCGCGGATCGCACTCTCGTCTTCGGTCTCCAGTGCGCGTGTGCGTGCGGGGCTGAAGCCGCCCGGTGTGCGCAACCTGAGAAGTATATCCACCGGATCCTCCGGCTGTGGATCGTGGCCGCCGCGAGGCCCGTCGGTTATGCAGCCGGTGGCCAGGAGCGTCATCGCTGCCAACAACAGTGAAGGGAATGACCTTTTCATATCTTGTGTTTTTTATATCCGTCGTCCGGGATGCTAATCGAGTATTTCGTATCGTTGGTCGTGCTCCCAGCCGTTGACCGAGACTGAGAAATCCATCGTCTTGGGGTCGAACGACAGCACGATGTCGAATGTGTATACATTGGTGAAGTCCACGGCACGACTTGCGGTGGCGTAGGCTTTGGTTATCGCGTTTATGAGATCGGCGTCGTACATCACGGTGCCGTCGGTTGTGTCGGTGAACGAGAACCTCGGATTACGGTCGGCGCTCAGTGTAAGCGTACGTATGGAGGCGTTGAACTCTCCCTCGGGGGCGGTGTCGGTGCGGGTATGGTCGAAGTGGGCTTTCCCTTCGATCAGATTGCCCTCGAAGTCGTAGTGTGAGTTGTTGTCGGTAATTGTGAAGTCGTAGGTATGGTCGGTGTCGGGCAGGTTCAGGGCTTTCAGGTTGACGGTGTATGTCAATGGTGTTATCGCCACTTCGACGTGGTTGTCGATGGCGTCGATGATCGTCTCGGCGCGGGTTATGCCGTGCAGCAGATGGGGAATGTGGTCGGTGAGGGTTTCGCCTCCGTGATCGAGGTACAGTTCAAGGTCGGACATGGTGTATTCGCCCTGTTGTAACTCTTCGACGGTTTGGTTTATGCAATAGTGCCCGCCCTGGTTTGTCCACACCACGAAGTCGTATTCGCCGGCGGGCAGTGTGAGCCAAAATTCGTACTCTCCGGAGAATTCCTCTCCCTCGAAGCCCCCTTCCGCCGATGTGACATAGCTGCCCGCGGAGTCGAAAACGTAGAGGTGCGCCTGCTCGATACTGTAACCGCCCGTTTCTGCACGTGTTGGTATGACACGGGCGTCGAGACCCACCGTCAGTCGTACATTGCCCCTCGGATCGGGACAATCCACGCGCTCTTCCTTGACGCACGACAGCATCGCGCACAGCAGAAGCGCCACCATCGGCAGCCTCATCGGGATGAAACGACTATGATCTTTCATCGGGGAAACGATTTTGTGTTGTAATGTTGTAAAAAAAGAAGGACGACCGGCCCCTGTTCGGCGGGCCGCCCTTCTTTCACAATCAGTGTGTACTATTGGCCAAGTATCTGGTCAATAGCCTTGTAGTCCCACGCCAGAACATCGACCGAGACCTCCAGATAGGTTGTCTCCACCAGAGGTTCGTCGGGAGCGGTCGGGGTAACGCTACCCAGGCCCTTCGCACCGGTGATACTGATGTCGAAGAACTGATTGCGCCATACGGCAAGCATATCCGGTTCGTCCTTATTGAGGAACAGATGGTAGTAGGTGTAGAATTTGCCGTTTTCATCGACCGCGTAAACTTCGTTTGTGGCCGTCACACCGAGTTCGTTCTTGACCCCCGTCGCGACACTCGCCGACTTGCAGAAGTAGGTGTCGTCACCGTTGCGGAAGACGAAGACCGAGCTTTCCGGCGTGAGAGAGGTTACATCCTCGTAATCGACACCCTCGCTGCCTACTATGGCCCATTTCTTGAACTCGACCTCGGCACGTACAATCACGTGAGTGAGGGCACTTTGGATATAGTTGCGCTCCATGTCGGCGTGCTCGGGCACGTAGAAAGCCTCAAGCTCGTCCACGGCCGTTCCGTTGGCGTTGATGTCCCGCATCTCCACTTCGGCGGCATCCACGGCATCGCCGGGAGTCTCCAACACTCCGCTCGTTATGCGCTGAACAGGATAGAACGTTGTCGCCAAACCTCCCACCGAGAAGCGGTCGGGAGTGATGGTGAATGTCGCTTCGTTAACGTCACCCTCGTTCAGAGTGAAAGAGGGGTCGTCTCCCATCGTGACGGCGATCTTTGCCACCAGACGCTGTACCTCGGCCTCCACGACGTTTGCCGCGGGGGTCAGCTCCGAGTCCTCGTCGGTCTGTTGAGCTTCGAGGGTGGGCGTGGCAAGGCCCGAGAGCATCGCGACGCTGTTGTCTCCCACCAGGCCGGCGGTCGGGGCACTTTCGATCAGGTCGCTTTCATTTGCCGCAGCCTTCAGTGCCGTCGGCAGGTTGATACCCACATAGACATGCTTCGGCCCGGCCGTTGTCTGAATCCGCTTGAGGGGATCCAACTCATACGTGTTGTTGCCCGTATTGTCGAAGTCTCCCAACACGAACGACGTGCCGTTGCCCAGCACACCGTTGCCATCCTCGTCGAAGACAAACACCGTGACACTCTCGACGGCGACATCTTTGTCGGAGGCGTTAGTGTCGGCCGCGCGGGATCCCATCGTCTCGGGGAACGAGATCACGACGTTCATCCGAGCCTTGCCGGACTGTTCGTCGTTTCCGGTGCCTGATCCCATAACACAGGAAGCCAGCACCATCGCTGCCATGGCAGCCATTAAAAAAGGTTTTTTCATGTTTGACAAAAATTAGTTAATAATAAAGAGTTAATTAATTCGCTATTTGCGGGTTAAAACAGCCTTATGGCACAACACACAAGCATTTTGATTTGGCAATATCAAATATTCACAACCGTTCCTACTCTATTAAAGAGACAGAACATGAAATCACATGATTGTATATCGCTCTATATGTGCGACATGCGACCGTCAATAGCAGTCGACAATATTAATCTGAACAATTATGCGACAGTTTGCCCGGGGAATCGCCTCTCGACCAAGCGGTGAATACAATGGTTGTAGTGTGATAATATGACAGTTACATGAGACAGAAATCGGCAACTGCCTTTGTTGTGAAAATTATTTCAGGAACAACAAGCGTGATAATGCTGATGCACAGACAGATAGCCGCCAATAAAAACATGACGGCAACGGCAAGTCAAAATAAAACAGCTGTTTATTTGCAGTGTAAGTGGTGTTTCTGGCAAAATATAGATATATTTGCACCGGATTCTGTCTCTTTAATAGAGACAGAAATAAACCCCTCTCAAATCCCCCTTTCCCCTGCAAATTTAGCTGTTCGTGATCTCAGATCGGGTGTCGGTTTGTGCGGTTTGTGTGGCATTTTCCGTAGATTTACGTAAGTTCGGGATAGGCGCGGCTTATTACGAACTCGAAACGGAAGTGTCGGAACGGCAAAAAAAGGAGCCACGAATAAACTCGTAGCTCTTCGCGCCCCGGGAATTCCAGCAAGCTTGATCGCCCCCGGCCTGTCGGCGGTTAAACCCCCCCGGAGTTCAGCCCCCCCCCCTTTCTTCCCCCCCCCTTCCCTTCTCTCCCCCCCCCCCCCCCCGAAAACAAAAAGCGGGAAAGACATAAACGCCTTTCCCACTTTTAGTAGCGGGTCGGGGACTTGAACCCCGGACCTCATGATTATGAATCATGCGCTCTAACCAGCTGAGCTAACCCGCCTTTTCGAGAGCGCAAATGTAGATAAAATTTTTATCTTTGCAAAAAAATCCGCCCCGTCCCCTACTTTTCAAGGTGGCTGTCCAGGAAATTGTATATTCGTTCCATAAGTTCGGGCGAGGTGAACTCCCTTCCACCATGTTTGGCCCCGGGCAGTATAATAAGTTCCACGTTTTGTTTCCCGACAACCTTCTCAAGGTCGGCGGCGAAATCGACCGTCCTTTGAGATAAAAGTTGTCGGGTCGGCCATACGGACCTTGTCCGGGATTTGCGAAATAGGGGCGCCCATCAGTTGCGCCATGCTTCCCGTGGAGGAATCCAGGCTCGACTCCCCGCCCTCTTTGACCTTGTACTCGTCCATCTTATAGAAGTTGGTCACCCCGAAGTAATCTATCACGGCATTCACCCGCGAATCATAGCCGTCGTTACCCATCGACATATCCTCCAATTCGGCGGCCCCGCCCGAAGTCCCGGCCAGCGCGACCAGGTGTCCGCCCGCGGAATCACCCCACAGTATTATTCTGCCTGCATCGAAGCCGTACTCGGCGGCGTTGGCCTTCACCCAACGGATGGCGGCCTTCAGGTCATGTACCTGCGCCGGGAATATAGCCTCGCCGCTCAGTCGATAGTTGATCGTCACCGTGGCATAGCCGTTCTGAAGGGGCGAATAGAGAAAGTGCTTTGTTCTCGACTTGTCCTGCGAGTTCCATCCCCCGCCATGTACGTAGATTATCACAGGGAACGGCCCTTCGCCATTTACGGGCAGGAAGACATCCAGCTTCTGTGCTTCCGACCGGTCGCAGTACGGGACGTCCAACGAAGCATTCTTAAACGCAGCCTCGCGTTCCTGTTGAGTTGTTCGATTGGAAGCAGGTGATTGGGCTTCGAGCGACAATGCCGCCAGCATAATAAAGGCGACCGACGTTATCTTTTTCATGGTTTTGAGTTTTGGTTGTACAAATGTACGATATTTTTGGGGATTAGACATCAACCCCCGCCATTGCATCACGTTCCCGAATCTTGGAGGCGTGATTTCTAATTTATTTTAATAACTTTGCCTCTCTGTATCCCATAAAAATATCAGACAACTGTCATGAGCAACAAAAATAGAAGAAAGGGGACGATCTGTGTCCAGGGCGGATGGCAGCCCGGTAAAGGCGAGCCGAGGGTGCTGCCGATCTACCAAAGCACCACATTCAAGTACGAAACGAGCGGTCAGATGGCCGACCTGTTCGACCTCAAGGAGGCGGGCTATTTCTACACCCGTCTGCAAAACCCCACCAACGACGCCGTTGCCGCAAAGATCTGCGAGCTCGAAGGGGGCGTTGCGGCGATGCTCACTTCGAGCGGCCAGGCGGCGAACTTCTACGCTATTTTTAATATTTGCAGCGCGGGCGACCATTTCGTCTGCTCGTCGGCCATCTACGGTGGGACATACAACCTCTTCTCTGTGACGCTGAAAAAACTCGGCATCGAGGTGACCTTCGTCGACGCCGACGCTCCGGAAGAAGAGATCGCGCGGGCGTTCCGCCCAAATACGAAAGCCCTGTTCGGCGAGACGATCGCAAACCCGGCGGGCAGTGTGCTCGACATCGAGAAGTTCGCGCAGCTGGCCCACTCGCACGGCGTTCCGCTGATCGTGGACAACACTTTCCCCACGCCGATCAACTGCTCGCCGTTCGAGTGGGGCGCCGATATCGTCACGCACTCCACGACCAAATATATGGACGGCCACGCCACGGCAGTGGGAGGCGCCATAGTCGACAGTGGCAACTTCGACTGGGCGGCTCCGGAGAATGCGGCGCGCTTTCCGGGTCTCACCACGCCCGACGAATCGTACCACGGGTTGATCTACACCGAGGCTTTCGGGCGCGGGGCCTACATCACCAAAGCCACGACTCAACTGATGCGCGACCTGGGGGCGATACAGTCTCCGCAGAACGCGTTCCTTGTCAACATCGGCCTCGAAACGCTGCACCTGCGCATGGAGCGCCACTGCGGGAACGCGCTGAAGGCGGCCGAGTTCCTGAGCTCGCGTCCCGAGGTGGCATGGGTTCACTACGCCGGTCTTCCCGGCGACAAATACTACGATCTGGCGCGTAAATATATGCCCGGCGGAACCTGCGGCGTGCTCACTTTCGGATTGAAAGGCGGTCGCGACCGTTCGGTGGCGTTCATGGACGCGCTCAAGTTCGTGTCGATAGTCACCCACGTCGCCGACGCCCGAAGCTGTGTGCTCCACCCCGCCAGCCATACGCACCGTCAACTGTCGGACGAACAGCTCGCCGACGCCGGAGTGCCGCACGATCTGATCCGCCTGTCGGTCGGTCTGGAAGACTACGACGACATAATCGACGATCTGCGCCAGGCGTTGGACAACACACGTATATAAAACCCCAAAACCTATGGAGACCAAAAACTACACCGCGGCACCAGACCGCTACACGAAAATGGAGTACCGCCGCTGCGGAAGAAGCGGCCTGCGTCTGCCCGCAGTCTCGCTCGGCCTGTGGCACAACTTCGGCAGCATAGACCGTTACGAAAACTACTCCGCGATCGCTTTGGAGGCGTTCGACGCCGGCATCACTCATTTCGATCTGGCCAACAACTACGGCCCCGTGCCGGGTTCGGCCGAGACCAACTTCGGACGCATCATGCGCGAAAGCCTCCACCCGTATCGCGACGAGATGATAATCTCCACCAAAGCGGGCTACCTGATGTGGGATGGCCCGTACGGAGAATGGGGATCGCGAAAATATCTGATGGCAAGTCTCGACCAGAGCCTGCGTCGCATGGGGTTGGAGTATGTCGATATATTCTACTCGCACCGTCCCGACCCCGACACCCCGCTCGAAGAGACGATGGGCGCGCTGTCCGATGCCGTGCGGCAGGGTAAGGCTTTGTATGCCGGGATCTCCAACTACACCGACGAACAGGCCCGCGCCGCCATCGCCATCCTGCGCGCAAATGGAACCCCGTGTCTGATCCATCAACCCAAGTACTCGATGTTCGTGCGCTGGGTGGAGGAGGGATTGCTCGATACGCTCGAACGCGAGGGCGTCGGACTGATCGCCTACTCGCCGCTCGCCCAGGGAATGCTCACCGACAGATATCTGAAAGGAATTCCGGCCGACTCGCGCGCCGCCAAACCGAGCGGATTCCTGCAAACGAGCGAGATCACCCCCCGGCGTCTCGACCAGATCGCGGCCCTCAATAAAATCGCCGTCGGCCGCGGCCAAACTCTCGCCGAAATGGCCCTGTCATGGCTGCTCAAGGACCACCGCGTGACAAGCGTCCTCGTCGGCGCCAGCTCGGTGGCACAACTGCGCGACAACCTCAAAGCCCTCAACGGCCCCGACTTCACTGCCGGCGAGTTGAGCGACATCGGCAGCGTAATCGCCGACTGATCCGCAACGGCACCGCGTGACCGGTATACGGTTTAGGCCCGGATCTGCCCGTCGCCGCGAATGATATATTTATATGTTGTAAGTTCGGGCAGCGCCATCGGCCCCCGTGCGTGCAGTTTTTGTGTGCTGATGCCTATTTCGGCACCGAATCCGAACTGCGCGCCGTCGGTGAAAGCTGTCGAGACATTTGTGTAGACACACGCCGCATCGACCCGCGCGGCAAACTCTTCCGCTACGGCGGCGTCTTCGGTGACAATGGCTTCACTGTGCCGCGAGCTGTAACGTGCGATATGTTCGAGCGCCAGGTCGAGCGAATCGACGGTTCCGACCGACATCTTGTAGTCCAAAAACTCCGTGCCGAAACTCTCCTCCGTCGCACGCTGCAACAACTCCGCCGGATATCGCCCCGCGAGGGTGTCGAAAGCCTGCGGATCGGCATAGATCACAACATTGCGCGAAGCGAGCGGCGCACATATCTCAGGCAGCGAATCGAGCCGTGCCGAATGTATCAACAGCGTGTCGAGCGCATTGCACACACTCACCCGCCGCGTCTTGGCATTGAAAACTATCGCCGCCCCCTTCGCAGTGTCGCCCGCCGCGTCGAAATATGTGTGGCAGATCCCTGCGCCCGTCTCGATGACCGGCACGCGCGAGTGGTCGCGAACATACTCGATCAGCCCCGACGACCCGCGCGGAATCACAACGTCGACCCACCCCGCGGCACCCAACAAAGCTTCGGTCGCGGCCCTCTCCGCAGGCAGCAGAATAACCACATCGGGATTCAACCCCTCGGCCGCCACAGCCTCGCGTATCAACTCCACGATCGCCTCGTTGGACTCTCGCGCGTCGCTGCCCCCTTTCAAAAGGCACGCGTTGGAACTCTTGAAGCACAACGAAAAAACATCGAAACTGACATTGGGCCGCGCCTCGTATATCACCCCCACAACCCCGAACGGAACCCTCACCTTGGAGATAGTCATCCCGTTGGGCCGCCTCGCCTCCGACAACACCTCTCCCACGGGCGAAGACAACCCCGCCACGTTGCGAATATCCGCCGCGATCCCCTCGATCCTCTCGCGCGAGAGCATCAACCGGTCGTAAAGCGGATCCTGGGGCGACATCCGAGCCAGATCGCGAGCGTTAGCCGCCAAAATCCCGTCGGCCCGTCTCATCGCCTCGTCCGCCACGCGCATCAACACACGGTCGATCGTCGCCTCGTCCACCAGCGCCAGTTCGCCCGCCGCCCGCCGGGCTCTTTTAAAAATCTGCTTCATATCTTTACTTTGTCACTAATACTCCTACCATACGCTACTTTGGCAAATCCCAAAGCGGCCGAAGGCCGTAGCAAAACGTGTGAACGGCACATCGGCGCCGCCTCTCAACACGATATCGGTCAGAATATCGGTGCGTCGACCGTTTGCTATGATGACTTCGATACCGTCGGCGGCCACTTCGCGGGCGATGCGGCTTTTCGTGAGCATTCCTCCGCGCCCGAACGACGATCGCGACGCTTGAATATAGCCCGACAGATCTCTCCCGTCCGGAGCGATCTCGCGGATTAGTTCCGAGCCGGCTTCGGCCGGGTCGCCGGTGTATATGCCGTCGATATTGCTGAGAATCACAAGCCTGTCGGCCTCCATCATTCGTGCGACGAGGCCGGAGAGTTCGTCGTTGTCGGTAAACATAAGTTCGGTGATCGAGATGGTATCGTTCTCGTTTACTATCGGCACGACGCCCGCGGCAAGCATCACCTCCATGCAGTTCTTCTGGTTGAGGCACTGTTCCGCGGTCGAGAGGCTCTCTTTGGTGGTGAGCACCTGTCCGCACACGATCCCCTGGTCGCGAAAGAGGTTGTAATACCTGTCGATGAGCTTGATCTGTCCGACGGCCGAGAAGAGTTGCCGCGCCGACACCGCGTCGAGTCCCGTTTCGCCGTCGCCTCCCGATTCGCTCAGATGTTCGGGCAGCCGGCCCGCCAGCTCACCCCTTCCCGAGGCCACGGCACCCGACGACACGACCACCACCTGCACCCCTTCTCTCCACAGCACCGATATCTGGTCGACCAGCGCCGATATCCGTGTCACATCCAGCGTGCCGTCCGCGCGGGTCAGCACATTGCTTCCTATCTTAACTACGAGGCGCTTCATTCTCATTTGCTGTTTTTGAAACTTTCGCGAATACCTGTGACGACGGCGTCGGAGAACCCTTTCTCCTCCATCGCGTTGAGTCCGCGTATGGTGTATCCGCCCGGAGTGACAACGCGGTCTATCTCCGTTTCGGGATGCCGGCCTTCTCCGTCGAGCAGCAGTTCGACGGCCCCTTTCACGGTCTGGAGAACGACGGCTTCGGCTTCGGCGGCGGAGAATCCCGCTTCGATGGCACCGTTCATCGCGGCGCGCACATATCTCATGGCGTATGCGATCCCGCACGAGGCGACGGCCATACCGGCGGGCATCAATCTTTCGGGGATAGTCATCGTCCGTCCCATCTCGCCGAATATCCGTTCGGCGAGTTCGACCCGGGCAGCGTCCGCCCCCCGCGACGATATGAATGTCATGCTTTCACCCACCGCAATGGCGATGTTGGGCATCACGCGGAAAATGACGGGCGACACACCGCCCCGATCCTTGCCCGCCGCGATCATCATCCCTTCGAGTTCGTCGATGCTCAGCCCCGCAACTACCGAGAACAGAATCTGCCTCCCTGGGTCGATCACTCCGCGCCCCTGATCAAAAACCGACGCGGCCGCGTGTGGTTTGACGGCGAGTACGATTACATCCGCACCGGCGAGTGCTTTTTTCAGGTCGGAGGTTATGTTGAACGGCAGTCCGGTCTGCTTCATTTTTTCGAGTGCGGCGGGGTTCGTGTCGACGCACGTCACCTCTTCGGCCCTGAAGATACTCCCTTTGGCCAGACTGCAGGCGATGGCACCTCCAAGGTTGCCCGCGCCGATGATGGTTGCTTTCATGATCGAAAATCTTATTGCTCGCAAACGACAAATATAATAATTTTTTTTAATAACTTTGCCGTCGCGAAAAATAGTGAACATTCAAATAAAACAATCTGAAGCCATGCAAATCGTATCAGTACACGCAAGAGAGATCCTCGATTCGAGGGGCAATCCCACCATCGAGGTGGAAGTTTCGACCGTTTCCGGAGCATTCGGCCGCGCGGCGGTTCCCAGCGGAGCCTCCACCGGCGAGAACGAAGCTCTCGAACTTCGCGACGGCGACAAGAGCCGCTATCTGGGCAAAGGCGTCACCAAAGCCGTTGCCAATGTCAACGACGTGATCGCTCCCGAGGTGATCGGAATGAGCGTCACCGACCAGGTGGGCATCGACCGGATGATGATCGCCCTGGACGGCACAGCAACCAAGAGCAAGCTGGGTGCGAACGCCATTCTGGGAGTTTCTCTCGCCGTAGCCCGCGCCGCAGCCGATTACTTCGGCATTCCGCTCTATCGTTACATCGGCGGCACGAACGCCAAGACCCTGCCCGTTCCCATGATGAACATCATCAACGGCGGTTCGCACTCCGACGCCCCCATCGCGTTCCAGGAGTTCATGATCCGTCCCGTCGGTGCGTGCTGCTACCGCGAAGGTCTGCGCATGGGCGCCGAAGTTTTCCACGCACTGAAGAAAGTTTTGCACGACCGCAATCTCTCCACCGCAGTGGGCGATGAGGGCGGTTTCGCACCTGCACTCAATGGCACCGAGGACGCTCTGGAAAGCATCATCAAAGCGATCGAGTTGGCAGGTTACAAGCCCGGCCGCAAGGAGAACGGCGGCCAGGTGTCGATCGGCCTCGACTGCGCATCGAGCGAATTCTACAAGGACGGCGTCTACAACTACGCCAAGTTCGAAGGCGACAAGGGCGCGAAGCGTTCGTCGGCCCAGCAGGTCGAATTCCTCGCCGGTCTCGTTGCCAAATACCCGATCGACTCGATCGAGGACGGCATGAGCGAAAACGACTGGGAAGGCTGGAAACTCCTCACCGAAGCTATCGGCGACAAGTGCCAGCTGGTGGGCGACGACCTGTTCGTAACCAACGTCGACTTCCTGAAGAAAGGTATCGAGATGGGTTGCGCAAACTCGATCCTGATCAAGGTGAACCAGATCGGCTCGCTGACCGAAACTCTCGACGCGATCGAAATGGCCCACCGTGCAGGTTACACCTCGGTCACCAGCCACCGCAGCGGCGAGACCGAAGACAGCACCATCGCCGACATCGCGGTTGCAACCAACAGCGGCCAGATCAAAACCGGCTCCATGTCGCGCTCCGACCGCATGGCCAAGTACAACCAACTGCTCCGCATCGAAGAGGAACTGGGCGACCAGGCGATCTACGGCTACACCAAGATCTACAAGAAGTAGGTCGGGGCCATACATATCGAAAAAACCGTCTCCCAAAAGGAGGCGGTTTTTTAATTGTTAGTTGTTAAATGTTAATTGTTGGCTACGCAAAATATTTTGCGCGTTAGCACTGACAATTAACATTTAATAATTAACAATCAATTATCTACCTTATACTTGTTAATAGCATCGACTGAAGAATCCCCAGCCGCTCATCCAACTCCGGCGTGGACATCAGATAGCGCACAAGGCTGAAACTCCGCGCGCCGGTCGCCAACACTTCCGGCAGATTCTCGGGAAAGATCCCCCCGATCGCCACCACCGGCACGGGCGAAAAACCCACAACCTGCCGCAGCAGATCGAGCCCCACCACCTCGTCGGGCACATCCTTTGTCGGGGTGGCCCACACCGGCCCGAAACCGATATAGTCCGCACCCCGGGAAATCGCGTCGCGGGCCTGCTCCAACGTGTGCGTCGATAGTCCGATCGGCATATCCGGCCCCACGATGCGCCGCGCGTCGGCAAGCGAAATATCTCCCTGCCCGAGGTGCAGCACATCCGCCCCGGCCAACATCGCAAGATCGGCCCGGTCGTTCATCACGAAGCGCGTTCCCGTTCCGCGCGTCACGGACAAAATCTCGGCGGCGGCAGCCAGCACAGCCTTGTCGTCCAAAGACTTTTCGCGCAGCTGCAACATCGAAACGCCACACTCGACGCAAACTTCCGCGATCCGCCGATAGGGCAGCACCGGCGCCGTGACTATCACATAGGGCCCGAAGTCAGTCATCGCGCGAGCTCCGCCAACATCAACTCGGCCACTTTCCGACCCGACAGCAGCATCCCTCCGAATATCGGCCCCATGCGGAACGACCCGCTGACGCCGTTGGACGCCATGCCCGAAACGAACAGCCCCGGGTAGATCTCTTTAGTATTCTCGACGGTGGTGAGTTCGCCCTCTTCGGCCGACATCGACATCTCGCCCATCACCTCGCCCGAGGCGGTAGCCAGACGAATACCGTTTTTGCGCACCAGAGTTCGGGCAACTTCGCAGTCATGCCCCGTGCCGTCGAGAGTGACACGCGCCATCACCACCAGCGGATCGACATGCAATTTTTCGCGCATGACGGGCGCCCAGTTTATCACAAGTCCCGCCATCCTGTCGCCGTGCACCACCACATCCTCCACCGAGTGGCAGTTGAACACGGTCGCTCCCGCCTGGGTCGCCTTGTATATCAGCGCCGAGGTCGCATGCACCGAATCTGCCAGTGCCGCCCCGCCTTCGATGCGAGTGTACCGCACCCCCATCTCGTCGAGTATCGGCAGCGCTGCGTCCTGCACCACGATCTGGTTGAACATCATCGCGCCGCCCCACATTCCGCCGCCCGGGGCGAGCTTGCGTTCGAAAACGGCCACTTTCCGCCCCGCCTTCGCCAGATAATATGCCGCCACGAGACCCGAAGGCCCGCCGCCCACAATGGCCGCGTCGACCGACAGGTTGTCCTGCAATTTTTCAAAATAACTCCCTACGATCCCTCGCGAGACCACCTCTTCCATCATCATAACGTAGATTTTACGAATTCAGGCACTTTATCCGTTTCTCCATTAGGAAGTTTCACGCTGCCTGAACTCGTGAAATCTCCGTTACCGGCTTTTAATAAGCCGGTTTTTGTAACCTACCTCCTAAATCCCCCTTCAAAAGGGGGACTTTGCCAAACCCGAGGTTTGGCGGAGTCGGGTTTTAGAGCCGTCCCTCTTTGATTAAATATTCGGCGATTTGAACGGCGTTCAGTGCCGCGCCCTTACGTATCTGGTCGGCCACGCACCAAAAAGTCACGCCGTTAGGATCGGCGATGTCGGCCCTGATCCGTCCCACATAAACATCGTCCGAGCCCGCCACCATAAGCGGCATCGGATATACTTTTCCCGCCGGTTCGTCCTGCACGGTGATCCCTTCGAACGCCTCGAAAGCCTCGCGCACCGCCTGGGGCGTCAAGGGCTGCTCCGTCTCCACCCACACGCTCTCCGAGTGCGCCCTCAACACAGGTACGCGAACGCAAGTCGCACTGACCGCAACATCGCTGTGCATTATCTTCCGCGTCTCGAAGTGCATCTTCAGCTCCTCTTTTGTGTACCCGTTGTCGGTAAAAACGTCGATGTGCGGAATCACGTTGAACGCGAGTTGATGTGCAAATTTCTGCACTGTCGGTGTTTCGCCCGCCAGCACCTGGCGCGTCTGTTCCACCATCTCGTCCATCGCCGCCGCACCCGCACCGCTCGCCGCCTGGTAGCTCGAAACGTGTACACGCCGAATGTGCGACAGTTGCTCGATCGCCTGCAAGGCCACCACCATCTGAATGGTCGAGCAGTTGGGATTCGCAATCACCCCGCGCGGCGCGTCCAGGGCGTCGGCCCCGTTCACCTCGGGCACCACCAGAGGCACATCTTCATCCATTCGGAACGCGCTGGAGTTGTCGATCATGATCGTCCCGTGGCGCGTGATATCTTTTTCGAACTCCTTGGAGGTTCCTCCGCCGGCGCTCACGAACGCCACATCGACGCCGCGAAAATCATCGCCATGCCTCAGGATCTGCACCTTTATCTTCTTGCCGCGAAACTCATATTCGCGCCCCGCACTGCGTTCCGAGCCGAACAACACCAACTCGTCGCACGGAAAATTCCTCTCGGCCAGAATCTTCAAAAACTCCTGCCCCACGGCGCCACTTACACCAACAATAGCTGCTTTCATCTTTTTTTTATCACAATTTTAAGTTCGGGCACAAAAATAACGCGCCGTCGCTTATTTTAACAAAAAATCAGTAATTTTAACAAATCAGTCGAAAAACTCATCAAACCCAACATTTTCGATCACGGGTTCGGTGGTCGTTCCCTCTTCGATCGCAACGCCCGTGCAACCGAAACCTCCGCCCGGCGGCATCTCGAACAGGTCGGTCGGCCGCACACCCAGCTTCGGATCGGCGTAGACCCGTTTCATGAATTCGCCATAGATCGGAAGCGCGATCACCGACCCTTCGCCCGCCGTTCTCGGGTGCACGCTCTGGTCTTCGCCGCCGACCCACGCTCCGGCCACAAGATTGGGCGCCACCCCCACGAACCACGCGTCGCGATTTTCCTGCGATGTACCCGTCTTGCCGCCCATTTCGCCCGTGAAGCCGTACTGCCACCTCAGCCGTCCCGCTGTTCCGTTGTTCACCACCTCCTGCAAAACCTGAAGCGTCGTGTAGGCGGTACGTTCATTAATGGCGACAAATGTTTCGGGCAGGAACGACGATATCAGGTTGCCCTGTCGGTCTTCGATCTTGGTCACAAAGATCGGTTCGGTGCTGACCCCCTCGTTCGCAAAAGTGGTGTACGCGCCCACCAGTTCGAACAGCGACACATCCATCGTGCCCAGCGCGAGTGCGTACACAGGGTCGATCCAACTGCGGATGCCGAGCTCATGTATGAAATCGGCAACGGCTTCGGGCGATCCGGCCTGTTTCATCACCCACGCGGTGTAGTTGTTGCGGCTCTGCGCCAGTCCCCACTTGAGGGGATGGATCTCGCCGTTGTACTCCACGTTGCCCGCCTCTTTGGGTGTCCACGGCTCTTTTTGATACGTCTCGATGGTGACGGGCCAGTTTGCCACCGGAGTGCACGGGTCGAGCCCCAGCTGCGAGAACGCAAAAGTATAGACAAACGGTTTGATAGTCGATCCGCACTGCCGTTTCCCCTGCTTTGCGTTGTCGTATTTGAAATATCGGAAGTCGGGCCCGCCTACGTAAGCCTTGACATGTCCCGTTCTCGGCTCGATGGCGACGAACGCCGCCCTCATCTGTTTTTTGAAGTGTATGATCGAGTCGCGCGGAGTGATCACCGTGTCGCGCATACCTTTGTAGGTGAACAGCTTCATCGCCACGGGAGTCCCGAACGCCGCGGTGATCTGCTCCCTGGACGCACCGGCCGCCTCCATCGCGCGGTAACGGTCGCTGTAACGCATGGCTCGTTCGACGATCTCGTCCACCTGCTTTTTCGACTGATCCTGGAATATCACCCCCGTGCTTTTGAACTGCGCGTCCATCTTGGGCTGGATCTCGTTCCTGAGCCTCTCCTCCACCGCCTCCTCGGCGTATCGTTGCATTGCCGAGTTGATGGTGGTGTAGATTTTCAGCCCGTCGCGGTAGATGTCGTACGATGTTCCGTCGGCCTTCTTGTTCTTGTGCACCCAACCGTATAGCGGATTGGTCTCCCACCGGCGCAGTTCGTACTGATAGTCGAAGTCGTTGAGATATTGCCTCCGTGTCGGTTTTTCGGCCTGCATGGTGAGCCTGAGCATCTCGCCGAAATATGTTCCCGACCCCTCGTCGTGCGACACCGGATGGTAATCCACCTCGATGGGGAGCGCCGACAGCGAATCGTACTGCGGCTCGGTTATGTATCCCACCCGCTCCATGCGCCTCATCACCGTGTTGCGCCGGCGGATCGAGTTGTCGTAATTACTGATCGGATTGTAACGCGTCTGCGCATTCACCACCCCCACCAGCGTCGCGCTTTCCTGCAAATTCAGCTCCGAGGGCGCCTTTCCGAAAAACGTGTGCGCCGCCGTTTTAATGCCATAGGCCCCCGAACCGTAAAACACCGTGTTGAGATACATCGCAATGATCTCCTCCTTGGTGTAGTTATACTCCAGCTTGATCGCCGTGATCCACTCCTTGAGCTTGTCGGTCACGATCCACCCGCGGCGCTTGAACAGATTCTTTGCCAACTGCTGCGTGATTGTCGATCCGCCCCCCTGAGCCTGCCCCAGACCGATCGTGCGCAACGCCACCCTCGCCAGCGAAATATAGTCGATCCCCGAGTGACCGTAAAAACGAACATCCTCCGTGCTCACCAACGCCGCGATGATATCGGGCGTCAACTCATCGTACCCCACGAACGTCCTGTTCTCGATGTAGAACGTCCGCAACATCTTGCCATCCTCGGATATGATCTCCGTGGCAACATTGCTGCGCGGATTCTCCAACTCCTCGAACGTGGGCAACTTGCCGAACGCCCCGACCGCCGTCAAACCCAACAATACCAACAACAACACGAACGGCGCCGTCACCACGCACCAAAATATCCTGACCGCCCTCCGAGTCGTCAAACGATCATACAATGTGGGTTGCTTTTTTGCCATGCGACAAAGATACTTAAAAAAGTTATGAATTAAGAGTTAAGAGTTATGAGTTAAACTACGCATAAATTATTTGTTGCGCATAGCGGTTACGCGCAGCAATGCTGCGTTAGCCAACTCATAACTCATAACTCTTAATTCATAACTCTCCTCACATCCCCTGCTGAGCGTCGAGCACGAATGCGCGTAGTCCTTGTTGCGGAGCTTCGGCGTCGAGTGCGCGCAGTGCGTCGAGAAGAGGTTGGACTCGTTCGGGTTCCATGAATATGAGGAGTGAGGTATTCATGGATGGCCACGCGTGCGATCCGTAGTGTGGTTCGCCGTCTTCGGATCCGCGACCTTCGGTGAGAGCCCAACGTGTGAACCCGCGGATTTCGAGCCGGTCGAGCAGTGCATTGATTTGCAGCGTGTGTGCCTGGTTATATGATATGAATATAGCTTTCATAGTGTTATCTTCTCTTTTTAGCCTGATTGTCTTTGCGCAGTTGGAACATGGAGTAGAGCACCGGTATGACGAACAGTGTGAGCAGCGTCGAGAAGGTCATCCCGCCGATAATGGCGATGCCCATCGGCTGCCAAAGTTCCGACCCGTCGCCCAGTCCCAGCGCCATCGGCAGCATCCCCAGGATGGTTGTGACCGAGGTCATCAGCACCGGTCTCAGACGGCTCTTGCCCGACGCGACAACGGCATCGAGCGCCGGCATTCCCCGTTCGATCAAAAGGTTTGTGTAGTCCACCATCACGATCCCGTTCTTTGTGACGATCCCCACGAGCATGATGGCTCCGATCATGGCGATCATCGACAGCGGCGTGTTCGTGATGAGCAGCGCGAAGAAGACCCCTGTGAAGGCGAACGGCAGCGTGAACATGATGATGAACGGCATCTTGAGGCTCTCGAACTGCGTGGCCATGACGATATACACGAGCAGCACCACCAGCACCAACAGCGTCATGAAGTCGGCCATCATATCCTGCAGATCCTCCATCGACCCGCCCACTTCGAGGCTCACCCCTTCGGGCACCTCGTAAGCGGCCAGCACCGCGGCCACATCGTTCACCACATCGCCCAGGGCGTGGCCCTCGCCGACGGTCGACTGCACGGTGATGATCCTCTGGCGGTTTTCGCGTTCGATAGTTGGCGCGGCGAACTCCTCGTCTATCGTCGCCACTTCGCGCAGCTTGACCGGCTGGCCCGTCGCACCGTAGAGTGTGATGTTCTCCACATCCTCGAAGCTGGTGCGGAAAGGCTCTCCGTATCTCACCACCACATCGTATTCGTCGCCGTCCTCACGATATTTGGTGGCGTCGAGCCCGTTGATGCGGTTGCGCACGAAAGTCGAGGCCGTGGCGCTCGAAATACCGTAGTAGGCGAGTTTCGCGCGATCGAAAGTGACGTTGTACTCCGGCCTCAGCTCATCGCGGGAGAGACGAACGTCGCGCGTACCGTCGAGTGCCGAAAGGCGCTCACGCAGATCTGTCGCCACGGAGTTGGTGGTGTTCATGTCGTATCCGAACACCTTGACGTCGACGGTCGAGGCGCCGCTCATGCCGCCGCTCTGTCCGCCGGGCGAGACGGTGAACCGGTTTATCTCGGGAATCTTCTCAAGGTCCGCCCTCAGCAGGTCGGCGATCTCGAAGATGGTCCGTCCTCCCTCGCGCTCCGAGAGTCGCGGCAGCCTCAACATGTAGGAGATGATATTGGATCCGTTCCTGTTCATCGCCGCGAACACGTCGCCCGAGCTGGTTGCCCCGGCGGTTCCCGCGGTGATGATAACTTCGGGATATTTCTCGGCGATTATCGCGTCGATCTGACTTTCGATCCGTCCGGTGTACTCCACCGCGATGTTCTGGTCGAGTTCGATCTCGGCGGTTATCATTGCGTTGTCCTGCGCCGGGAAGAACTCCATCGGCACGAACAGCAACATCGCCAGCGACACGAAGAACAACCCCATCGTTCCGAAGAAGGTCTTCTTGCGGTTTCGCACCACCCATCCAAGAATCTTCGCGTAGAAATTATCGAGCCACGCCAGGAACTTGTCGATCGGCTTGTAGATTATCCCTATCCCCTTATAGTTGTGTATCCCGCCGTCGATCCTGAGCAGATATGCCGACAGCATCGGCGTGAGCGATATCGCCGCAAGAGTCGAAGTTACGATCACTATCGAGACGATCCACCCCAGCTCCTTGAACATCACGCCCGCCATGCCGCCCAGCATCGTGAAGGGCATGAACACCGCAACCACCACGAGCGTCGTGGCGATGACCGCCAACCACACCTCGTTCGTACCGTAGATCGCCGCCTCTTTGGGTTTCGATCCGCGTTCGATATGGGTCGTGATATTTTCGAGCACCACGATGGCGTCGTCCACCACCATCCCGATCGCGATCGAAAGCGACGACAGCGAGATGATGTTCAAAGTCGACCCCGTGGCGTAGAGATATATGAACGAAACGATCAGCGATATGGGGATCGTGAGACAGATAATGAAAGTCGCCCTCCATCTGCCCAGGAAGAACATCACCACGAGTATCACGAATATGAACGCGAACATCACCGCCTCGCTCAGCGAAGAGATACTGTCTCTGATCGCCTCCGAGCCGTCCATGATTATATCCACCTCGACATCGGCCGGCAGCGACGCACGAATACCGGGCAACTCGGCGAACACCTTGTCCACGATCTGCACGGTGTTGGAACCCGTCTGCTTCTGGATGATCACCATCACCCCGTCCTGTCCGTTGAAGTGCTGAGTCTGCGTGCGTTTTGCCAGCGTGTCGCGAATCTCGGCCACGTCGCTCAGCAGCACCGTTCGACCGCCCATGTTGGATATCACCACGCTGTTCAGGTCGTTCGACGAGGTAAACTCGCCGTCGGCCTTGATGTTGAAGGTGTGGTTACCGATATCCATCGTTCCGGCGGGCACGTTCACATTTTCCGCCGCGATAATGTTGCCCAACTGTTCGATCGTCAGATTGTACGCCGCCAGCTTGTTGGGATCGACATTGATCTGCACCTCTCGTGTCGGAGCGCCGTCCACACCCACCGCGCCCACACCGTCTATGCGGTTGAGCGTGTTGACCAGCTTTTCGTCCAGAATTTTCGAGAGCGCCGGATAGCTCTCTTTGGCCGTCACCGAAAGATAGGCGATCGGAATCATCGACGACGAGAATTTCCACACCGTGGGATCTTCCGCCTCGTCGGGCAGGAATCCCACCGCACGGTTTATCACGTCCCTCACGTCGTTGGCTGCCTCGGTCACATCGGAGCCCCATTCGAGTTCCAGCATGATGAGCGAGAAGTTGTCGGCCGAGTTGGAGGTCAGTTTCTTGAGGTTGTTTACGGTGTTGAGCTGGTCTTCCAGCACACGCGTTATGTTTGTCTCGATGTCTGTCGCGTTCGCACCCGGATACGAGGTCATCACCATGAGCATCGGCATATCCATTTCGGGATACATGTCGATGGCGAGGTTCCTCAGCGAGAAGAGCCCCATCACCAGCACGGCGACGAATATCATGATCGTCGATATGGGTTTGCGAACCGCGGATTCGTATATTTTCATAAAAACTTTGTTTTTTAGTTATGAGTTATGAATTATGAGTTATGAGTTGAGCTACGCAGAATTTTTTGTCGCGCGCAGCAGTTGCGCGTCAGCCAACTCATAACTCATAACTAATAATTCATAACTCATTGTGTAATTTCAACTTCGGCACCGTCGTTCAGCCTTGCGAAAGAGGTTATCGCCACCCGCTCGCCGCCGTTCACACCCTCCGACACGTCGACCATCGAGCCGATCTGCCGGCCCGGAACGACACTGCGCCGATGCGCCACACCATCCTCGATAACGTACACAAACCGTTCGTTCGACCCGACCTGTTTTTGCACCGCCACGTCGGGCACCATCACACCCTGCCTGTCGCCCATGTTGATGGTCGAGCGCGCAAACATCCCCGGCCTCAAACGTCCGCCCGGATTGGGAATAGTCACCTCGACGGTGAAAGTACGCGTCGTCGGGTCGATGGCCGGATAGATCAGGCTCACCTTCCCTTCGAACTTCTCGCCGGGCAGAATATCGACCGAGATTCCGACCTCCGTTCCCACGCCCACAACCGAGTAGTACTGTTCCGAAATAGCGACGCGAACCTTCAGCCGATCCATCTGCATGATCTCAACGATGGGAAGCTGTGTGAAAAGATTTCCCTCTTCTTCTTTCTTGTCGGTCACCACCCCGTCGATCGGCGAGTATAGTTTCACGTTTTGCGCAAGGTTGTCCACAGTCTCTTTGGCCACGAGCCAGGCCGCTTCCGACTGCCGCAGCATCTGTTCGGACACCCCGCCCGCTTCGTACACTTTTTTGACGCGTTCGAAGTCGGTTCGGGCGATATCCGCCTGCACCTTTGCCATGTTGTACTGCATGGGATCCATCTCGGCCACGAGTTGTCCCTTGCGAACCCTGTCGCCCACCTTGACGAGTATCCTGTTTATGCGCGCACCCTGAAGCGCGGGCACGATGTTGTTTTTCTGCCACGGCTCGATGTTTGCGGTGAACTCCACATCCTGTGCCACGGCTCCGGCCTCGGCCACCGCCACTTTGAGACTCACGGCGGGCGCCTGTTCGGCCGCCTCTGTCTTTTTCTCCCTGCATCCTGCCGCGCCGAGTGCGATCACCGCCGCCCCGAGCGCCAAAATCAAATTCTTCTTCATCGTATATTTTGGTTTTTTTCTTTCTATTCTTCGCTTCCCGTAATTTTATCGTAGTCGGCCCTCGCGGCGAGCAGATCGTAGATGGCCTGCGTCAGGTTGAGCCTTGCCTGGGTGACGGCGAGTTGCGCCTGGTTCACTTCGAGCATCGTTCCGGCGCCCGCCTCGAAACGTGTCCGTGCGATGGAGTGTGCTTTTTCGGCCTGGGCCGCCGTTTTCTCGTTGGCGTACATCGTTTCGCGCGCCGATATGAGGTTGTTGACGGCGGTGCGGGCTTCGAGCGCCTTTGCCTGCCGCAGATAATCTTTTTGCAGCTCGATCTGCGAGACCTGGTTACGCAGCTGTTTCACCTTGTTGACGTTGGTGAATCCCGAGAATATCGGTATCGACAGCGAGAACCCTGCGTTGGTCGGCTTCTGCCACCACCACTTGTCGGTCGCCACCACTCCCATCGCACCGTCGGGCGTCAGTCCGAAACCCATCGTCTTGTCCTGCCCCGAGAAGGAGAGCGATCCGTATGCCGCAAGCACCGGCAGACGCGATGCGTTGGTGAGCCTGATCTGCTGACGAACCATCGTCTGCTGATGTTCGAGCTGGCGCAGTTCGCTGTTTCCGTCGAGCGCGGCGGCCGGATCGGGAATCTCCCACATCCTGTCGCGGTAGTCGTCGATCGAACCTTCGAGCGCGATCTCCACATCCTCCGGAATACCCAGATACATCCTCAGCATCTGACGGGCGGTGACTATACTGTTGGCGGTGTTGATAATCGTCGGTTGCAGATTCGACAACTGCACCTCGGCGGTCAGCAGATCGTACTCCGAGGCGAGTCCCGCCTGGTACATCTCGCGCGTGTTGTCCACCGTGGCGGTGATCGTCGCCTCGCTTTCGCGCAGCACTTCGTATGAACGCTCCAGAAGCAGTGTCTGGAAGAAGGCTTTCTTCACCGCGTTGGCAAGATCAATTCTCGACGCCCGCGCCTGCTCCACGGCCAGCGCCTGCTGCGTGCGAGTCAACCTGAGCGAAGCATACACGGCCGGCACCACCAGCGGCACCGAAAGGTCTGCGTTTGCCGAGGCCGACATATCGGCTCCGAACGACATCCCCTTTGCCATCTCCTGTTTCACTATGCTGAAGTTGTACTGTCCGCCCGCCGACAGGGATGGCAGATGGTTGCCCACCGCCTCGCGCCTCACGTAGTCTATTCGTTCTATCTCCATGTCGGCCACCCGTACGGTGGGGTTTTCGCTCAGAGCGATCTCCAGCGCCTTCTCCAGATCGAGCGTCAGGGTTTTCCCCTCGTCTCCCTGCGCCTGCACTCCCGTAGCGAGGAGCGCCGCCACAACCATTGCTGATAATCTTTTCATCGTCTTATTTCGGTTTTTTCCTGTAATTTTCCACCATTTCGTCTATAATCTCGATCCCCTTGTGCGTCGCCAGTCCGCGAAAGAAGTTGACGATCACATACTCGAAAGTCATTTGCAGCGTCACCCCCCCGGGGATCGGCACCCTGTGTTTCTGGTCGAACAGCGCGCTCATGGTGTATGTGAGCGTGGCCATCGCCAGATTTTTATCCATTCCGGCCACAAAGAGCCCCTGCTCCATCCCGCGATCCAACAGCCGGTCGAACTCCCTGTATGAAAAACTCTGCGCATCCTCCTCGATGCGCCGGTGTATCTCGGGATAGAACTTACGCAGGTTTCCGATCAGCACCTTGTGGTGGTCGCCCTGCTTCATCGAGTCCATGATGATGAATATCTCCTCGAAGACGTTTGCCGCGCCGCTGGTTCGTTGCTCCATCTCGGCGCGTTTCTGCTCGAAATACCACGTCATGCTCTGCTCCATCAGGTCGCTCTTGTCGGTGAACATTTCGTACAGCGTTCGTTTCGACACACCCAGTCGCGCGGCGATGTCGTCCATCCGCACCGATTTTATTCCCTCGTCGAGGAACATTTCGGCCGCGGCCTTTACTATGCGATCTTTCTGGCTCATCTTCATTTGTTCCCGTTGATCGGGGCGGCAAAGGTATGTCGAAAACTTGAGAAAACAAAAAAGTTTTCGCGTTTTTGCACTTTTTTTGTTACCTTTACGCACTTTATCTCTTTCGCGATGGCGGACAACGATTGGAAAGCGCGTCTGGGAATGGTCTATTCCACCAATCCCGACTTCGAATACCGCACCGGCGAGCGTGCGGAGCAACCCACCCTTCCTGCCGAAAAGCAGACGCTCAGGGTGAGCCTCGACCGTCGTCGCCGGGGCGGCAAACAGGTGACGCTCATCACCGGCTTCGTCGGCACCGACGGCGATCTCGAATCGCTGGCCAAAGATCTCAAAACGCGCCTCGGTGTGGGCGGCGCGGCAAAAGAGGGCGAGATAATCATCCAGGGAGATTTCACCGCTCGCGTGGTGGAACTCCTGCATTCTCGGGGATATGTCAAGAGTAAAAAAATATAGCCTCCTGGCGCTGTGCGCGCTATGGGCTGCAACCGCGGGCGCGCAGTACTACGACTGGGGCGCCTCGCCCGCATCGGTGAAGTGGCGGAAAATCGAAACTCCCGACGTGAAGCTGATCTACCCGCACGACTTCGAGGCCGGCGCACGCAAAACGCTCTGGTATCTCGACACCATTCGCACCCACATCGACTACGGTTTCCGCCACGGGACGATGCGTACGCCGGTGGTGATGCACACGCAAAATATCGTCGGCAACGGCATGGTGATGTGGGCTCCCAAACGCATCGAGCTTCTGGCCGCGCCCGCCGCATCCTACTCCGAGCCGTGGCTCAAGCAGCTCGCCATCCACGAGTACCGCCACAACGTGCAGTACAACAATCTGCGCCGCGGGTTGATCCGCCCGCTGACGTGGTTGCTGGGCGAGCAGATAGCTTTTCTGCCGGTGGCGCAGTTCTCGATCTTCATTCTTGAGGGCGACGCGGTGATGGCCGAGACCGAGTTCAGCGCTTTCGGCCGCGGACTGCAACCCTCGTGGACAATGCACTACCGCGCCGTCGGTGGGAACACCCGCGGCGATACCGGTCTACGCAGAAAAAATCGCCAAAACGGCGCCGTCGGAAGTGACGCCTATTCGAGCGACTACTGGTTCAGCGGTTCGTTCCGCGACTACGTTCCCGACCACTACCGGCTGGGCTACCAGATGGTTCGCTGGAGCTACGACCGGTTCGACAAGTTCGTGTGGGACGACGTGGCCCGATACGTCGCGCGCAACCCGCAATTCATAGTGCCGATGAACTTCGGCCTCCGGCGCCTCTACGGCCTCAACGAGACGGGCCTGTTCCGCAGCACCTTCGCCGACCTCAATGCATATTGGAATTCGTTGCCGCACGTGGAGGATTCGTCGCAACGTGTGGCGACCCCCGAGCGCGGCTACACCACATACCAATGGCCGCAGTGGGCGGACGATGACACTCTGATCGCCCTCAAAAGCGACCTGCTGAGCACCTCGCGTCTGGTTCGCGTCGACGACGCCACCGGCACCGAGAGGGTTTTAACGTGGACGGGCCGGGTCAACTCGCGTCCCGTGCTGAGCGGCAACACTCTCTGGTGGACGGAGGCGCGCAGCAGCACTCTGTGGGCCGAGAAAACCAACTCGCGTCTCCTGTCGTACGACCTCTCGACGGGCCGCCGCCGCATGCACCGCTCCGAAGACCAGATATTGTACCCCACACCCACCGCAGACGGAATGGCTTATGTCGCCTACCACCACACGGGCCGCTTCTCGATAGTACAGGGCGACGGCGCGCGCCTCGACCTGCCCTCCGACATCGAGGTGACCGGTCTGGCGTGGGACGACACCACCGACGCCCTCTACTTCATCGGCCTGGACGACGGAGGGATGTTTTTAGCGGCGGCGACGGCCGACAAAAAATACGAGCGCCTCACCCCCTCGCGCCACATCACGATCGACGACCTGCGCGCCGGGGGCGGTCGGCTCTACTTCGGTTCGATAGTCTCGGGCAAGGACGAGGCGCACGCGTGGGACATCGCCACCGCCACCGAGTACCGCCTCAGCACCTCGACCTACGGATCGTTCCAGCCCTCGACCCCCGCGCCGGACGGCAAACGGATCGCCCTCACCACATACGACCGCCACGGCTACCACCTCGCCGTGCAGGATGTCGCCTCCGCCGCGGTGCAGGAGCAGCGCACTCTGCCCGTCGATCTGGTCAACCCGCCGTGGAAACGCTGGGAGTTACCCGGGATGGACTCTCTGGTCTACACCTCCGCCGAGGCCGGGGCATCCGTGCGCCAACACACTCCGCGCCGCTTCAGCAAGTTGCTCAATATTTTCCAACCCCACAGTTGGCTGCCCGTCGATTTCTACCCTCCGGCGGCGATGCAGGAGAAGGATCTGACAATGAACCTCGGCGCAACGGTAATGTCCCAGAGCCTTCTTTCGGACGCCGTTTCGTGGCTGGCCTACGGATGGGGCCGCGGGGGAGGATCCATGCTTCGCGGCGGAATGACGTACAGCGGCCTGGGCGCGGTTCTGGATGTCGATTTCACATGGGGCGGCGGCCCGCAACTGCTCTACACTGCGATCCCCCCCGAAGCGATGGGCACTGATATTATGTCGGGCGGCCTGAAGCACCACGTAGGAGTCTCCACGCGGCTGTCGCTGCCGATGACCCTCACGTCGGGCCGCTGGTTCTCGTCGCTCACCCCTTCGGTGGAGTTCCACTACAACAACGGACTTATCTTCAAATACGTCGACCAGCAGACGGGCAAGCTGACCCGCGGAGTCGAACGCCTCTCACTGTCGCTTCGTTACTCCGGCCAGACCCGCATGGCGCTGTCGGAGATATTGCCGCGCTGGGGTGTGTCGGCGCGCGCGGGATATGTCGTCAACCCGACCAATGACGATTTCCGCGATCTGTGGACAGCTTCGCTCGGTGTATGGCTTCCGGGCGTGGTGCGTCCCCACAGCACACGCATCCGTCTGGCGTGGCAGCAGACCGAGGATAACGGCGCTCCGTTCGGATATCAGGTGAAGGAGGTTTTTCCGCGCGGCGCGAGATACAATTTTTCCGCACGCAGCTGGCAGTCGGCCTCGCTGGACTATCAACTGCCGGTGTGGTACCCCGAGGCGGGCATTCCGGGTGTGTTGTACTTCAAGCGTGTGAGGCTGAATCTGTTCGCCGACCTGGCCCGCTGGCGCGACTTCGGCAACGCAGGCACGACCGGCGGGATGAGCATGACGATTGTCTCCGGCACACCGTGGCACAAACTCTGGTCGTGGGGCGGCGACCTCATCATCGACATGAGTCCGCTGCGCCTTCCGGCCACGAACCATTTTTCGGCCACCTTCACCCTCGCGCGCCCGAGCGACCGGCACGGGCTGTTCTTCAACTTCGGCCTGGAGTTGCCTTTATAGCGGCCGAAGGCCGTTCCCTGGGGGTCGGGAATCTTCCCGACACTTCGAGACCCTTATTGTCCCCCGTAGAGTCAAATGAAAGACAAGACCTTGTCCGTTGTTTCGCTGGCGCGGCGCATAAGGTCGGCTGTGTCGACCCCCTCGACGGATAAACGTCCGCCCGAAACGATCCGCCGCCCGTCCACAAAGACGCTCTCCACATCACCCGCCCCGGCACTGTAAACCAACGCGGCGACGGGATCGTTGCCCGGGCACCAATGCGGCTTGTCGATATCCAGCACCACGAGATCGGCCAACGCTCCCTCGGCCACGACCCCCAGGCTGCCCTCCATTCCGATCGCGCGCGCGCCCTTCGCCGTCGCCATCCGCAGAATCTCCCACGCGGGCATCACGGCTGGGTCTCCGGCGGTGAGTTTGCCCAACAGGGAGGCCGACCGCATCTCGTCCCACATGTCGAGATCGTTGTTCGAGCAGGCGCCGTCGGTTCCGAGGCTCACGTCGAGACCCGCGGCCAACATACGCGCAACGGGCGCGGCACCACTCGCGAGTTTCATATTGCTCTGCGGATTGTGCGCCACCGTCACCCCGTGCGCCCGCAGTATCTCCATGTCGCCGTCGCTGACGTGCACACAATGCGCGGCGATCGTCGGAACGTCGAAAACGCCCAGATCACGAAGATACTCCGTCGGCGTGCACCCGTGCCGCTCGCGTATGATCCGCTGTTCGTCGAGCGTTTCGGAGAGATGTATCGTCAGCCCCAGCCCGTGCTCGCGAGCCAGCTCCACCGCCCGCCGCAGATTCTCCGCCGAGCAGCTGTAAGCCGCGTGCGGCGCCGGACGAACCGAAAGCCTGTCGCACCCCGCCGCCACGGCCAAAGTCTCGGGCAGATCGCGCTCGAACTCCTCCATCCTCTCGCCGTCCACAAAACTCGGACAGAGCACCGCCCGAATCCCCATCTCGCACGCGGCGCGGGCCACGGCCGCCTCGTGCCAATACATGTCGACCATCGTCGTGGTACCCCCCAGCAGCATCTCGGCCATTCCCAGCCGTGCACCCACCGCGATATCGTCCGCGCTGAGCCGCGACTCGAACGGCCACACCCGCTCGTGCAGCCACTCCATCAGCGGGATGTCGTCGGCCATGTTGCGCATCAGCGTCATAGCCACATGGGTGTGGGTGTTGATAAGGCCCGGCATCACCAGTTTTCCGCGCCCGTCGATCACTTCGGCGTCGGGGTTTTCCGCCCGCCACTGCTCCTCGCGCCGCCTGTCGTCCGGCCTGTCGTCGTCCGTCACGAGCGCGATCCGGTTGCCTCGGATGGCGACCGAACCGGTGAAATATCTCGCACCGTCCACCGCCGTCATCGGCACTACCACCGCGCCTTTTATCAATGTCTTCATTCCACCGCGTTGCCTTTGACTATCAGGTTTGTTCTCTTCGTCGCCATGTTCGAATAGATCTCGATCACCTTGTAGAACACGCCCGACTCTTTTTTGTTGACCTCGTAGGTGACGGTTATCACGCCCCGTCCGCCCGGCGGCACAGGTTTTTTGGGATATGCCACCTTCACGCAGCTGCACGAGGTGAGTGTTTTCGTTATCACCAGCGGCGCCGATCCGTCGTTGGTGAACGCGAACCTGCACTCCACCTTGGGGCTGCTGTGCGGGATCTCGCCGAAATCGTACTCGGTTGCTTCGAAGGCCATGTTCGGCCCCTGCGGTTTTTCGTCACCCTGCGCCCGCAAGGGAGTGAAGAGTGAAGAGTGAAGGGTGAAGAGTGTTAACGCGACACAAAAAAATATTGTTTTCATACCCTTAGTTCAGCCTGAAGATATAAGTTATCGTTCCCGTTTGCACCTCTGCCGTCTCGTCGGGCGTGAACCTTGCGCGCAGTGCGGCGGTGCGTGCGGCGGAGACAAGTTCTCCGTGGTTGGTGGTCGATCCTGCCTGTTCGTACACCGCGCCCGTGACCACTCCGGCGGCGTTCACCGTTATTCGTATCACCACCCTGCCCTCGACCTGGACGTTGTAGGCCGGACGCGGCAGATTGCCCACCAGATAGCGCCCGTCCAGACTGAAGCCCGACGAACCGCTACCGCCGGCACTGTCGCCTCCGCCCGGGGAACCCTCCGCGGCACCCTGATTGCCTTCACCCCCCGCCGTTCCCTGCGACGTTGCGTCGCTACCCTCTGTTCGGCCCGGGAAAAGCGCCCGCCGGTCGACCTGGCGCACAGGCTCGGGCGCGGGTGTCGGAGCGGATGGCTGTGGCTGCGTCTCGGGCCGCGAGTCGACGGCGATCTCGGGAGCGTCCGGCTCATCCGTCGTGAGCACCTGCTCGTCGGTCTGCGGACGAGGCTGCGGAGCCGCGGGGCGCGTGTCCACCTCGCCGACCGCGGGATCCGTCTCACCCAGACCCGTCTCGCCCGTTCCGAAATCTACCACGATCCCCATCTCGGGCTGCGGCACGGCGATGGTGTGTGTCATGAACATGACGCCGACGCACAGCGCGAGGTAGAGCACCACTCCCGCAATGCCCCATATCCGCCCGCGGCGGTTGTCCTGTTCATAGTAATTCATCCTATTCGGGTCTCGTTGCGAGCACCAGCGTATAGTTATTACTTTTGGCGATGTTCATCACCGGCACGATATTCTTGATCGGCACATTCTCCTCGGCGTGCAGCGATATCATCGGGTTCTCCTTTCCGGCAAGTTTTTCGCGCAGCAGCGGTTCGAGCTCGGCGAAGGTGACGCGCGTGTTGCCGTCCACGAAATACTCCAGCCGGTCGGTTATCGAAACGGTCGTGTAGGGCTTCTCGCGGATCAGGTTGGTGCTTTTGGGCAGCACGAGCCTCAGCGCGTTGGGATTGACCAACGTCAGGGCCATCAGCACGAACATCAGCAACAGGAACACCATGTCGGTCATCGACGCCGCCGAGAACCCGCTGTCCACTTTCGAGATTCTTCTTATTGCCATCTTTTTCTTTTTTGAGTTGAAAGTTGAGAGTTGAAAGTTGAAAGTGATGCTACGCAATATCGACTGGATTGCCTCGTCGCGTACGCTTCTCGCAATGACGCGGCGTGTTAGCCCACTTTCAACTTTCCATTTTCAACTTTCAACTATTTAACGGGTTGGTTGAGAATATCCATAAAGGCGATCGAGTTGGCCTCCATCTTAAATATCAGCCGGTCGATGCGCGCCACAAGATAGTTGTAGCCGAAGTAAGCCGGGATCCCGACTATCAGCCCGCCCACCGTGGTAAGCATCGCCACATACATACCGCCCGCCAGCACCGAGATATCGACCGTTCCGCCCGCCGCCTCCATCTTCATGAATGCGCTCACCAGACCGATCACCGTCCCGAGGAACCCGATCATCGGCGCGCCGCCCGAGATCATCGCCAGATAGGGCAGCCCGACGCCCAATTTCGACACTTCGAGGTTGGCCTGATTCTCGATCGCGTTCTGGATCTCGGGCATGGGTCGACCTATGCGTTCGATCCCTTTTTCGATCATCCGCGCGATGGGCGAGTTTGTCCGGCGGCACGATTCGAGGGCGCCGCCTATGTTCCCGTCGGAGATCTTGTCGCGGATGCGGTTCATGAAGTTGAGGTTCATTTTCGAAGCCTTGCGGATCGCCACGAAGCGCTCCACGAACAGGAACACCGCGATGCCGCCCAACACCAGCAACACCCACAACAGCCATCCGCCCGCGTCGAACAGCTGCCAGAAACTCATCGTCTTGTCGGCCTGGACATCCATCCCTTCGGCAATTTCGACCGCACCACCGGCGGCCTGCATAAACATGTTCATCATCTATTCCGGTTTTTTAATTATTGTTTTTCTGCACTCTTTTCGCACCAAAGATACTATTTTTTCTTGCGGAATATATCCCTCAGGTTGTCGAATTCTCTTTTGTAGTATATTCCAAGACCGCTCTCCTGCAACCCCTGTGTTTCGTTGAGCCGGTCGATGGTTTGCGAGAAGACCTTCAGCCGCAGGTTTCCGGCGCGGTCTATCACCCACGTGAGCGACACGTCTCCGGCGAGGTTCGTGGCGTTGGTAGTTCCGATGCTCGTGGCGGCCCTGTCGTCGATGTAGTTGCCCTCGATTTCGAGTTGCAGCCTGTCGTTCCACAGCCGGGTCGAGAAACCCATGTCGAACTGGCTCGTGGCGAAGTTGTCCTGCGGCCTGTATCGGAAGTATATGTCGTAGTCCTCGCTCGACAGGAAGTTGTTCAGCTGGTTGGTGAGTATGTCGAAACCCACCGCTCCGGTGGCCATTATCCCCGCGTCGGAGCTTTGGCCGGTGATGGAGTTGTCCGTGGCGAAACTGCCCGTTGTAAGCAGGCTCAGGAACTGCATACTTTTCAGCTCCTGGGTGTTCATTGCGCCGGTGACTATCTGCCTGGCTTCGGCGTCGGCCGAGGGCAGGGCGATGTCGAACGTGATCTCCGGCTCCGAGAGGCTCTCCCTCAGACGGATTATGCAATCCACCGGCACCGACCGTCCCGCGGGCAGCGAGCTTCCCTCGCCAACGAGCGGCAGCAGCGACGTGCGCACCCTGTACGACGCATCCACCCCCAGCAGCGCGTCGTCCGGTGCGCCCGACCACCTGAGCGTACTTCCGGGGGCGATCTCGAACGTCTTGTTGAAGACATTCATCATCGAGAACTCGAACCGTCCGCTGGCGATGTTGTAGTCGCCCGTCATGGTGAACAGGTCGCTGGCGGGGTTTATCTTCATGTCGATCACACCCTCGCCGCGGCCCGTTATTCCCTGTCCGAGGTTCGGGTCGATCAGCATGTGCACCTCGGCGGCGGGGGTTATGCTTGCCGTCAGGTTCAGTTCGAGCGGTTTGGATCGTCGCGCCGTTCCCGTTCCGGCGGCCAGGCGACGTTCGTAGGCAAGTCTCTTTCGGGCCAGCACGTCGGTGGTGTCGGTCGGCGCGGTGCGGTCGGCGAACACCACGAAGTCGGCCCACGAGACGTTGCTCTTGGCGTTGAGCGGCAGATGGAATTGCGTCCCCGCGTCGGTTCGCCCCGAGATATCCATCCGCGTGCCCATCCTGTCGTTTCGTATGCCCACCGATCCCGTCGCAAAGACCCGCCCGTAGAACGCCTCGTTGTCGCCCTGCCCGGTGTCGAAGGCGAGCATTGCTTCGGTGTGCGCCTCGATCTCGGTGCGTATGTCGCGCAGGTTGGACAGATCGACCCTCAACGCCAGATCGCCCGATCCGCCCATCGGATTTGTCACCGCGGTGCGCGGCAGAGTGAGCACCGAGTTCTCCACCCGCAGCCGCGCGTTCCTGGCGCCGTATCTGACGCGGGTGTACGCAACGGTGGTCTCGAACTGCGGAACGTCTATGTAGCCGTCTATGTTCAGACCCTTCGTGGTTCCTCCGACAGTCAGGCGCGCCGAGGCCACCCCGCGCGTGTCGGTCAGCACTCCGCCACCCAACAGCGGATCCAACAGCGCGGCATCCATCGAGTCCAATCGCACGCGGGCCTCTATCTCTCCACGCGCCGAGATCGAACCCGCCACCAACTCTTCGGCGGCCCCCTCATCGGTCAGGCGGAACCGCACGCCGCCGTCGCCCTCCGGACGGCTGACGAACCTCAACGGTGGCGCCTGGCGACCCGCCGCGGCGAGCTGCCTGAGTTCTATGTCGGCGTCGATCCTCGGGTTGTCCGTCACCGAGGCAACGTCCAACCACCCTGTCGCCCGCCCCGCAAACTCCTTCACCCGTCCGCGCCCCACGAGTTCGCCCAGCGGCGAGAGGTCGAACCGGTTGAGCCTGACATGCAGCGTATCCGTCGCGCGGCCCGACACCACACCCGACGCCGTGAGCCTTTGCGCCGGATCGTCCGCGGGGAAAATATTGAGATTCCCGAATCCCACGCCTCCTTCGCCCACTCCCATCGAATCGGCCTCCACGTGCCATATCCGCCCGTCGAGCGACACATCGACACGCTGGCCTCCTTTCGCCCCGCCGTGCAACTCGAAACGGGGGATATGTCCGCGGCCCGAGTAGACGTCGGTGCCCGACACGTGGAGCGTCAGCGAGTCGGCGGCGTTGTCGGCGCTCACCTCGATGTCGGCGGCCAACACCCCGCCCATCTCCACAAAGTCCGACCGCGCCGACAGCGAGAAGCCGCCGGTGTAGGGGTTGAACATAAATCTTGCCGAGCTTCCTTCCGCAATCGCGGCCGAGGGTGCGAGCGTGCCCAGCAGCCGCTCGGTGTTCTTGACATTCACGCTCACTATCGAGTAGTTCGACACCGCCGCCGGATCGCCTCCGTCGGGCGGCATCAAACTTTCGGGCGCTCCGCCCTGTCGCGGCATGGAGATGTACCTCCCCAGGAACCCGCCCAGCCAGGCGGGTATATCGCGATAATCGGTCCGGCTGCGAAACTCGGCGTCTGCGAATTCCGAGAGCAGCGTCACCACCTTTCCCGACGCGCCCGAATAGGCGGAGAGTGTGGCGAGCGACGTGGTCACCGTTCCCTCTTCCGAGCTGTAAGATGCGTCTGTCAACTCGATCCTTCCCGTGGCGTCGTCGAGGCCGAGACCGCTCACGTCGGCTGCCAGACGACCCGAGAGCACCGAGACCGAATCCTTGCGGTCGAGACGCATGGCGGCAAGATCGGCCCGCCGCAGATCGAGTCCGACGGTGTAGCCCGGCACCGCACCCGACCGGTCGACCGAAGCTGTCACATCGGCCGTGAGCGCCGGATCTCTCGCCCGCAACTCCCCGTCGATGCGTCCGCCGCCGAAACCTGCATCGAGCCCCAGGCCCGTGTATGTATAGTCGCGAAACTCCAGTCCCGCGATATCGCCGTGCACCTTCCCCGCCAACGGCGCCACTTCGAGCGTTCCGGTCACCACACCCGCAACCCTCCCCAGATCGCCCGCGTTCACCATCCGTCCCAGATCGAGGCCCGCCGTCGCCACCCGTCCGTCGATCGTCGCGCGCCCCGCCGAATCGGTAACCATCCGTGCGGCGAGATCGACATCGCCCGCACCCGAAACCAAAGACGCGGTGGCATCGAAATCGGTCAGCCCGCCCGTCACCGCGCCCGTCAACCGCACCGCCCCCAGACGCCCCAACACCGCGGAAACCGCCGCCGGAACTTCACCGCCCGTCACCGCGCGCACCAATGCGGTGAGGTCGTCGCCGCTCTCGAACCGTGTCAGATGTCCGTCGAAGGCAGCTCTCTCCAGATGGGGCAGTCCGCGGCTCGTGAAGTCGAGCGAAAAGACCGTCTCGCCGGAAATCCCGCCGCCCGTTGTTCCGCCGCCCTGTCCGCCCGATATTCGCGCCCCGTCGACTCCGCCCGCCAGCGCGTCCAACACTCCCCGCGTGTATGCCGAAACGTCGTCCAGAGTCAAACCCCACTCCGCCACCGCGGGCACGAACGCCCCCACAAGATCGGTCGTCACGCGCGACGAACGCATCGTGATCCCCATCGCCACACTATCCGAAAACACCCCGAAATCGCTCCATCGCCCCTCCTCGGCCACCAACCGTATCGCAGGCACATCGAGCACCGACCCCGCGGCCCGCAGATCGACATTCTCCAACACCACCGCCCCGCGCGAGACGATCAGCGGCAGCGCCGTAACATTGTCTATAACGAGCCCGCTCCTCTCCGTCGCCCCGAGCGAACGGATATTCATCCGGATCGTGTCGCCCGCGATCGCAAAGTCGTCGATCCGCGTGTGCACTCCCCGCAGCACGAACCGGCTGAAATCGACACCCCGCTCCCGCCGCTCGCGGTAACCCCTGTTCAGTGCAAATATAATACTGTCACCCTCGATTTTTTTTATACAAATTTGGAATTTTTTCTTATGCGCTGATTCAGAGTTGGTTGCGGAGTCGGTTTTTTGGTCTCCGCGGATGGCGTCCACCACCCGGCTGATGTTCATCTGGTCCTCTTCGCGGGCCTTTCCGAGCCACAATTGGGCACCCGTGACGCTCACCCGTCCGAAGGTCGGCACCCCGCCCCACAAACCCAGCTTTTCGATGGGCGCCACCAGACGCGGAACGTACAAAAGCGTGTCGCCATCGAAATCTTCGACATAAAAACCCTCCAACTCGACCCTGTTCACAAGCTTGATATCGACCCTGTCGACGGCCACCCTCACCCCCAACTTCTGCGACACATGCTCCGTGAGACGCTTCACCAACGCATTCTGCACAGCCGGCACACTCACCACCAACGACACCGCCAACGGCACCACAAGCACCGTCAGCAGCAGGCCGCACACCACGGCCACAACCGTTTTCACAACATTTTTTATAACTTTGCCCATCGAATGCGATTCGGATATACCGAGCCAACCTACAAAAATAGTGTTTTTTAAACAATTATGAGCGGGCGGGAGCTGATTTTGGGCATAGAATCTTCGTGCGACGACACTTCGGCAGCGGTGCTGAGGGGTACGACGCTGCTTTCGAGCGTCATCGCCTCGCAGAGTGTGCACGAACGTTTCGGCGGCGTGATACCCGAGCTCGCCTCGCGCGCCCATCAGCAGAACATCGTTCCGGTGGTCGACGCGGCCCTGAAAGACGCCGGGGTCGGGGTGCGCGATCTGGACGCCATCGCCTTCACCCGCGGGCCCGGACTGTTGGGTTCGCTGTTGGTGGGAGTTTCGTTCGCAAAGGGACTTTCGCTGGCGCACGACGTGCCTCTGGTCGAGGTCGACCATCTGCGCGGACATATACTTTCGCACTTCATCGACCTGCCCGACCGCGCCGTGCCCCATCCCGACTTTCCGTTCATTTGCCTGTTGGTTTCGGGCGGCCACACTCAGATAGTCGTCGTTCGGGGGCCATTGGATATGGAGATCGTCGGCTCCACAATCGACGACGCCGCGGGCGAGGCGTTCGACAAATGTGCCAAAGTGATGGGGCTTCCCTATCCGGGCGGCCCCGAGATCGACCGGCTGGCGGCCCTGGGCGATGCCTCGCGATTTAGTTTCGCACAGCCCCGCGTCGGGGGCCTCGATTACAGCTTCAGCGGGTTGAAAACTTCGTTCCTGTACTTTCTGCGCGACGCCGTGGCCGCCTCTCCGTCGTTCATCGAAGACAACCTCGCCGACCTCGCCGCCTCACTGCAAAGAGCCATCATCGAGGTGCTGATGTTCAAACTCGTGCACGCCGCCCGTCAGTTCGGCATCCGCGACATCGCCGCCGCGGGAGGTGTCAGCGCCAACTCCGGCCTGCGCGACGCCCTGTCCGCCGAAGGCACACGCCGCGGATGGAGAGTCTTCCTGCCCGAACGCCGGTTCACCACCGACAACGCCGCCATGATCGCCATCGCCGGCCGCTACTCACTCCTCGCCGGACACCTCTCCTCCCTGGCTGCCGTTCCCTTCACCCGCGGCTGACGCACCAAATTCCTACATACGCGACTTTGGCAAATCCCAAAGTCGCCAAAAGATTGCGGCAACGGCCGCGGCGATTTTAGGTTTACGGTTTTTTCGGGGTTGCACTTTGTGCAACCATTAAAATGGAGATGAATTTTGAAAATTAAAGCGAGCTTTCATTTTCAAAATCCCTCTCCATTTTAATCAAAGCAGGCGAAGCCTGCGCCGAAAAATCCGAATGGGCAAATGAGGAAACGCAGTTTCCGTGGAAGTTTTTTGGGCAGCTTTTTTTCAAAAAAGGTGCGATACCGCGTAGCTGTCGCGAGGGGGGGCGGGTGAAAAAAATGGCATAAAAAGTTGGTTTTTCGAAAACTTATTCTTAACTTTCGGCGTGTTTTAACCTCATAAACCTCTGACCTTATGAGAAAAAACCTCCCCTGTTTGCTTCCCGTGCCGTTTTTGGCGGCATGTGCGCAGGAGATCGAATTTGCGGAACCGGCGTCGACGACGGAAGTTTCGCAAGAGGCTCTTGAATTTCGAACGCGCTCCGTGGAGGGCGCCGTTTACAACGAGGTGGTGGACGCGTGGATGGTTCCGCAGCCCGACCCCTACACTCTGAAGAATTTCCAGGCGGCGTACGATGCGCTGGCGGCTGGAAACTCGACCCAAACACTCTCGAAGGCGCAGTCGGCCGAATTTGCCGCCGGGCGTAAGCTTGCGCCGACCCACTACGCGCTGAAGATCTATCCGCACGACGAGGCCGAACAATGGAGGGTCGAGACGATGGAGGATGTTCAGGTGTCCTACATCCCGTTCGACTACGTGCAGCTGACGGCACAGGAGGTCGAGAAACTTCCGGCGGCCAAGGTGCAAGCGGTCGGTACGTCTGCCGCCCGGGCGTTCACTTTCGCCGAGAAGAGTCCCTACACGGTGACCTACGACTACACCCACGTCACGGACGGCGGCCAGACCGGCCCGCGTACGTTCCAGCTTCCGATCCTGTACACCGTCTGGCCGGTCGAAAAGCCTCTTCCCGAGGATTTGGAGTTTGTGGTGGATTATGAGATCTTCCTGCCTCGTGCAGCCACTCTATCGAAAATTGTCGAGTCGTTGAGTGTTTTAGAGGGCGAAGCTTTGTCGATGTCAATGCTTCCTCCTGGAGGAGGCATTGTAATACCTCCTTTCAAACCGGCATCTACCAGAGTATTTGTATCGGCGTATGACAACACTCTTAACGCCTATGTTCCCATGAGGAACCTCAAAGTAACGGTGTATTATGGCTCTGACATACGAGAGGGGCGTACGGGAAATGATGGGGGATATACTTTAGCGGCCCCGCCGTGGGAAAACAGTGCGTCGTTCCGTTTTACTTTTCAGGACCTAACCGGCAGGTGGAAAATTGTACCAGACAATGGTTCCTCCGCCCCTTACTCGCTTAACATAGGGACAGTCAGCCTCCTTTGGGGGGTTGCGGGAATTGAGGTCAACAACTATATAGATCTACCTAATAACAATCCTTATCAGGCGTACGAGATTCACAGGACAGTGAACTATTACTACAATGATCAGACCGTCTTTGAAAAACATATCCCCCCTACGGAGGGAATGAAGATATTCTCAGCACCAGAGTCCAATACCGAGGCGGAAGCAGCATTTTATTTTAACTCAGATTATAACATTGCTCCAATAATTGTTGTCTATAACAATGGATTGTCCAGTGGCAAAGTAATGGGCGCAACCCTGCACGAAATCGGACATTTCGTTCATTATTTCGATGTCCGCGATCGCTATTCATATTTCTCTGGCACCACCGATTTATTACGAGAATCCGCAGCCATGTATTTCGGTTGGTTTCTGGGAGAGGAATATTACTTAACTCAGGGAAGAACAACATACAGCGGCGCCTTAGATATCACCGGACTTGGGCGGCAATATTGGACGAATTCCAATAGCTCCGAGTACACACCCTTGTTTATTGATCTGACAGACGAATATAATCAGTCTTACGATACATTTCAAGGCCTCCCCGCTTCTGACGTTTGGCATACCGTTACTCACAGTAAATATTGGGCAGACTGTAAGCAAAATCTTCGAAGTTATGTGACGAGCAGATGGTGCACAAGCGCCCAAATGGAAGCCTACCTCGCATATTATGATTACTGGTTCTCAAACTAAAAAACATACTTTCATGAAAAATATCATATTATCTACCATCATAACCCTCGCATTTTTCGCCTCCTGCGAAAAACATCCTCCAGGGGAAGATCTTCCGGAAGAAAAATTTCCCTCTTCTATCGAAAACACAACTTGGGCATACCGGTATGAATACGATGACAATCAGTGGGACGAAGAGGTGTTGGTGTTCTCCTCTTCCCTCGCCATCTATACTCGTACATCCAGTAGCGGGCATACGGAGAGTTCCGCCGGAACGTATGTCTACAATCCTCCCACGGTCACGATCACGGTTACTTCACCGGCATCTCTCGCAGGGTTCACAAACACCGGAACGATCGACAAAAAAACAATCGAGATCGGAATACATCAGACCAATGACTTGATTATGATCACGACTTTGACAAAACAGTAACGCAGCCTGCCATGAAAAAGTCATTGATAATATTAGTCGCCCTCGTTGCGTTTTTCTCTTCGTGTGGAGAAAGAGAGACGGTTATTAGCTCTTTGGAAGGGACGCACTGGAAGCAAATCGCCGATGAATTTTATAAGTTCACTTCGTACGAAATAGTATTCTCATCCGGACAGGCAACTATCACTAAAAATTACTCCGACGGATTTAAGGAATTTACTTCCGGAACATATACCTACAATTATCCTTCAGTGTTAATCTCCGTCGATGAATTCAGGTTTGCCGGAGTTGTAGTCGAATATCCCGTTCCGCGAAATCTGCAGGGAACAGTGAAGGGAGAAATTATTACACTGACGATAGCGGAAGGTGACAATATCTTAGTGAATATGAAATTCCAAAAACAGTAACCTCAACCGGCCATGAAAAAGCTATTGTTACTCCTCGCATATGTCGTGATCACATCTTTCGTTTCCTGCGAAAAAAACGCCTTCGAGAGGCATTACAGACACTCGTTGGGTGAATAATGATTATTTCAGCGATGGGAGTGTCGTTTCCGAATTGATATTCTCCGCCGACCTGGTGACCTTTGTCATCACGAATGATCGCAACGGATCCTCTTCGAGAAAGACAGGGACTTACACCTACAATCCGCCCTCAATATCGGTCATTGTGGATGGAATTTATTCGCAGGAACCGGGAACCATTGACGGCGACACCATGACGATCGGTGTGATCTCCGGAGATATAATCATGCCTCTGGAATTTAAAAAACAGTAACGTCAGCCGGCCTCCCCCCGCCACAAAACCTCAACAAAAAAACCTCGGGCACCCGCATTGGACGCCCGAGATTTTTTTACAGTGACTCCGCCGGAAATTAAACGGTAGCCATGTGCTGTATCAGTTCGATAACTTTGTTGGAGTAACCCCATTCGTTGTCGTACCACGACACGAGTTTGACGAAGTTGCCGTTCAACGAGATACCGGCCTTGGCGTCGAACACCGATGTGCGGGCCTCGCCGATGAAGTCGCTCGAAACCACTTCGTCTTCGGTGTAACCCAGGATTCCCTTGAGTTCGCCGTCGGCGGCAGCCTTGACAGCGGCGCAGATCTCGTCATAGGAGGCAGCTTTTTCGAGACGGCAGGTGAGGTCGACAACCGAAACATCCAAAGTGGGAACGCGGAAAGCCATACCTGTCAGTTTGCCGTTCAGCGCGGGAATAACCTTACCCACGGCCTTTGCGGCGCCTGTCGACGAGGGAATAATGTTGCCGGCAGCTGCACGACCGCCTCTCCAGTCCTTAGCGCTGGGGCCGTCGACGGTTTTCTGCGTTGCGGTGGTGGCGTGAACGGTGGTCATGAGACCTTCGACGATGCCGAACTTGTCGTTGATAACCTTCGCCAGGGGCGCAAGACAGTTGGTTGTGCACGAAGCGTTCGAAACGATCGTTTCGCCCTTGTAGCTCTTATTGTTGACGCCCATCACGAACATGGGGGTGTCGTCCTTCGACGGAGCCGACATCACTACGCGTTTGGCACCCGCTTTGATGTGCGCTTCGGCGGTCTCCTTGGTGAGGAACAGACCGGTCGATTCGACAACGTATTCGGCACCGACGGCGTCCCATTTCAGGTTCTGCGGGTCTCTTTCGGCAGTCACGCGGATGCTTTTGCCGTTGACGACCAGATTGCCGTCCTTAACTTCGATGGTGCCTTTGAACTGTCCGTGCACCGAGTCGTAACGCAGCATGTAGGCCATGTAATCGACGGTGATAAGGTCGTTGATGCCCACAACTTCGACAGCGGCACCCTTTTCGATGGCGGCGCGGAATACCAAACGGCCGATGCGTCCGAAACCGTTGATACCGATCTTAATTTTACTCATTTTAATGTGTGTTTTAGATAATAATTATATGTTAATTTATTGTTTTTCAAGCTATTAGTGTGAGAATTATTATCTAAAACCCACATTAAACGACTTTTTCAAAGTCGCATCTTAAAGCTACCCCTCCCTGCCCTTACCTGCCGCCGGTCAGCGCCCGGCTCTTTCAGCTCGCCTGCTCGCTTCGCTCGGACAGGCTACGCCCCTCCCCTCAAGGGGCGGGCTTTGTCGCGACTTTCGGGTCGCTCCGGTATGTCCCGAGCCCGGACGAAGCGCCGCAAAGTTACACAACTTCCGCGATTTGTGCAAACGTTTTATTAAAATTTTTTAATAAGCGTCGGTCCTACTCCTCTCCCGCCCGCGGATAACCGATCGGCCGGCGTGGTTTCTCCGCTTGTGCAGGTTTGATCGACAGTTCGCCGATAGCGTTGTAGAGGTTGTCGATCTGTTTTCGAGTATCTTCCGACAGATCGTTGATCGCTTCGAGGTTGTCTTCGTTGTCGCGCTCCAACAGCTCCAGCCTGGCCCGGATTTCGGCAAGTTCGGCGGTGATGGTCGCCGTGGAGAGCAGATAGTGGCGGGTCATGACGAACGCGCGCATGATGGAACGGTTGACGAGAATCGCCGTCTCGCTGCGAAGCACGCTCGACAGCATCGCGACCCCCGTTTCGGTAAACGCGAAGGGCATGTATCTCCTGCCGCCGCGTCCGCCCCGGGGTTTTGTCCGCAAGGTTCAAACTTGACATCACAAATTGTGACCTCAAACTCATTATCAACGAGTTATACTCCTTTTCCGTCATCTCGAACATGAAATCTTCACCTTCGAAGCGTTCGATGTTTCGACGCACGGACTGCTTGAGCGCCCTCGTTTCCACGCCGTAAAGTGCCGCCAAATCGAAATCGAGCATCACCCGTCGCCCGCGGATCTCGTAAATTTTGTTTTGAATTACCTGTATCTCCATTGGGAGTCTATTTTGGGTTGGTTTCGGTCGATTTGTTCATCACCCCGCCTTAGTCCTCTTGGCCATCGCCGAGGCGAAGACGAAATCGTTCAGCTCGGGATTGTCCGACTGCATGATCTCGCGCGAGGAGCCTTCCCACCATTTTCGCCCTTCGTGCAGAAAGACAACCTTCTCGCCGATCTCCAACACCGAGTTCATGTCGTGCGTGTTGATAATGGTTGTGATGTCGTACTCCACGGTGATCTCGTGTATCAGCCGGTCGATCACGCCGCTCGTTATGGGGTCGAGGCCCGAGTTGGGTTCGTCGCAGAACAGATACTTGGGGTTCATGACTATGGCGCGCGCAATGGCCACACGTTTTATCATCCCGCCGCTCAGCTCCGAGGGATAGAGCCGGTTCACATCGCCCAGCTCGACGCGGCGCAGACAGAAATCGACCCTCTGGCGTTTCTCCTCCTCGCTCCGGTCGGTAAACAGATCCAAAGGCAGCCGCACATTCTCCTCGACGGTGGAAGAGTCGAGCAGCGCCCCGCCCTGGAATATCATCCCCATCTCCTGGCGTATGGTCTTCACCTGCCTGAAATCGAGCCGCGAGAAGCAGGTGTCGCCATACCACACCTCGCCCCCGTCCAGCGGCACCAACCCAACGAGGCACTTCATCAGCACGGTCTTGCCCGACCCGCTTCGTCCGATTATGAGGTTGGTCTTTCCCTGTTCGAACCTCACCGACACATCGTCGAGCACCCGCCGCCCTTCGAAACTCTTGATTATATGTTCTCCTCTAATCATATTCTGCGTAGCACACTTTCAACTTTCAACTAAATAAGAAGCCACTGGGTCAGGATGAGATTAAATATCAAAATCGTGATCGAGCTCGCAACCACCGCCTGCGTCGAAGATCGCGCCACTTCCAGAGAATTCCCCCGCGCGTGGTATCCGAAGAACGCCGACACGGAGGTAATGATATTCCCCCGCGCGTGGTATCCGAAGAACGCCGACACGGAGGTAATGATAAAAGCAAAGACCATCATCTTTATCAGCGAGTAGGCGATCGACCACGGTTTGAAATCGAGATGCAGTCCGGTGATAAAATCGCCCGGCAGAATCGTCCCTGTGAACACGCATATCAGATATCCTCCCATCGTGCCGATCAGAATACTGAGTATGCACAGAAACGGAAAGAAGAGCACCGCCGCCACGATCTTGGGCAGAATCAGATAAGAAGCCGAGTTTACGCCCATCAGTTCCAGCGCGTCGATCTGTTCGGTGATTCGCATGGTTCCGATCTCGGAGGCGATGCTCGATCCCACCTTTCCGGCGAGTATCAGCGCCACCACGGTCGAGGAAAACTCCAGGATCATCGTCTCGCGCGTGGCATACCCGATGAGCGAGCGCGGAATGAATCCGTCTTCGAGATTGATCGACATTTGCAGCGCCACCACCGCCCCCATGAACACCGATATGATGGCGGTGATCACGATCGACCCCAGCCCGATGATCTCCATTTCGGAGAGTGTCCTCCGGCGGTAAATACGCCCCTTTTCCGGACGGGAGAAGACCTTCCCCATCAGGATGAAATAGCGGCCGATGTCTGTCAGGAATCGTCGTATCATTTCCCGTTCTCTTTTGTGTTCGCACCCGTGTCGCCGCGTTCCTCGGAGATCTCCACCTCCTCGAACTCCACATATTCGCCCACGCCTCGGTTCACTTTTTTCTCTGCGGCGGCACGTGTCGCCTCGACGGTCACTTCGCCTTCACGCCGACCGCTTCGCCGGGCCTCTCTTTGTGCACGTTGCGCGGCACGGTTATACTCTTCGGCACGTTTGCGCAACCACCTGCCCAGCGCGGCCCGGATAATGAGCCCCACAAACCAGATGCCGGCAAACAAAAAAAACAAAAACGTCAAAAATTTCATACCTCGTTTTCTTTCCTAATTCTCAATTATCGTCCACGTTCTCTCCTGCGCAGGCCGGTGTCGCCGAAAAGCGAACTTAGCGTGAGTACGGCACGCACACTTTTCACTTCGCAGGGTGGCCGTATGGAACGCGGGGTGAGCGGCTCGGCGACACCGGCCGGAGCCGTACCCTACTCAATATCGCGACAATTTCGTTTGTCGACGATCACCCCGTCCCGCAGCACCACCATCCCGACCGACGCGCGCAGCATCGTTATCATCGTGGTGGCATCCACATTGTACACCTCCACCGCGGGCGCCCCGCCGAAACTCATCGTCTGCCCCTCGGATAGGGGTGTCGCCGTAAGTAGAACGACGCGCGCGCCCTCCTGGTCTGCACGGCGGACGATTTTTTCGAATTTTTCGGCATATCGCGGCTTTATCAGTTCGAGCTTCACCGCGCAAAGCATGTACACCTTGCCGGAAAAACCGAGTATCTCCTCCGTCGCGTCACCCCCGTGGTTGAACACCGCGAACTCCCGCAGCGCCATCTCGGGCTCGACCCCGCCGTGCTCCACCTGCTCCACGAACTCCCACCGTGTCGAATCCCACCAGGTGGTATCGCTCGCCGCAAACTCCTTCGTCGATCCGTCCCGCAGATCGCGATACACCAGCCGCGCCTCGTCGTCCGCCCCGTCGCCCTCCACCGCGCCGCGCAGATCGACCCCGACTTTGTAGGGCAGAAAATCTATCAGCGGCAGATGCCTGTAACAGTGCGCCCCCAGCCCGCCGGCCATCGCCGCGAAAAGGAACGTGCAAACCCACTCCCGCACCGTGACCGGAAAAAAAGTCATCCGCCGCCGCGCATCCAGCCACACCACCAACGCCAACACCCACAACACGACATTCTTGCCGAACGACCCCCAAGGAGACAACTTCAACGCATCGCCGAAACATCCGCAATCCTCCACCGGCAACACCGTGGCCGACAGGAAAGTCAACACCAGAAAAAAGGTCATCACCAACATCGCGAAGATCGAGATCAGCCGCGTCTTGATCCTGAAAGTGAGCATCAGCCCCATCATCAGCTCCGCCGCGCAAAACCAGATCGCGAACCCGAACCGGTAATTGTTCAGCGTCCCGAACCCGTAGACATTCAAATACTCGGTGATCTTGAGCGCCGTCCCCCACGGATCCACCGTCTTCACAAACCCCGAAAAAATAAAGGTCAGACCCAAAACCACCCGACATACATCCGCCGGCAATATCCTAAGACTCTTCATAACGATACAAATGTACAAATTTCCACGCAACCACAGTATCACGACTTTTTTTCAAAAAAGTCGGCCGCTCTTGCGGCTTTTACTACTTAGCTTAACGCTCATCCGATCGTCATTTAAAATTCGGATTTTTCGGCGTAGGCGTAGCCTGCTCAGATTAAAATGGAGATA
>QMCE01000040.1_pt1 | contig 47422 bp, 35 predicted proteins | sample 1821851 | NCBI WGS metagenome assembly QMCE01 (sample SAMN09453174, study PRJNA476694) | Termite gut metagenome, whole genome shotgun sequencing project. | isolation source: worker | host: Odontotermes sp. | place: South Africa:Pretoria | collected 2016-01-28 | reverse complement strand
CCGCGCGCTTGTACAATGAAAGGATTCCTCGATAGCTCAATGGTAGAGCACGCGGCTGTTAACCGCGGGGTTGTTGGTTCGAGCCCAACTCGGGGAGTTTTTAGTTCATAGGAAGGCAATGATATGTATATACTTAGAATATATGGCGCCATAGCCAAGTGGTAAGGCACGGGTCTGCAACACCCTCATCACCAGTTCAAATCTGGTTGGCGCCTTTCAAAGAGAATCTTGAAGTTACTGTGAATAACAGAATTTCGAGGTTTTTTACCTTATAATAAAGCATTGGAGTGCGTGAAAAAAATGGTTGAAATAAGGAAAAACGATATTCTAAAAGTTACAGAATAAGCATACTCGATTATGCTCGGCGAGTTTGAGCGTAATTTATCAGAAATAGACGGCGTTCAAATAAGCAGTTTCAATTTATCCGATTTGCGGCTTTTTGTAAAGGCTGTTGCGGGTGCTATAAAACAGGCGCGTGTTACATAGGCGACGATGCGGACATGTTATCCGAAGAAATAAACGGCGCGGACGGCGTTATTATAGGGACGCCTACTTATGCAAGTGCGATTTCAGGGCAGCTTAAAACATTTATTGACAGGGGTCATTTCGTAATAGAGCAGTTAATGAAAAATAAATCTCCGTTCGGCATAAATAGAATCATTCATTACGCCGTATTCAATTTCGGATTAAAGCCTTTCGTAAAAAGAAAAGGAGAGCAATACGCAGGAGTTATAAGGCGTTGGGAAGAAAGAGGCATAAAATTTTCTTAGGGAATAGTTTCACATGTTCAACCACCTACCCAACTTATCCAACATCTCGTCAACATCCAGTGGTTTGCCGATGTGGTCGTTCATGCCCGAAGCAAGGCATGTTTCGACGTCTTCCTTGAACACGTTCGCCGTCATGGCGATAATCGGTACGTCCCCGTCCATTTCCCTGATGAGCCGTGAAGCCTCGTACCCATCCAGTTTGGGCATCTGGACGTCCATAAGTATCAGGTCGTACCGGTCAGGGGATTCGCGGTACATGCGCACGGCTTCCTCTCCATTCTCCGCACACTCTATCTCGATATGCGTCTGTTCCAGCAACGTCATCACTATTTCCGAGTTGATGGCGACGTCCTCGGCCAATAGAATCCATCACCCCTTGAAGGAGACGATGTGGCCTTCCACTCCCAACGCCACTTCCGTTGCGGAACCCCCTCCCATAACGAGGCATTCACTTATCGCATCCATAATCATGGAGGGGAACAGGGGCTTGGACAAGAAGCGTTCAACGCCGGCCCGCCTAGCCTCAGCCTCTACGTCGTGAAGGGCCGCCGCCGAAATCATGATCACGATGGAAGGGTTGTCCGTCGTTTCCCTTGCCTTTAGCGCATGAGCCAGATCTATGCCGTCCATGTCCGGCATAATCCAATCCACAAAACAGACGTTGTACAATCCGTTGCGTTCAACGAGCGCAAGGGCTTCCGAACCACTTATGGCCGTATCGCAGCGTAGACCCGCGTCCCGCATAATTTGCGCAAAATACTCCAGAACGGTTGGGTCGTCGTCCACCACCATGAAATGGACGTCGTCCCATTTCACTCCTCGCGCGAGGAGGGGTTGGCCGTCATCCGAACCCTTCTTAGCCTTGAAGGTAAAGGTGAAGGTGGAACCCCTCCCCATCTCCGACTCCACCCATATCTCCCCGCCCATTTTCTCAATGACGTTCTTGGAGATGGCAAGCCCCAAACCGGTACCTCCGTATTTGCGCGACGTATTGGATTCCGCCTGCTCAAACGATCGAAACAGTCGCTTTTGTTGTTCCAGACTTATCCCGATTCCCGTGTCGGTCACGCTGATTTTTATTATGCCAAGGCCATCTTCATCCACCCCTTCAAACGATGCGTCAAGGGTGATTGCTCCATTCTCGGGAGTGAACTTTATCGCGTTGGACAGTAAGTTCGTAATGATTTGTGCGAGTCGTTGGTCGTCGGTAATGATTCGCTTGGGAATGCTTTTTTCGATGTGCACCGTGAATTGCTGGTGCTTTTCGTCTATGCGGAAGTTGACGACGTTGACCACCTGTTGGAGTATCTTTTCAAAATCAGCCTCTACCGGGGAAAGTTCAAACATGTTGGCCTCGATTTTGGACATGTCCAGTATGTCGTTTATGACGCCGAGCAAATGGTGGGAGGCGTTCTTAACCTTGTCCAACGCATAGTTCTTCCTCTCCATGTCGCTCGTCGCTTCCGCTATGTCGGTCATGCCTATGATGGCGTTCATCGGCGTGCGGATTTCATGACTCATGTTGGCCAGGAAGGAGGATTTGGCGTTGCTTGCGGCCTCCGCCTGTTTCTTGGCGGCAACCAACTGGGTCGTCATATGGCGGCTTCGGAAGAACATGATCAATATGAGGGAGAGGACGATTAGGGATAGGAGGGTCGCCCCTATCAACCATGGTCGTTGCGCCTCGGCCACCTTTAACCGATAGTCGAAAGTCCTTTGCAGCCATTGGGCGGTAATGCCCTTCGTATCCGTTAATTTAAGTGCCTTTTCCACGATGGACTGTAGGACCAAGTCATTCTTGCCAAAGGTAACGCCCGTCTGCAAGGGCTGGTCGAACACGATGTTAAGTTTGAATCCCATGCGTTCCTCGTAATGGGTCAGTTGCATAAGTTTTCTTTGGCTGGTCATTACCATGTCCACCTCTCCGTTCTCCAAGGCGTTGAAAGCAATGTCGATGCCGTCATACAGGACGAAATTCTCATGGTGTGGGAACCATTGCCTAAATATGTCCGCATGGGACGTCTCTCTGGCAAGGCCGACCTTTACGTTCAAGATTTCGTTAAGCGTGATGTTGGGGAACTCGGCCTTGGATACGAGTGCGTAATAATCGTCAAGCTCCACTGCGTCAGACCAAGAAAAATGATCTTCCCGTTCCTTCGTCCTAGCCAACCCTGGAATGATCCGCGCCTTTCCGTCCATGACCAGTTGGCTTTGCGTCGGCATGTTGGCGCCCACGTCGTGGACGACCTCGAAGGCGAGTCCCGTAAGCTCGCTTACCTCGTCAAGCAGGTTGAAGTAGATGCCCTGCCAATCTTGCTCCTGTTCATTGTAAAAGCATACGGGGTAATTGCTGTTGAACGCCGCAACGGGTATGACGGGATTGGCCTGCAGATAGGCGCGTTCTACGGCGCTAAGCTGCCCGAAAATTTTGTGTTGTCGATATTCTTCGTATCCTTGGCTGTACAATTGGTTGAGGTAAGGCATGACGCCGCCCTGTATCGCCTTGTCCAGGATGGCAATCACGGGATCGAAGTCCGGGTTTGCCGCCGCAACGGATGCGGAGTGAAAGACGAGGGGGAAGTAATTCTCAATAATGACGTCGTCATAGTCCATGAAGGTAATCTCTGTCGGGCTTATCGTAATAAAGGCGTCGGCTTCGCCCCGTTTGAGTGCTTGGTATCCCTCCGCGGCGTCAACGACCCATACGGGTTCGTAAGTGCCGGGTTCGGTCACCTCGGCAATGGCGGATTCCAAAGGGGTGTTTTCACTGAATGCGTACCGCAACGGTCGTTCTTGTAAGATTTCCGCGGGACTGCGGTGGTCCTCAAGCCAAGCCATGACGAACTGCCTCTCGGCAATGGCGTTGGACATGGTGAACATTTCCAACCTTTCGTCGGTGGGAACGAAGTTGCCCGAAAAATCAATCTCCCCCGTGTTTAATTTGTAGGACAATTCGCTTGACCTATAAATCACGGGCTTGAACGGGATGCCGAAAAGCTCGGACATCCAATCACAGAACAAGGCCGAGTACCCGCCAATTTCCCCGTCGTCCTTCATGAACGCCTCGGTGGAAGGGTACATTCCATAGGCGAAGGAGTCGTATTCGTCACGTAAAGCCTCTATTGCCTTGATTTCGCCCTCCGTTATGCCGGGAATCTCGCAGTACGAGGTAAACGTCATCGCATCGCCATACTTCTGCGGCTCGCGCCTTTCACAGGACGAGAGCAGGGACGGCGGAAGAAGGATGGCGACGATAATCAGCATTATGTGTTGGAACCGTTTCATACAGCGTCCTCCTCAGTTGCAATCGGTAAAGGTGCAGACTTCTCCCGGCAGCTCAAACTCAATCGTTGCGTGCTGTATACCTTCTTCATTCAGAACGGTGCGGATGTCGCCCTTCAACCGCACCAACTCGCGTTGGGGTATAGCTTCCTTGAGCGTAACGTGGACGGTAAGCACGTTGTATTCCTCATCCAGCGACCAGATGTGCAAGTCATGGACGTTGCCCACTTGTTTGATGGATTTTAGCTTGGTGACTATGCGTTCCCGCTCGACGTCCGCCGGGGTTCCTTGCAGCAAAATCGGCAGAACCTGCTTAACGTTCTTGAACACGCCTTGCAATACGAAGCAGGCAATAACAATGGAAAGGATGGGGTCGATGACGGACAAGCCGGTGAAGTGCATGATTGCCGAACCAATTAATACGGCGGCCCAACCCAACACGTCCTCCAGTAAATGTAGCGAGATGACCCGTTCATTGAGGGAACTCGCTTGTCGAGTACGCAATACGGCCGCCCCGTTGATGGCGATTCCGACGATGGCAAGGAGGAACATGCCCCTCGCATTGGTCTCTTGCGGTGACGACAGGCGCGGGAAGGCTTCCGCCAGGATATAGACGCTCCCTACCACCAACACAATGGAGTTGATAATCGCCCCCAACAGTGAGAAACGCTTGTATCCGTAGGTATAATGCTTGTTGCCACCCTTTTGGGACAATTTCTGAAAATACCACGCAAGGCCGAGGGAAAGGCTGTCGCCGAAGTCGTGGACGGCGTCGGACGCGATGGCGACGCTGTTGGTCAACATCCCCCCGACCAGCTCGATAATGGTGAAGGACAAGTTCAGAAAAAAGGCGACGCCAATATTGCCGTCGTCATCATGCGATGGATGGTGGTCGTGGTGGTGCGCCATGGTGGGACCCCCTATTCGTGGACGTGTTCAAACCATTTGCCAGCAAAACCATTATAATACACTTGATTTCCATTATCAAGTCTAATTGACCATTGACAACAAAATTAGCTTTGGTTATGGTCGGGGCTTGATGAATGAGGAAATGGGAACATGTACAGGCAGAGTGGAGGATTTGAACGCTGTGAGTGAATATTTTTGCGGAAGCAAAGAGGGGTCGCTCATGTTACTATTACTTTCGCAAGCATAATTGGGGAGTTAGAGGGCGAGCCGTTTCTATGTTGACGCGAAGTATGGAGGTGGATTTTGCCCCTCCCATTCATTGACATTTTCGAACACTTTGCAGAAAATATCGAAGTTTGTTGACGATAAGGGCATAATACGTTATAATTTTACGGTAGAGGGTGTTTGCACGAAGTGAATGCCTTTTTCAGGAAGTGTGATATTTCGACTTGTAATTTTCTTTAATAAGTGGTAAAATTAACGCATAGTACGGTTGACGATTAGTCGTATGTCGAAATACAATATGTGTTAGGGAGGGTGACGAAGAATGTATACGCAAAAACAAGAAGCTTTGGTGGAGTCCTTGTTGTCACGACTGGATGGTGAGACGAGGTCCCTATATCAAGACGTCATTACGTATCTGATGGAGCTGGGATATTATCCGCATAAGGAAAGGATGAACATATCCTTCAAGCATGGAGTGCATAACAAGCTGGTGGTGAAGATGGGTACCGTGAAGGATGACGAACAAGCCTTGTTTTTTGCTTTGAGGTTTTCCGCCTGCAAGGATTATCCACAGAGGTTTGTCGACGTCGTCAGTTCGGAGATTGAGAAGCACCCCAGGCGGGTGGCTCGCTGCATGGACAACGGGTGCAGTAACTGCAAGGGTGCGCCGGAATCGCACGTCTATATGTGTATGTTTCCCGATGGCAAGCTTAAGTCACATTGTGGAGTGTACGCACTTGAGATACCGGACATTGCGGCGGAAGACGTCGAAGACATTAAGACTCTCATTAGGCAAGAGCATGAGTATTTGCTGATGCACGAGGCCAATGTGTTGTCTTGTAGGGCAATCTGAGAAGTAAGGGTCTGCCAACGTAACAGCCAATCCAGTACGTTTTGCGCAAGGTTTGGGATGGTTGCCGCAGCTTAGTAATAGACGACGCCATGGAGGTGGCCAAGTAGTCCGCCTCCATGGCGTCGCGTCGTCCTACGCGGACGTTGTAACCCCGGCGCACCAATTGTGGGAATTCTAGGAATACGACTTTATCCGAAGAAGGGCTTCGCGCGTAAGAACCATAAGGACCAGCATGACGAGAAGGAAGGCGGGAAGCCAAGCCACATGGACGTGGTTGGCAATTAGGCCGAACAAGGGAGGCATGAGACAGGTGCCGACGTAGGCGCTCGCCATCTGGACGCCTATGACGGCACCCGATTTGTCGGCGCCAAAATGCACGGGGGTAGAGTGGATGACGCAGGGATAGATGGGGGCGCAACCCAAGCCGACGAGGATTAGGCCGACGAGGGACGGGGTTTTGCCGAACGGCAGCAATAGCGAAAGGATGCCGATTAGGATGACGCCCTGTCCCATACGAATCATAGTGGAGTCATTTACTTTTATGGTTAGGAAGCCACTTATCGCCCGCCCGACGGTGATGCCGACAAAAAACAGACTGGCAAAGCCGGCGGCCTTGGCGGCGGGTATTCCCCTATATAGGGAGAGGTAACTGCTTGCCCATAATCCGGCGGTGCTTTCTACGGCGCAGTAGCAAAAAAACGTCACCATAACGGCTTTTGCCCCGGGAATTCTGACGATTTGCCGCAAGGACGGGGTTGCTTCTTGTACGTCGTCCGTTCCGCGGTTGTCGGTGCCGCATCTATTCCAGAGGGGTAGGCTTGCCAACAAAATGGCGGTTAGCGCCATTTGTAGGATGGCGATGTAGCGGTACCCCGCGTTCCAACCCTTGTCGCCAAGCAAGGCGCGGCCCATGACGTACGGTCCCAGAGAGGCGCCTAGGCCCCACATGCAATGCAGCCAACTCATGTGACGGCTTTTATAATGCAACGCCACGAAGTTGTTGAGCGAGGCGTCGACGCTGCCCGCGCCGAGCCCATAGGGGACCGCCCACAAGCACAGGAGCCAAAAGGAATGGCTGAGGGAGAAGCCAAGCAATGCGACGGCGGTCGTTGCCACGCTGAAGAGGGTTACCCGCCCCGTTCCGTACTTTCTGGTGAGTCGGTCGCTTTGCAGGCTGGACAATATCGTCCCCATCGCAATAATCATGGAAACCATGCCGGCGTATGAGACGGGAACGGAAAATTCTCCATACATGGACGGCCAAGCAGCACCCAATAGGGAGTCGGGCAATCCCAAGCTAACGAACGCCAAATATATAATGGCCAACAATAAAGACGTCATACGTCCTCCTTATGCGTGGTGGTAAGTGGTGGTTCTATAACAGGATACTCCATAAGTTGGCGTAATGCAATAGCGTAAAAACCAGAAATGACTAAACCAGAAACGCTTGTCGCACACCATCCGGCGCGATGTGGGAAATGTTGCTACAATCGGATTGCAATGGCGGATAAATAGTGCTATACTTGTTGCGTTGGCGTCGCATTTTTTGTATGCGAAGGCCAACAATATGAAAGGCCGATGATTTAGAAGGCCAACAAATAATAGAGATGATGGGAGCGGTTATGGATAAGAAGGAAAGGAACGTGAAACAGTCGGTATTTCACCTTGTGCAGGGTATGTTGATAGGGTTGGGGGGCGTCCTCCCAGGCATATCGGGAGGCGTGCTGTGCGTCGTCTTCGGTATATATAAGCCAATTATGGAGGTGTTGGCAGACCCCCTCCATATGGTTCGAAAACATTTCAAGTTGCTTCTTCCCGTTGCGGTGGGACTTGGGTTGGGGGTGGTCGGAATCTCAAGGCTTCTCGGATTCTTCCTTACCCGCTATGAAGACCCGTCGATATGCCTGTTTGTCGGATTGATTGTCGGTATGCTCCCCTCGTTGTTTCGCGAAGCGGGGGAAAAGGGTAGGTCAAGGGGTTCCTATGTCGCCATGGCGGCGGCCTTTATTGTTCTGCTCGCCATTTTAACGTCGCTCAAAATCATTTCCGTGGAGATTGAGCCGAACTTTATGTGGTACGTATTCTGTGGTTTTTGTCTGGCACTCAGCGTGATTGCTCCGGGAATGAGCTTTTCCACCCTGCTGATGCCGTTGGGATTGTATACGCCGTTTGTAGAGGGGATTGGCAATTTTGACTTCGCCATATTGATTCCCGGGGGAATTGGAGGCTTGCTGACGGTCATACTGTTGGTGAGGGCCATTAGCAGTTTGTTGGAGAACCATTACTCGGTCGTGTTTCATGGGATTCTAGGCATCGTGATTGCCGCCACTTTGGTAATCGTTCCATGGGACGGCTTCCTCTTGGGTTCGTGGACGTTCATGGGCAACATCGTCTGCCTGGTGGTCGGCGTCATAGCGGCGTTACTCCTTGACGGGTTCAACAGTAGGGTGGAGACGGAATAGACGGGAGGTATGGGAAAATGAAGAAGTTGTTGATTGTAGTTGACATGCAGAACGACTTTATTACCGGGTCGCTCGGCACGGTTCAAGCGGAATGGGCCTTGCCCGCCGTCAAGGCGAAGGTTGCGGAATATCGGGACAATGGCGACGCCGTAATATTTACGAGGGACACTCATGGCGGAGATTATTTGGAGTCGCAGGAGGGCAAGTATTTGCCGGTGGTGCATTGCATCGAGGGTACGGAGGGACATGAGATTGCCGAAGGGCTGTCTACGGAGGGGTGCGAGGTGTTTGACAAGCCCCATTTTGGCTCGTTGGAGTTGGCCGAGAAGGCGGCGGCGGGCAGTTATGATGTAATTGAGTTGTGTGGTTTGTGCACGGACATTTGCGTCGTTTCCAACGCGTTGATACTCAAGGCGCGGTTGCCGGAGACCAAAATTGCCGTTGACGCGCGGTGTTGCGCCGGAGTGACGGAAGAGAGCCACGAAGCCGCCTTGTTGACCATGAAAATGTGTCAGGTGGACGTGTTGGGTGAAGAAGAGGAAATGACGTGATACCATGCAATGCGGAGCAATCCGCGGTATCAGAGCGACAAAATACCTTTTGTCGCTCAAATCATGATGTGACGTTCCATATGGATGGAGGTAACGGTTTGTTTGAGGAAGAAAAAATGAAGCGAAGGATAGTTTCGTGGATTGCGGAGTATTTTCGGGACAACGGTTCGGCGGAGACCAAGGCCGTCGTTGGAATCAGCGGCGGCAAGGACAGTTCCATCGTTGCCGCACTATGCGTGGAAGCACTGGGGTGCGAACGCGTCCTTGGCGTACTCATGCCGCAAGGGAAGCAACCAGATATTGACGTGGCTTATGATTTGTGTGGCGCACTGGCCATCCCCTTCGTCGAAATCAATATCGATGAGCCGGTAAAGTCTCTGTATGACGAGATTGTGCGGGCGGGACTCACGCTCAATGACGCCGCCGTCTTCAACGCGCCGGCCAGGGTCCGTATGACGACCCTCTACGCCGTCTCCGCCATGGTTGGCGGCAGGGTAGCCAATACCTGCAACCTCAGCGAGGAGTGGGTGGGTTACTCGACCAAGTACGGGGATTCGGCAGGGGACTTTAGCCCGCTTGCCAACCTGACCGTCACCGAGGTAAAGGCCGTCGGGAGGACGTTGGGGCTTGCCGCGAAATTTATCGACAAGGTGCCGATTGACGGCTTGTGCGGTAAAACGGATGAAGATAACCTTGGCTTTACCTATGGGGTTTTGGATCGGTACATCCGCGAAGGGGTCTGCGAGGACGAGGCGACAAAAGAACGAATTGATGAGCTTCACGCGATGAACCTCCATAAAGTGAAGCCTATGCCGACGTTTACTATAGGAAAATGAAGAATGTATGCCGGTTATCTTTACAATGCATACAATATATAATATGATTAGTTCAAGAACGACTTGAAGTAATGGAGGAAACAACATTGCATTAAGAGAGGGGGTGTACTGATGGGGAATACAAGCATGAACATTCGTACGGATAGTGATGTTAAGAAGCAGGCGGAGATGATACTTGCTGAGTTTGGACTGAATATGACGACGGCCATCAACATGTTTTTGCGTCAAGTTATAAGGGAACAAGGGATTCCTTTTGACCTCACATTAAGGACATACAATGCAAAGACGCTTGCTGCAATTGAGGAAGGGGAATGGTTGCTTAGGGATCCTAACGCAAAAAGATATTCGAGCTTCTCCGAGATTCTTGAGGAGGCGAAGGATGAAGTATGAAATATTGCAAACTTCGCAATTTAAGAGAGATTTAAAAATTGCCATAAAGAGAAATTATGATACGGATTTATTAAGTGAAATTGTACAGAAACTTTCTGTGGGCGAACAACTTCCTAAAAGAAACAAAGATCATGCATTGGTTGGAAGCTACAAGAAATGCAGGGAGTGCCATATAACGCCCGACTGGTTGCTAATCTACAAGATTGATAAGGATTTGTTAGTGTTGCTGTTGACTAGGACGGGTACACATACAGACTTATTCGACAGGCACTGACGAGACTTCACTTTGGCAGGTATGTGCGCAGCTTCTCCCAAACCTCCTTGATGTCCAGGGGTTTTCCGACGTGGTCGTTCATGCCTGCTTCCAAGCATTTTTCCACGTCTTCGCGGAACACGTTCGCAGTCATGGCGAGGATGGGGATGGTGGCCGCGTTCGGGACGTCGAGGGACCTTATCTGGCGAGTCGCCTCGTAACCGTCCATTTCGGGCATTTGTACGTCCATGAAAATCATGTCGTACCGTTCGGGTTCTTGGCTAAACATGCGGACGGCCTCCATGCCGTTTTCCGCATCGTCAATCTGAATGCCGGTGGATTCCAGCATTGCCACGACGATTTCCCGATTGATTTCAATGTCTTCGGCCAATAAAATACGGTATTTGGTGAAGCGACCCTCCATGTTCGGAAGGTTCTCCTCCGCTTGGACGCGCTCCGCACCCCGCTTTGCCTGAATGGTGAAGGTAAAGGTCGCTCCCTCGTGCAGCGTTGATTCAACCCAAATGTCGCCGCCCATCATTTCCACGATGTTCTTCGAGATGGAGAGCCCCAATCCCGTACCGCCAAATTTGCGTACCGTGTTGCTGTCGGCCTGTTGGAAGGCTTGAAAGAGGTAGGCTTGTTGCTCGGTGCTGATTCCGATGCCCGTGTCAGTTACCGACGCCTGAATGGTACATACGTCATCCTCTTCCTTAAGGAATTGGGCGTCAAGGCTGATGGAACCCTTCTCGGGGGTGAACTTGACCGCATTGGACAGCAGGTTCGTGATGACTTGGGCCAGACGTTGGTCGTCCCCCACCAGAATTTTTGGGATGTTCTCGTCTATTTTTACCGAAAGGGTTTGCTTCCGCTCGTCAACGCGGAAGCGGACGACGTCCACGACCCGGTCAATCATTGCCCGGAAGGAAAATTCTTGCAATGAGAGTTCAAATTTGTTGGCCTCTATCTTGGCCATGTCCAAGATGTCGTTGATAATGCCGAGGAGGTGGTTGGAAGCTTCCTCTATCTTGGTGAAGCAGTAATCCTTCCGCTCCAAATCGGTGGCGCTCATGCCAATCGTAGTCATGCCGATGACGGCGTTCATCGGCGTACGAATCTCGTGGCTCATGTTCGCCAAGAAGACGGACTTGGAATGGCTGGCGGCCTCTGCGGCCTTCACGGCCGTCTCCAACTTGACGAGGGTCTCCTGCATGTCGAGGGCGATCAAGCCCTGTTGAATCGCGCCGCTCACAAGGAAGGCCCAAGAACGCAGGGGAACCACTTCCTCCAAGGGAAAAGTCTGCTGCCCTTGGCAGTCGCAATAACTGACATAGCCCCAAAACCGACCGTTGGACAGGATGGGGATGGCCAATACGGACTGTATCCCGTAAGGGGCCAAGAGGGCGCGCTCCTCTTCGGGAAGGTCGTTGACGACTTCGTTGACGTTCTTGCCCAACGCCAGGAGGTTCACCCATCTGGGCAAGTCTGTCGGGTGCGCCGACCCGTCAATATGGGGGACGGCGTTCTGACGCGTCCATTGGTAGATGCATTCGCAGTCGGGCAAGCCGTCGCCGCCGCCATTGTTCTGCCATATGCACATGAGGTCCACTTCCACACAGGCGCCAATCATCGCCATGCTTTCATCCATTGCGGTAATGTAATCAAGTGCGTTGGACTTAAACAAGGTGGCCGCGGCGTCGTTGATGTTGCTGGTAATCATTTGTTGCCTGTCAAGTTCCGCAGTTCGTTGCTGTACCAAGCCCTCCAATCGGTTGCCTTCGTCGCGCTTGCGCTTGAAGAAGAAAAATAAAAGGGTGAAAATGCACAGAAGCACGGTCGCCATGCCGACGAGCCATTGCTTTTGCGTATCCAAAGTAAGCAGAGCCAGGGTGGAGTGGATGGTTCGGTTGCACAGTATTCGCATAGAATCCCTCGATTCCTCCAACGTATGAGTCAATTATATGTATTTTATCCCATTATGTCAACCTTGCCGGCTCAATTTGTCCTTTGCCGCGTCTGGCCAAGGTGGTGGATGGCGAGCTGCGTTCGGTCGCGCAAGTCCAGTTTGTCCAAAATGGAGCTGAGGTAATTCCGCACCGTACCTTCGCTAAGAAATAATTGGTCGGCTATCTCCTTGTTGCTGAGTCCCTTGGCGACCAATTCAATCATTTCGCATTCCTTGGGGGTGACGCCCAGCGCCTCGTACTCCACCACATCGCCCCGTTGTAGGAGGGTGGGGAGTTTGTGTCCGATGTCTCCGCCAAAAACGGTCTGGCCGCTGTAGACGGCGCGTAACGCGGGGATGACGTTCTCAAAGTCCTGCTTGAGGAGGTATCCCTTGGCACCCAAACGGAGGGAGCGGATGATGTATTCGTCATCCGAGAACGTAGTGAGGAATAGGATTTTGGCGTCCCCATCCCTGCGAAGTATCTCCTCGGCGGCGTCAAGCCCCGTCATCCCGCCCATTCGGATATCCATCAACACTACGTCAGGGCGGTGCTTTTCATACAGCGGGGCGGCGTCCTCGCCACAATTGCCGATGGCCGTCACGCGGAAGCCTTCTTCCGCCTCGATGATGGTCTTGAGGGAAGTTGACGCCAATCGGTCGTCGTCAACAAGCATTATGTCCATGGTGCCTCCAATCCTATTTATGCGAAATTTTTTTGGGAAGGGTGACGAACAGCCGAAACCCATCCGCGGCGTCGACGTGGAAGACGCCTTGCAACGAGAGGACGCGGGTCTCCATATTCTGAAGCCCAATCCCGTTCTGGGGGGAGGGGGAACCCGTATCGCCGTCGTCATGGATGACGAGCTGGTAAAAGGAAGGGTGCTCTTTGGCCGTCACCGTCACCTTCGTCGCATTGCTGTGTTTCGCCACGTTGGTAAGCGCCTCCCGCAATATGGAAAGGAGGCAGTAAACTACGTTGGGGTCGATGGATTCGCCCATGTCGTAATCCAACTCCACCCTACAGGGTGGCGAGTCCTGCACCAACTCCCTTATGGACTCGTACAGGTTCAGCGAATGGGAGTGGAGGTCGTGGACGCTGTCCCTTATGCTGTTCATGGCGTCGGTCAGCCCGCACTTTAGCTCCGTCAACCCGTCTGCGACGGATGCGCCCTTGTTGGTGGCGATTAGCGCACCCAACTGTAATAGGGAGCGCGACAGCATGTGCCCCACGTTGTCGTGGATTTCCCTCGCAATGCGGTTTCGCTCCCGCAACGTCGCCAGATGGATCTCGTAATCCTGCTTGTCCATCAACTCGACGTTCTTGGCTTCCAGACGCATCAATAATTCCGTATTCTCATCCCGTGACCTAAAATACCGCATTTCCAACAGGCTCAACTGGCGGGTGCGGAATTCCAACAAAAAAGCCAGTAATAAAAACAACAGTACAATCATGACCATCAAGGGGGATAGGAACGAACGGTGCCAAACCAACGGCAGTAGGAAGCCGAGGCTCCACCCCCACTTGTTGTAATGGAACGCGTCGTACCCCACTAAGGGGAAGAACAGGCACGCCTCGGGCAACGCCAAGGCTAACGCGCCCAATGCGCAAGCGGCCGCGTTGGTAAATGACCGCGATTGAAAAAACGTTACCAATGCGCCAAGCGTAATCGCGGTAAGCACCACGACGACGGACGCGTCCGATAACGGCGTCGTTAATAAAAAGGCAAAACAACACACAAATATGATGATTCGGTCAACGATTTCCTGCACCCAATCCCCTCCCTTCGGTGGAGCTGAAGCCTACGGCGGGTTTTACTCTCGGTGGGCTGAACTTTTTGGCGGGGTCGCCCCCTTCGGCTTCTTGTTCCAACAGAGACACGCTCGCGCTCGGTTGCGCGCATAGCGGATGCCGAGCTTGTGTGGTACCAAGCTCAGGCACCGATGTGCGCAAACGGTCTCTTTATGGAATCAAGAAATCCGAAGGGGCGCATACCCCCCGACAATTTGTAGTCGCTTCGACGAGAGTGACGCGTCTCGTCGGTTCACCATCTCCGATAGGCTGCAATTTTTGGCGAGCAGCCCCCCTCATCGGTTCGACCTCTTGGTAATAGGCCACTCCCCTTGGCGGGTGGCTCCACTGACGGGTTGTCCCATTATGGTAGATTGCTTCTTGGCTCTACGTAGTGATTACAATGGGGGGAGCGGAGATTTTGTACGGACGCTTGTCGGGGGGTGGACCAACGGGCGAGCCATACGCGTCTTGTGAGGGATATCTGCGCGCGTCGGCATCAGAGTTTGGTATTTGCAAACTCGATGCCGCTACGAGTGCAGTTTAAGCGCGAGCGGTCCCGAAGAAGACGCGTACTGGTCTCGGCCGTGACCCCACCCCACCCACCCCAAGCCCGTAGTAAACTCAAACTAGCCCCATTGTAACACGAGTCGTTACATTTGTCACATGGAATCTTGACAAAACACACTGGGAGAGTTTTGATTGATAAGTTATAATGAGGGAAGTAAAGGAGGGTATGAGATGGTAATTCAAGTGAAGAATCTAGTGAAGCGTTATGGAAGTTTGGTCGCCCTCGACCATTTCAACTTGGAGGTAGGGGAAGGAGAAGTATTTGGGTTGTTGGGGCCGAACGGTTCAGGCAAGACGACGGCCATCAACTGCATCCTGTCGCTTTTGACTTATGATAAAGGGGAAATCACCGTGTTTGGGAAGAAGATGCGGGCGAGCAGCTACGACCTCAAGAGGGACATGGGGGTCGTGCTTCAGAACGTGGCGGTATTTGATGATTTGACCGTGTACGAGAACGTCAACTATTTTTGCGGGCTTTACGTGAAGGAGAAGGCCAAGCGGAGGGAGTTGGTGGAGGAGGCCATTGACTTCGTGGGGTTGGGGGACTTTCGCAAATTCTATCCAAGGAAGTTGTCGGGCGGCCTGCTCAGGAGGCTCAACATTGCCTGCGGCGTCGCGCACAAGCCCAAGTTGATTTTCCTGGACGAGCCGACGGTGGCCGTAGACCCGCAAAGCCGCAACAAGATACTGGAGGGGTTGCAGGAATTGAACCAAAAGGGAGCCACCATTGTGTATACCTCGCACTATATGGAGGAGGTGGAACGAGTGTGTACCCGCATCGCCATTATGGACAAGGGGAAGAATCTGGCCATCGGGACGAAGGACGAATTGAAAGCCAACATACGCATGGGCGAGAGCGTGTCCCTCCAGGCGGCGGGACTTACGGGGGGGCAGATAGAAGGAGTGAGGGGGTTGCCCCACGTGTACGAAGTGGAGTATAAGGAAGAGTTGCTTCGGATTAAGTGCACCAAGGGGAAGCACAACCTCATCCGCATATTGGACTACTTGAAGGAGGAGGACGTTTCCTTTGGCAACGTCTTCTCGGAGCAACCAACGTTGAACGACGTCTTCTTGGAGATAACGGGCAAGGAGCTGAGGGATTGAGAGGGTAAAGTAATGCGTGAAGCGCGTTATGGTTCTCAATAACGCTTTTATGCCTTATAGGAAAGTTCTCAACTGCGGAGCAAGTTCCACGAAGTGGAACTGTAGAGCGTTGCGCTTCTCAGTCAACGCTTTTATATGGACGAGAAAGGAGGAGAAGGATATGTTTTGGGTGATGTGCGGGTACCGGATTAAGAATATGCTGCGCTCCAAGACGTTGCTGTTCTGGTCGTTGTTGTTCCCCATCCTATTGGGAACCTTGTTTCAATTGGCCTTTGGCAACCTAATGGAGGACAACGAGGTATTTAAGGAAATACCCATAGCCGTCGTGGAAGGTGAGGGGGTTGGGGAGAATCCGAGTTTTATGGCCGTCTTGGAGGAGGTCGCAAAGGGCGGGGAAGACTCGCTGTTTGACGTGAGCCGTCTGCAAGAGGAGGAAGCGAAGGAGAGGTTGCGCGACGGGGAGATTGAGGGCTACGTACTCGTGGGAACCGAGGTTCGCATGGTGGTAAACGGCACGGGCGTCCATGAGAGCGTATTGAAGGGGTTCTTGGATCAATACAAGAGGGTGGAAAAAACCATAGAAGGGGTTCTGAGGGACCATCCGGAGAACCTTGAGGAGGTAATGGGGCGGTTGGAGGAAAATGTGGCGTTTACGCGGGAAACGTCGTTTGACGAGGGGAGCCTTGACACGATGGTGGGGTACTTCTATGCGTTGTTGGCGATGGTCTGCATATACGGAAGCTTCTGGGGGGTTGAAAACGCGTTGCACATGAGGGCGAACTTGTCGTCCTTGGGAGCCAGGCGGAGCGTGGCGCCCGCATCCAAGTTGGCCATGATTGCGGCGGACGGCTTGGCCGCATTCCTCATCCACATGGTCGAGATCGTCATCGTGTTCTCTTACTTGAAGTTCCTGTTGGGGGTGGACTTCGGGGACAAGACGGGGTACATCCTTTTGGCTTGTGCGGTAGGGAGCGTCATTGGCATTTCATTGGGATGCTTCCTCGGGGTGGCGGTTAAGGGGAACCCCAGCCTCAAAGAATCCGTCACCGTAGGCGTCTGCATGGTGCTCAGTTTCTTGGGTGGATTAATGGTGGTGGAGATTAAGCAAGTCATTGAGAATCGAATCCCTCTGCTGAATCGGGTGAATCCGTGCAGTCTGTTGGGAGACGCCTTGTACAGCCTCAACATTTACGAGGGAATGGGTCGATACTATAGGAACTTGGCCATCATGCTGGGTATGGCGTGCGTCTTATCCGCGGTAAGCGTGTACCTGTTAAGGAGGGAACGATATGCAAGTCTTTAATGCGTCATTGAAAATAATGTGGAAGAACAAGGTTGGCATACTCGTGTACGTGGTCATCTTCCTATTCCTTGCCGTCTTCCTCTCCGAGGTGAACGGGGGGACGGACGGGGGGTATACGGACGTGAGTCTCGCACTCTGCGTTATCGACAGGGATGACACGACGTTGTCGAAGGCGTTGCGGGATTATGTGGCGGAGGGTAACAAGCTCGTGGAACTGCCGGACGACGAGGGGCGGCTCAGGGATGAATTGTTCTATCGGAACGTGGAGTACGTCCTGTACATTCCCGAGGGGTTTGGGGACGACGTGGAGGCGGGGCGCAATCCGACCCTCCCCAACGTCAAGGTTCCCGGTTCCTTCACGGGAGTCATGCTTGACGGCGTCGTGGATGAATACGTCCGTACCCTGCAGATTTATTTTGCCGGAGGCTATACGGCGGAGGAATGCGTGGAAAAGACGCGGGAGAACCTTTCGACGGACACGGGGGTGGAGTTGCTGTCTGGGGAGGGGTTGGTGGGGGAACAACCGTCGTTTGCCTATTACTACGACTTCTTGAACTATATTTTGACCGCGTGCGGCATCTTGGTGATAGGATTGGTGTTGATGCCCTTCTTCCGAAAGGAGATGAGGATGCGCAACCAGAGCTCCGCCATGAAGTTTTCACAGATGAACATTCAAATGGCGTTGGCGTGTCTGGTGGCGGCCATGGGAGTATACGTGGCGTTGAGCGTGGCCGGAGGGGTAATGTACGGCGGGGAACAAGGATTGTGGGACGTTTACCCTTATTACTTCCTCAATGGTCTGTGCGTCGTACTCGTAGCCATCGGCCTTGGCTTCTGCGGGGGGATGCTGGCCAAGAACAGCAGTATACTAAGCGGCGTGTGCAACGTGTTTTCACTGGGGTTCGCCTTCCTTGGCGGAGTGTTCGTCCCCCAGGAACTCATGAGCGAGGGAGTGCTGAACTTCTCCCGGTTCGTCCCCGCCTACTGGTACGTGCGCGTCAACGAGTGGATTTTGGGGATTCAGGGGGGAAATGAAGGCAACATGGTTCAGATATGGCGGGGAATGGCGATTCAATGCGGCTTTGCCGTAGCCATATTTGCCGTGGGACTGGTGATTGCCAAAAAGAGGATGGGACGCGTATAAATGGGTGGTTGTGAAATTAGGAAATAATTAGCAATAGCAAATAAAAGGGCTTGTATGCGTGAAAGGAGGGGGCTTAACCTAAAAAGGTATAATCGTCCAATTATAGCGTCCATTACCCAATAGTTATTAGACAAAACAGGCTTATTGTTCTAAAATGGAAGGGAAACAATTCGGTGGAATGAAAGGGGTGCGGGGGCGGAGTGCCGTTGCGCTTACACAAAGAAAGGAAGGTAAGTAGAAGATGAAAAGACGTTTGACAAAGGTGCTGTCAGTATTATGCATCGCAGCTCTTCTTCTGACCTCGCTGGACGTTAGCGCGGCAAAGAAGAAGAAACCCAAACTGAAGAAAACCAAGGTTTCCATTCAGGTGGGTAAGACACATACCATTAAGATCACGAATAAGGTGAAGAAGGCTAAGTATTCCTTCAAGTCTTCGAAGAAGAAGGTGGCGACCGTTAACAAAAAAGGGAAAGTTACGGGCGTTAAGGCGGGAAAAGCGAATATTACGGTTTCCCAGAAGCTTAAGAAGAAGACGACCAAAGTTGGAGTATTGAAGGTAACGGTTACTGCCGCTAAGAAGCCTGACGTTACGGCCCCGGCGACGGCGGCTCCGACGGCGGCCCCGGCGACGACGGCTCCGACGGCGGCTCCGGCGACGACGGCTCCTACGGTAGCTCCGACGACGGCGGCTCCGGCTACGGCGACTCCGACGCCGACGACCCCGCCCACGGAACCTCCGGTACCGGCAGGGTTTGACGTCACGTTTAACGATGGGACGGCGGACACGACGGTACAGGGCGTTGCCAAAACGGGAGCGGGCAGCAATGGATTGACGGAAGCCGTAGACGGTGGTTACAAGTTTACGTACGGCACGTATTTTGACGAGGATGGCCAGGAACAGGGCCAGAACTATGACGGTTCGTTTGCCGTGGTTGAAGTTACGTTGCCGGAAGGCAAGAAGATAGCGGATTACAAATACTTGAACTTCACGTACGAAGGTTTGGGCGGGGACATCACGAACAAGCCGCTGATCGTGTTGGCGGACGTAAAGTCTGACGACCCGAAGGCTCTTGGCAACCTTACGGCCATTACCACGAGTGAAAAGACGTCCACGTATCCTTCCATGAAGCTGTTGAACGAGGCAGCCAGCGTTGGCGCTACGACGGAGGGGAGTGTAGAAGGAAAAGGCGCGCAAGAGATTCAAATGGACCTTGACGCCCCGGTTTACATTGAATATGCAGAGCCTCCGGTGATGACCACTTTCAGGGATTTTACCGCAAACAGAGTAGGTGAAGCCAGGGAGTTGGTATTTGTATTCTACATCCATGCGACGTATCAAGGTCCGATTATGGACAACAACGGGGATGGGATTCTTGATGACAACGACAAAGACGAGACTGGCAATTGGGTCTTTGGCACGGATCGTACGGCTTACCAGATTACGGACGTTGAGTTTGTGGAAGGTGATCCGGATGGTGGTGAATTGACTCCGCCGCCGCCGGCAACGCCAGCGCCTGCAGCACCTCGCAGGGGTAAAGAGTTGGTGGATGCGGGAGATGAGGCGTATGATGAAACGGCGGGTGGATTGGTATTCGAGGAAGATTCGGATAGCCCGTGGGGTGAATATGCGAACATCGTTCAGATTCCGATTCCTGCAGACGTAGACATGTCAAAGTATCAGGATTTGGTGTTGAATCTTGCGTATGAGATAAACGGCGTGCAAGTTAATAGTTTGGCGGATCCGTACGCCAATCATATTTGCTTCCAGATTTATGACGGAGTAGGTACGGAAGCCGTCTACCAGCAATGGAATCACGTTGCTCCGAATGCCTATAGTCAGGCGCTGCCGGATGCGGTTAAGACTGCAGACTTTAGCGGAGGGAATGGATACATCCTCATTCAAGGGAAGAGTGCGGACGTGACGAAAGTCGTCGTTAAGTCCGTTAAGCTTGCCTTTGCGGCAGTGGAGATGGTGGACGGGGAGAATGAACTTTATGATGAAGAAGCGGGCGGATATTTGTTTGAGGAAGATGCGGATAGTCCGTGGGGCGAATATGCAAACATCGTTCAGCTTCCGATTCCTGCCGATGTCGACTTGTCAGAGTACCAAGATTTGATGATGGAGATTGCGTATGAGATAAATGGTACGCAGGTTAATAGTTTGGCGGATCCGTATGCCAATCATATTTGTTTCCAGATTTATGACGGGGTAGGTACGGAAGCCGTCTATCAGCAATGGAATCACGTTGCTCCGAACGCCTATAGTCAGGCGTTGCCGGATGCGGTTAAGGCTGCAGACTTTAGCGGAGGGAACGGATATATCCTGATTCAAGGGAAGAGTGCGGACGTGACGAAGGTTATTGTTAAGTCTGTTAGGTTCGAGAAGGCTGATGAAGAGAGTGGTAGTACGGAGCCGACAGAGGCACCGGATTCATTAGACAGCTTGGTTGTTGAATATCCGCTTCATGAGGATTTTGAAGATGGAGATTACTTGCTGGCTTATTCAATTTGGGATAAGGATACATCTTCCCTTACTCCGCTTGCGGATGCCGACTTGGTTACGGCAGGTGAAGGCTTTGTTACGGTAGGCAGCAATACGTACAATGGCATCAGTATTCCGTTGGACAACAGGGGTGGTGATGCGGCGGCAGATTTCTATATTGAAGCTACCGTTAATACGACGGACGCCAATCCCAGTGGCAAGGTTTCAATTACGGGAGGCAACTCGTTTGACGCATCAAATGCGGCTAGTGCGTATTGGGATAGTAACTCGAAGAAGTGGAACTCTGATATATACGAGAGCAGAAGCGTTGGTACCGCGCCATATGTGATTAAGGCAAAGGCCAGTGGTATAGCGGCAGGTAAGATTGCGGAAGCTCGCCTGATGAGTCAGTCAGTTGACTTTGAGGTGAGTGACATCAAAGTTCAAGCATGGGCCGACCAGTCATTGGATATGGAACCGGAAGTCGTAGTGGAGGTTACGGATACTCTTACCGAAAGTGAGAATTTGGCGGTAGATACTCCCATGGCGGGTGGTACTGGGTATGTTAACGAGGGTGCCGTGTATACGATGGCGGGAGGCCAATACAGCGGTCAAATCAAGTTTGCATTGTCAAAGCCCGTTAAGGTTTCCGATCTTACTTCCATTGTGTTTGATGTTACGACGACCAATAATTTGGCGCTTAAGTTTTTCAATGGTGACGGTGCAGAGATTGGACCTAGTGGTGGGACAGGAGCAACCGTATTTGGTGCGACTTTCCCATATACGAGGCTTGGGTCAGAGTTTACGGATCAGGCTGGATTGATAACGAGTGTTGGTATTATGGGCAACGAAGCCAACGTTACGTTTACCATTAACTCCATTAGGGTCAACGTTGCAGGTGATGAGTAAGCGATTCAACCGGTAGTCTACAGTTAAAATTCAAAAAGGGAGACGGCAAGAGTGCCGTCTCCCTTTTCTGAATTTAATTATTCCGAATATAAAAAAACTATTCATATGTGACATATACAACTGTCCATATATGGACAAGATTGCAAAAAAGCGTTATAATTAATTCTACAGTTGTCGTTGTTGTTTTGAGTTAGGAGGATGAGGAAAATGGGAAAGAGACGATGGATTAGAGCGTTGTCATTATTATGTATTGTATCACTTCTGCTGACTTCGCTGAACGTGGATGCGGCGAAGAGGAGAAAGCCGAAGCTGAAGAAGAAAAAGGTTACCATTCAGGTAGGCAAAACCCATAAGATCAAGATTAGGAGAAAGGTGAAGAAGGCCAAGTATTCTTATAAATCCTCGAACAAGAAGGTGGCGTCCGTCACCAAGAAGGGTAAGATTAAGGGCGTCAAGAAGGGAAAAGCCAGAATCAGGGTTGCCCAGAAGCTTAAGAATAAGAAGAGGAAGACGAAGGTTGGCGTAGTAAGGGTGTCGGTTAAGAATAAGAAGGTGCAGAATCCAGGCGTGCAAACTTCGGCGCCTACCAGTATCCCACAGACAAGTACCAATCCCAATCAGACCCAAACGCCAACGAGTGGAGTACCGTCGGTGAGTGGGACTCCTTTGGCTAGCGGAAATCCGTCAGCGACAGAGGTAAAAGTTGACCCGAAGGACGTTACGGTAGTTGGAGATGCAGACCTTGAGGTAACGGATGATGGTGATGGTTTTACCGTTACATATAATGAGGACGAGTATGGCAATGTATATGCCAAATTCACCCTTTTGTTGCCGCAAGGGGTGAGCCTGTCCGATTATGAAGGCGTATCGTTCGATTACTCTAATAATTGGAAGGATGAATACCACATACCCGTATGGATTGTGACGGGAGACGCCCAAGGGGGAGCCTTACCGACTGGAGCCTTGGAATATGATTATAGGAAAAAGGCGTTTGACAATGCAACGACCATTACGAAATATGGAGAGATGACCACTACGTCTGGCGAGACGGAGTCCATGACTCTTCAGATTGACCAAGATGCCGTCGCTTCCATGGGCTCTATGATAGAGATGGGATTCTATGTCGACTTGGCGAAGGATTTTGGGAATCCCGCCACGTCATTTACAATATCCAACCTCAAATTTGTGCCGAAGAATTCTAATCCGGGGATGAGCGGGAGTCCATCGCCAAGTGGGAGTTCGACACCAAGTGGAAGTCCGTCGACGGATGGAAACCCAGCAGCGGAAAGGGTAGTGGTTGACCCGGATGACGTTACGATATATGGGGATGCGGACATTGAGGTAACAGACGATGGCGATGGCGATGGCTTTACCGTCACGTACAATGAAGACGAGTATGGCAACACGTATGTCAAGTTTACGCTTACATTGCCAGAGGGAGTGAGTCTGTCTGATTATGAGGGTGTGGCGTTCGACTACCTTAACAATTGGGAAGAAGAATATTATGCGCCCGTATGGATTGTGACGGGAGACGAGCAAGGAGGGGCGTTGCCTAACGAGGCCCTTGAATATGACCATGCAAGAAGAACGTTCGACAATGCAACGGCGATTACGTATTACAAGGAGATGCTTTCCGCCTTTGGCGAGACGCAGTCCATGACTCTTGAAATCAATCAAGACGCCGTTGAGTCGATGGGATCTGTGGTAGAGATGGGATTCTATGTTGATTTGGGGAATGATTATGGGGATCCAGCCACATCATTTACGATATCCAATCTCACGTTTATACCGAAAGGATCCGGTCCGAAGACGAGCGATGACCCGGGAACGAGCGGAGACCCGGGGACGAGCGGAGACCCAGGGACGAGCGGAGACCCGGGAACGAGCGGAGACCCGGGAACGAGCGGAGACCCGGGGACGAGCGGAGACCCGGGAACGAGCGGAGACCCGGGAACGAGCGGAGACCCGGGAACAAGTGGGGATCCGGGAACAAGTGGAGACCCGGGAACGAGCGGAGACCCAGGAACGAGCGGAGACCCGGGAACAAGTGGAGACCCGGGAACAAGTGGAGACCCGGGAACGAGCGGGAATCCGTCGATAGACAAGGTAGTGGTTGATCCGGACGACGTTACGATATATGGGGATGCAGACATTGAGGTAACGGGAGATGGGGAAGGATTTACCGTTACGTACAACGAGGACGAGTACGGCAATACGTACGTCAAGTTTACCCTTACATTGCCGGAAGGAGCAACTCTATCTGACTATGAGAGCGTGGAGTTTGGGTATTCCAACAATTGGGATGAAAGATATGAAGTACCCGTGTGGCTTGTAACGGGAGACTCCGAAGGGGGTCCACTGCCTAACGAACCTCTGGATTATGACTATCGTGCAAGGACGTTTGGAAATGTAACGGCCATAACGAATTATGCGGAATTGCTTGCCACGCTTGGTGAGACGCAATCCATGACGCTTCAGATTAATCAGGACGCCGTTGCGTCAATGGGTTCCGTGATAGAGATGGGATTCTATATTGACTTGGGGAATGATTATGGAGACCCCGCCACGTCATTTACGATATCCAACCTCACGTTTATACCGAAGAACTTTAACCCGAACCCGAGCGGAAGCCCAGGCCCGGGAACAAGTGGAGACCCAGGAACGAGCGATGACCCGGGAACAAGCGGAGACCCGGGAACGAGCGATGATCCGGGAACGAGTGGAGACCCGGGAACGAGCGACGATCCGGGAACGAGTGGAGACCCGGGAACGAGCGATGACCCGGGAACGAGCGATGACCCGGGAACGAGTGGAGACCCGGGAACGAGTGGAGACCCAGGAACAAGTGGAGACCCGGGAACAAGTGGAGACCCAGGAACGAGCGATGACCCGTCGATAGACAAGGTAGTGGTTGACCCAGACGACGTTACGATATATGGGGATGCAGACATTGAGGTAACGGGAGATGGTGAAGGGTTTACCGTCACGTACAACGAGGACGAGTACGGCAATACGTACGTCAAGTTTACCCTTACGTTGCCGGAAGGAGCGACACTGTCTGACTATGAGAGCGTAGAGTTTGAGTATTCCAACAATTGGGGGGAGAGGTATGAAGTACCCGTGTGGCTTGTAACGGGAGACTCCCAAGGGGGACCGCTACCCAACGAACCTCTGGATTATGACTATCGTGAAAGGACGTTCGGAAATGTAACGGCCATTACGGATTATGAGGAAATGGTTGCCACGCTTGGTGAGACGCAGTCCATGACGCTTCAAATTAATCAGGACGCCGTTGCATCAATGGGTTCCGTGATAGAGATGGGATTCTATATTGACTTGGGGAATGATTATGGGGATCCAGCCACGTCATTTACGATATCCAACCTCACGTTTATACCGAAGAACTTCAAACCAGAGCCGACCGGAAGCCCAACGCCAACGCCGACTGGAAGCCCAACGCCAACGCCGACGGCTTCAGTAGGGGTGGATATAAGTTTTGGAGATACAGAAGTAGAGGCCATTATCAGACCCAATACGGGCAGCACGGGGAGGATGACGCCTGTTGACGGCGGATTTAACCTGTCGTATGGGTATACGGATGAAGGTGGCGATATGGTTGAAGATGGATTTGAGGGCGTATTTGCAGTAATGGAGGTCACTCTGCCGGGAGCCACGAGGTTAAGTGCGTACGATACCCTGTCCTTCACGTATACAGGGGTGGATGGAGACCTTACCTATAAGAATTTATATGTCCTTGCGGATGTGAATAGGTCGGGTGACCCCACATCGTTAGTAAATAAGGCTGCACTTGACAAAGCGGATTACGATACTACTACTGACGACATGCTACGCCTTGGTGACGCCATTCAAGTCGGTCGAGAAGGAGATGGAAAGAGTTCGCAAGAAGTGGTTATTGACCTCCACCAACCAGTTACCGTGGGGGGAATCAACTATACTTACAGTAACTTCTTGGAGCGTAAGATGGGAGGAGCAACAGAAGTGGTACTTGTATTCTACCTCCATGCCAATTCGAGGGGCCCGATTCAAGATAGGAATGGGGATGGCCAGATTAATGACGACGATAAAGTGGACGATGAATGGGTTTATGGTAACAACCTCACCTCTTACCAGATTACGAATATCAATCTGCAGTAAGTGAAGTGTGGCAAGATGGTTTTGATGGAATAAACCCTCGCCCATCGGTAAAAGATGGGCGGGGGTTTTCTGACGTCCCAACCCTTAAGGTCAGTCCAACAGGTTGCCGACGAGAGTTACTGTTCAGACTGCGTCTGAACGAACGAGATACAGAAGGACGTATTTTTATGAAATCAGGATTTACAAACGCATACAATAGTGCTATAGTAATAAAAGCGTTACAATTACGTGCCACGGAGGTTGTCAATCTTGAAGGGGAAAGTGCGTCTGCCCAAGCAAGCCTCGTACATTGTCCGTCGTCTGACGGAGAATGGATATGGGGCGTATGTCGTTGGTGGCTGTGTAAGGGATTCCATAATGGGGAAGACTCCCAAGGACTGGGACGTGGCGACTTCGGCGACGCCCGCACAGGTGAAGGAATTATTTCCGCGGACGTTGGACACGGGAATCCAGCACGGAACCGTCACCGTCATGATGGGTAAGACGGGTTACGAGGTCACGACGTATCGGGTGGATGGAGAATATGAAGACGGCAGGCACCCGAAGGGGGTCTCTTTTACGTCGGATATACGGGAGGATTTGAAGCGGCGGGATTTTACCATCAACGCCATGGCCTACAATGAGGAGGTCGGGCTTGTTGATGCATTTGACGGGATGGGTGATATGGAGCGGGGGGTGATCCGATGTGTGGGTGACCCCGCACTTCGTTTTGAGGAAGACGCGCTGCGCATGTTGCGCGCCATACGATTTTCCGCCGTACTGGGATTCGTGATAGAGGAGGGGACGGCGGCGGCCATTCGCTCGAAGTCGGAGAATATTCGCAACGTCAGTGCGGAGAGGATTCGGGACGAGTTGAACAAGACGTTGGCGTCCGAGAGGCCGGGTCGGATTCGCATGGCTTGCGAGTTGGGGCTTACGTCTATAGTTTTGCCGGAACTTGACCGGGTGATGGAGGAAGAACAAAAAAATGAACACCATGTGTTTACGATTGGAGAGCACTCCATACGCGCCGTAGAGGAAATGGGGCGGTTGGTGGAGGACAAGGGTGGAAAGGAGTATACGCCCTTATGTTGGACGATGTTGCTTCACGATGCGGCCAAGCCCTTGTGTCGAACGACGGACGAGCAGGGGGTGGACCATTTTTATGGGCACGACTTGGCGGGAGCGAAGGTGGCTGAATCCGTCCTGAGGCGGTTAAAGTTTGACAACGCCACGATTGAGACGGTAAGCAGGTTGATAAGGTGGCACGATTATCGCTTTGGCAACGGGAAACGAGAGGTGAGGAGGGCGCTCAGCAAGATGGGGGCGGATTTGGCGCCCTTGCTATTCTTGGTGCAGAGGGCGGACGCCAAGGCGCAGAATCCCAAATACCAAGCGGAAACGGAGGAGCGGATTGCACGGGCGGAAGAATGGTATCACGAGATTATGGAGGAAGGGGAGGCCCTGACGATTCAGAATCTGGCCGTCAATGGGTGGGACTTGATGGAGGTTGGAGTACCTGGCGGCAGGGAGGTCGGTAGGGTGTTGAAGGAATTGTTGGAGGCCGTACTGGAGAATCCCGAACGGAACACGAGGGAGGATTTGCTAAAGTTGGTGGAGGCAAAGAAGGAGGATTGAGTAATATGGCTTTGATAGTGAAGGATTTGGTGAAGCAGTATGGGGAGAACACGGTAGTGGACCATTTGGGGTTTGTAATGGAGAAGCCGGGGGTGTACGCCTTGTTGGGGACGAACGGGGCGGGCAAGACCACGTCCATCCGCATGATATTGGGGATGCTCTCCTATAACGTGGGGGAAGTGACGTGGAATGGCAAGGCGTTGGACCCCATGACGATGAACGTCGGCTATCTTGCGGAAGAAAGGGGACTGTACCCCAAATATACATTGATGGATCAATTGCTGTATTTTGCGAAGTTGAAGGGCGTGTCCAAGGCCGACGCCAAGAGTCGCATTGAGAGTTGGGCAAAGCGTTTGGAGGTCGAGGAGTATCTGTATCCACCGAAGACGGGCAAGTCGCGGAAGGCCAAACCCAAAAAGGCGGAACAGCTGTCCAAGGGCAACCAACAGAAGGTTCAACTCATGGCGACCCTGCTTGCCGACCCGGAACTCCTCGTCTTGGACGAGCCGTTGAGTGGTTTGGATCCCGTGAACACGGATCTTTTTAAGGGCATCATTCGGGAGGAGATAGAGAAGGGCAAATACCTGATTATGTCGAGCCACCAGATGCCGACGATAGAGGAGTTCTGCGAAGACATCACCATCCTGAACCGTGGAAAGACGGTTCTACAGGGGAACCTGAACGAGATTAAGAAAGGGTATGGGCGCGTGAACTTATACGTCAAATGCGAAGGGGACATGAGTCCCATTATACGGGAATTCGACCTACCCATCCTCAACCAAACGCCGGACGGTACGCAAGTGAAGGTGGAAGGGGACAAGCAAGCGACGAAGTTCTTGGGCAGGCTGATGGAGGCGGGTTTGACGGTCATCCGATTTGAATTGAGGGAGCCGTCCCTTCATGAGATATTTGTGGAGAAGGTGGGGGAGTAAGCGCCGCGTATGGTTAAAAGGAGGATTAAGGGTATGAAGAAGGGTAATTTTACGGGATGGCGGGACGTGTACTCCTTTGAGCTGAAGCAGACGCTTAAGAGTAAATCCTTTCTCTTTGTTCTGGTGTTGATGTGCGTGGTCGCCTTGGCGTCTTCGCCCATCATAAGTCTTATCAAGGGTAACGGGGGCGAGAAGAAACTTGACTCCATAGAGACGGTTTACGTCATAGATGAAAGCCTACCCCCGATTGAGGATTTGGTGCCGTCGGCGGAGTATACGGCGGAGTTCGCGGAGGCGTGGGAGGCCAACTGGAAGATTGACCTCTCGGGCATGAGGGATAAGGACGCCATCTATGAGGGGATAACGTTTCAGCGGGAGGAGCGTTCGCTGGAAGCGGTAACCGAGGAGTTGGAAGGGGCCACTAGTGAAGACAAGGCGTTGCTGCTTACCATTGATTGGGAAGCGTCAGAGGGCTTTATCCTGAGGTTCATAAAGGGAACGAGGAGTGGAGTGAAGAGCGGGCAGGTGGAGACGCTGTCGGAAGGGGTAATGGAGTATTTTGAAGAGGCTCGGTTGGAGGCGCTTAACGTGAGCGGGGAGGAAATGGCTTACATTGAGGCCCCGATTGAGACGGAGGTCATCACGTTGGGAGAGGCGGGCCAAGAGGAAGGTGACGAGGAGGGGGACGCCCACAGGGCGATTAGCATGAGCCAATACAACATTTTCTTGGTTGGGATTACGCTCCTTATCTTCATCATATCCCTAGCCGGGGGGATGGTGTCTTCCTCCATCGTAGTGGAAAAGTCGTCACGAGTGATTGAGTACCTCATCATTTCCGTTCGTCCATTGGCCGTCATCGTAGGCAAGGTATTGGCCGTGTTGACGATTGTGGCGTTACAGGTGGCGTGCATCGGAGTCTGTGCGGGCGTATCGTCCCAAGCGTCGGCCGCCATATTGGGGACGGGCAGTCAGACGAGTTGGGATGCGGAGAGGCTCCTTGTAGAATTGAGCGAGGCCGGCACGGTGTCGATTCGACCCCTCGACCTATTGTGCGCCTTGTTGTTCGTGGTATGCGGCATCCTGTTCTTCTGTATTTTGGCCGGGTTGCTGGGTTCCACCGTAAGTCGGACGGAGGAGTTGGCGGAGGGGTTGAAGGCGTACACGTTCGCCCTCATGATTGGGGCTTACATGGGGATTGCCCTAGGCGTGTTCCAACTGGCCGGTTCGGGAGGTTCCGGCGTGGACGTATTGGAGGCCGTCTGTTACCTTTGTCCGATTGCGTCCGTATTCGTCGTGCCCGCCAACCTATTTATCGGGCAGGCGTCCATGGGCTGGGCGTTGAGCGGGCTGGCCATTTTGCTGGTTTGTCTGGCGGTCCTGTGTTGGTTTACGTCGAGGGTGTACGAGGGAGTCATACTTTATAACGGGAATCGCCTGAAATGGAAGGAGATGTTGAGCATTTCGAGAGGGGAGAGGGGGGAACGCGGATGAAAAGGGGAAATACAGGGTTGTTTGGCGGATGGAAGGACGTGTTTGCCTTCACTTACCAGCAGGGGACGAAGGGTGCCGGGTTCGTGGCCACGACGTTTGGAATTGCGTTCCTGTTCTTGCTCGCCTTCTTGGTAGCCAACGTGGTTATGGGCTACCAATCCACGAAGGGCGTCAAGCCGTCCCCCATTGAGACGGTTTACGTACACGATGAAAGCGGTTTGCAGGGATTGGACTTTGGCGGATATATAGGCGGAATGGAGGAGGGTGCGGAGGCGTTTAAGGACGTCCGCTTTGAAACGGTCGCCGACGGGGGGCTTGACGGGATGAAGGAAGACGTCAGGGAAGCTGTGGCGGCGAGTGGCAAGGCGGTGGGTCTCCACGTTACGAATGTAGAGTCGCGGTACCGAATGGAGCTGTGGGTGCCGGAGAACGGCGGAGTGACGGATGCAAACGGCGAAAAGCTCTTGAACGTGCTGGTCGGTGCGGTGGAGCAGGGCAAGTGGCAGAATGCGGACATCGCAATTGAAAAGTTGTTGGTTGCCACGGCGCCCGTTCGCACGGAGATGGTTGATGCGGGGGAGAAGGCGGAATCGGCTGCGGAAACGCTCGTCAAGTTGTTGGTGCCGATGGTTCTGTGTCTTGTGATGTACATCATGCTGATGGTGCATGGGCAGAGTATAGGGCAGATTGTAATGGTGGAGAGGGGTTCCAAAACGATGGAACTCTTGCTGACGACGATTCGCCCATACCCGGTCATCTTCGGCAAGATATTGGCGGTGGTGTCCATCGCCGTATTGCAGACGGCGGTGTGGATTGTGTCGGGAGTGGCGGGCTTCTTGATTGGCGACCAGATGGCGATGGGCATGGTCGAAGGTTCGGGAGGGTACGACAATGTGATCAAGGAGGTCGTCGGCTTGATGAGGGACTCGACGAACGGCCAGGCGTTCACGGCGGGCGCCATTGTGTTGACGCTGTTGGTGGTATGTTTTGGCTTCTTGTTCTACGCCGTACTCGCCGGGTTGATTGCGTCCCACATTGGCAGGTCGGAAGAACTGGCGCAAGGGATGGGGATATACCAATTGTTCGTGATAGCCAGTTTCCTGCTTGCCTATATGGGTCCGGTGGACGAAGCGGGGACGATGGCGGAAGTGGTTAGGGGAATCGCCCCCTACGTCCCATTTTTGTCCGTGCTGTATCTGCCGGGGGAATTGTTGGTTGGCAATACTGCGCTTGTGAAAGGCGGGATTGGGTTGGCCATTATTGTGGTGGCCACGTTTGGATTGGTGATATGGACGGGCAAGGTGTACAAGGACAAGGTGTTCCACAAGGGAGAGACGGCGGGCAAGCGGTTGATGCGGAGGTTCGCCAAGAATTCATAGGGCGCGTCTTCACACCCCGAGAATTCTTGCGCATCTGGATACGCATGAGGGCGCACCCGTAAAGCGAGACGCACAAAGTTGATTTCTATGGCTCGCTCCCGACGGTTAAGGCGTAGAGGCCGATGCCGACGGCCAAGGACAGGTTGAGGGAGTCGATGTCGCTGGAATGCGGAATGCGTACGCTGGTACCCACGTCCAGGAACGAGTCGTCCAAACCAGAGGACTCGTTGCCAAATATAGCGGAGAAGACTTCGGTCTTCTCCCTTTTTACGGTATGGGAATCCACCCTGCCGTTGGACAGGAAGGAGTAGAGGTTCCGCCCGGGGTTCTCCCGTCGGTATTGTTCGAAGTCCGGGTAATAGGCGTAATTCAATCGAAAGAGGGAACCCATCGAGGCTCTGACGACCTTGGGGTGAAATACGTCCACGGCGGGCTTTATGACGGCCAAATCCCTAACGCCGAAGCCAATGCAAGTCCGCACAATCGTCCCCATGTTGCCCATGTCGCTTGGGTGGACCAACACGAGGTGGTTGGCCTCCGATTTCAATGGGGAGGCATATTTTTCAAAGACGCCTATGACGAGGCAACTGTCTTTTTGCCGAAGTCTGGCGACGGCTCGGTCATTCTCCTCCAGAGGGATGGACGAGGGGTCACACAGTTCCCGTAGAAGGCGCAGTTGCCCGCCGTCGATCCAATCGGAATGGTACAGGACTTTTTTTGCGTGACGAGGTCTGGCCTTTAGCATCTCAATGGTGGGGAAGGCTCCAAAGGCATAGGAATGCTCCAGTTTTTTGTTGTACGAGGTTAGTTTTGGTTGTGTGTTATTATTCATAGTGGATTCACCACTTTTCTTTTGATTTCTCTTACTAATTCATGAACCATACAAGCAGGACACATTTCGGATGGCTTCTCCTTTCCGTCTCTGCGACATTTTTGAAGCCTTTGTTCTGCAATGTGAATGGCATTCTCCTCGTCCCCGTACTCTAGTAGCTTGCGGTATATGTCAGGGTCGGATTTTTTGTATTTTTGACCCTTTGTTTTCTTTTCAAATATTACGGCAAACTGGTCGCAACATTTGCGAGAGTCACTTGTTGTAGGCATTTCTCCAAAATAAGCGTTCATCCATATCTCAAAACATGGATTTGACCAGCCGACGTGAATTTCGTTTTCTTGTGCTTCACGTACTATTGCATCAAAATCTCCTACTTGGTCCCGGTCAAGAACAATCCATAACTTACGGAGATGAGGGTCTTTATGTTTCAATACTGTTTGGATGAGTTTTTTTGTCTTGGTTCTTTCGACCTTAATAACCAATCTATTTTTCAATCCTTCAGGGATACCGTCCCGCAGTCCCTCGAAATAATTTTTTTCTGTCTCTTCGGTATCGGTTACAATTAGGTAATACCCCAATTCTGGAGTCCTGCTCCCGATTCTCGAATTGCGGTCTCTTCTTTTTCCCGCTCGACCATCACCAAGGTTCCCTCCTTTTTTATTCGCCATCCGCAGCTTCCTCCTTTAACTCCATCATTGGTTTTAATGCCGGAATGGCACCATAATTACCAGTTAGATAATTCTTTGCCAATGCCTCGTTCCTTCGAACTTTACCGCCGTCCTCGTCTTTAAAATCGGAAAGAGAATATAATTCCGACGCCCCGTCCTTGTTTTTGTTTACCATCCATATTTCATCCCTACGTAGCAGCTCGTTGGAAAACTGCCAGACGTCATGCGTCGTAAAGATAAGTTGTGCATTCTTGGCGTTAATCTCTGTAGACAAGAACGTCAGAATAATGTTGCGAACCAATAATGGGTGCAACCTTGCGTTTAACTCGTCTACAAACAATATGCCGCCACAATCAAGGACGTGCTTTAGGGAAGGATATAATGAGAACATCTTCAATGTTCCGCTGGATTCCAATTTTAAAGGAAGGGGAACATGCTCGTCGCTGTCCGTCATTTTATGAAGGGCGTTGATTTGAAATTTTGCTCGCGCATCTTCTTCGTCAGTCAATTGTGATTTTTTCACCTCAAACTCATGGATGGCGTCGTCGAAGGAAGCAAAATAATCTATTACATTTTTTTGCACTTTCGCGTCACGAGTAAAATTCTTTGGAAGAACCCTGGAACGGAAAAAATCCTCATCTATATTTCCAAAGTCAAGAACCTCGTTATTCCAGAACCAATCCCTGACCTTTTTAAGTTTTTCAATCTTGAGCTTTGCACCCAATGAAACGATTAATACCTCTGGATTTAAGGCGAGTTTGATGTTTTCCTCGTGGATTTTATTTTTCAAGCCACTCAAATCCAAGTGATCCCCTTTTCGATAAAAGACGGTTCGATACTGATTTCTTGCCGTTTTGGCTTTAGAATATAGCCATTCCTCCACAATCCTACTTTCCTTTATGGAGAAACCATACTGATAGGTTCTTCCCGTATCTTCTGAATTATCTATATAAAACACTTCGAAAGTCGTTTCCTCTTCACGACTTTTGCCGCCAAATAAAAACGGCGTAACGTTAATACGGTCTTCCGTATTTGATTTTTGTCGAGATTCATCCTCGTCGCCAAATTTAAACGAGTCTATAACATAATAACTCATATGTTCAAAGGCATGGTGGACGTTTGATTTTCCGCTTGCGTTTGCACCATAAATTGCGGCAACCTTTAATAGCTTGTCGTTGGCAATATTTACGACGTGGTCTGTGTGTTCCGTTATTTTTGTGGCGGACAAGTCAAGCGACGTCTCGTCCCGAAATGATTTGTAGTTTTGAAAATTAAACTGTATTAACATAACCTTCTCCTTATAAGTGGGTTTTCACCCGTCTTATCTACATTATAACCATTTATCAATAAAAATCAACACCTAAATTACGATTTTGTGTAATTTGGGTGTTGATTTTGAAAATATTAATTTGAGCGACAAAAGACCTTTTGTCGCTCGAATCATATTATCCGGCAATATGCGGCTGTTAAGCAACGTCGTACGGTTTTCCTAAACGCATGTTCAAGAAATTGCTCCTTGCATTATCTTTTTGGATGTGATAGAATAATTTTAAAAGAGACGACCGCCACAAAGTGGTTGGCCCTCCGGTGTTAAAAAACCGCCAGACTGGTCAAGGTACGGGCGGTTTTTTTACCTTATAGGAAAGTTCTCGATTGCGGAGCAAGTTCCACGAAGTGGAACTGTAGAGTGTTGCGCTTCTCAGTCAACGCTTTTGTATGCTAAGCTAATCCAATTACTCTTAGGATTAAGGTTAGCAGTGCCAAAATGAAAGTTAACAAAGACATGACGTCTTTAAAATCAAGCTTTTTCTACATAGCACCACCTCCCATCTATGTTAAAAAATGGAAGTCCAACCACCCCATACACGGTCTTCTCATGCCAACACCCGACGATTGAGATGTCATATGTGTTGGTATAAAAGCATTGCTGGTGGAATGCCGAGCTCGCGGACGCGTCCGATTTGATTTTATGGCAATTATATGGTATGATGATACCATGCAAGGCGGAGCAGTCCGTGGTATCGAGCGATAAAATATTTTTTGTCGCTCAAATCATATAATGGAGGGGCTTCACGCAAGTAGGAAGGGGGTGGGCGCCATGGTGAGGAGAAGGGTGTTTGTATGCCTGCTGTTGTTTGGTTTGGGATTGTTTGGCGGCGCGTGGGCCGACGCTGCGGGTGAAGAAGAATATGACTACTATGCATTGGATGATAAGAATGTGTCCATCAAGGAATACAAGGGTGGTGGGGGAGCCGTTACAGTCCCCGGGGCATTGGATGGGAAGGCGGTCATTAAGGTTGGGGAGTCTTGTTTTGCGGACAATTTGGACGTGACGGAGATTACGATACCGGAGGGCGTCACTTACATTGCCGATGGAGCGTTTGCCGGTTGCCGACGTCTTGAGACGATCCATCTGCCGGATTCGGTACAATATATCGGATATGGCGTGTTTAACGGCTCGGGCGTCCGTTCCCTTCGCATACCCAAGGGCGTCAAGACGTGGGACCACGCCCTCGTCGAGGCGTGTCCCAATCTTGAAGAGGTGGTATTGACGGATTTGGAGAGGGTGGCCTTATGGGGTGGTGCGGAAGAAATGGGGTCGGTGGCGATGGAACAAATTAACGCCCTCGTCCATGCGTGTCCACAATTGGCGGCGTTTAAGGTGGAGAATGAAGACAGCTCCTTCTTTACCTTGGACGGAGTGTTGTTCCACAGGAGTCTTGCCACCATTGAATTGGAAGAAGTGGAAAGGGTGACGTTGATTGCCTATCCACCGGGAAAAAGGGACAAGACGTACTATATGCCGGACAAAGTGGACGAAGTGAGGGATCGTGCCTTCTGGGGTTGTCAATACCTAGAAAAGCTTGTCGTACCCAAGTCGGTTATAAGGATGAGGTTGGAGATAGAGGCCAAAAATGCAGTGACGGTGGTGGTCCTTGGTCAGACCGCGTTGAGGGCGGTGGAATATGTCGAACCCTATATGTATTATGCGGACGCCCGGATTAGTTTGGAAGTGCCGTTGGTGAATGGATACTTTAAGACTTTTGCGGAGGAGTGCCAAGTGCCGCTAAAGGAGTTGTCCGAAGAATATGACTACGACAAGGTGGCCACGGTAGAGGGCCTTGGCGTGGCGAGGCCCGATGGAGGGGATGCGCGGGCGGAAGATGAGGGAGATGGTGAAGTGGCGGAGGAGGGAAGCCCTTCGGCCAGCGTGGCAAGTGACGAAGATGGGGCTTCTGGCGTTGGGGGAGATGCGGCGACGGACGGAAAGGATGCGGGGGGCGTCGGCGGAGCCTCCTTGGAGGATGGGAAGGCCGACAGGTTGGTAACGGTCGCAATCATCATCGTGGTCGCAGTCGCAGCTTTGGCGGCCGCCATCGTCGCGGCCTTGGCCATTTCCCGCAAACGCAAAAGGGATGCGGAAAAAAGAAAATTAAGATTTAGTAGAGAAGGTGCGCTATGAGAAAAATGCGATGGGGGATTCTTGTATTGTTAATGGCGTGCTGCGGCGTTCCCGCACTCGCCGCCAAAGAGGAAGAATTTCAAGAAGTGGAATACACGACGATGGTGGGGCGGGTGGAGGAAGTCGCCAGTGACAATTATGATGGGTTTGTCTCGGAAAAAGCAAGAATCAGGGAGAAACACGTGGGCGCCATTGCCGTGGATACGGAGATAGTGCTGAATGGCGAGCGGATACAGGTTCAATTTCGATATAAGGTGGAGGAGGGCGAGGTTGTAATTCTTGAGGAATACAGTACGAGGATGTGGTACCCCGTCGTTCCCATTCAAGGCAATACGGACGAGGTGTTGATACTGGTAAGCTATTTGACGGAGGCAAACCGACAACACTGTGTGGCGTTCAACCTGACGGATTATCGGTGCAGGGATTATCTGGAGGGCATGGGGTTGGAAAAGGCGATGAACGGCAACTACTACCTCTCCTTTGCGAAAGGGGGAAAGCTAGGGTTCTTACAGCGCATTAATTTGGCCGCCATTGCCTCCTCGAGCATCGGGAGCGAGAACCCTATGGATGGGGAAGATTATCTCATAAACATGGAGACCAGGCAATGTATTCCCGTTGATTCCCTATATCCGAACCATGGCCTTAGACTGAACCATATGGTTGACGAGAGCCACGTGTTCTTGAGTGATATGGGAAACGACGGTTATATATATGACTGGGCGAACCATGTGCTGTGGAAGGCTTACGACGGCCACAACCTGAAGGCGAACGGCTATCTGGACGTCAACGGAATGGAGTCGATACTGAGCAATGAAGGGGATTGGTTCTTACAAGACGTAGATGGGGTGGAAGGGTTTCGGTACGCCATTGCCGTGGAGTCCAAGGATGGGGGGCACAAGGTATTTATACTGGACAAATTGACGGGTGAGAGGAGGAGGATTCCATCTTTTGAGTGGAAGGACGGAATGCAGGCGGTCGTCAATGGAGAACAAACAAGAATGGTGATTTTGCATACGATGTGGGGAGTGGACGAACCAAATGACGGGTCAAAAGACGAGTCGGAAGATCAGGGCGTCATCCTCCTTGACTTGGTGGAAGGCCAAATGGCGTATGTGCCGGAGGAAATAAATCAGGATTGGGCGAATAACGAGACGCGAGCCATTAGTTGGGATGGCGAAACGTTTTCGGTTCAATATGCATCCCCAAATGGGACGGAAGGGGAGGACGCCGTGGGTGGCAGCGCCATGAGCGTCTTGTATTTTTATGGGAAGTCGCCACAAGAGGTTGCCCGAATAAATGAAAGGGCGTTCGAAGGGATAAAGCCACTCGACATTCCCCCGTTGTCGCCAAGGTCGCCACAATCAACCTCGGAAGGCGTTGGGGAGGATGTGGTTGAGTATGCCGTGACGGAAGACGGCGACGTGGTCGTGGGAGAGGATGGGATGAGGATTTACGTGGCGGGAGATGCGGATTGGGAAGGGGAGGGAATTGAAGTCGCCGGCGAGGGCGTGGTGGAAGAAGGCGATGCGGACGGAGGGGAAGGGTCCGAGTCGGAGGCGCTCGAAAGGGAGGCGGCGCTGGCGGAGGCGAAGGAAAGGGATGGGGAGCGCGTAGACCAAATCATTCGATTCGTGGTGGCGATGGCCGTGTTGGGCTTGGTCGTCGTAACCTCTTGCATCGTTTTGAGGATACGGAAGAACGCCAAGAAGCAAAAGACGTCGAAGGAAAAAGAAAGGGAGAATCTGGAGTATACGAGGGGAAATGCGGCTTACATGAGGGTTAGCCTTGACAAGGAGGAAGAATCCACATAAAATGGTTACAGACGCGCCGCCATACCAATGGACGCCATTGTATGGCGTTGCGCCGGCAACAACGCCCAAGAAGGAGCAAATGAATATGGATAAGACGACGTACTACCTGACGACTGCAATTGCATACACGTCGGGCAAACCACACATTGGAAATACTTACGAGGCGGTACTGGCGGACGCCGTCGCCCGTTTTAAGAGGTTGCAGGGATATGACGTGCGTTTCCAGACGGGAACGGACGAACATGGCCAGAAGAATGAGCAAAAGGCCAAGGAGGCGGGCGTCACCCCCAAAGAGTACGTGGACGGCGTGGCGAATGAGATTAAGAGGATTTGGGATTTGATGAACACGTCGTATGACAAGTTCATCCGTACGACGGACGAGGACCATGAGAAGCGGGTGCAGAAGATTTTTCGGAAGCTTTACGAGCAAGGGGACATTTACAAGGGGCGCTACGAGGGAATGTATTGTACGCCGTGCGAGTCCTTCTTCACCCCCTCCCAATTGGTGGACGGCATGTGTCCGGATTGTGGGCGGAAGGTGCAGAAGGCCGAAGAGGAGGCATACTTCCTGAGGTTGAGCAAATATGCGGACCGTTTGATAGAACACGTCAAGACGCATCCGGAATTCATACAGCCGGAATCCCGCAAGAATGAGATGATGAACAACTTCCTATTGCCCGGCCTACAGGACCTTTGCGTGTCGCGGACGTCCTTCCGGTGGGGCGTTCCGGTTGATTTTGACGAGCGGCACGTAATCTACGTATGGGTGGATGCGTTGAGCAATTACATCACGGGTCTGGGTTATGACGCGGAGGGTGGTCATGAAGCGCCCTACGGGACGTATTGGCCGGCGGATTTGCATTTGATTGGCAAGGACATTTTACGGTTCCACACGATATATTGGCCGATTATCCTAATGGCGCTCGGCGAGCCGTTGCCGAAGCAGGTGTTTGGCCATCCGTGGCTGTTGCAGAACGACGGGAAGATGAGCAAGTCTGCCGGTAACGTCATCTATGCGGACGAGTTGGTGGACGTGTTCGGGGTGGACGCGGTGCGGTACTTCGTGCTGCACGAGATGCCGTTTGATAATGACGGGATTATAACGTGGGAGTTGGTGGTGGAGCGAACCAATTCGGACTTGGCCAATACGCTGGGCAACCTCGTGAACCGAACCATATCCATGTTGAACAAATACTTCGACGGGGTGGCGGAGAACGCGGGCGTCAAGGAATCGGTGGACGACGACCTGTTCGCCACGGTACTTGGGACGTATGGACGCGTGGCGGGCAAGATGGAAGACTTGCGGGTGGCCGACGCCATGACCGAGATATTTACCTTGTTCAAGAGGTGCAACAAATACATTGACGAGACGACGCCCTGGATATTGGCCAAGGACGAGGCGACGAAGCCGAGGCTTGCCACCGTGCTGTACAATCTGGTGGAGGGCATCCACGTAGGCGCCAGTCTGCTGTCGGCGTTCATGCCGGATACGGCCGCCGCCATCCTTGGCCAATTGAACGTCAAGGAGAGGGCGTTTGCCGACATGGGCGCGTATGGAGGCTTCCCGTCGGGGACGAAGGTGACGGACGCGCCGAAGATTCTGTTCGAGCGGTTGGATGCGAAGGAAGTGTTGGAACGCGTCGGCGGCAAGGAAGGGGATTCGGACGGCGAAGGGAAAAAGGAAGCCGAAGGAAAAGAAGGCGTCGATGGAAAAGAGGGCGTCGATGGAAAGGAAAAAGTGGAGGGAATAGAGGGCGTCGATGGGGACGGAATCGACGTGGAGGGCAAGCCGGAGATTGGCTATGACGACTTCATGAAGATGCAGTTCCAGATTGGGGAGGTCATTGCTTGCGAGGCGGTGGAAAAGTCAAAGAAGCTGCTTTGTTCGCAAGTAAAGGTCGGCAGTCAGGTGAAACAAATCGTGTCGGGCATCAAGGCGTATTATACGCCGGAGGAGATGGTCGGCAAGAAGGTTTTGGTGCTGATGAACCTCAAGCCCGCCAAATTGGCGGGGGTACTGTCGGAAGGCATGTTGTTGTGTGCGGAAGACGCGGAGGGCAAATTGGCCTTGATGGTTCCAGAGGGCGATATGCCGCCGGGTGCGCCGGTATCGTGACGAGGCCGGGGTATGGACGGCGTGGCATGGGAATAGGAGACGGACATGATTTTTGAGACACACGCACATTATGAGGACGAGCAGTATGACGCGGACAGGGAGGCGGTGCTTGGCGGCCTACAGGAGGGCGGAGTGGGTTGGGTGGTCAACATCGGCTCCAACGTGGAGACGAGTCGGGCCACCGTGGAGTTGACCGAACGGCATCCGTTCATTTACGGTGCGGTCGGCATCCATCCGGGAGCGGTAAAGTGGATGGACGACGGGGCGTTTGAGAAGATTGTGGAATTGTCAAAGGCGGACAAGGTGGTCGCCATCGGGGAAACGGGCTTGGATTATTATGGCGGCAAGGGAGAGGCCGCAAACCAGATTGAATGGTTTGTGAAGCACATTGACTTGGCCAAGGAGAGGGGGCTGCCCCTCGTGGTACATAGCAGGGATGCGGCAGAGGACACGCTTTGCGTAATGCAGGAGAATCGGGCGGAAGATGCGGGCGGGGTCGTCCATTGCTTCTCCTATTCGGCGGCAATGGCGAGGGAGTTTGTCCAAATGGGCTTCTTCATCGGCATAGGCGGAGTCGTTACGTTTCGCAACGCCAAGAACGTGAAGGAGGTCGTCAAGGCCGTTCCGCTCACGTCCATCGTGTTGGAGACGGACTGCCCATATCTGGCGCCCGAGCCGCACCGGGGCAAACGCAACCAGTCCGACTACCTGTCCCATGTGGCGCGGGAGATTGCGTCACTGCGGGGCGTTACGTTTGACGAGGTGGTGGAGGTTACGAGGGACAATGCACTTTACATGTACCGAATCGCGCCCCCCGCCGTCAATCTCATATAGGGTGGTGGGGATGGAGAGGCGATACGTAATTGAACCGAAGAATACGATAGAAGTCCTTAACAGGTTTGAGTTTAGGCACCTCAAGAAATACGGCCAGAATTTTTTGATTGACGCCCACGTATTGGACAAGGTGATGGCGGCCGCGGCCGTGGGCAAGGACGACTGCGTTTTGGAGATTGGGCCGGGCGTCGGGACGATGACGCAGTATTTGTGCGAGGCGGCGGGCAAGGTGGTCGCCATTGAGATTGACCGCAAGCTCATTCCGATACTGGAGTATACGTTGGCGGGTTACGACAACGTCGAGGTCGTCCGCGGCGACGTGTTGGCGTGCGACTTGCGGGCCATGGTGGATGAATGCAACGGGGGACGTCCGGTGAAGGTGGTGGCGAACCTCCCTTACTATATTACGACGCCCATACTCATGGGCTTGTTCGAGCAAGGTCTTCCCTTGGTTAACGTTACCGTAATGGTACAGAAGGAAGTGGCGAATCGAATGGCGGCAAAGCCAGGAACGAAGGATTACGGGGCTTTGACGTTGGCGGTTGCGTACTACGCCGAGCCATATTTGGTGGCCAACGTCCCACCCAACTGCTTCCTGCCGAGGCCGGGCGTGGGGAGCGCGGTCGTACGCCTTAACCGACATAAGGAACCACCCGTCAAGGTGGACGACGAAGGGTTCTTGTTTCGCTTGATTCGCGCGTCGTTCAACCAACGGAGGAAGACGTTGGTGAACGGACTTAGGAACGACGAGGGCGTGGGCCTTGGCAAAGAGGCCGTGGAAGGGGCGCTGGGGGAGATGGGGTTGCCGTCTGACGTGAGGGGGGAAAAATTAAGCCTAAATCAATTTGCAATCTTGAGTAATCTTTTATATAATAGAACTAAGTAGAAATTGCACGATGCGAGGGGAGAAAAGGGATATGAAGGATGATTATCTGGATTTAGATACGGAAGAATGGGGTCGCGCCCTTCTGTTGTTTGATTCGGCAATCCGAGAAGTCAACACGAAGTTGGCAATACTTAACAATGAGTTCAAGTTGGCCCACCAATCCAACCCCATCGAGCATATTACGTCTCGCATCAAGTCGGTGGAGAGCATTGCAAAGAAAATGAAGCGGTATGGGAAGCCACTAACGGTTGAGAACGTTAAGGGCGACGTGAGCGACGTGGCGGGCGTCCGCGTGATTTGCTCCTTTACGTCCGACGTGTACCGCGTCGTGGAGGCCATAACCAACCAAAACGACATAGAAGTCGTACGCGTCAAGGATTACATTAAAAAGCCAAAGGAAACGGGATACAGAAGCTATCATATGATTGTGGAGATACCCGTATTCCTATCGGACCATATGGAGAAAATCAAGGTGGAGTTGCAGATACGCACGATTGCCATGGATTTTTGGGCGAGTTTGGAGCACAAGATAAAGTATCAATTTGGCGACGGTGCGCCACAGGATATTAAGTTGGAGCTGGTGGAGTGTGCAAACATCATATCGTTCTTAGACCGCAAGATGCTGGGGCTCAACGATTATGTAACGTCACATTTAAAGGAAGAACACAAATTACTTACAGGGGAGGATATGGCAAAATGAGTGAAAGCATGAAGGATTACGAGGAGCAAATCGCCGGTTCGTTCAAGCGGATTGCGGAGGGGGACATTTTAAAGGGGACGGTAATCGGCATTTCCGACACGATGGTTACGGTTGATTTGGGCGTCCATTCGGAAGGCGTCGTATTGCCACATGAGTTGAGCAACGACCCCAACTTCTCCATGCACAACGACGTCGAGGTTGGCCAGGCGGTGGACGCGATGGTACTTCGGGAGGATGACGGCAACGGCAACATTCTGTTGTCCTTGCGCAGGGCGTCGGAAGTCGTCGCATGGGACAAGCTGAAGGCGCTGATGGATGGGGGGGAAGTGGTCAGCATCCGATTGTCGGAGGTGGTGAAGGGCGGCATGGTCGCATTCCTGGAAGGCGTTCGAGGGTTCATACCGGCGTCGCAAGTGTCCACGAAGTACGTGGAGGACTTGAACGAATGGGTGGGCAAGACGGTGGAGGCCGTGGTGACCACGGTGGACGAGGAGAAGAAGAAGTTGGTCCTGTCCTGTAAAAAGATAGCGTTGGTAAGGGAAAAGGAAGAAAAGATTAAGAAGTTGGACAACCTGAAGAAAGGTTCAATCGTTACCGGCGTTGTGGAGAGTATAGAGCCATACGGTTGTTTCGTGGACGTCGGAGACGGCTTGACGGGTCTCGTACACGTCTCACAGATGGCTTGGAAGAGGGTGGAGTCGCCGAACGAGGTGGTGAAGCAAGGCCAAGAAGTGAAGGTAAAGGTGTTGGATGTCGACGGGGAGAGGATTAAGCTCAGCATAAAGGCCGTGGACGGCAGGGAGCCGACCCAGCGGGAACGGGGTGACGGTCCCTCCGAATACTCGTCGGGCGAGGAGGCCAGTACCGGTCTGGCGGCCCTGTTGGCGGATATCAAGATAGATTGAGGGGATGGACGGAGGAAGAAGATGTTTAAAAAATTTCAGGAGTTCAAGGATTTCGTAAAAGGCAAGGGCATTAAGATGGTGGACTTCAAGGAAGTCGACCTGTCGGGGCGCTGGCACCACCTCTCCATACCCGTGGAACGTTTTGACGAGTCGCTGCTACAGAAGGGGATTGGGTTTGACGGTTCCAGTTACGGTTTTCTGACGGTTGAGAAGTCCGACATGGTGTTCATTCCGGATTTGAGCAGCGCATTTCTTGACCCGATGGTGAAGATGCCGACCGTAACGATGATAGGGGACGTGTATCGGATAGGGGACGACGGTTTGGTGCGGTTTGAAAGCGACCCTAGGCAAATCGCCCAGAAGGCGGAAGACTTCTTGGTGAAGACGAAGATTGCGGACTCCTGTCTTTTTGGCCCGGAGTTTGAGTTCTACGTGTTGGACAACGTCGAGTACCGCAACCACTACAACCACATCGAGGTGCATTTGGATTCCAGACAGGCGGAGTGGAACACCATCAACAGTCCGTACGACGGCGCGGGCAACAATTTGGGGTGCAAGGTTCCCAAGCGCGGGGGTTACCACGTGGACGTCCCGCAAGACGTCAGCTTTGAGTTGCGGAACGAGATGGTGCGCGCGTTGGAGGAGAACGGAATCCCCATCAAATACCACCATTCCGAGAATGGCGGCCCGGGTCAGGTTGAGATTGAGGTGCAATTCGCCACCCTTCGGGAGATGGGGGACAGGACGCAGAAGATTAAGTACTTCATCCGCAATACCGCCATGAGGTTGGGCAAGACGGTGACGTTCATGCCGAAACCGTTCATGGGCGAATGTGGAAGCGGCATGCACGTACACATGCACATGTTCAAGGAAGGGAAGCCCATATTCTATGACGAGAAGGGGTATTCCGGATTGAGTGACACGGCGTTGTCCGCCATCTGTGGCATTTTGAAGCATTCGCCCGCCTTGTTGGCGTTCACCAATCCGACGACGAACTCTTACAAGCGTCTGATTCCCGGCTATGAGGCGCCGGTTACGATATGTTTTGCCACGTCCAACCGTAGTTCGGTCATCCGCATTCCCGGTTATGCAAGGTCGCCGGAGGAGAAGCGGTTTGAGTTCAGGCCGGCGGACGCCATGGCGAATCCCTATCTGGCCTATTCAGCCTTGATGATGGCGGCCATTGACGGGATACAGAAGGGGCTTAAGCCGAATCCGGAATTCGGCCCGTACGACAAAAACATGTACAATTTGACGGACAAGGAGAAGAAGACCGTCAAGGCGTTGCCCAAATCCTTGGAGGAGGCGGCGGACGCCTTGGAACGGGACCATGATTTCTTATTGAACGGGGGAGTGTTCCCCAAGGAGATTGTCGACAACCAATTGAGGATGATACGCAAGGACGTGGAAGAGGTCAACGTCGTCCCACACCCGATGGAGTTCCAGAAGTATTACGACTTGTAAGGGCGACGCATTTTTCGATTCCGGCCTTCATAGAATGGTAGTAACTTAAGGTTGATGGAAGGGAAATGCGGTGAGAGAGAGAAAAGTCATCCGATACGCCGCCATCCTCTCATGTTGTCTGGTTGTGTTGGCAGGGGGGTGCAAGGCGCAGAACACGTCGCCCAAAAAGGTGCGTGATTTGGATTTTACGGTAGTGGAGGAAAAGGACGTACCACAAGAGTTGAAGAACGCCATGGATGAGAAGGCGCAGAAGCCGTATAAGTTGACCTATACGGACGACCAATTCCTGTACATTGCGGTAGGGTATGGGGAGCAGAGGACGGGGGGCTACAGCATCACGGTGGATAATCTGTACCTAACGAAGAATGCAGTTTACATAGGCACCAACCTCATTGGGCCGGGCAAGGACGAGATGGTGTCGCAGGCGGTGACGTACCCCTATATCGTGGTGAAGACGGAGGCTTTGGACGTAAGCGTCGTATTTGAATGAGGTTACCGTTTGGGCGAGCGTCCGGACGGTAACGAATGGGGTGCGGCGGTATGCCGACAATGGATAGAACCTGTCAAACGGGTTCTATTTTTTTGTGGGCGGGAATATATAATAGAATAATGGCACTGAGACAAAAAGGCGAGGAGGGAAAAGCAGTGGAATTAATCAAACGCAACGTCCATATGAATAAATTAAAGTGCAAAAGCAACGTACAACTGACATTGGACAACGACTTCAACGTGCCGGACGTAAAACCGGATATTGAGCGCATCATCAAAGAGCAGGGAGACGTGGTGATTCAAGAGATCAAGCCAATGAACGGTAAGGCGATGGTCAAGGGCTCCCTTTATTTTAGCATACTCTACCTTGGCAACGAGGAGGAGAGGTTGGTACAGAACATAACGGGGCAACTGCCGTTTGAAGAAGTGGTGAATATGGACAACGCCTGTTCGGAAGACAACGTGACGGTGAAATGGGAGATGGATGATTTGAGTACGGGGCTGATCAATTCCAGGAAGGTCAGCGTACGGGCGATACTCAGCTTCGTCTTCACCGCGGAGGACGTGTATGACGAGGAGACGGCGGTGGCGGCCACGGGAAACGACAAGGTGCATTTTAAGAACAAGAATCTGAACGTCACCCAAATCGCCATGAGCAAGAAGGACACCCACCGCGTCAAGGACGAGGTGAAGCTGCCGACCGGCAAGCCAAACGTGTTTGAAATCCTATACCATGAAATGGACATTCGAAGCGTCGACACGAGGTTGATGGAGAACCGCATTGAGTTGAAGGGCGACTTGCACATGTTCATTCTATATGCGGGAACGCCGGAAGGTGCGGAGGAGGAGAGGCGCCTGCAATTCTACGATACCGAGATACCGTTCTCGGGCAATGTGGATTGTGGCGGGTGTAACGAGGAAATGGTTCTGGATATGGGAATCCACGTCGGCAGCAGGGACGTCCAGGTAAAGCCGGACGAGGACGGGGAAGAGAGGATTCTGGATTGTGAAGTCGTGTTGGAATTGAACATCAAGATATATGAGGAGGAAGAGATCGAGATACTGAGCGACGTGTACTCTACGGCCAAGGAAGTGGTCCCCACGATGCATGACGCACATTACGAGAACTTAATCTGTAAGAACAACAGCAAGTCGAGGGTGATTGACCGCATCCACATTGAATCGGACCAGCCGCCCATATTGCAGATATGCAACGCCACCGGCAACGTGCGCATTGACGACCAAGTGAGCGTGCCGGGCGGCATAGAGGTAAGCGGCGTAATCGAGGTACAGATTCTGTACGTCACGGACGACGACGTAAGGCCCATTGGCGCCACGAAGGGCGTCGTCCCCTTCACGCAAATGGTGGAGGTGAAGGACAGAAAGAGCAACAGCGTGTGTGACGTCACCCCGTCGGTGGAACAGGTCAACGTGACTGTGCTGGATGGGGAAGAGGTGGAAGTGAAAGCCATCGTGGTACTGGACGTGATTGCGTTCGACAAGATTAAGGAATCCGTCATTACGGATTTGGCGGTGGAGGATTTGGACCTGGAAAAACTGCAGGAGATGCCGGGCATGATTGGCTACATCGTCAAGGAAGGGGATACGATCTGGGACGTCGCCAAGAGGTTCTATACCACGGTGGACAATATTAAGGAGATGAACGGGCTGGAGAATGACAACATGAAGTGTGGGGATACGCTGCTGCTTATGAAGCAGGTGGATTTTGTGTAAGGACTGGATGGCTTGGGAGAATCTACAATGACCAAGTGTGCGACTGGATGCCTTGGGAAAACCTACAATGACCGAGTGTGTGATGGATAGCTTGGGAAAACCTACAATATCCAAGTGAGCAACGGGGGCGGCATGTGCAACATGCCGCCCCCGTCGCGAACGCCCC
>QMCE01000209.1_pt1 | contig 47928 bp, 40 predicted proteins | sample 1821851 | NCBI WGS metagenome assembly QMCE01 (sample SAMN09453174, study PRJNA476694) | Termite gut metagenome, whole genome shotgun sequencing project. | isolation source: worker | host: Odontotermes sp. | place: South Africa:Pretoria | collected 2016-01-28 | reverse complement strand
GGGCGACGTGACCAGCGTCCACGAGGGCGACACGGTGAAGACGACCGGCAGGGTGGTGGAGGTTCCGGTTGGCGACGCCATGCTGGGCAGGGTCGTGAACGCGTTGGGCCAGGCCATAGACGGCAAGGGTCCCATCAATACGAACAAGTACCGTCCGATTGAGAAGATTGCGCCGGGCGTCATCTCTAGGAAGTCGGTGGACACCCCGTTGCAGACGGGCATCAAGGCGATTGACTCCATGATTCCCATCGGCAGGGGACAGCGAGAGCTGATTATTGGCGACAGGCAGACGGGTAAGACCGCCATTGCGATTGACACCATCATCAACCAAAAGGATACGGGCGTCTACTGTATCTACGTCGCCATCGGGCAGAAGGCTTCCACCGTCGCGTCCATCGTCAAGACGTTGGAGGAGAATGGGGCGATGGACCATACTACAATTGTAGCGTCGTCGGCCAGCGAGCTGGCGCCTTTACAATACATTGCGCCATATTGCGGTTGCGCCATCGGGGAGGAATGGATGGAGGCCGGCAAGGAAGTGTTGGTCATCTATGACGACTTGACCAAACATGCGGCGGCGTACCGTACGTTGTCGTTGTTGTTGAGGAGGCCGCCGGGACGCGAGGCGTACCCGGGCGACGTGTTCTATTTGCATTCCAGGTTGCTTGAACGGGCGGCGAAGCTGTCCGACAAGTTGGGAGGGGGTTCGTTGACGGCCCTACCCATTATAGAGACGCAGGCGGGCGACATATCCGCATACATCCCCACCAACGTAATCTCGATTACGGACGGCCAGATATTCTTGGAGACGGAGATGTTCAACTCTGGTTTCCGTCCGGCCATCAACGCCGGGTTGTCGGTAAGTCGGGTGGGTGGCGACGCGCAGATTAAGGCGATGAAGAAGATTGCCGGACCAATCCGTATCGAGTTGGCCCAGTTCAGGGAGTTGGCGGCCTTTGCGCAGTTTGGCTCCGATTTGGACGCCGATACGAAGGAAAAGTTGGCGCAAGGCACCAGGATTCGTGAGATTCTGAAGCAGGACCAATACAAACCCATGCCGGTCGAATACCAAGTCATCATTATATTTGCGGCGACCAAACGCTTCCTGTTGGACGTGGAGGTATCGGACATATTGCGCTTTGAAGGGGAGTTGTTTGAGTTCGTCGACGCCCAATATCCCGAGATACCGAAGGCCATAAGGGAGACGCAACAGGTTGACGGCGACTTGGAGGAGAAGTTGGGTCGGGCGATTGAGGCGTTCAAGAAGCAGTTCAAATAAACGAAGATTGTTGGGGGTGTGACGCATGGCCTCGATGAGGGACATTAAAAGGCGTAAAGAGAGCATACAGAGTACGGGACAGATTACGAAGGCGATGAAGCTCGTAGCCACCGTTAAGTTGCAGAAGGCCAAGAGTCGCGCGGAGGCGTTGAGGCCGTATTTTAAGATGACGTACCAAACGGTGGTTTCCATCTTGGAGAAATCGGGACACGTATCCCATCCGTTTCTGGTGGGAGGTGGTTCGGAGAAGAAAGCGGTCATCCTCATTACATCCAACCGCGGTTTGGCGGGCGGGTACAATGCGAATATGGTGAAATTAGTAACGCAGGGCGACTTCTCTTCGGAAGACACCCTTGTGTACGCGGTCGGAAGGAAGGGGAGGGACTTTCTGCGAAGAAGGGATTTTTCCATCCAAAAGGACTATTCTGATTCCGTGAACGACCCGTTGTTCAGCGACGCCGTACAGATTGGCAAGGAGGTTTTGGAAGCCTTTGTGAAGGGGGAGGTTGGTGAGATTTATTTGGCGTTCACGGATTTTCGCAATACGGTGAGCCACGACCCCACGTTGTTGAGGCTGCTCCCCATTGACAGGGAGTCTTTGCAAGAAGGCGGCGGGGTGGAGGAAGAAGATCCGATTGAGAAGTTTACGTTGATGAATTATGAGCCGGACGAAGATGAAGCCATTGAGCGGATTATTCCCAAGTACATCAACAGTTTGATATATGGCGCGTTGATACAGGCCGTCGCCAGTGAGAACGGCGCGCGCATGCAGGCAATGGATTCCGCAACCAAGAATGCGGAAGAAATGATTGACGATTTGTCGCTGAAGTTCAATCGGGCCAGACAGGGTTCGATCACCCAAGAGATAACGGAGATTGTGGCAGGTGCCTCGGCCATCAGCTGATGTTGCCATGGGTAACGATATGATTAGGGTGTCAAAACTGGTTAACGGATTGTTTCGCGCTTCGCGCTCCCACAATCCTACGTGAAATTCGGAATCCATGGGGCTATCGCCCCATTACTTCCTCATTTCACGGCGCGTCATAAAGTCTCTCACCCACTGCCATGCGAGCATGGCATGGATTCGGACTTTTGACACTGTAACCACAATATATGAAGAAGGAGTGTACGTGGAGATGGCAAATATTGGTAGAATTACTCAGATTATTGGCGTCGTTCTCGACATAAAGTTTGCCGAAGGCGAGCTTCCCGAGATTTACGAGGCAATCGCCATTACTAGGGCGAACGGCGATAAGCTGATAGTGGAAGTTGCCCAACACTTGGGCGACGACACGGTTCGTTGTATCGCAATGGGTTCCACTGACGGACTGGTGCGCGGTATGGAAGCCGAAGCGACGGGGGGGCCGATTACCGTTCCTGTTGGCGAGGAGACGTTGGGAAGGATGTTCAACGTATTGGGCGAGCCGATAGATGAGAAGGAGGCGCCGAAGACGAAGACGCGCCACCCCATCCACCGAAATGCACCGACGTTTGAGGAACAATCCACCTCTACCGAGATGCTGGAGACGGGCATCAAGGTGGTGGATTTGTTGTGTCCCTATCAGAAGGGCGGGAAGATTGGGTTGTTTGGCGGTGCGGGCGTGGGCAAGACGGTCCTCATCCAAGAGTTGATTACCAACATCGCCACCGAACACGGCGGATACTCCGTATTCTCCGGAGTTGGGGAGCGCACGAGGGAAGGCAACGACCTTTATTATGAAATGATAGAGTCGGGCGTCATTGATAAGACGACCATGGTGTTTGGGCAGATGAACGAGCCGCCGGGGGCGAGGATGCGCGTGGCGCTTGCCGGCCTTACGATGGCTGAGTATTTTCGCGACGAGGCGGGGAAGGACGTGTTGCTCTTTATCGACAACATCTTCCGCTTTACCCAAGCGGGCTCCGAAGTGTCCGCCCTGCTTGGACGTATGCCCAGCGCCGTTGGCTACCAGCCGACGTTGCAGACCGAGATGGGTGCGTTGCAGGAGAGGATTACGTCCACGAAACACGGCTCCATTACCTCCGTCCAAGCGATTTACGTGCCGGCCGACGACTTGACCGACCCGGCGCCTGCGACGACGTTCGCACATTTGGACGCAACCACGGTATTGAACCGTTCCATCGTGGAGTTGGGCATCTATCCGGCGGTTGACCCGTTGGACTCCACGTCCCGCATCCTTGACCCGAGGATTGTGGGCGAGGAACACTACAAGGTGGCCCGCGGGGTTCAGGAAATATTGCAGCGGTATAAGGAGTTGCAGGACATCATCGCGATTCTGGGTATGGATGAATTGTCGGAGGAGGAGAAAATATTGGTGGCTCGGGCGAGGAAGGTGCAGAGGTTCCTTTCGCAGCCGTTCAAGGTCGCCGAGCAGTTCACCGGTTTGGAAGGCAAATACGTGCCGTTGTCGGAGACCATCCAAGGGTTCAAGGAGATATTGGATGGCAAGCATGACGAGATTCCGGAAGGCCATTTCTTGAATGCGGGCAACATTGACGACGTGGTTGCACGCGTGAAGAAATAGGACGGGGGACGGTATGGACGATAAGAAAAGGTTTCGACTGCATATTATTACTCCCGAGAGGATTTTCTACGACGACGACGCAGAGATGATTGAGTTGCGTACGTCGGAAGGGGAAGTGGGAATCCTGCCGGAACACATTCCGCTTACTACCGTTGTAGTCCCAGGAATCCTTCGCATCATGAACGGGGACGAGGTAAGGGAGGCGGCGCTCCACGACGGCTTCATGGAGATTTTGAAGAAGAAGGTCACGATATTGGCGGAGTCCTGTGAGTGGCCGAAAGAGATAGACGTGAACCGCGCGAACGAGGCAAAGGTTCGGGCGGAGCGCAGATTAAAAAGCGGGGACGCACACGTCAACGTGGTGCGGGCGGAAGCCGCCCTGCGTAGGTCGCTGATACGCCTGAACGTGGCGGGGCAGACGGAGAAGGACTAGCGTACCGGCACGTTGGGCCGGTAAGTAGGATGGCTTTGGGAAATAATTCGATATGATTTGGAAAATGGTCTGCTTTCGGTTGAAGTTGACCATTTTCTTTGCGTAAAGAGGCTTAGGGCGTTGACGTGGCGGCCGCCATGGCGTATGATGGGAAAGAATGGGGGAATCGGACTTTTGACACGGTAACCCTGAAATAACTCAACTCAACAAGAAAATAACTCAAATTTTAACGAAATAACTCAACTAAATATGAAAATAACTCAAATATAAAATAAAATAACTCAAATATTTGAGTTATTGAACTTGATATTTGAGTTATTGCATGGTAAGCTATTCATATAAAGATTTGAGCGACAAAAGGTCATTTCGCCCTATCGGGCTACTTTCTCATGTTTTTGCGGGTCCCAAAGTCATGTGTTTTCATGCAAGCATGAAACACATGACCTTTTGACCCTGGTATCATATAAACGAAACGGGGAGGCTTTTGCGATGCTTACGGATGAACTGAAACGATTGGTCGAGGATGTCATGGACCTCCGTTGCGAATTGAATACGATTGAGCTTAAAAAGGCGGAAGGGGGAACGCCACATCGCCTTTATGACACTCTTTCGTCATTCTCCAATCAGGCGGGGGGCGGCGTCATTATTTTTGGAATAGACCAAGATAACGGTTATGATGTTTGTGGCGTGTACGATCCACAGGACTTGCAAGTCAAGGTGGCCGAACAAGCGAAGCAGATGGAGCCAATCGTCCGCCCGCTGTTTACCGTGGCCCAGATAAACGACAGGGTTGTCGTGAGTGCGGAAATCTCGGAATGCGACGTGTACGAAAAGCCTTGTTACTACCGTGGTGCGGGAAAAATGAAGGGTTCGTACATCCGCGTGGGCGAGTCCGACCAGCCGATGACGGAGTATGAGATTTACAGCTACGAGGTATACCGTCGCAAGATACAGGACGAGTTGAGGACCGTCCCCGAAGGGATTGGGACCAAGTTAAACGAGGCGCAGGTTGCGTTGTTCCTGTCAAAAATTCGTGTGGAAAAGCCGAACTTCTCGCGTTTTTCGGACGAGGATACGCTGAACCTTTGTGGTTTGTGCAAGGACGGGCAATCCACGCTTGCGGGGCTTATGTTGTTTGGTTTGTATCCGCAAGCCGTTTTCTCCGGATTTGGCGTTACGGCCGTGGTGATTCCGGGGTATACGATGGGCAACGTCGCAGAGGATGGCGCGCGTTTTACGGACAACAAACGCATGGACGGCGCGTTGACGGAATTGTTGGAAGACGCCATGGCCTTCGTCACCCGCAACGTCAAGGTCAGGACGATTATTGATGACAAGGGCAGACGTGCGGACAAAACGGAATATCCATTGAAGGCGGTGCGTGAAATCATTCTGAATGCGTTGATTCACCGTGATTACAGCATCCATACGGAAAGCTCGCCGATCCGGATATTGTTTTTTGCGGACCGATTGGAGGTTGAGAATCCCGGAGGGCTGTATGGGCGATTGACGATCAATGAGTTGGGCAAGGTGGGGGCCGATACGAGAAACCCTGCGATTGCCGCAGCTTTGGAGGTTATGATTGACACCGAGAACCGCTTCTCCGGTATCCCGACCATACGGCATGAAATGGAAGCCGCCGGATTGCCCGAACCCAAATTTGATTCGTCACGAGGCGTATTTCGCGTCACGTTGTATAATGAGGAGAGCGTCCCTGCAAAGGAAGAAGTGGAAGCCGATGGCGATTGGGAAGAAAAATTGGTGGCCTTTTGCTCCAAGCCCCGAACAAGGGCGGAAATCTCGGATTGGTTGCATGTGTCGTCCATTTCCTACATGATGGAAAAATACATCAATCCATTGCTGGAAAGGGACAGGCTGAAAATGGCCATTCCCGACAAACCAAGGAGCCGCAATCAAAAATATTACGCCGAATAAGCGTGGAGAATATGCAAAATGATATGTACAAAATATATAGGCGGGAGTATAATGGAGGTGTTTCGTTGGTTTGTTCCATAAAAGGAGGGTGACATGAAGGCGTTATTTATCGGAGGAACGGGTACGATCAGCACGCAAATTTCAAAGAAACTCATTGAGGAAGGGCATGAACTGTACTTGGTCAATAGGGGGAACCGGAACGATTGTCTTCCCGAGGGTGGGAAATACCTAATCTGCGACGTCAACGACGAAGCGAAGCTTGCGGGGATGATAAAGGACGAGGAGTTTGACGTGGTGGCGGACTTTATCGCGTTTGAGCCGGAGCAATTGGAGAGGGATTATCGATTGTTCCAAGGCAAGACGAAGCAGTTCGTTTTCATTAGCTCCGCATCCGCCTACCAGAAGCCCCTCGCCAATTATCGAATAACGGAAGGCACCCCCTTGGTGAATCCTTATTGGGAATACTCAAGGAATAAAATTGCTTGTGAGGACTACCTTATGAGGCAATACAGGGAAGATGGGTTTCCCGTTACGATTGTTAGGCCAAGCCATACATATAATGAAAGGGCCATCCCCATGGCCGTCCACGGGGCGAAGGGGAGTTGGCAGGTGGCCAAGCGCATGATGGAGGGCAAGAAGGTCATCGTGCATGGTGACGGTACCACGTTGTGGACGATGACGAACTCCAAGGATTTTGCGAATGCCTTCGTTGGGCTGATGGGAAATGTACGGGCTCTGGGCGAGACGGTGCAGATTACGTCGGACGAGTCGTTGACGTGGGATCAGATATACCAATCCGTAGCCAACGCCCTGGGGGTGGAGTGCAAGCTCGTCCATGCGTCATCCGAATTCCTGTCCGCCTGCGACGATAAGGGCTACGACTTCAACGGTTCCCTCATAGGGGACAAAACGCACACGGTAGTCTTCGACAATACAAAACTTAAGAGTCTGGTGCCGGAATTCGTGGCTACGATTCGCTTTGACCAAGGGGTGCGCGAGGTGGTGGAATACGTGTTGGCGCATCCTGAATTTCAAGAAGAAGACCCTGAATTTGACGAATGGTGTGACAAGGTGATTGCGGCGTTAGACGAGGCGGTCGAAAAAGTGAGGGGCTAATGAGATAGGCGCAGGTGCAGTTTCGCATTGCGCCTACGCCGTTCGGGAATGGCGCGGAAGGGTTCTCAGTCAACGCTTTTAATAATCACGTCCTTTCCTTGGATGGTTTCTCCAAGAATACGAGGGCGAGATTGTCAGAGAGTTCCTCGCGCCGAAATTCCAGATAACCATTCTTCGTATAGATGTATAAATTTTTCATGCTTTTCGTGCTAGTGAACAACTCATAACGTAAATGGGGGTAAAGGGATTCGAGTTCCCTTAGCAGCCTCGTACCCAAGCCTTGGTTTTGCCGTGACGGATGCACAATCAATTTGCCCACGTACAACGTGCCGTCAGAGACCTTCCCCCTAACGGAACCAATCACTTCGTTGGGAGTCTCCTCGTCAACGGCCTTCAAAACAACGCCCGACGCAAACTCTTCCCGCAATTCGTCCAACGTCTGGGTCAACGGCTGAATCGTAAAATCATTCACCAATTGCGCCTCGCTTTGGTAAGCCAACTTCTGTAGGGATAAAATGGCGGGCAAATCCTCCCTGTCGGCAGTCTGAACAAGCACCATCCTTTTACCTCCAATCCTGCAAAACCCCCATAATCCTTCCCCAACGTGGACGTTGGGAATCATAAACAGTATACACCATCCGCAGCCCATTTACAAGGCAATTGTATAAAGACGGGCGGATGGGGAAAACTAGAGGTACAAGAAACGTGGGGGTGAATTACATGCTGACACACATACGTCGAAAAAAAATCCGAATCGCGCTGAATGTAGTGGCGGCCGTATGGATTGCGGCGTTCGCCCAGATAATCGTCAATGAGTACCTTGGCGAGGGCAATGCGTTTGTCGAGGCGTTTACCACGGGAAGCGACGAGGTGGTGGAGGGCCGCCTAGAGATAACGGCGTCATACACGGCGACGTTCCTAACGGCGCAAGAAAAGGACGAGCTGCTCACATACCTAGCTTCCCGAATAGGGTTGACGGAAGGGTATGAGATTGCCGAATGGAAAGAGAACGGAACGAGACTCACTAAAAAGGGGAGCCAAGCCGAGACCACCTTCTCCATAATCGTGGACCCCGTCGACAATAAACAATACATCCACCTCACCCTCAACCTGCTCAAAGACCCCAACCAAATTTCATACTACAAGAACAAGCTGGAAGAGGGACTTGGGGAAGTCCGCGCAGATGAATGGCAGACGACGATGGGCTTGCAAAGCACCTATAAAGGACGGTTGCCCATGGACGTCATCGAAGAAACGGCGTTGCGAACGCTCCAATCGCTTGGTGCCACGACGATAAACAAGCGAGAGGAAGAAAACCTATATTCCGTATACGCCTATAGCGACGCCATAGAGGACGCCATAACGGTGGACGGCGAAAAAATCAACGTCCACATAGCGGCAAGATACCAAGAATCTGAGGATGTGACCATCCTTCATTACTCCACCCCCATCATCAACCAAGAATTCTAACGTGGCAGTACCAAATACGCGTGCCGAGGGACGTTGGAACATGGCGGTCCCGAAGCGCGCGTAAGGTTTCTGCGAAGCGTACTGTGCAAGGTTGGGCGTGCCTCATGACGGACAACGGGTGCGCGGTCAGAAAAGCCTTTTGTAGCTGCGGTAGCGGCGTCTGCGGTGTAGCAGCTCGTTAAGCAGAAGCACGTTGATGGTATTGCGAAGCCAAGGGTTGTGGTTGTCGCCGTAGTAGTCGTCATAATGGTCGTCGCAGTAGCCGCCCGGGCAGCGGTAGCGACCGTGTCGCCGTCTGTGGGGAGGTGGGCCGTAATCCAGGTGGGTGGCGGCGACCCCGTCGCCGTCTTGGTTGGTCAATTTGGCGTAGATGCGGTTCGATATGCCGTCAAAATAGACGCGGTCGGGATGGGCGTGGTACATGGGGCTTCCATCGTACTCCAACTGGTCGCATTCTTCCTCAATTGCCTTTTGTACGTCCCATACCTCCTTGGGATAGAATTGGTTCAAATACTTCATATCCTGTTCCAAGTCCTCGCTGTTGTCAAATCCCAGTAATGGGAAGACGGGAAGGACGCTTTCTTTATTCATCGTAGAATAACCATACTCGTCATCGTTCATGGAGAATTCCTCGTTCAATACGTTTTTACCATTATATGTATATTGCATTCTCCTTGTTCACAAAAAAATAATATTTGAAGCGTGAATAAAACTTGCACTTTATCCCAAAACTGGTACAATGGATAGTGGAAAGCGAGACGGTGCGATATGTGCGCCAGGGATAAGCCTTACGAAAATGAGGAAGAGAGAATGTTAAGACACGTATACCGCATCTTGACGATGTGCGTTATCTTTGCGGCCGCCGTATACTTTTATGGGCGGGGCGTCGAGGTTGAGACGATGGAACGGGAAAAGACGGTCGAGGTAGGGGGTTCCACCTTTCCCATCTTGAACATAACGTCGCAGGGGTACCAAATGAATCGATTGTTTGGCTATAGCGGCGATTTGGACGTGGATACGGTCAGGGAGTCCATCACCCCGTTGGGCCCCGACAAATCACTTGACGTATCCATTAAGGAATATGCGGAGGAGATACAGAAAGTCATATACGAGGTGCGGGACGTGAGGTCCAACGAAGTGTTGGACTCAGGTTCCATCAGTGCGTTGGAGCGCGTGGAGGGGGGGAAGGCGACGAGGATATCGTTGGAGACGGAGTTGGATACCAGCACGGAATATTCCCTCAAAATCACGGCGGTCACGGTAAGGAGCCGTAAGATACATTATTTTACCCGTCTCAAATACTATGTGGCTGACAGTTTTCTGCAAGAAAAACTAGACTTCGTCATGCGTTTCCACAAGGACACGTTCATCAAGAATCCGGAGAAACAGAAGTTGGGGGTCGGAACCGCCAAGCAAGGCGTCCAAGCTTATTTGGAGGCACCCGCCTTGACGAAGGACAACGACGCGTTGGCCAGGGTTGACATCCATTCCAGCCCGGAATTGGTCATGTGGGGGGAGGTCGAACCCAAAGTGGTCACGGACGTCATTCCGACGGTGAAGGAGTTCAACATAGAGACGGGTGCGTTCCAATTGACGTATTTCGTGGAGTTTGGCGGCAAGGCGGCGGGTAAGAGGTATTTTGTCAACGAGTTCTACCGCGTGCGGTATGCGTCGGGACAATTTTACCTATTGTATTTTGAGCGCACGATGGAATCCCAGTTTGGCGGGGCGGATTTGAACCTGGAAGAAAACATTCTGGAATTGGGCGTGACGTCGGACGTGGGGAAGGAGGTCGTCGCCAATTCGGACCAGTCCAAGATGTGTTTTGTGAGGGATGGAGCGCTTTATTACTATGACGTGGCCAAGAACGAGTTCACCAAGGTATACGCGTTTTACCAAGAGGACGTGGTCGTGGAGCAGAGGTTGTACGCCGAGCACGACGTCCAAATCATCAAGATGGATGACGAGGGCAACATCTGCTTTGCCGTCTATGGCTATATGTCGCGGGGGGATTACGAGGGGAAGGTGGCCATCGTGCTGTACCAGTTCCACGTCGTGGACGACGTGATTGAGGAATTGGCTTACGTACCCTTGCAGACGACCTACCAGCGGTTGAAGGAGGATTTCGAGCGGCATTGTTACATGAACGCACAGGATGATTTCTACCTTAAAATCTTTGACAAGGTTCTGGTATACAACACGGTGGCGAAATCGCTCAAGGTCATGGCTGAAAATGTGACGGAGGAGAATTTTTATGTGCTGAAAAGGGACAATTGCTACGTCTGGGCGGACTCGTCCGAGGGTGGCGAGGTGGCGGACCGCATCCACATCGAACATTTGGACACGGGCGACGCATTGGACATTCCCGCCAATGACGGGGAAGGGGTCACGTTGTTGGGCATGATGGACGAACACGTTATATATGGTCGGTACCTCCAATCGGACGTTACGGAGACGACGGACGGGACGGTCGTCGTCCCCGTCAACCAGTTGGAGATTGTGGACGCCCAAGGGAAGGTTCTAAGGACGGAGGAGGGCAAGGGATATTACTTTACGGACGTTGCCATCAAGGACAACATCATCACCATCACGAGGTGTGAGAAGAAGAAAAATGGTAATGAGTTCACGTTTGAGGAAGTGGACGAGCGGCGTTTGACGAGTACGTTTGCCCCGAGGGAGGAACCGATAAGCTATACCGCCAGGGATGACGAGGAGTTTGTTAGGGAGTGGTTCGTCGCCCTGCCCAAGCCCAAGGAGGAAGGTGCGGGGGACGATGCGGCGACGGAAGGGGATTCCGTCACCACGACCACGTTCCTAGAGACGAAGAATTACGTCATAACCACGGACACCACCCTGCATCTGGATAATTTGGCCAAGGATAGGGAAATGTATTACGTGTATGCATATGGGAGGATTACAGGTTCGTCAAGGAATCCGGCGAAGGCGATAAGGAAGGCGTACGACGACATGGGCGTCGTCATCAGTGCGGAGAACTATTTGGTATGGGAGAGGGGTGGTAAGTTCCTGCAGAACGCCATTTCCGGCATCGAGCATACGAAGGCGGAGGGGAAGCTCGGCAACGTGGGTGCGTGTACGTACATGTTGCTAAAGGCCAGCCATGCGTCGGTGGACGTCTCAGACGCCTCCGGCGGCAAAACGTCCATACTGGGTTTAATGAGGAAGTATTTGGACTATCCGGTCAACCTCTCGGGCTGTGAGTTGGACGACGCATTGTACTTTGTAAGTGCGGGCAAGCCCGTGATTGGCATGGTGGGGAAGAAGGAAGCGGTTCTAATCGTTGGATACGACCAATACTATGTGGACGTGGTGGACCCGAAGACGGGCCAGGCGGCGCGGTGGGGGTTGAATAGCGCTGCGGAGACGTTTCGGGCGGCGAACAACGTGTTTGTAAGCTATTTGGAATAATAGGAGGGAGTCGGAGATGGACGAGAGAATTAAGACGTTGGCGAAAAATTTGGTGGGTTACTCGATGAACGTACAACCGGGAGAGAAGGTGTACATCCATTACGTGGGAATTGCCACGACGGATTTGGCCAGATGCGTCATCAAGGAGGTGTACCATGCGGGGGGCGTGCCGTTCCCCCATTTTACGGAACAAAAGGTGCAGAGGGAGATGCTTCTGGGTTGTAGCGAGGAGCAGGTCAAGTTGATGGCCAAGGTGGACGCAAAAGAAATGGACGCAATGGATTGTTACGTGGGCATACGGGGTTCGGACAACGTGTCCGAACTGTCCGACGTGCCCCCCGACAAGTTGAAGATATATGATTTGCTGTACAATACGCCCGTACACCACGAAAGGCGCGTCAAGAAGACGAAATGGGTGGTGCTGCGGTATCCCAACCACTCCATGGCGCAGCTGTCGGGCGTCAGCACGGAGGCGTTCGAAGACTTTTATTACAAGGTTTGCAACCTTGACTACTCCAAGATGGAGCGGGCGATGGAAAAACTGGTGGAGAAGATGGACGATACCGACAAGGTGCGAATCGTGGGACCGGGTACGGACCTGACCTTCTCCATTCGGGGCGTGCCGGCCAGGGCGTGTGCGGGACGCTGCAACATTCCCGACGGGGAAGTGTACACCGCTCCGGTGAGGGAGTCGGTCAACGGCACCCTGCGGTACAATACGCCCTCGCTCTATCGGGGCTTTACGTACGAGGACGTCGCATTGACGTTTCTTGACGGCAAAATCGTGAAGGCGAAGGCCAATGACTCGACGAGGATTAACGAGGTGTTCGATACGGACGAGGGGGCGAGGTACATTGGGGAATTTGCCATCGGCATGAACCCATACATCTTGGAACCCATGAAGGACATATTGTTCGACGAGAAAATTATGGGTTCCTTCCACTTCACGCCGGGCAACGCCTACAAGGATGCGTGGAATGGCAACAAGTCCTCCATCCATTGGGACTTGGTGTGCATCCAGACGGCGGAGTACGGCGGCGGGGAGATTTACTTTGACGACGTGTTAATAAGAAAGGACGGGCGGTTTGTCGTGAAGGATTTGGAGGGGCTGAACCCGGAAAATTTGACGTAATACAGGTTCCCAAATTCTAGGCCGTATGATATAATGGGTTCATGCACTGCGTGAACCTTTATGAGAATGCTTTGCATTCTCGCAAGCCATGATGTCGAGACGATTGTGGTGCAATGGGTTCGGATGAGTAGGGATAGGAGGTCGTGCCATGTATGACAAGATGTTTGAATACGTAAAGAGAATTGTCGACGCCATGCAGATAACGGGACGGTTGCGTTCCAAGACGAGGGCGGACCGCTACGGGCATTCGGAGCGGGTTTTCCATTGGTCAAGAAGGCTGGCGGATGAATACGAGAAGGAGAGCGGGGTAAAGGTTGACAAGGAAAGCTTGGAGGTTGCCGCCATTTTCCACGACGTGGCGTACGGGATTGCCAAGTACCCCAAGAGGCACAGCACGGCGGGTGCCGAGATTTGCCGCAAGTATTTGGTGGAGTGCGGTTACGAGGCGGAGAAGATTGACGGCATTTGCAACTTGATTGGGAAGCACTCGGACAAGGAGGCGTTGTTCGACCCGGACATACCCATCGAGTTGGTTCTGTTGATGGAGGCCGACCTGATGGAGAGGTCGGGGGCGGTAAGCATCGTTGGCGACATATGGCAGGAGGCGATGCAGGATTCGGTGGGTTACGTCCACATGTACGAACACATCAAGAAATTCTCCTATGAGCAAGCGGAGGGCAATCCCATGAGGACCGACGTGGCCAAGAGGTATTGGGAGGAGAAGCGCCGGTTGGTACATATGTTTGCCGAGCAGCTCGAGATGGATTTGGGATTGGACGATAAAGAGAAAGGGGACGCCTAGAGCGCCGGAACATTGGCGTAAGGGTTCCGTGGAGAACGACGAATGGAGTTGCCGGAAAGATTTCTTGCGTCCATGAAGGAGATGTTACGGGACGAGTACCAAGAATTTGTAGATAGCTACCAACAAGACAGACATTACGGATTGCGGGTCAACACCTCAAAAATATCCTTGGATGAATTTGAAAGAATTGCCCCGTTCGGCATCAGAAAAATACCTTGGATTCCGAACGGGTATTTTTTTGATGGGAAGGAGCAACCCGCCAAACACCCGTATTATTATGCCGGCCTATATTATTTGCAGGAGCCAAGCGCCATGACGCCGGCCTCCCGACTGCCAATCGAGCCGGGCGACAAGGTGTTGGACCTCTGCGCCGCCCCGGGGGGCAAGGCGACGGAGCTGGGAGTGAGGTTGCAGGGGAAGGGCGTGCTGGTCGCCAACGACGTCAGCGCGTCGAGGGCCAAGGCGTTGCTTAAGAATATAGAACTCTTCGGCATTCCCAACGTCTTCGTGGTAAGCGAGACGCCGGAGCGGCTGTGCGCACAATTTGAAGGTTTCTTTGACAAGATATTGGTTGACGCGCCCTGTTCGGGTGAGGGCATGTTTCGCAAAGAACCCGCCATCATTAAGAATTGGGAGCATTTTGGAACGGGGTACTATGCCAAGCTGCAACGGGACATCCTCCCGTACGCCGTTCGGATGTTGAAGCCGGGCGGCATGATGCTATATTCGACTTGCACGTTTTCCAAGGAGGAAGACGAGGAGGCGGTACGGTTTATACGGGAAAACGACTCCCGCATGAAGTTGGTTGCGATGGAGGGGTACGAGGGGTTCGGCAAAGGTCTGGGAGAAGGCTACGAGCGCTGCGTGCGGATATGGCCGCATAAAATGTCGGGGGAGGGGCATTTTATGGCGCTGCTGCAAAAGGACGGGGAGGCGCCGCAGGCGTCGGCCCGTTCGTCGGCAAAACCCCGAACCGCAAAGAGGAAGGAAAAAGGGATGGAGGACGTGTACGCGTTCATGGAGCGTGTGGCCACCCCCTTCCCCAGACACAAACTAGAATTGTGGGGGGAAAAGGCGTACTTGATGCCGGAAGCGCTGGGAGAACGGACGGGGATGCGTTTTTTGCGAAACGGGTTATACCTCGGGGATAGGAAAAAGAATCGGTTCGAGCCCAGCCAGGCGCTTGCAATGACCCTCAAAGCGGATGGATTCGATTCCATCGTATCGCTTGATGGGAAGGATGAAAGGGTGATTCGCTATTTGAAGGGGGAAAGTGTAAATCTAACCGGCATACCTACGGGTAGGGACGCCGGTTGGCAATTGGTCTGTGTGGATGGATATCCGCTTGGGTGGGGCAAGTTGACGGGCGGAACGTTGAAGAATAAATATCAAGCCGGTTGGCGATTTATGTAAGGTTGGAACGAGAAGTGTACCACACAAGGTTAGACGCCCATTCTGTCCGTCAACAGGGCGTGGACGATGGTTACGCATTTCTCGCGGTCCCTCGCATTTAGACTCTCAAAGTAACGGTAGAACTTTGCTTCTAGGGACTGTGCTTCGGGCGCCTTCACGACGTATCCGGTCAAGGTGTCGATGGATACGTGGAAGTGGTCGGCCAATTTGTACAGAATCTCAAGGTTGGGGGAAGAGGCATCCTTCTCGTAACTGCTTACCATCTGCTGGGTCAGGCCAAGCAACTCGCCGAGCTTGGCCTGGCTCATTTTATTGTTCTTGCGCAGCCTCTCTAGATTCTTACCGAACGTCATAACGAAAACCTCCCTATGTAGTATAGAATTAATATATCGGGTATTGAAACCATTGTAACACATAGCACCTGAAAAAACAAGGGTAATTAGTGGTTTTTGGTTGGTACGGACGTGCGTGGCTAGTGGCGTTGCGCTGGCTATAACGGCCGATTGTGGCAAGTGACGTTGCGCTGGCTATAACGGCCGATTGTGGCAAGTGGCGTTGCGCTGGCTATAACGGCCGAGACCAGTACGCGTCTTTCTCGGGACCGCTTGCGCTTAGTTGGACACGTAGCGGATGCCGCCCTTGTAAGGAACCAAGCGCTGGCACCGACGCGTCCAAAAGTCCCTCCGAAAGACGTGTATGGCTCGTCCGTTGTTTGGTAAACTGCAATTGTCTGTACAAAATCACCGGTATGCGAAGGCCCATGCTCAAGCTCTTTCTGAACATGGGTGAGCAAATCATCAGACTTGCCCCCGTGATGCGAGCGAACCTGGCGACAATGCTCAAGGCTCAAGGCATATGTAGGCTTTATGGAGTATGCTTCGCAAGGCTAATTGGGCAAAGGGTTCTAGCATTCACAAAAGTACGGATAAGTGCTGATGATTTTGGTCAGACACTTGCCAGTTTGCTGGACGGCGGCCGAAGGCTATACACGTCTTTTGGAGGGGTATTTTCCGCAAAGGCAAAGTGAGCATTATCAAGCTTGCTTGAGTAATGCGAGCGCGCCCGCGAACCCGAGTGGTTTACGAAGTCACTCGGGGGGAACGCGTCGGCATCCGAGCTTGGTGGTTACAAGCTCGATGCCGCTACGTGTCTAACTAAGCGAAAGCGACCCCGAGAAAGACGTGTACTGGCCTTGGCCGCCCTAGCCAGTGCAATGACGGCAGTCAATTTGGCCGCCTTAGCCAGTGCAATGTCGGCAGTCAATTCCGGCCGCCCTAGCCAGAGAAATGCCGGGAACAGTAACGAAAGCAAGTTGTCGGGTTGACTTTTCATGGCGGGTGCGTGTAGAATAGGGTTATGTTGGTGGAAGGGGATGGGAGGGGTTTCGCATGCGGATGTATGACCTGATTCAGAAAAAGAAGCAGGGCTTGGCGTTGACGGATGATGAAATAAAACATATAATAGTTCAATATATGGAAGGCACCATACCTGATTACCAGATGTCGGCTTTTTTGATGGCGGTATGTCTAAGGGGCATGTCGAGGGAGGAAGTGGCGTCCCTGACGTTTGCAATGGCCCATTCGGGGGAGGTGCTTGACTTGTCCTCCGTGGAGGGCGTCAAGATAGACAAGCACAGTACGGGGGGAGTCGGAGACAAGACCACCTTGGTCGTAGTGCCGATGGTCGCAGCCTTGGGGGTCAAGGTGGCGAAGATGAGTGGAAGGGGTTTGGGTTTCACGGGGGGAACGGTGGACAAACTGGAATCCATACCGGGGTATCGAACGGATATTTCCATCGAGCAGTTCCTACAAACGGTCAATCTGGTGGGTGCCAGCGTCATTGGACAGTCCCCACATTTGGCTCCTGCGGACAAGAAGTTGTATGCGTTGCGCGACGTTACCGCCACGGTGGACAGCGTGCCGTTAATTGCCGCCTCCATCATGAGCAAGAAGTTGGCGGCGGGATGTGACGGAATCGTGTTGGACGTGACGGTGGGCAGCGGCGCGTTTATGAAGACGGAGAAGGAAGCCGCCAATTTGGCCGATGTGATGGTGGGAATTGGGGAACGGTTTGGCAAGAAGATGGTTGCGGTTGTAACGGGGATGGACGTTCCTTTGGGATGTGCCGTGGGCAATTGGCTGGAAGTGGCGGAAGCCGTCCGCACGCTGCGGGGGGACGGGCCGAAGGATTTGACGGATACTTGCTGTCGGTTGGCGGCCCACATGTTGTGTCTGGCGGGACGGGGTGGCGTGGAGGATTGTGAAGGAATGGCGCGGGCGACGTTGCGGGACGGTGGCGCGTTTGATGCTTTTATTAGGATGGTGGAGGCCCATGGCGGCGACGTGGCATATGTGAGGAATACGGCGTTGCTTGGGGAGGCACCTTACCGAACGCCCGTATTGGCGGGGAAGTCGGGGACAATCGCGGCCATGGATACGGAAGGGATTGGCGGCGCGTCCGTCTTGCTGGGGGCGGGGAGGAAGGTGAAGGATGAAGCCGTTGACGCATTGGCTGGGATTGTAATCCATAAGAAGACGGGGGAGCGGGTGGAGCGGGGCGACGCCTTGGCCGTGCTACATACGTCGGATGAAGGCGCGCTGGATGCGGCAAAAGACAAGTTTGCGGCGTGTTATGACATTGTAAGTTAGGTGGACTCGCGGGTGGGCCGCGTAAAGAGGATTATGTCAAGTGGGCCGCATAAAGTGGATTGCGCCAAGTGGCGGACGGGGGTATGGAATGTATGATTGTATAGTGGTAGGGGCTGGATTTGCAGGGGCGGTTGCGGCGAGGGAGTGGGCGGAGCGGGGCAAGAAGGTGCTTCTGTTGGAGAAGAGGGGCCACGTTGGCGGGAATTGTTATGACGAAAAGGATGAATACGGCATCCTCGTCCATCGCTATGGGCCACATATTTTTCACACCAACCACGAGGCCGTGTACCAATACTTGTCTCGGTTTACCGAATGGCGTCCCTATTTCCATGAGGTGGTTGGAAGGATTGGGGAGAAGTATATCCCGATACCGTTCAACCTGAATTCGCTGTATATGGTTTACGGGGAGGAAAAGGGTGGAATACTAGAGAAGGAATTGGTGCAAGCCTACGGGGCCGGTGCGAAGGTACCCATTCTTGAACTGAGGAAGCATGCAAGCCAGGGGATACGGGAGGTTGCGGAATATGTGTATGAAAACGTGTTTCTGCGGTATACGATGAAGCAATGGGGGAAGTCCCCGGACGAGATAGACCCTGAGGTCTCGGCAAGGGTGCCGGTTCTAGTGTCGCACGACAACGGTTATTTTGGGGACGCTTACCAAGGGATGCCGTTGGAGGGATATACGCCGTTGTTTGAGAGGATTCTGGACCATCCGGGCGTTGTGGTGAAGTTAAACGCTGAGGCGCGGGAGGTGCTGTCGGTGGACCCGGAGGAGGGCGGGGCGTATGTGGACGGGAAGCCGTTTGACGGGGAAATCGCATACACGGGTGCGTTGGACGAACTTTTTGGGTGCCGTTTTGGCAGGTTGCCCTACCGAACCTTGGACTTCACATGGGAACATTACGACCAAGATTTCTTCCAGGAGTTTGGGGTCGTCAACTACACCGTGTCCGAGGAGTATACGAGGATTACGGAATACAAGTGGCTGACGGGACAGAAGGATGGAAGTGGGACGACGATTATGAAGGAGTACCCGCGAGGGTATGAGGGCGTCGAAGGGCAGACGCCGTACTATCCCATCAACAATGAGGACAGCCAAAGCCTGTATGCCCGATATAGGGAGCTGGCCGATCGGATTCCCAAGCTTCACTTGTTCGGCAGGCTTGCAGAATATAAATATTACAACATTGATGCGATTATCAATAGAGTGTTGGGTTGCGTGTAGTCGATAGCGATGGAGGGAGCCACATGAAATTATTGTCATTTGCCGTGCCGTGTTACAATTCGGAGGCGTATATGAGTCGGGCGATTGAGTCTCTGTTGCCGGGCGGGGAGGACGTCGAGGTCATTATAGTGGACGACGGTTCCAGCGACGGGACGCTTCAATTGGCCAAGGAGTATGAGGAGAACTATCCTCACATCGTGAAGGTCGTCCATCAAGAGAACGGCGGGCATGGGGAAGCGGTCAACACGGGGTTGGTACATGCAACCGGCCTGTACTTCAAGGTGCTTGACAGTGACGACTGGGTGGGGGAGGAGTCTCTCAGGCGGGTGATGGAGGTCTTGCGGGAGAACGTGTCCGAAGGAACCAAGTTGGATATGTTGATTACGAATTACGTGTACGAGAAGCCCAGTCTGCACAAGCACAAGGAGATTAACTATCGGAGCGCGCTGCCCCAGGATCGCATATTCGGTTGGTCCGAGGTAAAACATTTTAAGTTGAGTCAGAACATCCTAATGCATTCCGTTACGTACCGCACCAAGTTGTTGCGCACTTGCGGGATTAAGTTGCCCAAGCACACGTTTTACGTGGACAACATCTTCGTCTACCAACCATTGCCGTTCGTCGAGAACCTGTATTATCTGGACGTGGACTTTTACCATTACTTCATAGGCAGGGACGACCAGTCGGTCAACGAGACGGTTATGATTCGGAGGATAGACCAACAGATCAGGGTGACGAAGATTATGATAGGGGAGCATGACTTGACGAAGATACACAACAAGAAGCTGAGGGTGTACATGCTCAAATACCTGACCATGATGATGACGATAAGTTCTGTCTTTCTGGTTAAGGACGGCACTTCGGAGAGTTTGGAGAAGCGGACGGAGTTATGGAATTATCTGGAGAATCATAATTGGCACCTCTCAAGGATGGTCAACCGCCACGCCCTTAGCAAATCCATGAAGATGGAGAGCAAGGCCGGGCGGAAGATAATCGTGTGGGGATACCACATTTCAAGAATGATATACGGGTTTAGTTGACGTCCTTGCGCCTGTAAAAGAATGGGTACAGGCACGCCGCCAACACGATGGCGGCAAGGCCGTCGGCGGCGGAATGTTGCTTGACGAACACGGTGGACAGGCAGATGAGGACCGTCAACGCCAAAGCGCCCCACCGAATCCACTTCTTGTCCTTCAAGTGGACGCTCTTGACGATGGCGACGTAGATGGCGATGGAGTTGAACACGTGTATGCTTGGGAACACGTTGAGGGAATCGTCGACGCGGTACATGAAGCGCATCATGTCCGTAAGGAGGTTTTCCCGTATGAATTCAGTCGGCCTTAAAGCTTGTCCGTTGGGCCACACGGTATATATGGTGAGGCAGACGACCATGCCCGCAATCATATAAGCCGTCAATCGATAATATTCCTTGGCGTCCTTAATCAGAAAAAACGTCCAAGCGGCGGCGACGAACGCAAACCACAGATAATAAGGAATGGCGAACACCTCGAGGAAGGGGATGTGGTCGTCAATGGACATGCGTATCATCGTGTGGTTCGTTGGTCCTTTGGATTGTAGCCATGAAAACCAAAGACTGTGGATTAAGCCGTACACGACGATGATCCAGCCGTGCCGGTATCGTTTCAATAGTGATATAAACGTTTTCAATGTATTTCTCCTTTTGCGCGCGTATGTTCGTGTAGTGAGGACAACAAATCATTCTTCATCGTCCATAAATCCTTGGACAAGTCAACGTATACGACGTGCGGGTTCACCAGACGCCTCGTCTCCTCCCACAAGGTGCTTAACTCTTCGCTACAATACTCTCGAATCTTCATCACGGAAGGGGACTCGTACACGCATTGTCCGTTCTGGAATATGGGGACCAGCATCTCCCTTACGTCATACGTCTGGGGAGCCAAATGCAGCGTCTTCCATGTGGCGACGGGGTCGAAGAGGGTCAACGGTTCCGCCGGAGAGTACTCATCCCCAACCAAGGCAATCAAGTCGGCCTTAATCATGCCGGTCGCCCGGTCATAGATGCGGTATACCGTTTTGTCGCCGGGGTTGGTAATCTTGACGGGATTCTCGGACAGCTTCATGGTGGGGACGAAGGCGCCGTCCCGCTCAATGGCCGCCAGTTTGTATACGCCCCCGAACGAGGGGCAATCATTGGAGGTGATGAGGTTGGTGCCCACGCCCCAAGAGTTGATGGCGGCCTTTTGCGTCTTCAAGGAGGCGATGAGGTATTCGTCCAAGTCACTGGAAGCGCAGATGGAGGCGTCGGGGAAGCCGGCGGCGTCAAGCATCTTCCTCGTCTTCTTGGAGAGGTAGGCCAGATCACCGCTGTCCAATCGAACGCCGTACGAAGGGGGCAGCTTGCCCGCATCCCGCAACTCCTCGAATACGCGGATGGCGTTGGGGACGCCGGAACGCAGCGTGTCGTAAGTGTCCACCAACAGGGTGACGTTCCGGGAATAAAGGGAGGCGTATGTACGGAAGGCCGTCAACTCGTCCGCAAAACTCATAATCCAACTGTGCGCGTGCGTACCCAAGGCGGGGACGTCAAACTCTTTGGCGCAGAGGACGTTGCTGGTTCCCGAACAGCCGCCAATCATGGCCGCCCTTGCACCAAGTATCCCGGCGTCGGGTCCCTGCGCGCGCCGAAGCCCAAACTCCATGACGGGTTCCCCGTCGGCGGCGTAGCACACGCGGGAAGCCTTGGTGGCAATCAGGCTCTGGTGGTTGATGAGGTTGAGGATGGCCGTCTCAATCAATTGCGCCTCCATAATGGGGGCGACGACCTTGACGAGGGGTTCCATGGGAAATACGACGGACCCCTCCGGAATGGCGTATAGGTTGCCGGTAAAGTGGAAACCGGCCAAATAATTAAGGAAGTCCTCCCCGAACAGGTTCAGGCTCCGTAGGTAGGCAATGTCGTCATAGTCAAAATGCAGCCCCTTGACGTAGTCGATAACTTGCGCCAATCCGGCGCATATGGCGTATCCCCCGTGATAGGGGTTCTCGCGATAAAAGGCGTCAAAGACCACCGTTTCGTTGGAATGGTTGCTGTAGTAGCCCTGCATCATGGTCAGTTCATAAAAATCCGTCAGCATCGTTAGGTTTCCAGTGCTCAAAATGTTCTACCCCCTGAAGTTTTGCCTTGAATACGCATTTTCACATTTACAAATAATCAGGTTTATAGTATCATTATTTATTAGTATCGTCAAGGAGGATTCAAACATGCATGAGAAGGTGCCGACAAATCTGAATTTTGTCGAGAGGGAAAACGAGGTATTGAAATTTTGGAAGGACAACGATATTGCGAAGAAAAGCGGGCAGGGAAGAGACGGCCGGCAGATATATTCCTTCTATGACGGACCGCCGACGGCGAACGGTACTCCACACATCGGCCACGTCATTACCAGGGCGGTTAAGGACATGATTCCGAGGTACCATGCGATGAAGGGAAGCAAGGTGGTTCGGAAGGCGGGTTGGGACACCCATGGCTTGCCGGTGGAGTTGGAAGTGGAGAAGAGGCTGGGGCTTGAAGGGAAGGACCAGATTGAGGAGTATGGGCTGGAGCCTTTTATAGAGGAATGTAAAAAGAGCGTGTGGAAATATAAGGGGATGTGGGAGGAGTTCTCCGACGTGGTCGGGTTCTGGGCGGACATGGACGACCCTTACGTCACCTACCACAATGACTATATCGAGTCGGTTTGGTGGTCGCTTAAGCAGATATGGGAGAAGGATTTGCTGTACAAGGGGCACAAAATCGTGCCTTACTGTCCCCGCTGCGAGACTCCGTTGTCCACCCACGAGGTGGCGCAAGGGTATAAGGACGTCAAGGAGAAGTCCGTCATCGCCAAATTCAAGGTGAAGGATGCGGAGGGTGAGTACCTCTTGGCGTGGACCACGACGCCGTGGACGCTGCCGTCCAACGTCGCCCTTTGCGTCAATGCGAACGAGGACTACGTCAAGGTTTGCGTGGACAAGGAGGGAGCCAAGGAGTGCTACTATCTGGCGGAAGCCTTGCTGTCCATTATAGAGGACGAGTATGAAGTGGTGGAGAGGATGAAGGGCAAGGGGTTGGAGTACAAAGGGTACGAACCCTTGTTTGACTATGCGAAGCCGGATAAAAAATGCCACTATGTGACGTGCGACGATTACGTTACGCTGACGGACGGCACGGGCATCGTCCACATCGCCCCCGCGTTCGGCGAGGACGACGCCAGGGTGGGTCGGGACTATGGCTTGCCGTTCGTGCAGTTGGTGGACGAGAAGGGTAATTTTAAGGCGGAGGCCGCGGATTTGGCGGGGATGTTCTGCAAGGACGCGGACAAGGAGATTATACGAACGCTTAAGGAAGCCGGGTTGTTGTTTAAGACGTTGGCGTTTGAACACAGCTACCCCTTCTGTTGGCGGTGCGAGAGTCCCTTAATCTACTACGCCAGGGAGACGTGGTTCATCAAGATGACGGCGGTCAGGGATGAGTTGGTGGCCAACAACGACTCCGTCAACTGGGTGCCGGAGAGCATTGGCAAAGGCCGTTTTGGCGACTGGCTTAAGAACATCCAAGACTGGGGCCTGAGCCGTAATCGGTATTGGGGTACTCCGCTGAATATATGGGAGTGTGAGTGCGGGCACGCACACGCCGTCGGCAGCATTGAGGAATTGAAGTCCCTGTCGAAGAATTGTCCCGACGACGTTGAGCTGCACCGCCCGTTTATCGACGCGGTGACCATAGCCTGTCCCAAATGCGGGAAGGAAATGAACCGCGTACCCGAAGTGATTGACTGTTGGTACGATTCGGGCGCCATGCCGTTTGCACAATGGCATTACCCGTTTGAGAACAAGGAGTTGTTTGATGAGAATTTCCCCGCCGACTTCATCAGCGAGGCCGTGGACCAGACGAGGGGATGGTTCTATTCATTGATTGCGATATCCACGTTGGTGTTCGGGCGTTCCTCCTTTCAGAACGTCATCGTGCTGGGACACGTGTTGGACAAGGACGGACAGAAGATGTCCAAGTCCAAGGGGAACGCCATAGAGCCGATGGACGTGTTGCGGGAGTATGGCGCGGATGCCGTCCGTTGGTATTTCTACAGCAACAGTGCGCCGTGGATACCCAATCGTTTTCAGGGGAAGGGAGTGACGGAAGGGCAACGCAAACTCTTGGGCACGCTGTGGAACACGTATGCCTTTTACGTGCTGTATGCGGGTATTGACGGTTTTGACGCCGCGAAGCACCAATTGGAGTATGACAAGCTTGCCGTTATGGACCAGTGGTTGCTTTCCAAACTAAGCACCATGGTTAAGACGATGGACGAGGGGTTGGCGGCTTACAGGATTCCGGAGACGGTTCGCGCGTTGCAGGATTTCGTGGACGACATGAGCAATTGGTACGTCAGGCGTTGCAGGGAGCGGTTTTGGGCGAAGGGTATGGAGCAGGACAAGGTCAACGCCTATATGACGTTGTACACGGCCTTGGTTACGACGTGCAAGGCGGCGGCACCCATGATTCCCTTTATGACGGAGAGCATTTACCGCAACCTCGTGTGCAGCTTGGACCCGTCCGCACCCATCAGCATACATTTAACCGACTATCCGTCATATAATGAAGAATGGGTTGACGAGGAACGGGAAGACTATATGGGTCAAGTCCTTAAGGCCGTCGTGCTTGGCCGCGCGTGCAGGAACGCCGCCAACGTGAAGAACCGCCAGCCCCTTGGGAGGATGTACGTGAAAATGGAGCGACGGCTCCCGCAATACTACGCGGACATCCTTGCCGACGAGCTCAACGTCAAGGATGTGGAGTTTGCCGAAGACGTGGGGGACTTTACGGACTATCAATTCAAGCCGCAATTGCGAACCTTGGGCAAGCGCTTTGGAAAAGACATCGGCACGTTGAAGACGATTCTCGAGTCCTTGGACGGACGTGAGGCCATGAGCGAGTTGAAGGAGAAGGGAGTCTTGACGGTTACGGTCAACGGCGTCCCCCAGGCGTTGGAAGAGGGCGACCTGCTAATTGAAGAAGCCAAGCGGGAGGGCTACGTAACGGAGACAAACCATAACATTACGGTCGTGTTGGACACCCGGTTGAGTCCGGAACTGATAGAGGAGGGTTACGTGCGCGAACTCATCAGCAAGATTCAGACGATGAGGAAGGACGCCGGTTTTGAGGTGATGGACCACATCAACGTGTACCATAGTGGGAACGACAAGATAAGGGACGTCATCGAGGGGAACCTGGAACAGATTAAGAGGGAAGTATTGGCGGAGGAAGTTTGCCATGACAAGAGAGAGGTTTTTTCCAAGGAATGGGAAATAAACGGGGAAGGCGTGGTGTTAGGGGTTGAGAAACGATAGCGTGAAATGTGATGGGACGGACGACGACAACAAGGAGGTTGCGGTTATGACGAAAGCGGAAGAGAAAAAGGGGTTCAAAGAAGAAGTTGCACATTATATGAAGATTCTGTATCGCAAGAAGGTGAGCGAGGCGACGGAGCAACAGCTGTTCCAGGCGGTTGCCTTCGCCCTGAAGGACGATATCGTGGATCGGTGGATGGATACGCACAAGACGTTTCAAGAGCAGGACGCCAAAGTGGTCTATTACATGTCGATGGAGTTCCTGACCGGTCGCGCGATGGGGAACATCGTCATAAACCTTAGGGAGAACGAGGTGGTTAGGGAGGCGCTTGACGAATTGGGTTTGAATTTGGACGCAATCGAGGATCAGGAACCGGATGCGGCTTTGGGCAACGGGGGATTGGGAAGGTTGGCGGCCTGTTTCTTGGATTCACTGTCCACGTTGGGCTATCCGGCGTATGGATGTGGAATTCGCTACAAATACGGCATGTTCAAGCAGGTCATTCGGGACGGGGCGCAGCAAGAGGAACCGGACGATTGGTTGAAGCACGGCAACCCGTTTGAAATTCGGCGCTCGGAGTATGCGGAAAAGGTGAAGTTTGGGGGGCGGGTGGTCGTCCATAGGGACGAGAACGGCAAGGACCGCTACGTGCAGGAGGATTACCAATCGGTGGTGGCCGTGCCTTACGACCTTCCCATCGTTGGATATGGCAACAGCTTCGTGAATACGCTCCGCATCTGGGATGCGCAGGCGGTGGACAATTTCAGTTACGACGAATTTGAGAAGGGGGAATACATTAAGGCGGTCGAGCATCAAAACTTGGCGAGGACCATATGCGAGGTATTGTATCCGAACGACAACCATCTTGCGGGCAAGGAGTTGAGGTTGAAGCAGCAGTACTTCTTCGTGTCCGCCAGCTTGCAATGCGCCATTGCCCGATACATGACGACGCACGACGACGTACGGAACCTCCATGAGAAGATAGTGTTCCAACTTAACGACACCCATCCGACGGTGACGGTGCCGGAGTTGATGCGCATCCTGATGGACGACTACGGATTGGAGTGGGGGGAGGCTTGGAGCGTGACGACGAAGAGTTGTGCGTACACCAACCACACCATCATGTCGGAGGCGCTGGAGAAGTGGCCGATTGACCTGTTCTCCAGACTGCTGCCCAGGGTCTACCAAATCGTGGACGAGATTAATAGAAGGTTTCTCGTGGAAGTGAGGGAGAGGTATCCGAACAACGAGGAGAAGGTAAGGAAGATGGCCATTTTATACGATGGCCAAGTGAAGATGGCCCATCTCGCCATTGCCGCCGGATTCTCGGTCAACGGAGTGGCCAGGTTGCACACGGAGATTTTGAAGAACCAGGAGTTGAAGGATTTCTACGAGTTGTGGCCGGAGAAATTCAACAATAAGACGAACGGCATTACGCAGAGGCGGTTTTTGCTCCACGGCAACCCATTGCTTGCCAATTGGGTGACGAGCAAGATTGGGGACGGCTGGATCTGTGACCTGGCCCAAATCAATGGATTGTCCGCCTTTGTGGAGGATGCGGAATGCCAGAAGGCGTTCATGGACATCAAGCACCAGAATAAGGTGCGTTTGGCGGAGTACATTAAGAAACATAATGGAATCGACGTGGACCCCCATTCTATATTCGACGTGCAAGTCAAGCGCCTGCATGAGTACAAGAGGCAGTTGCTGAGCATTTTGCACGTCATGTACCTATACAACAAGCTAAAGAGGAACCCCGACATGGACGTCCATCCAAGGACGTTTATATATGGTGGGAAGGCGTCCGCCGGATACGAGCGCGCCAAGGCCATCATCCTACTTATCAATATGGTTGCGGAAAAGGTGAACCATGATTCAAGGGTCAACGGCAAGATGAAGGTGGTGTTCATCGAGAATTACAGGGTGTCCAATGCGGAGATGATCTTTGCGGCAGCGGACCTCTCCGAGCAAATATCCACGGCCAGCAAAGAGGCGTCCGGTACGGGGAACATGAAGTTCATGTTGAACGGTGCACCGACCATTGGCACGATGGATGGCGCCAACGTGGAGATTGTGGAAGAGGTAGGCGTGGAGAACGCGTTTATATTTGGATTGAGTTCCGACGAGGTCATTGCCTACGAACATAACGACCAGTACAATCCGAAGCAAATATTGGACGCGGATTCGGAATTGCGGGAGGTGGTTACACAGCTGGTGGATGGAACTTATTCCGGGGGAGGGTCGAACCTCTTCCGAGAATTGTACCGTTCCCTAACGGAGAAAATGGGCAACACGAGGGCGGACCAGTATTTCATATTGAAGGACTTCCGCTCCTATGTGGAGGCACAGCAAAGGGTGGATAAAGCGTTTCGCAACCAGGGGTCGTGGGCCAAGATGGCGATGCTGAATACGGCGAAAAGCGGGAAGTTTTCATCGGACCGTACCATTGAGGAGTATGCGAGAGAAATATGGAAGGTGGAAAAGGTGAGCGTGAAATGAAGAACAAACAAATCTTAGGAATTATCGTGGCCGGCATTGTCTTTACCGCGGTGTGCAGTTTTGGGGTGTACACGAATTACTTGAGGGAGAAGGGGCTGTCACAAGAGGGGAGTTCGCTGACCTCGACCCTGTTGGATTCGGCCGACGATTATAGTCTGCCCATGGAGCCGTACGTGGGATTGCTCAAGGTCGAGGGTACCATTATGGACGTGGCGGAGGTTGAGGGGCTTTTCTCGGACTCGTCCGGATACAACCACCAGAAGACGTTGCAGTACATTGACGACATGATGTATGACGAGAACAACAAGGGGATATTGATGTACGTCAACAGTCCCGGAGGCGGCGTATACGAGAGTGACGAGCTTTACCTCAAATTGGCGGAGTACAAGGCGGAGACGGAAAGACCCATTTGGACTTACATGGGGGCGAACGCCTGCTCCGGCGGTTATTATGTTGCGATGGCTTCGGATAGGATTGAGGGCAACCGAAACGGTTGGACCGGTTCCATCGGCGTCATCATCAACTTGATGAATTTGCAGGGCCTATATGAAAAACTGGGCATTCAGGAAATCAACATTGCCAGCGGGGCGAACAAGGCGATGGGCTCCGCAGGGGAGGAACTGACCCAAGAGCAGAGTGACATTTTACAGGGCATGGTAGACGAGGCGTACGGACAGTTTTTAGAGGTCGTGGCGGGAGGCAGGAACATGGGCGTAGACCAAGTGAGGACTCTGGCGGACGGACGCCTCTATACGATGAGCCAGGCGCGGGAGAACGGCTTGGTGGACGACGTGGCGGAGTATCAAGACACGCGTGACCGATTCCTTGGCGAGTGCGGGGACGTGATACTGCATGAACCAAATACGGGCAGCGATTCTTGGTGGTCGCCCTTCCTAAGCTCCATCTTAAAGGTGAGGCCGAAGTCGGACGCCGAATTACTGACCGCATATCTAGAACGAAAAGGAAATGGGGTGCCGATGTATTATGCAGAACCGTAGACAAAACGACCTAGTATGTGCAGGATTCTTTACCCGCCTGGCGGCGTACTTCATTGACGCCCTCCTCGTCACCATGTTGCTGGCGGTCGTCCGTGTGCCGATATGGGCGTGGAACTTGTTCAGGGAGGATTTGCCGATATCGAAGGCGGTGGTGTTTCGGTTCTCCTTGTTGGACGTCGTCATATACCTCCTTGGAGTGGCGTACTTCATCATCACCACCTACAAAACGGGTTCGACGCTGGGAAAATCCTTGTTGGGCGTCAAAGTGGTGTCGGCGGAGGGTCGGCTCACCCTTTTAAACGTATGTTATAGGGAAACGATAGGCCGCTACCTGTCATCGGTCTTCCTCTACATCGGATACATCTTGGTGGGAGTGGACGCCGAGAAGAGGGGTTTGCACGATATGCTGTGCGATACGCGGGTCGTATATAAGAACATGGTGCGGGCGCCAAGGCCGATGCCGTACGGCGTGCCGCCACGAGCGCCAATCCCCTTGGGACCGGCACCGGGTAGACCGACAAGCGTCCCATTGTCCAATGGCTCCGTGTCTAGAGAACCAGAGCCAAACGAGTCAGAGCCAAACAAGGCGACGTTGGGCGAACCCATACCCATGCGGGAGAACCCCGTATCACCGCCTTCTGGCGAACCTCAGAGGGAATTCGACAGACCAGAATAAGAATCATTGCCTTTTATAGCCCCCTCGAACGTTATTATTACGTCCGAGGGGGCTTTTGCGGAACGTGCGATTTGCCCTTCGGCTACAGCGGATGAAACCAGTATGCGACATTGAGTTGGCTACTACCGCTGAAATCAGTACGCGTCTTTTTCGGGACCGCTCGCGAGCACCCGAGTGACTTCGTGAACCACTCGGGTTCGCGGGCGCGCTCGCATCATTCAAGCAAGCTTGATGATGCTCACTTTGCCTTCGCGCATAACGGGATGCGTTGCGGACATCGAGCTTGTGTGGTACCAAGCTCGGATGCCGACGCATCCCGATGCCCCTCAAAAGATGCGTATAACTCGGCCGTTGTCTCATAATCTGACAATTGTCTGAGCGAAAATCACCAGCCTCCATCCTACCTTGTTGAACATCAGGACGTCCCACCATAGTTTAGTTTCTATGGGTTGTTGGGTTTGTATTTTGTCCGGCAATCCATGGCTATCGAACAAGGTGTAAGACGTCCTAGCGTTCAATGGGGTGTGAATCAATGCTGGTGATTTTGTACCGACGATTGCAGCATGCCGGGCGACGGCCGAGTGCCATACACGTCTCACGGAGGGGTATTGGGACGCGTCGGCATCCGAGCTTGGTATTATCAAGCTCGATGTCCGCAACGCGTCCTATTAAGCGCGAGCGGCCCCGAGGGAGACGTGTATTGGCCTTGGCCGCCATAGCCAGTGCAACGTCGCTTACCATAAACTAACGCATTAGCCAGCTCGCCATCGCTTGAAGGGAGGACAAAGCATAGCAGGGTTCCAGCCAGTTATAGCAAATAAACCCATACATTTTTGTGCGAATGTGCCAAAAAAATCACAAAACACTTGACAATACAGGGCAAGAAGCATAAAATAGTAACTACATAATGTAGGTGAGGGGGCGTGCCATGAATGCCTATGCGATATCCGATGCAGAATTGGAGATTATGCAGGTTGTCTGGGGAGAAGGAGGCCGCATCCTGTTCGCCCCATTGATGAAGCGGTTGAGGAGTATGGGCAAGCAATGGAAGGCCAACACCGTGTTGACTTTCTTGTCTCGATTGACGGAGAAGGGGATGCTGTCAGTTGAGAAACGGGGACGCCTGAACCAGTATATAGCCTCGTACGACAAGGGTCAATATGTGGAACTACTAACGCATTCCTTTCTGGGGAAGTTTTATGGTGGCGACGCCAAGAGCCTTGTGGTTTCGCTGATACGTCAGGATTGGCTGAGTGCCGAAGACGTGGTGGAACTGCAGGAGTTTTGGAGGGAAGAGGGTGGCGTTTATGAATGAGACGTTGAAAGTCGTATTGTCACTTACCATATCCGGAAGCCTCGTGGCTCTTCTTTTGTTGGCGTTCAAACCCCTTTATAAAAGTCGATTCCGTAAATCATGGCAATACTACATTTATCTTGTGGCGTTGCTCCGCATGCTGTTGCCATATACGCCGGAAGCCAACCTGATTGGATGGTTGACGGCGCCCGACGCGAATCCGTCCATTCAAGCGGAACCCGTGAGGCCAACCTTGCATAAGGAGGAGGCTGACGAACCAAGGGACGCAACGATGGGCGTGGCTCCCAAGGTGGAGGAAGGGTCCGTGGCGGAGGAGGAATCCACAGGGAACGTCGTCAAGGACGTATGGGCCGACGTTTCGCCTTATGTCTGGGTGGTATGGTTGTCCGTCGCCTTTCTCCTTCTGATGTATAAAATCATTCGCTATTTTCGTTTTTCCAGCTTCCTGCTTGCGGAACGCAGGGAATTGGCTGAACCCGAGATGCTGGAATGGTATCGCGACGTGTACCGCGACATGGGCGTTAGACAGCCCGTTCCCGTATATACCAATTGGTGCGTAAGAACGCCGATGTTGGTTGGAATAATAAGGCCGTACATCGTACTGCCGAAGGCGGGATATGTGAAGAAGCATTGCCGTATGATGATGAGGCATGAGTTGGTTCATTTTACGCGCCATGACATTCTGTACAAATGGCTCGTCCAATTGGTCGTGTGCCTGCATTGGTTCAATCCACTCGTATATTGGATGCGTAAAGAGATATTCAAGAATTGCGAACTGGCTTGCGACGAGACTGTGTTGACCTCGCTGGGTGCGAAGGAGAAGCATAGGTATGGCGACGCCCTGTTGGCTTCCCTCCAAAAGGGCGAACCGTGTGGCAACGTCGCATTTTCATTAAGTATGAGCGAGGACGGGAAGAACATAAAGGAAAGGTTGGAATCCATCGTCAGGTACTCCCGCTCTCCATTGGGCGTGCGCGTCCTATCTTACGCCTTTGCCGTGGCGTTGGCCGTTGGCGCTGCTTTTTTGGGGGCTTACACCGAAGCAAAGCCGCAGGATTTCGATGTATTGGTGAGGAGATTCTATGAGGAACGGGACTTGAAGAATTTTTCCGCCATCGTTCCCCAGATAGAAGAAGGAGTGGTGGAGGAGCTTTTATTTACGACGATGGAGGACGATAGAATCGAATATTTCAGCCATATTGTGGCGAACTACGCCATGTCGCGGGATTTGGCCGACAGGATGGCCCTACAGGCCGTAGTGCGGGACAAAGATTCCTATTTCAGCCTCCTGATTCCCTATATCGGAATAACGGACGGATTGGCGGAGATTTTATACAATATGGACAATTACGACATGTTCGTGATGTTGGTGGACGGTCTGAGCGACGCCAAGAGGGAGGAGCTTGCGGATCGATCCAATCATGACTTGGCCACGACGGATTATTATAAGGTTTTGACCGAGGGGTATTAAGGAATTTCTATAATAAGGTTGTTTATCTAGGGCGTATTCGTCAGGCGTGTACTCCACGATGTTTTTTGGCAGGCAAGCCAACTTCCCACATGGATTTTCGATTGTTTGTGTAGCGACAAGGTTGTTTTCGGTTGGCGCTTTACTTTGGCAGAGAACAGCAAGGGGAAAGGAGTGTATTTATAATGGCAATGAAAAGCTTTATAGAAGGTATATTGGAGATGTTGGAGGGTGCGGGTTTGGCATTGGTAAGGATGGACCGTGAGGGATATGCGGAGTTGAACAAGGAATATACGGTTCGGGATTTGCGAAGGTTCAGTGGCGGAGATAAGCGAAATGGACAATGGTTGGGAGGCGGCGGGGGCGAGTGCGCTCGGCATTACGAAGGAGGAACTTGCCGACAAGGTATTTGCTCAGAAAGGCGAGGACGAGGGATTGGCAAATGGCGCATTGGCAAAGATGGCACAGGCATATGGCCATGGTATGGATTACCTCTTTGCCGAGGAGCCAGAGGTCGTATATGGGATTTATACAAGGGCCTTCGTAAGGGCGAGTGAGGAACGATATCAGGAGCATACAATAAACGGTGCATAGTGCATGGATAATTATGACGTTGAAAGATAAAGGGGCAAGAATGAATAGGGAAGAAAAAATTCAATTTGTAAAAAACGAATATGCAAGTATCTGGAAATGCGACGTCTCTGATTTTGATTCAAGCAAGATTGAAGCAAAACTGCGCGAACATGGGAAAAAGCTTGCGGGTGAACATGTGGGATATCTGCATTTATTTCCTGAAAAAGAGGCTGTAAAACCTTCCGGGCTTACATATGAGTGGTACAGGGGTGAGGAAATTTGTCGGTTCTACCATTACAAAGAATTTGATAACGCGATGACTTTTAAAAACCGAGATAAAATTGCCGTGGCGGCATATGACGGAGAGCAGATAGTAGGAATGGCTGGTTGTGATGATTACATGGATTCCATTTGGCAGATTGGAGTTGATGTGCTTCCCAAATACAGGAACAACAAGTTGGGTGCTTTCTTAGTAAAGGAACTGGCGCTGGAAATAGAGAAGAACGAAAAAGTCGCTTATTATAATACATGGAGTCCCAACATCGCATCGACACGACTTGCGTTAAGCGTAGGATTTTACCCAACATGGGTGAGTTACTTTTCAGAGGATTGTTAATAAATCGTCGTTCATTCATCCAAGAGACCACCTAAAATGGGGCTTGGGATTGCAAATGTTTGGGAGGGGAAACGAACGTTCGGAAAGTTAGGGGTACGGTGTCTCCCGATTGGGAGTGGTAGGGGCGTGTTCGAAACTCTTTGGCCTGTATAGGCAATGCAGAAGGGAGTGTTTGAGATGGCAAAGAAAAGTGTCAAACGCCAAGAAGCACATAGAAACGATTAAATAAGAAAACCCCTCAATGGCCTAACCATGGGGGTTTTTGATTATGGAGGTAAGGGGATTCGAACCCCTGGCCTCTTAAATTCCATTTATCAACAATATGTTTTATCACCGTTTATCACGACGGGGGAGCGTTCACACCACTCCCCCAGACCAATAAGGCAAAATAACGGTACCGTGTTTTGTTGGAATCTACAAACACCAGCCATCAAGGTATCAACCCCAGTCAATGCTTTCGTGGCTGACCGTCTCCCCATGCAAATATTCCGTCCGTGCTTCGGAGATGGCTGCCAAGTCATCTGGCGTCGCTTCATCATCGGGAAGGAACCGCTTTACGATTTCAAGTATGAGCAATTGGTCAGGCTCGTGGAGTTGTTCCACCATGTTGTTAATCTCTTGTGCTACAGAAGCCATGTTTACACCCCCTTATATATTTCCCCTCTTGGGGCAATCCTTTCAACCAATATGGTAAGTTTGTCTGGATGGGAGAATATTATGCGCCAGTCTCCCATTCTAAGCCTATATGAACCGAAAGAACCCTTTAGGGGCTTGATATCCCCTTGTGGAATATCCTCTATGCCCCTCTTGATTCTGCGTTTGGTGATGGCGTCCATATGGGATATCGTCTTTATCGCCTGTTTTGAATACTCAATGTTCATTCATACACCTTCCCCCTTATCTTCAAACGTCGCCAATGGAGCGGTATCTGGTACGTATTCCATGATGTCCCCTGGTTGGCATTCAAGCAAAGCACAAAGTTTAGCGATTGTTCGTGTATCTATATCGCCACCATCTTTAATCTTTTTAAAGGTTGCTTGCCCTATTAGGTTGTCCTTTTTAACCGTGTACGATGTTACACCCTTCTTTTCCATGAGTGCCAACAACTTGCTATACTTTATCGGCACAGTGTTCACCCGCCTTTCATTTTTGTTGGGAGCGGGCATTTATCTGCCCACTCTCCCATGATATAAGCATAGCATGAACACCTCTCTATATCAAGTGACAATGTTGCACAAAAAACATCTCTAATTACTGTGACATTTGCCAATTGATTATCTCCAATAATAGTGATAACATATACATGTCGGCAACTCAAACAAAGGAAAGGAGAATAATTAACATGAAAAAAAGCTTTATTGGGGGTATTTTGGAGACGTTGGAGGGCACGGGTTTGGCGCTGGTGAGGGTAGACCGCAAAGGGTATGCCGAGTTGAACAAGCAGTATACGGTTGAGGATTTGTGAAGGTTCAAGTACCCGAACCTAGTAGCGGAGATTAGCGAGATGGACAACGGTTGGGAGATGGCGGGGACGGATGCGCTTGGCATTACGAAGGAAGATATCGCCGACAAGGTGTTTGTCCAGAAAGGCGAGGATGGAGGATTCGTAAATGGCGCATTGGTAAAGGTGGCACAAGCCTATGGACATGGCATGGATTATTTATTTGCCGAGGAGCCAGAGGTCGTATGCGGGATTTACACGAGGGCTTTTGTAATGGCGAGCGAGGAACGGCATCAGAAGTATGGCAAAAGAGACGGCGTCTCCCTCCAATAGCGAGAGGGATTGGGAAATAACGTGGTTGCCGAAATCGTCAATCATGGCGGTTTCGGCAAAACCACGGCAAATTGTTAAGGAGGAATAATATGGCGAAGGATATAAACGGAAAGCAATTACCAAAAGGCATTACACGGAGGAAAGACGGACGTTATATGGGGCGATTCGAGTATCAAGGGGAGAAGTTTACGTTTTATAACGTTGACTTAAAGACATTGAAAAAGGAAATGGCCAACAAACGATACGAGGTCGAACACGGCATATATGCCAAGGAGGAGAATGTTACGGTGGGTTCTTGGTTTGAGACGTGGATGACGGAATACAAGACGAACAACATCAAGGCAAGCACAATGCAAACCTATCGACATATTTTCGATAGCCATATTAGAGGTGTAATTGGAAAACGGAAGTTGAAGGACGTGCGTTCAGAGATGATTCAGAAGCTTATCAACGATTTATTCAACCAAAGATTCTCCAAGTCATGCATCAACATGGTACATCTGATTTTACTAGGAATGTACAATCAAGCCAAAAGAAATGGCATTGTAAAAAACAACCCCGTGGAATTGACCACACTTCCCAAATTCAGAAACCAAGAGGAACGGAGGGTGCTGAGTCTGGAAGAACAGAAGTTGTTTTTAGAATATGCAGAGGATTCACCCTACTATGACTTTTACCTCCTTGCCCTATGTACCGGCATGAGGTGTGGCGAGATTTTGGCTCTGGAATGGTCGGACGTTGACTTTAAGGGCAAGACAATCCGAGTTACTGGCACACTAATCCATTTGAGAGGGAGAGGACGTTTTAAGGACACTCCCAAGACAGTGAACGGGCTACGAGACATCCCCATGCTTGCAAACGTGGAAGCCATCCTAAGAAGCAAGAGGAAGCGACAGTTAGAAACCCGAATATACATGGGCGGTTTTCATGTTCTGGAATAAATCTGTGTAAAAGCTGTGTCAAATGCCAAGAAGCACATAGAAACGATTAAATAAAAAACCCCCGCAATGGCCTTAACCATGGGGGTTTGTTTGCTTATGGAGGTAAGGGGATTCGAACCCCTGGCCTCTTGAATGCCATTCAAGCGCGATCCCAACTTCGCCATACCCCCGTACAAATCAGTAACTATAGTTTATACGAAAAGCGGCAAGAAATCAAGCATAAAATTATTTTTTTATTTGATAGGGGATTTTGCTCGTTCCGAGAAAACTTTGGAGGGGGGAAGGGGAAGGTGCCAACAATCGCTTGACGGTAAGGCCAAATAGATGTAATATGGCCTTCATACAGAACTCGTATGGGAGGATGCGGAATGGCCAAGATACTGTTTGAGCAGACGTTAATCATGTATTTTATGATGTTGATAGGGGCTTTGTGTTACAAGGCGGGCCTCATCACCAACCAAGGGAGCAAGGAGATGGGGCGATTACTTGTGACGGCCGTTCTGCCTTGCGTCATCATTCGCTCATTTCTGATAGAGTTTTCGATAGAGAGGTTGACCAACTTGGGCGTCATGTTCCTGCTGTCGCCATTGGCCATCGCCCTATCCATAGTCATCGCCCGATGCACGTTCAAGAAAGGCAGGGAGATTGAGCATTTTGGGGTTGCCTTTTCCAATGCGGGGTTCATGGGGATACCGTTGGCGCAGGCGTTGTTCGGCGCGGGTGCCGTGTATTACGTGGCGGTGTTTGTGGCGTGGATTGGAATCTTGCAGTGGACGTATGGGGTAATGGTGATGACGGGTTCAAAAAGGAGCGTCCGAATCCGAACGATTCTAACCAACCCCGTCGTGTTGGGCACGGTGGCCGGCATGCTCATCTATATAACGAGGGTGCCAATTCCGAACGTGTTGGCAAGGGGAACCTCGTTCATCGCAGACCTTAACACGCCCTTGGGTATGATTGTGCTTGGCGTGTATTTGGCACAAACCAACTTACTCGCCATGCTAAAGGACTCTTCTCTGTACGTCGCCACACTTGTGCGCCTAATCGGCGTCCCGCTGCTTACGATGGTTCTGCTGGGACTCCTCCCCATAGGAAGTATGGAGTTGAAGCTGACCACCTTGGTCGTCGCAAGTACGCCGATTGGCGCCAACGTGGCCGTGTTCGCGCAAATTAACGACAAGGACTACACGCGCGCCGTCCAGTTGGTGTGTTTAAGCACATTGTTGTCCATCATCACCCTCCCCTTGCTTTTTATGCTGGTGGAACGCGTCTTTACATAAGTGGAAAATGGATGTCACAACCCAACCCAAGTCGTTGTCTAAATATATGAAACCTAAAATAGGAGGAAGACGTCGTTATGCCAACAGAACGGTTTGACTTAGTGGACAAGGCAATTGGCGGCGACAAGCAGGCTTTGGAAGAACTGTTGCTCAGTGTGCAGGACGTGGTATACAATCTTTCCCTGCGAATGTTGGGGAGCCTTCACGATGCGGAGGACGCCTCACAGGAAATCTATATCCGCATTATTACAAGATTGTCCACCTTTAAGAAGGAGAGCGCATTTTCTACCTGGGTGTACCGCGTGGCCACCAACCATCTGCTGAACTACAAAAAATCCATGTTTGCCAAGATGCCGCCTCTCAGTTTTGAGTATTATGGAGCGGATATTGAGGCGGGGTTTGTCGAAAACGGCGGTGCGCTCATCGGCGGAGTGGACGAGGATTTATTGGCGCAGGAACTTAAAATGTCTTGCACCAACGTCATGCTCCAATGTTTTGACCCTGAAAGCCGTTTGATTTACGTGCTGGGTACGATGTTTAAGGTGGATAGCAAAATATGCGGCGAGATTTTGGATATTACGCCGGCAACATACCGAAAACGCCTTTCCCGCATACGACAAAAAATGGCCGATTTCTTAAGCGAATATTGTGGCTTGGCGTCCTCGCCGAAATGCGACTGCAAAAAACGGGTGGGTTATGCGATTCGGGGTCATCGGCTGAATCCCAACAATTTGGAGTATACAGGATTGGAACAGGCAGAAAAATCAGAGTATATGCAAGCAATGGAAGAAATGGACACGCAATCGCTGATTTTTGCAAATTTGCCCCGATACCGCACTTCGCAAAACGTAAAGGATTTTCTTCACAGAATCTTGCATTCGGATGATATGGCAACAATCCTTTACGCAAGGGTGCAGTAATGTCGAGGCCAACAACCAAAATAAAAAATACCAAGGGGGATTCAACTATGACTACATTTATCTATACACTACTCACCGGTGTCGTATTCGGTACAATCGATATTTTACCCATGCTTAAAATGAAACTGGACAGGTTTTCAATCCTATCGGCCTTTGTCTTTTACCTCGTTGTGCCGTTTGTCGTCTATAATACCGACTTGTTCGGAATGCCTTGGTGGATGAAAGGCGGCGTGGTTACGCTGTTGCTGGCGCTGCCCGTCGTCATCCTGGTCGCCAAGGATGGAGTGAAGGCGGTGGTGCCGATGCTTGTGACGTCGGTCGTGCTTGGTACGCTGATAGGAGTGGTTGGGAAATTCGTGATAAAGGTTTGGTAGAAAGGCCAAGAAAGGCTGGGATGACAGAAAAATTCATGCGTTTGTCGTGAAAAATTTCAATAAGTGCTTGACAAATGAAAAAGGAATCTATATAATGGCATAGACGTGCTTCATTCGCCCATTGTCCGAATGGAGACAGTAACATGGGATCTTAGCTCAGCTGGGAGAGCATCTGCCTTACAAGCAGAGGGTCACAGGTTCGAGCCCTGTAGGTCCCATTTTACCAAGTCACATGCGGCGGAGTAGCTCAGTTGGCGAGAGCACACGGTTCATACCCGTGGTGTCAGGGGTTCAAATCCCTTCTCCGCTATTGATAAGGATGCCTGAGAGGGCGTCTTTTTTCGCTTATCAGAAACTATATTCATGCGCCGATTTCATGGTTCAATGGACGGCGTGGAGAGAGGAGTCCGTACAATGCGAATAGGGATGGGTTACGACGTACATCGTCTGGTGGAGGGAAGGCCGTTGGTATTGGGGGGTGTGGAAATACCATATGAAAAAGGACTGTTGGGGCATTCCGACGCCGACGTACTGGTGCACGCCGTGATGGACGCGTTGTTGGGAGCGGCGGCTTTGGGCGACATCGGGCGGCATTTTCCAGACACGGATTCCCATTATAAAGACGCCTCCAGCATTGCCTTGTTGGAACAAGTCAGAAGGAAGGTGGAAGAATCGCATTATATAGTCGGTAACGTGGACGCCACGGTGATTGCCCAGGAGCCCAAGTTACTTCCCCATATAGCAAGAATGGTAGAAAATATTGCCACGGCTTTGGAAATAGAGCCGGAGCGAGTCAACGTCAAGGCGACGACGGAGGAAAGGCTTGGCTTCACGGGGAGGGGGGAAGGCGTGGCGGCCCAAGCTGTCTGCCTGTTGGAAGAGGTGGCGGATTATGCCTATTCCATACCCTCCCCACAGGAAAGGCAATGCGACGGCTGCCCGGGGTGTCAAGCGAACCATGCGGAAGAGATGGGAGAAACCACTGCGCGGATACAGAAAGAGGAGTGACGTCGTGTCGTATAGAGAAGACTGTTATGAAATGTGGAGGACGTGTTTTACCGATACCGAACAGTATATGGATTTTTACTTCAACGTAATGGTGCCAAACAACGAAGTACTCACCCTGTATGGAGATGGTAAGAGGGAAGAAGTCCTATATTTTAACCCCGACCATCAGCCAACGAATGACTTGCCCAACGCCAAGTTGACCAGTATGATTCACCTGAACCCGTACCAATTACAGTTTGGGAACAGAGAATGCGTATTACATTACATTGTTGGGGTGGCGACGGCGCCCGTTCATCGTCGGAGGGGACAGATGAGGCGCCTCTTGGAAGAAGCCTTTCAGCTCATGTCGGATAGGGGTGAGCCGATTACCTACCTTATGCCTGCGAACGAACGCATATATCTGCCATTTGGGTTTCGCTATGCGTATACCCAGCATCGAATTGACCTCGACATAAGGAGGTTGGAGAGAAATGCGAGGAAAAGCCATCGCATAACCCGTGACGCCGCCGTCAGTAGCGCCTCCATCAACGACCATACATTCGGAATCGACGAATACCGTACAATTTCATGGGACGCCTGCCCGCCTGCGGAACGGGAGGCGGCCTGTAGCTGTGCCAACCAAATAATAGGAGGCGACTTCAACGCCTACGTAGTGAGGACGCCGGAGTATTACGAACGCATAGCGAGAGAGATGGAGGCGGCCGATGGAGACTTGCTCCTTGTCTACCCAAGGCAAGATGTAGAAGCTGAAAACCTAGCAATAGAACAAGCCTCCCAACCAATAGGCATAGTCAGCTATATGTACGAATACAAAAAACTAGAAGTGACGGAAGTAATCTGCGAACCCAAAGACGCCCTCGCAGTTTTGCAACAGACGTACCATTACGCCAGTACACATAACCAGAACCATATCCGCGCCATTGTGTGCCTAGAGAGCGCCCATATATCACTACCACGCGCCTATATCGTTCGGACGGAGAGAAAACCCATCATCATGATGCGCATTGTGAATGTAGAATCCTTTTTGTCCCACTTGCCCGGAAAGGAGGGGGAGCAGTACGAATTTTACGTAGAAGACAAATGGATTCCCCAGAATAATGGGGCTTACCGAGTCGTCTGGGAAAAAGAAGGCGTAAGAGTGGACAAACTCAATACGACGCATGAAAAAATATTGACGATAGAAGAACTATTCCTGTTATTCCGAGATCGGTGGCGAGTCTACTTAAATGAAATCGTATAGCCCTTACCACGCCTCACCGCCCTCCACCACATTTGAAATGAGCTTTGAGAAGTCAACGGCATTTTTCGAGGTTGCCACCGGCTTGCCGGTTTGCGATTCGACAGCCTTCCTGGCGACTCCCGCCACGCCGCCACCGCGTTTGGCAACCTCCTTGTTCTTGGGAAAAGTATCCGGCTTCTCTTCCCTAGAAATCTCGGTGGTCGTCGCTTCAGCCAGCATATTCAATACCAGTTCCAAGGTGGACATGTTGTCGCGTAGGTTTTCTTTCTTTAATCCCTTCAAATTCTTGTACTGACGCGTGCTCATGCCCGACCAAGCTTTGGATATCTCGTCCGTTAAAATGGCGTATTCCGCGCCCTGCCTAACCCCACGATTGTCCCACTCATCGGTCAATTCCTTCCGTACTTGGATGGCTTGGAGCCGCTGGTTAATCCATTCGCGACGGTATCCCTTCTTCAAGTATGTGGCCAACGCACGGTCAATTGTCAATTCTGGGTCGATGGTTTCGTATATCCTGTCCTTCCCAACAGAGGCCAACCATAACTTGAAGGGCTCTGCCTTGGGCGAAGGGACGGACTGGATGAGGCGTAATAGCTGCTCCATGTTGGCGACGTCGGTGAGACGCATTTTGCCGTCAGACGCTTTCATTTTCAAACCGTGACATTTTGTCACAGTTTGATTGCCTTCTACTTTTAACCGTTCCTTTAGTTTGCGCCAATATGCACCAGGATTCAGACTCTCCGTCAATACCCCCACTACATCGACAATGGAAAATAACCATTCCTCCGCTTCTTCATCCCAAACAGTGCGAATTCTTTTGTCTTCAAATAATCGTATGTTTCCATTTTCCATGACTATAATCCCCCTTTTCCACTAAGTCAGCCGAGCTACAAACTCATTATAGCAAACATACGTTCGAAAGTAAAGAGCTAAAAGGAAATTCATGATAAAGATTATTTAGCAATCCCATTTAGACACTCCATCAAACAGAGTGCAGGGTACACATCAATGCTGGTGATTTTTATTCAGACGTTTGCAGTTTGATAGATAACGGCCGAGCCATACACGTATTTCGAGGGACATCGGGACGCGTCGGCATCCGAGCTTGGTACCACACAAGCTCGATGTCCGCAACGCGTCTCGCTAAGCGCGAGCGGTCCCGAGAAAGACGTGTACTGGTCTCGGCCATAATAGCCAGTCAAAGCAACGTCGCATACCATGCACTACCGTTGCAGCACACTCCAAAAAGCCTTTTTGGGGCTGTAGTCATTGTAGAGCAGGAGAGGTGCGTCACTGGCCCGCCAGTTGCCGCCCCCGTCGTTAATCCCCCAGATGGTCACGCTGGTAACCTGGGGGTATTTCTGGTACATGGCGAAGAGACTGCCATATAAGTTGGCTTGCGTATCGAACTCATGGTCCAAATGGCGATAGAGTCCGATATCCAATTCTGTCACGTGAATCTCCATACCGGCGTTGATAAATCGTTTCAGCGTACCCTCGTAATCAGCCAAAGAAGGAAAATTAATGCTTATATGAGACTGCATACCGACGCCGTCGCACAGCTTTTCATCCTTGTTGATATACTCAACCAGCTTAATCGTCGTTGTCGTCTTCATATAGGTATTGAAGTCGTTGTAGAACAATTTAGCGCCGGAACCATGCTTCCGCAAGGCGTCCTTGGCGTATTGGAAGGAGAAGTTGATATAGTCGCGGCCGACAATCTGGAACAGGGCGTTCTTGCCGGAACGCGTATAATCGCTGTTCGTTCGGTACTGTATTCCGTCAATCGACTCATATAGAGATTGCGAATTTTCCAACGCCTCGTTCACGACGTCCCAAGCGTAAATGACGCCGGGATATTTCGTCTCCGTATAGTCGATGATTTGCGTGATGTAGCTTCGGAGGCGGGACTTCATCGTTTCGGCGTCCACATAAGGGAAGCCCACGTCAAAATTCTGGCAGAAAAACCACTCAGGCGTCTGTTGGTGCCAGACCAACGTGTGAAAACGTACCTTCAAATTGTTGTCCCTGGCATAGCCAAGGTAGGCGTCAAGCCTGTCAAGCCGAACCCCCACGGCGTCCTGCGCCCCACTTGCCGCATTCTGCTCCGACGTCCGTTGATCCAATAAAGAGTCGGGCTTCATTTCATTTTCCATCGTTACGCTGTTAAAATGGTGACGGACAAAAGAGGAGGATTGCCCGGTCAATAATCTGGAACCGCCAACGCCGACGCCGACGAGGAAGTTGGGTTGATAGAGTTCCTTGAGGGCGGGGGTTGTTCGCCACGCATAAGGCTGACCGTCGTGATTTTGGACGACGACGTTGCAGACGGCCTTTTTGCCCGAACCATCCGTAGCGGTCGCCGTAACTTTGGCGTTACCGACGGCAATGGGCATAACGCGCCCCTCCATGTCGACGGAGGCCACGGCCTCGTTGCTGGACGTCCACGTCACCCCCTTCATTGTCGCATTGGCCGGTTTCACGGTAGCCTTTAGAGAAGTTGCGCCTGCATCCTCTAGCAACGTCACGGTTTTTTTCACGGTAATGGAGGTAACGGGGCGACCGATGCGAACCCTGACCGTTGCCTTCCTTTTCTTGTCCACCGTGGAGGTGGCGGTGACCTTGGCGTTACCCTTGGCCGCCTTGGCCCTCACCCTGCCTTTGGCGTTCACTGCGACCACCTTGGGTTTGCTGGAACGGAAGGACAACTTTTTGTTGGCGGCCTTGTTTGGACTGACGGTGACCGTTGTTTTGAGGGCGAAAAAACCACCCTTTCGTAGGACGAGGGTCTTCCCCACGTTTGCATACGCCACCTTGGCGACCTTTGGTTTGGCTTTTGCCGTCGCCCTTCCCGCCCCGCCGTAAGTAGGGGAGAGAAGCGAGGTCGCCATGGCGAAGACTAATAAATGGGCGAAAAATCGGGACACACGTTTCACTCGCATAAGCGCTCCTTTCTAGCGGTACTCCAGTACGGGAATGCCTGGGTCCTGCATCACCGCGTAATACGCCCTCTTAGGCGTTAAATTCCCGTCAAATATCAACGGAAGGTTGTCGCTCCTCCAACTGGACCCATCGTCCACGCCCCATAAGGTGACGCCCGTAATGGCGGGAACGTTGAGGAACATGTCGAAGAGGGTGCGGTAAACTTGGGCCTGTTCTTCGAATTGTTTGGTGCCGTCGGGAACCATGACGTCCAACTCCGTAATTTGAATCTCAAATCCCGCCGCTTGGTACGCCTGCAAAGCCAACCAATAATCCTTGTAGTTGATGGGGTTGTTCATGTTGAAATGTGCCTGGCAACCCATGCCGTCACACAATTTACCCTCTGCATTCACGTCGTTCAGCATGGCGATAATCTGGTCGCGCATGGGACGTTCCATGTAGTCGTTGTAGAAAAGCTTGCCGCTCCCGTTGTTCTTGTTCATGGCGTTGCGCGCATATTGGAATGCGCATTTGACATATTCCCAACCAATGGTCTTATACCAAAAGTTATCTTGCGTCCGCATGTAGAAATGCTCCTTGTCCGCAGAGGGGGTGTACAGACTGTCAACGGCCTCGTTGACCACGTCCCAAGCATATACGAGGCCGGGGTATTTGGTCTCTACGTGGTCGATAATCTGTGTAATGTAGCTCTCCATCCTTCGCTTCATCGTATCGGCGGAAACGAGGGGCTTATCCGTCGCGTAACCTTCGTGGAAGAACCATTCCGGCGTCTGGTTGAACCAAACCAACGTGTGGAAACGTACCTTCAAATTGTTGGCTTTGGCGTAATCCAGCATGGAGTCCATGGTGCCAAATTTGATGACGGGGGTATCGTCGCCCGTGGCGGCTTTTTGCTCGGAAGCCTGCCAGTCCAACAAGGATGCGGGCTTCATGTCGTTCTCGGCCGTCACGCTGTTGAAGTGGTAATTGGCCAAGCGCGACCACTCGTTGTCATTCGTCAGCGTACCGGCGGGGATGGCGACGCCGATGGGGAACGCATATTTATCCTTGATGGGGGAACCCGTCCTCCATGCGTACACAGTCAGCGTGACGGAAGCTTTGACGTTGCCGCCGTCGGTTGAGGCTGCCGTAATCTTCGTGACGCCGGGCGCCTTTGCCGTAACGACCCCTTTGGCGTTGACGGTGGCGACCTTGGTCTTCCCTGACGTCCATTGCAGCTTGCGCTCGGTCGCATTCTTGGGGTTGACGCTGACGAGTTTGGACAGATTCAGGCTTTCACCAAGCTGCATGGAGGCGTTGTCGTCTTTGAACGCGAGACTGCCAACGGGTCTGCCGATGTGAACCTTGATTTTTACCGCCTTCTTTTTATTCTGTAGCGAGCGAACCGTAATGACGGCTGAACCCGAAGACTTTAGGGCGGTTACCCTGCCCTTGGCGTTCACGGACGCCGTCTTGGGCTTGTTGGAAGTCCTGCCCTTGGCGTTCACGGACGCCGTCTTGGGCTTGTTGGAAGTAAAGGAGACGGCTTTGCCCTTTTTGGTTCCCGCTTTTGCCTTGATGGTGAATGACTTTCCCTTTTTTAAAACGAGAAGGGGGCCGTTTGGTTTGGTGACCGTTACTCCGTTGGTCGTCTTCTTTGCTTGTGCAGTGGTCGTTGGCATGGCGCCAACCGAAGTTAGGACGAGGGCCAAGACGAGAGTGGCCGCCAATAATTTGGTAGTGTGCTGCATGGATATCCTCCTTTGGACATGCAAATACGTCCAGCCCCTCTTGGCTGAACGGGAATAACGAAATACACCCTCATTATAACGGATAAGCTTAGAAATGGCAATGAGTAATTAATTGAAAATGCGCCATCATTGCGGACGAGCTTGGAGTCCGGCATCTATTCGTAAATCGCCAGTAGCTTGGCGGCGTTGTCGCGGGTCGCCTTCTTCTTGGCTTGCAGTAGTGGCTTAATTAACGTCTTGAACCCCGAGTCGGATGAGAAATACGCAACCGCCACATTTTGTACGGCTTTGGAGCTGTCGCCGAGTGCGTCGATTAAGAGTTGCTTGTCATAATCGGGGTCGGATGCGTAGATGGTTTCAAGAAAGAAAATCTTAGCCGGGATGGAAGCCTTCTTGAACGCCCTCGCATACAGGGACAAATCATCGCCGACGGCTTCTGTAACCCACTCCTTGTAGGTATTTATCCTGCCCTCGTTGCGCCATTCAAACGCCAAATCTAAAAATTCTAAAAATCGGCCAAGCAATTGCTCCCTTGTTACGTCTAGCGCCAAATACCAATCCTTCAAATCGCCTTTATCTTTTATATGACCGTCAACGCCATCCAGCAACCAGACGTTGTTGACGACCATGAAATCATATAATCGTTTGGTAAACGGGGACGCCTTATGTATATAGGCAACGTGCTGGCTAAAGGACTGGATGGTCGAATCACTCTCAAACTTGCTTCGTTTGGTCTTGGGAACGACGTCACTTTTCGAGGTCAGGTAATCCCGCAGTCCATCCGCATCGCCAAAATAATCGCAGAAAACGTCCAACAGTTCGTTTTCAACGGCCGCCGCCCTGTCAAGGTGCATACCGGCTTCCCAGAGCACATATAGGAGCGTCAATCGTTTTTCGTCCCAATCGACGGAACTACGGTCGGCCTTTACGGCTTGTTTGTCCAAACGCGCAATCTCCGCAAGCGAGTCTTGATCGTATTTGACGATGAGCGCCTTTTCCGCATCTCCGCAACCACGGTTTACGAGGTAGCGGATAAACGTTCGCATAGGGATGACGCCCTCGTTGGCAAGAATTTCTCCCCTTTCCAAAAAGGAGTCATACCCGATTTCGCCATAAAGGAAGCGGTCGAGCGCTTTTTTATGGTTGTCGCTCACCAAATCGGAAAGGGCTTTGTTTACCACTGCGTTGCGCTTATCCCAACACATTGAGAAGGCGTAAAAAAAGCATCCCGCATTATAGTCGTCGTCATAATTCTCCTTGCTGTCCCAGTCGTGTTCTTTGGCGGCAAATTCGGCGATGGCGTCCCCGTATTCTTTGTGTTTTTGGGGGTTGTCGCAATAGAGGTAGGTCATAAAGAAATAATCGCCGCCATCCGCCAACTTCTCAAAAATGGACGGACTCGACTTGTAGCGTCTGGCAAGCCATTCGACGTAACTATTGAGCGTTTCGTCCGCCTCGGGCAACGTTGTCGGCTGGTATTGTGGGATTTGCCAAGACAAATTATTTCTCATACTTCGCGCCATGTCCGCAATCAGCTCCTCCTCGCCCAACCCGGCGTCGTCGTAGAAATTCACAATGTCCAGTTTGGTAGAGCTTATCATAATCGGCAGGCAATTGAAGTCGCCTGTAAGCATGACGCGACGCATGATTTTGATAAAGCGCCTCATTTCCTCCGTGTAACCGTTTTCTTTGATAAGTTCCGCAAGCATTTTGCCTTCCCTGTCCTCGTTACACCAGCGGACATCGGATTCCTTGTCCACAACGGCCGCCGCTTCTTCAAATGGGATTTTCCCCATGAT